>UMHM01062427.1_pt1 | contig 40941 bp, 40 predicted proteins | sample 1965501 | NCBI WGS metagenome assembly UMHM01 (sample SAMEA4836095, study PRJEB28245) | human gut metagenome | biome: gut microbiome; material: fecal sample | place: Denmark | collected 2008
AGAGTGTGTACCATGCTTAATGTATTCACCAAGTATGAAAGAGCATGGTGTGTTGAATGATTCGAATTCATTTGGAGCAATAGGATCGACTATATTGAATAATTTTGGTATAGCTATACCTGATTGTATGATTGAAAAATTTGATTTAAATAAATTAGTTTAAACTTCTAGTTGTATTAAGGAGCTAAATTATATGAAAGTAAAATATGAAAATGTAAAATTACCAGAGTGCGATTGTACAAATGTTCCTGTGCAGTTAACAGATGAGACAATGCAGGAACGATTAAATAAAGTCTTAGATCGAATGAATCGTGAAAATTTTGATTCATTAGTGATTTATGCAGATTTAGAACACGGTAATAATTTTGAGTACTTGACAGGATTCTTACCTAGATTTGAAGAGGCACTATTAGTTTTAAATTCAAATGGTAACCACTATATGGTATTAGGAAACGAAAATTTGAACAAAGCTTCAAAGGCAAGAATTCAGACTACACCCATTCATTGCCCATACTTTTCATTACCTAATCAACCTATGGATGTTCAAGAAGGTATCAAGGATATCTTAAAGCGCTGTGAATTTAAAGATGGCGCTAAAGTGGGTATTGTTGGATGGAAAAACTTTACTAGTAAATATGAGGATAATGCACAACTGTTCGACGTTCCATATTATGTTGTGGCTACAATTAAAGAGCTTGTTGGAAACAATGTATATAATGCGACAAGATTATTCATTGGAGAAAATGGGGCTCGTTGTACGAATAATGTAAATGAAATCGTTCACTATGAATTTGGTGCTGCCCTTGCGAGTGACTGTATTTTAAAAGCTATGAACCGTTTAGATGTTGGTGTTTCAGAAATGGAATTGGGAGATATTCTAAATGCATATGGACAAAAAAATAGTGTTGTAACAATTGCTGCAACAGGTCCTAGATTTATTAAGGCAAATATTTATCCAACCAATAACACTGTAAAATTAAAAGATCCAATTAGCTTATCTATTGGATATAAAGGTGGTTTCTCATCTAGAGCAGGCTATGCAGTGCATGACAGCAGTGAATTGGATGAATCTGTTCAAGATTATGTAGATGCATTAGTAAAACCATATTTTGCATCTGTAGCTGTATGGCTAGAAAAGATTCATTGTGGCATGCCAGGCGGCGAAGTCTATGATTTAGTTGAAGCAACAATGCCAAAGGCTGAATACAATTGGAGTTTATGCCCAGGACATTTGACGGCAGACGAAGAGTGGATGTCATCAAATATTTATGAGAATAGTCAAGAATTGGTTCAGAGTGGTATGTTGTATCAAATTGATATTATTCCATCAAAAGCAGGTTATGCAGGAACAAGTGCAGAAAGTTCAGTCTTATTAGCGGATGAGAATTTACGAAAACAAATTGAACAGGAAGAACCAGAATTATGGAGTCGAATTCAAAAGAGAAGAGAGTATATTATCCATGAATTGAATATTCCATTAAATGATGATGTTTTACCAATGTGTTCAACCGTTGCTTATTTAAGACCATTCTTATTAAATAAAGATAAGGCGATGAAGTTACAATAAAAAAACAAGAAAACCATTCTAGTGTTGGTGTCTAGAATGGTTTCTTTTTTTGTTTATTATTATTTTTAGGAGAGAGATATGAATATTGGTTTATTTTCTATATTCATTGCCTTATCTTTAAGGCACTTATAGAATATCATTCTATGTTGTCATAAATTTTGCATAACTTTGGTAAATATTGTGAAATCAGAATCAATTATGTGAAATTATACAAATAGTATCATTTGATAATGTATTTCCAATGATATACAATAAAAAAAGAATGGTGGAGTATAGGATATGAAAGTATTACAAGATGAGATTGAATTATTAAAAGAGTATATTACAGCATTGGATCAGTGCATCGATGATTATTTGTTTATACTTGATTTAGATAGAAATGAATATATTATATCTCCACATGCTCAGAATCGTTTTAATATTCACAATAACGTAATACAAGATCCTTTGAACGGTGGATTAAAAGCTATTATTTATAACCAGGATTACGATCTTTTAAAAGTAGATTTAGATCAAGTAATACAAGGAAAAAAAACATATCACGATATGCAGTATCGATGGATTACAAAAGATTATTCTCCTATATGGGTGAATTGTCGAGGGAAAGTGTTAAAAAACACAAATGGTGAAATAAAGTACTTTATAGGTTGTGTCAATGAGATAGGAAAAAAGCAAATTGCAGATAATATGAGTGGTTTACTAGGGGGAAAAAGTTTTCAAAATTTAATCACACCTCTTGAAACAAAAATCAATAAGGGATTTATGATTCGTCTAGGGTTGGATGATTTTAAAAACATCAATGAAACTCGTGGTATGAATTATGGAGATCGAATCTTAAAATATATGGCGGAATGTATAAAAATGCATTTAAATAAAGATGAATTTTTATATAAAATAGTGGGAGACGAGTACATTATTTTCGATCAAAAGAACAATATAGATGATGCAATCAAATTATATGCAGTTATTAAAGAAGCGGTTGAGCAGTATATTGAGTCTATTAATTTTGAAGTTTATTTTACGATTTCAGCAGGAATACTTGATTTTAATGCGAATCCTACAGATAGTTATGCAGAAATGATGCAATGGAGTGAATTTACGTTATCATGTTCAAAAAAGGAAGGGAAAAATACATATCGAGTATTTAACCAAAGAGATTATAGCAATTTCCAAAAAAAGAATGACATCACAAAGGAATTGCGACATGCAGTGAAACATGACTTTGAAGGATTTCATCTTGAGTTTCAGCCAATTATTGATGTTAAGAATCAAAAAATGCATAGTATGGAAGCATTGCTGCGCTTTGAGTGTAGACAATTTGGAAAAATTCCACCCAATGAATTTATACCGATTTTAGAAGAAACAGATTTGATTATTCCAGTAGGAAGATGGGTACTTCAAGAAGCATTGGCAGCATTATCAAAAATGCAGGAATTGGACCCACAATTAAAGGTGCATGTGAATATTTCTTATGTACAAGTATTAAAAACAAGTCTATTAAAAGATATTTTGAACATTATTGATCAATATGATGTAAAAAAAGAACAACTCGTGATTGAATTGACGGAAAGTGGTTTTGTGGAATCAAGTAATACATTTATTTATTTTTGTAATCAATTAAAGGAAAATGGCATTTCGCTTGCAATTGATGATTTTGGAACAGGTTATTCAAATTTCCATTATTTGTATAAATTAAAACCAGAATTTATTAAAGTAGATCGTGGATTGATGCATAATGCATTAGTGAATCATTATGAAAATATGTTGCTGAAACATATGATTGAGATGGCACATAGTGTAAATGTAAAATTATGCATTGAGGGGATTGAAACACAAAATGAATATGATGCAAATGTGAAATTACATACAGACTATATTCAGGGATATTATTATAGTAAACCACAAAGAATTGATGATTTATTACTTGTAGCGAATGATTTATATTAAAGAAGTTTGGCTTCGTTCAAACTTCTTTTTCATTATTTTCATAAAAATACACGATATATAAACAAATGTTTTCACAAAAAGCACGGAATTATAGATGTAAGCGAATTCAATGAAAATGCATGATTTAAAGACAAAATTACGTGTTTAGTTCATGAAAAATATACATTCATGTAAAAATGCATGTAAATTATTTTCTTAAAGCCTTGAAAACGACTTTCTAAAATAGTATAATTTTATCACACATAGTGAGCAGACTATAGGAGGAAAGAGAAATGAATAAACAAAGAATTGTTGCTGGTTTAGCATCTGTAGCAATGGCTTCTACTTTAGTAGCATGTTCAGGCGGATCTAGCAGTAACGCAAAAACATTAACAGTATCTGTAAACCAAAGTTTAACTGGACAGTTTACGCCTCAATATGCATCAAGTGCTTATGATCAATATGTAGTAAACTTATGCTACGAATCAATGTTAAAGTACAATGCGGATAACGAATTGGAACCAGAATTGGCTAAAGAATTACCAGAAGTAAGTGCAGATGGTTTAACATTAACTTACAAATTGGCAAAAGGACACAAATTCAGTGATGGAACTGAAGTAACTTCAAAAGACGTTAAATTTACATTCGCAACATTAGCTGATCCAAGCTATGCTGGTCCTAATGGTGGTGGATTGGAAAACCTAGTAGGATATAAAGAATATAATAGCGGAGCTGCTAAAGAATTAACTGGTATTGAAACTCCAGATGATTACACAGTAGTATTCCACTTAGTATCACCTCAAATCGATGCAATCGCAAAATTTGGTGGAATGGGAATCACTAGTGCAGATCACTACTCAAAATACAAACAAGGTAAAGTAAAAGTTGTTGAAAAGAACCAAGAAGAATCATGTGGTTCTGGTGCTTACCAAATAAAGAGCTATGATAAAGCAAGTGGAGCTTCATTTGTTCGTAATGAAGAATTCAAACCTGAAAAGGGACAATACCAAGTAGATCGTATTGTTATCAAGAAAACAGATGTAACTACAGAAGTTTCTGAATTGAAAAAAGGAACAGTTGATTTAATTCCAGATGTAATTGAAACAAATAAAGTAAGTGAAGCAAGTCAAGATAAAAACATGGCATTCAACTACTACTCTCGTAGTGCTGTTGGTTTCGTAGCTATGAACGCTAACAATGGAGCTACAGCTGACAAAGCTGTACGTCAAGCATTGATGTATGCGACAGATCGTCAAGGATTCTGTGATTCTTACTTCGGATGGGATAAAAAAGCAAGTGACGAAGTTAAGAAAGTTAAAGGTGGATATGTACCAGCTGCATACTGGAGTCCAGCATCAGTAAACTGTGGTGCCGTTGTTCGTAATGAAGAAACAATCGATGGATTAAATACATATGCATTTGATATGGATAAAGCGAACCAAGTATTAGATGAAGCTGGTTGGGTTCGTGGTGCTGATGGAATCCGTGAAAAAGATGGACAAAAATTAGAAATCAAATTCTTATTGTCAGAAGGTAACTCAGTACTTGAAACTTTAATTCCTATGGTTAAGAAAACTTGGAGCGATTTAGGTGTTGACTTAAAACAAACTACAGTTGACTTCTCTACATTATTAAGCAACATTCAAGATGAAAGCCACGATAGCGAATGGAATATGTGTTTCTTAGCTACTAGCTTTACAGATAACCAAGATGCTGGAGCTAATGATTCATATACTAATAATCCAAATAACATGGCTGTAAATAACTATTCTCGTATCAATGATCAAGCATTGGTTGACCAATTGACAAAAGCTCGTGCTGATTCTGATGAAAAACAATCAAAAGCTGATTATGTTGAAGCTATGAAGATGGCTGCTGATGATGCAGGTTACATGCCAGTTTACTCAGGTATGCAATTCAACCTTTACAATAAGAAAGTTGACTTGACTGGAACAGGAACATTACGTAACTGGTCTCAATCAATGGATACAATTACTGTAAAATAATTTAAAATTTGCACAAAGGTGTGTTAAAATAGTTGATGTTAAAGGACAAATGTTCATTAACAGAAACGTGGCAACGTTAAATAGTCTGCATGAAAAACTCGTGGATTGTTTATAAAATTAAGGGCAAGCCGTATTGACTTGCTCTTATATGCATTTAGTGGATAGAAAGGATCGATAACTATGCTAAAGTATGTATTTAAAAGAATTTTAGCGATGATTCCTGTCCTTTTCATCATTTCAATCGTTATTTTCGGTACTGTAAAGGCGATGCCAGGTGATGAGGTAACAGCTTATTTTGGAGCCGGTTCAAAGGTTACACAAGAACAACGTGATCACGTTCGTGAGTTGTTAGGATTGGATAAATCGTTACCTGAACAATATGTACGTTGGGTTGGACGTATGTGTACAGGAGATTTAGGATCAAGTATTACCCTTAAAAAACCAGTTGGAACTATTATTGGTGACTATGTATGGAATACATTCTATTTGAATGTTGTATCATTAATTGTGGCTTTGATTTTTGCCATTCCAGTTGGAATAAAACAGGCAGTAAAGAAAGGTACAGTGTTTGATAACTTCTGGACTGTATTCTCATTGTTAGGAATAAGTGTTCCAACATTCTTCTTTGCCTTAGTATTAATTTTCTTCATTGGTTTGAACATCCCAGGCATGCCAATCAATGGAATGCGTGACACAATGCTTTCAAGCTTTGGTTACTCAAGTATTTTCCAAGAAATTGGAGATATCGCATTACACTCAATTTTACCTGTAATCGTATTGGCGTTTAGTTCATTTGCGTCATTCTCACGTTATGTACGTAACTCTATGGTTGAAGTCATCAATATGGATTATGTTCGTACTGCACGTTCAAAGGGTCTTAAAGAAAAGACTGTTATCTACAAACATGCATTTAAAAATGCTCAAATTCCTTTAGTAACATTACTAGGATTATACATTCCATCATTGTTCTCAGGAGCCGTAATTTTGGAATCTGTATTTATCTGGCCAGGAATTGGTAAAGTATTAATTGATGCGATCAACCAACGTGATAACTCTTTAGTTATGGCTTGTTTGATGTTTAGTGCCTTGTTGATGTTGTTAGGTAACTTATTGTCTGACATTTGTTATACATTAGTTGACCCACGTATCAAGGTTGATGAATAGGAGGGAACTATAGATGGCTAAAAAAGATGCTGTAGTATTAGAATCTGGCGAAAAAATCGAATCTATAGGTCCTTGGACCATCGCATGGCGTAAGTTTAGACAAAACCGTGTTGCCATGGCAGGTTTGATTATTTTTATTTTAATTGTTATTGCTGTTATTGTTATTCCACCAATGCTTGGATATAGCGTAAATGACTATGATCTATCAAATCCTAACTTAGCTCCAGGAGGAGAACACTTATTAGGTACAGATAAACAAGGTCGTGACTGCTTATTCCGTTTATTCTTAGGTGGACGTATCTCAATCATGGTTGGTGTTATTGCTGCTGTTATTACTGTCATCTTAGGATGTACAATTGGTGGTATTTCTGGATATTATGGTGGAAAATTGGATAACTTATTAATGCGTTTTGCTGAAATCGTTTATTCATTACCATTTACACCAATGATCATTGCGGTTGCCGCAACAATGTTGTGGGTTCCACAAAGTCAAAAAATGTATACTGTATCATTATTGATTGGTTTATTATCATGGCCAGGACTTGCTCGTTTAGTTCGTGGACAGATTTTGACTTTGCGTGAACAAGAATTTATGCAAGCATGTGAAGCTTTGGGTATTTCAGATTTCTCGAAAATCTTTAAACACTTACTTCCAAACGTTATTTCTTTGGTAATCGTAAATGCTACACTTCAAATGGCTAGTGCTATCTTGACTGAGGCTGGTTTATCATTCTTAGGTATGGGTGTTACGGCACCTACTCCTTCGTGGGGTAACTTAATGAACTTGGCACGTGACTCTTACGTGTTCCAAAACTATCCTTGGGAATGGATCCCTGCAGGTTTAATGTGTTTATTAACTGTAATCTCTATCAACTTAATTGGTGAAGGTTTACGTGATGCATTCGACCCTAAAGAATTACAGTAGTAAGGAGGATACACAATGTCTGTAAATAAAAAAGTTATTAAAGTGGAAGACCTTCGTGTATACTTCCATACAAAAAAAGGTGATTCAAAAGCAGTTGATGGAAACCACTTTACAATGTATGAAAATGAAACGCTTGCAATCGTAGGTGAATCAGGTTGTGGTAAATCAGTAACTGCCATGTCTATTTTAGGCTTAGTAAGTGAACCAGGAGAAATTATGCCTGGATCAAAAATCGTATATATGGGAAATGTAGATCGTGATGAAGATGGTTTGAACTTAGCTACAGCTACAGATGAACAAATTCGTCATATTCGTGGTAACGAAATTTCTATGATTTTCCAGGAACCAATGTCAAGTTTGAACCCAGTTATTACAGTTGGGGATCAAATTATGGAAAACATTTTGACGCATGAAGAAGTTTCTAAAGAAGAAGCTAAACAACGTGCAATTGATTTGCTGGCAGAAGTTGGTATTTCTCGTCCAGAAAAAGTTGTTGATAACTATCCATTCCAATTATCAGGTGGTATGTGTCAGCGTGTTATGATTGCGATGGCTTTATCTTGTCATCCAAAATTATTGATTGCCGATGAACCAACAACAGCTTTAGATGTTACAATTCAGGCTCAGATTCTTTCTTTAATGAACAGATTGAAGAATGAAACAGGTACGTCTATTATGTTGATCACACACGACTTAGGTGTAGTTGCTCAGGTTGCTGATAATGTTAACGTTATGTATGCAGGTAAAGTTGTCGAAACAGCTCCAGTAGAAGAATTGTTCAGCAACCCTAAACACCCTTATACAGTTGGATTGATGAACTCAATGCCTTCATTAGCTGAAGAAGGTAAACGTTTAAATACAATTGAAGGTAGTGTACCTAACCCATTGTATTTGCCAAAAGGATGCTACTTTGCAGATCGTTGTCCATTTGTGACAGATCGTTGTAAAGAAGGTCAGCCAACAGATACAAAAGTTAAATCACGTCACCATGTATGGTGCTTCAAAGTTGAAGAAGAAATGAAACAGGAGGGATAGTCATGGCAGAAAAAAGAAAAATTCTTGAAGTAAAACATTTAAAAAAATACTTCCCTCTAAAAAAAGGAAAATTTAAAGAAGGCGACCCATGTGTTAAAGCCGTAGATGATATTACTTTCGATTTATATGAAGGTGAAACATTAGGATTAGTAGGTGAATCAGGATGTGGTAAATCTACTTTAGGTCGTACAATCATTCGTCTTTATGAACCAACAAGCGGAGAAGTAATCTTCGAAGGTGAAGATGTTGCAAAAAAATCACGTAAAGAAATGCGTGCTCTACGTGAAGAAATGCAGTTCATTTTCCAGGATCCGTATTCTTCATTGAATCCTCGTATGACTGTATTTAATATTTTGGCAGAACCATTGATTGCTCACGGAAAATTCAAACGTGGTCCAGAACTAGAAGCATATGTTAAAGATCTAATGGACCGTTGTGGTTTGCCAAGCTACTATTGCTATCGTTATCCTCACCAATTCTCAGGTGGACAAAGACAACGTATTGGTATTGCACGTTCTTTGGCATTAGATCCAAGCTTCATTATTTGTGATGAGCCAGTTAGTGCTTTGGACGTTTCTATCCAATCACAGATCATCAACTTAATGAAAGATATGCAAGAAGAAAAGAACATTTCTTATATCTTTATTTCACATGACTTGTCAGTTGTAAAACACATTTCTGATCGTGTTGGTGTAATGTATTTAGGTAGTATGATGGAACTTGCGGATAAGAATGAAATCTATTCAAACCCTCAACACCCTTATACAAGAGCGTTAATTGGTGCAATTCCTTTACCAGATCCTACAAAACGTAAAGAAATGCAAGTTATTCAAGGTGAAATTCCTAGTAACGTAAATATTCCTAAGGGATGTAAATTTAACCCTCGTTGTCCATTTGCGAAAGACATCTGTCGTGAACAAGAACCAGCAACAAAAGAGGTTAAACCAAATCACTTCGTTAAGTGTCACTTTGGAGGTGAATTCTAATGTCTAAGCGCCCAACAATGCGTGAGATGTTAGAAAAAAAAGACAAACAAAAAGGTAAAGAAGATCGTCTTGAAAAAGGGGATTTTCTTGCCTTGTTAATAGCTGCTAGTAGTACATTCTGGCCAATATTATTAGGTGCGATTGTCATTTTAGCTTTATTAATATTTGGATGGAATGCCATCTTTGCATAATATGAGAAGCTTGATGCTTCTCTATTTTTTTAGGAGAAAAGAATATGAAATTTACAGATTATAAATATGAACATATGAATATTGAAGCTTTACAGACACAATTAAAAGAAATTTGTAAAAAATTAAAAAATGCTGCTTCCTATGAAGAATTTAAAAATGCTTTTATTGAATTAAATGACGTAAATAAATATATTAATACAAATCAAACTCTAGTGGAAGTACGCCATACAGTAGATACAAGAGATGAATATTATACACAGGAAAATGATTTCTTAAATGAAATGCTTCCTGTTTTAAAAGAAGACATTGTGAATTGTAATAAAGCTGTGATGGCAAGTTCTTTTGTCTCTGAATTGAAGAAGGAAGTACCAGAAACATATTTCTTACAAAGAGAAATGGAAGAAAAATCATTTGATTCATGTATTATTCCTGAAATGCAGGAAGAAAATAAATTGGCTTCAAAATATCAGGCTATTATTGCGAGTGCACAAATTGAATTTGATGGTGAAACATACACTCTTGCAGCTCTAGAAGTAAAAACAAATGATAAAGATAGAGATACTCGTAAACGTGCTATGCAGGCATATTGGAACTGGTATGATGAACACGCTAAGGAAATTGGTGAAGTATATGATCAGTTAGTTCAAGTTCGTACTCGCATGGCTAAAAAGTTAGGATATGAAAATTATATCGAACTTGGTTACTATCGTATGATGCGTTTTGACTATAATAAGGAAGATGTAGAAAACTATCGTAAACAAGTTTTAGAAGATGTAGTTCCATTGGATAATGAATTATATGCTCGTCAACAAAAACGTTTAGGATACGATGTCTTACATGCCTGGGATGAAAAATTTGAATTCTTATCAGGAAATCCAGCACCTAAATATAATCGTGAAGAACTTGTAAAACGTGCATTAAAGATGTATCAAGAATTAGATCCTAAAACAGGTGAATTTTTTAAATTTATGACAGATAGAGAATTGTTGGATCTAGATTCAAAAACTGGTAAAGCAGCTGGTGGATATTGTACATTTATCCCAAATTACCAATCCCCATTCATCTTCGCAAACTTCAATCAAACAAGCCATGATGCGGAAGTATTAACACATGAGGCAGGACATGCATTCCAGGTATATTCAAGTAAGGATATTTTTCCAATTGATTGTGTATGGCCTACATATGAATCTTGTGAAATTCATTCTATGTCTATGGAATTCTTTACATATCCATGGATGAAATCTTTCTTTGAAGATGATGTAGATAAATATTATTTTAATCATTTATCAGGAGCCGTAAAATTCTTACCTTATGGAGTTTTAGTGGATCATTTCCAACACGAAGTATATGAAAAGCCAGAAATGTCTTGTGAAGAAAGATTGGCTACTTGGAGAAAGTTGGAAAAACAATATTTACCACACAAAAATTATGAAGGAATAGATATTCTTGAAAAAGGTGGCTGGTGGATGCGTCAGCTTCACATCTTTATGGACCCATTCTATTATATTGATTACACATTAGCTCAAGTATGTGCTTTGCAATTCTGGGCTCGTATTCAGAAGAAGGATGAAAAAGCTTTTGAAGACTATAAACACATTTGTAAAATTGGTGGAACATTACCATTTAGAAAGATTGTAAAAGAAGCAGGATTAAAGGTTCCATTTGAATCTGGTTGCTTAAAAGATACAGTTCAATTGGTTCGTGAATGGTTTGAAAAAGCAGATGATTCTAAATTTTAAAAAAACTATTGAATTTGCTTAAAACATCTTGCGATTTGAAAGAAGCCTTGCTATAATTGTATAGCACTTACTTTGGGTCAATATGACTTAAGGCGGAAGGAGGATACATCGATATGAAACAAGGAATTCATCCTAATTATCATAAAGTTAAATGTATCTGTACATCTTGTGGTGCAGAATTCGAAACAGGTAGTACAATCAAAGGTGATGAATTACGTGTAGATACTTGCAGTAACTGCCACCCATTCTTCACAGGTCGTCAACGTTTCGCTGCTGCTCAGGGACGTATTGAGAAATTTAACAAGAAATATGGTTTGAAGTAGTAATATAATGACAGTGTCAGAAATGGCACTGTTTTTTATTATGGTTATAAAAAAATTCTTATTAAAATTTAAATGTCCTTTAAAATAGGCGCTTCGAGACTGCCTGGTTATATTAAAATGATCGCATGTACACGAAATATAATAGAAATAACTGTGGTATTTGAAAACTTTTATTACTGCGCTTATAATAAAGACAATAAATTAAAAAATAGTGAGGTGTATTAAAGTGAAAAGAGCTAAAAGAATGGATGTGTTTCAATCTTCTATATTTACAGAATTGAAAAATATGAAGCTAGATTATACACAAAGAACAGGAAAGGATACAATTGATTTTTCAGTTGGATCGCCCAATATTGCACCTGAACCATCTATTATGAAGGTGCTTCAAGAATCAATTATGGTTCCAGAAAACTATAAGTATGCAATCAATGAATTGCCTGAAATGAAATCTGCCATTCATGACTGGTATAAGAATCGTTATCATGTAGAGCTAACATATGATGAAATGATTTGTCTACAGGGATCTCAAGAAGCTTTAAGCACCTTGTTTTTAGCAATGTGTGATCCAGGAGATATTGTATTAGTACCAGATCCTTATTATCCAATTTTTAGTGATGGACCCAAAATTGCTGGAGCTAAGGTCGAATATATGCCTTTGTTACAGGAATATGATTATGTCATTCAATTAGATCAAATCGATGAGGAAATCGCAAAAAAGGCAAAGATGATGATTGTTTCTTATCCAAACAATCCAACTTGTGCTACTGCACCAGATTCATTCTATGAAGATTTGATTGCGTTTGCGAAAAAGTACGATATTGTTGTATTGCATGATAATGCATATAGTGAACTTGTATTTGATGGTAAAGTAGGAAAGAGCTTTTTATCTTTTGAAGGGGCTAAAGAAGTGGGTATTGAATTGAATTCCTTCTCGAAAACATATGGAATGGCCGGTGCAAGACTTGGCGTATGTGTAGGTAATAAAGAGGTTGTTGAATGCTATAATACATTAAAATCGAATATGGATTATGGAATCTTCTTGCCTATACAATATGCAGGTATTGAAGCACTAAGACATGGAGGTGCAAGCATTCATTCGACTTGTCAGGCATATCAAGATCGAAGAGATGCTCTATGTGAAGCATTTGATGAAGTGGGATGGCATATTGATAAGAGTCCTGCTACAATGTTCGCATGGGCAAGAATTCCAAACCAATATGAGGATTCATATGCATTCACAAAAGATTTGTTAGAAAAAGCGGGTGTCGTTGTAACTCCAGGACAAGCTTTTGGTGTTCATGGAAAAAGATACGTTCGTTTAGCTTTGGTGCAAGATATTGAGGATATCAAAAAAGCGGCTGAAAGAATAAAAAAATCCGAAATTTTTAAATAAAGTGCAAAAAAATTGCACTTTTTTTCGTATAAGAATACATGAAGTGTAATCGATGTCAAAATGAAGATCCAAAACTATTTGCGTATGACCATGGTAGTTATTATTGTCGAAAGTGTATTGATTTTTCTAGATTGGAGGTTAATGAAAAGGTAAAACCTGTGAAATTAATGCATAGGACATGGAATGGCAAACCTAGATTGAATTATAGCTTAACACCTTCGCAAGTGCAAGCGAGTCATGAAGTGTATCAATATTTATGCAAGGGAAAAGATGTGATGTTGTATGCTGCTACGGGAGCTGGTAAAACAGAAATTTGTTTTGAAAGCATCTGTGGATACTTATCAAAAGGAAAGAAGGTAGCTTTTGCGATTAGTCGTAGACAAGTTGTGCTTGAAATAGCAAAACGATTAAGAATAGCTTTTCCGGAATTAAGCATATGTGAAGTGGCGCAAGGCTATACTCAAACAACAGACGCAGATATTATTGTTTGTACGACACATCAATTGTATCGCTATCCATATGCATTTGATTTATTGATTTTAGATGAGTTAGATGCGTTTCCATTTGTTGGTAATGAAGTCCTGCAAGCTATCGCAAACCAGGCTTGTATAGGGCAAAAACTGTTGTTAAGTGCGACACCGGATAAAGTAAGTATGGAACTCGTTAAACAAAAGAAAATGGAACTTGTGTGTTTGTTTGAGAGACCACATAAACATCCATTGATTGTACCTAAAGTCATACAAGTGTCTATTTTTATTCAAGTGTTGATTGTAATCTATCTATGTATGAAATTTCAAAGTCAGGGAAAACAAACATTAGTATTTGTCCCACGGAAAAGTGATGGAAAATGGTTAAAGATGATTTTGAATATTTTTGTAAAGACAGATTTTATTCATTCTTCTACAAAGGATAAAGATAGAATTTTAGATGATTTTCGAAACAAAAAAATGAATGCTCTAGTCTGTACTACGCTTTTAGAACGTGGCATTACGATCCCAAGTGTGCAAGTCATTGTTTTTAAAGGAGATCATTCTGTTTACACTACCGCAAGCTTGATACAAATTTTTGGTCGTATAGGAAGAAGTTTTAAAGATCCTGAAGGAAAAGGAGTGTGTTTATGTCAAGCATCAAACAAGTCTATCGAAAATTGTGTCAGTCAAATATGCAAAATGAACGATACTGTTTGTGCTGTCACAAAAAAATGAGTGAACTTCGGGATTTTGATATTTTCTTTTATGATGATCAATTGATTTGTCCAGATTGTTTAAAAATTTTCAAGCTTCATAAACAAGTTTATAATATCGAAGGTACACCTTTATATGTGTTATATGAATACAATGAATTTCTAGAACGATTGTTATTTCAATATAAAGAACAAAAAGATGTAGTATTAAAAGATATTTTTTTAAATAAGCATACGTATCTAAAAAAACACTTTAAAAAGTATTGTGTTTGTGGATTATGCAGCAGTGATACCAAACGTATGGAAAGAGGATTTGAAGCTACGGTAGATATGTATTCGACATTAGATGTTTTTGTGCATTCACCATTTTATAAGAAAGAAGATATTAAGCAGTCCTCACAATCTAAAAATCAAAGAGCACATATTAAAGATATTCTGGCATTAAAATCATTGTATCCTTTACCCAAACAAAAGATTTTATTAGTAGATGATGTATGTACAACGGGAAATACATTGAGTGCAGCTCAAAAACTGCTTCATCCGGATTGTATGTTTGTGTTGGCAGCACATCCTTTGTGGATTTTAGCAAATAAAGAAAACATGGTGGTCAAATCTAAGTGGTTTTGGTAAAATAGTTTAGAAGGGGAGATGGAAGCATATGGATAAAAGAAGAAAAAATGAGAATGATGAAATTTCTCAGTTACTAGATTCATTTCAAACAAATGAAGAAGATACATTAGAACAAAAGATGGATCAGTTCACCAAAAATCAAACTCGCAGTCGAGTAGAAAAGAATAAACCTGAACCTGAAATTCCATTTCAATCTAAAAGATCAGAACCGTCATTGGGAGATACGTTTGTGGTTGGATCAAAGGATTTAGATGAACCTAAAGAGGATTTATCGGCAACACGTACAGTGATGTGGAATGCGGACGATTTAAAGCAGGAAGCAGATTCTACAAATAAAACAGTTGTGATTGATGACGATGAAATTCAATCGTTATTAGAAGAGGGCAAGGGGCCTCAATTAAAACGAGAAGTTATTAATAAGAAAAAAGAACCATCGAAAAAGAAAAATGCATCGAAAAAGAATAATTCTAAAGTAGGATTGTATATTGTTTTAGGTGTAGTAGGTGTTTTATTGGTTTCTATGCTAATTTTTGGCGGTATGAAATTATTGACTGGTGGTTTATCAGGCTCTGATGAAAAGACAGAAGAAGTTCAGAAGAAGAATTATCAGGAATTATTAGATTTTGCGAATAGTTATAATTCATTATCTTCAAGTGAACAAAAAGATATTGTTGATCTTGAAAGTAAGTATAACAGTTTAACACGTAAACAAAGAGAAAAAATTGATGAAATTTTAGAAGAAGCTACGGGAAAAAATTTTAATGAATTATTAGCCAGTGCCAATAAAAAGACGCATTCGAATAAATCGAATAATAATACGGAAATTGCGGAAAAGAAGGCGGAGTTGAAACAAAAAATCAATAATTTGAAAAAACAACTTATCAACGCTCAATCTGATTTGGAAAGTGCACAAAAAGCTCAATCTTCTGCTCAAGATGACGTAGATTCATTAAAAAAACAAATTGATTCTGCTGGTGGTTCAGTCAGCGAAGCGCAAAGTGCAGTTATTAATGCACAGGCAGCTTATGATAATGCGCAAAGTGCATTACAAGCATGCGAAAACCGTAGAAGTGAACTTGAAAATATTCCAAATGACCAGTTGACGCAAGATCAATATACTGAATTGAAGTCTTTATATGCACAACATCAAGGCTTGGTGGATCAAGTAAGTTCCACAAAGGCCGATTTAGATGATGCTAAAGCCGCTTTAGCAAGTGCTGAAAAGGGATCTGATACATCTTCTTTACAGAACAAGTTAAATACGGCACAGAATAAACTGAATGATGCGAATTTGGATGTAACGAATGCGCAATCAAAAGTGGATTCTCTTAACTCGCAAATTACAGATTATCAAAATCAATTAGATCAATTAGGCTAGACAATACAATTTGTATTGTCTTTTTCTATGTGTAACCTTTTAAAGTCTTGTGATTTTTGTTAGAATAGATACGGAAAGTCAGGTGAAAAAATGCGTAATGCGATTGTTCTGGCGGCTGGAAAAGGAACACGAATGAAATCAGATCGTAGCAAAGTTATGCATACGATTATTGACCGTTCAATGTTGGCTTATATTATTGATGCCTTAAGAGCGGTATCTGTACAAAGAATTGTTGTGATTGTTGGATACCAAGCTGAAAGTATTAAAGAAGCTTTTCCAAATGTTGAATTTGCTTTGCAACAACCACAATTGGGAACCGGTCATGCGGTTATGCAAGCTACACAATTGAAGGATGAAGATGGGGACACCGTAATCATCAACGGGGATGGACCATGTATTCAGCCTGAAACATTGGAAAAATTATTCCAAACAAATCAAGATGCATCATTAACTTTATTAACTTCTGTATTAGACGATGGAGCTCACTATGGTCGAATTGTGCGTGATGAAAGCAATCATGTTCAAGCGATTGTAGAAGCAAAAGATTGTACAGAAGAACAAAAAAAGATTTGTGAAATCAATGCAGGAATGTATTGTTTCAAAAACAGAGATTTATTTGATAATCTTGATAAATTGACAACGAATAATGCACAAAAAGAGTATTATTTAACAGATTTGGTAAAAATTTTAGCAAGTCAAAATAAAGTTGTTAAGGGATTGGTTGCTGAGGACCGTGATGAAGTTATGGGAATCAATGATTGTGTAGAATTACATAAAGCGTATGAATGGATGCGCAATCGAATCAACAATAATTGGATGAAAGAGGGAGTACAAATTGTAGATCCTATGCGTACAGTTATTGGAAAAGATGTTAAGATTGGTCACGATGTCATTATTCATCCAAATGTTGAAATTTTAGGAAATACTGAAATTGGTGATTTTGTTGAAATTTTACCAGGCAGCTATTTAAGTAATTCAAAAATTGAAGATCATGCATTTGTAGATTCAAGTAAAGTCGTCAATTCTTGCATAAAAGAAGGATCTTATATTGGACCTTTCTCTTATGTAAGTGATAATGAAATAAAAAAATAGACCTGATAGGGTATGAGAAAGGATAAGTCATGAAAAACACTATTGTATTTGCTTTATCATCAAGCGTTGGTTTAGCAGAAGATATTTGTAAGGAATTAGGATTGGAATTAGGTAAATGTGAGGTTAAACATTTTGCGGATGGAGAAATCTTAGTTGAATTAGGGGAATCTGTTCGTGGAAAACATGTATATTTTGTACAAAGTACAAATAAACCAGTAAATGCCAACTTAATGGAAATTTTAATTGGTATTGATGCATGTAAACGTGCAAGTGCTGCAAGTATTACAGCCATCATTCCATATTTTGGATATGCACGTCAGGATCGTAAGGCAAAACCACGTCAGCCAATCACTTCTAAATTGGTAGCTAGTTTATTAGAAAGAGCTGGAGCAAATCGTGTTGTAACTGTTGATTTACATGCTACTCAGATTCAAGGATTCTTTGACATTCCAGCAGATGACATTACTGCAAATGGATTAATTGCTGATTATTTTAAACACCAAGAAGGGTTGGGGGATGTTGTAGTTGTTTCTCCTGATCACGGTGGAGCTGTGCGTGCTCGTAATTTAGCAAACGCATTAGGAGCACCAATTGCTATCATTGACAAACGTCGCCCTAGACCAAATGTAGCAGAAGCTATGAACTTGATTGGTGATGTTGATGGCAAAACAGCTATTATTATCGATGATATGGTAGATACAGCGGGAACATTAACGGCTGGTATTAAAATGTTAAAAGATAAAGGAGCGAAAGCTGTATACGCTTCATGCTCACATGGTATTCTTTCAGGTCCTGCTATTGATCGTTTAAAAGCAGCTAAACTAGCTGGATTTATTTGTACAAATACAATTGATCAAACAGAAAATAAAAAATTATACCCAGAAATGACTGTCCTTTCAATGGCTCCATTGTTAGCTGGATTAATTCATGCAGTTGAAGAAAATTCTTCATTGTCTGAAGTTTTGGCACACGCATTTGATGATTAAAATGGAAACATTGTTCATTGGTTATCCATCTTGTTCAACTTGCAAAAAGGCATACAAGGCTTTACAAGATTTAGGGATTGAAGCTACATATCGAAATATTAAAGAAGAGAATCCGACAAAGGAAGAAATTCAAAGTTGGATTGATCATGGAGTTGAATTAAAAAGATTGTTCAATACGAGTGGTATGTTGTATCGTGAATTAAATGTAAAAGAAAAACGCGAAACATATACTCAAGAACAGTTGATTGATTTATTGGCTTCAAATGGTATGTTGATAAAAAGACCTATTGTAATTCAAAAAGACAGAATTATCATAGGAAATAAGGTTTCTGAATATGAAACTTTAAAAAATAGACCTGTCAAATAAACGACAGGTCTTTTCTTTATCTAAAAATGGAATTAAAATTATCTTCGATTTGTTGGCATGCACTTTCTTCATCTAATTGTTTAATTTCACAAATTTTCTTTGCTACATATTCCACATACATAGGTTCATTTTCTTTTCCACGGTGGGGAACAGGTGTTAAATAAGGTGAATCTGTTTCTGTAATGATTCTATCAATTGGGCATGCCTCAATACATTCAGGAGCTTGTCTAGCGTTTTTAAAAGTAATTGGACCGGCAAATGAAATCAATGAATTCATTTTTAAACATTCCATCATCGTTTCTTTACTTCCACTAAAACAATGGAAAATGATTTTTGTATGTGCATATTGTTTTAAAATATCCATACAGTCTTTTGTGGATTCGCGCATATGAATGGAAATCGGAAGATTGTGTTCATTCGCAATTTGAATTTGTTTAATAAATAGATCTTTTTGTACATCATTAAAACTAGTGTCCCAATAATAGTCGAGACCAATTTCACCTAAACAATCTAAATAAGGCGTTTGATCAATTAAATATTGGATTTCTTTATTTCCAATCTCTTTGGCATCAGAAGGAAACCATCCAAAGGCGATTTTAAAGAATGGATGTTTTTCTTTTAATTTTTTAGCGCGTTCTAGTTCTTCAGGACTTGTGCACATAATCATGCAGGAAGTAATGTTCTTTGTTTTAATATTTTCAATAATTTCATCAATTCGCGTATATAAACGATCACAAGTAATGTGACAATGACTATCTGTATACATAAATAACCTTCTTTCTTAAAATAGTATATAATTGTGTTAAAAGAGGTGCAACATGAAAGTAAGTACAGAATTAAATGTTAATGATAAAGAGTTTTGGGATGTTATGATAAATTCATTAAAGGAAGATCTTAAAAATTCAAATAAGAAAGGAATAGAGCTTAAGGAAGGATTAAAATATAAGAAAAGATCAACACAAAGAAAAGGTATTGGATCCGAGATAACTGTTCATATAAAAAGATTAGTACCCAATGAATTGTATGTAGCTACATTTACAACAGCAATTGATCATACACAGATTACATATAAGATTGATTCTTTAAATGAATCAAAAATTAAAGTGACTTATGAAGAAGAATATGAAAATGTATCTTCACGAAAAGTACCTGCATGGAGACAAAAAATGGCAGAAAAGCAATTGGCTAAGAAAGCAAAAAAGATGTTAAAAGAAGTAGAAAAGTTTATTCTGAATTCGAGAAAGAAAAAAAACTAAGTATTCCAGAAAAGAGACCAAGTTTTCCAGCTGGGTTTCTTTTTATGTATAGATGCGTTATAAAGTTGTTGTAGAAAAGCTTTAACCCAACAATAGAAGGAGGAATTGGATATGAAGAAGTTAGGTTATTTAGCGGGGGCATCATTGTTATTTGTTCCAATGCCTCTATATGCAGCAGGAATTAATTCTAGTAATCAAATTTTTACGCATACGGGATGGTTCTCTGTGATTTGTATGGCAACAATTGGTGTTGGTGTTGCAATTTGTTCAAAACATGAAAAATAATAATAAAGAAGAGGGTATACAGTAAAATAGGTGGTTTTTATTTTAGGGCGAATGCCCTTTTTCTTTTTCTGATAATGATAATAACATATGTTACCTAAAAAAAATATGGATTATGTTATACTTGTTTAACTGATAAAGGAAGGTTTAATTATGGGCGATAATTATTTATTAAAATTTCTTGAAGATCAAGATATGCCTACAATCACAAAAAAAAGACATACTTATTTAACATATTATGGTTTAGAGCAACAAGATACATATGTATTAAAAGAAGGCGTAATTAAAACAAGTATAATTCTGAGAGATGGTCGAGAGTTTAATATATCTTATATTAAAGCTCCAGATATCATTTCACTTTTAAAAGATGAAGTAAGTCAATATACTTCAGCACCATTTAATGTTCGTATCGAAAGTGATACAGCTACTTTTTATCGCGTTCCAAGAGTACTGTTTTGGGAGTTTGTAAATCAGGACAAAAGATTACAGGAATGCGTAAATTCATATTATCGAGATAAATTAACAGAAGCAATTTTTAGGCAACAACTGATGACAATGAATGGTAAAAATGGAGCCGTATGTGCTTTTATTTATCAATTGATTCCATTATTTGGACGTGAAGTAAAAAGAGGAGTATTGATTGATTTCCAAGTGGCAAACGATGATATTGCTGGTTTCTGTGGGATTTCGACAAGAAATAGTGTGAATCGTATTTTGCGTGGATTACGTGAAGAAAATGTAATCACAATGGTGTATCAAAAAATACTCATATTAGACGTGGATTATTTAAAACAATATATACAAATATAATAAAAGGCGCAGCACACATTAAAGTGGCTGCGTTTTATATATATTTGTGATTTTTCGATATGAATATACCAATTGACATGTCATTAAGCACCATATAACCGGTTCACAAAAACATACACCTATATATTTTAATTTGGGAACAAGTAAAACGGTGAATACTATTTTTCCAACAAGTTCAATAATGCTTGAAATCAAAGGAGTAATTTTATAGCCAAAACCTTGAATCGCATTTCTTAAATTTAAAAGAATGCTAAGAACCATGAAAAAGGGCACATTGATTTTTAAATACATTGCACCATTCTGTAAAACAGTTGTGTTAGATGATCCGGATAATAGATGGACTAAATTTTCAGCAAATAGAAAAATAAGTATACATAGAAAAACTGGATAAACAACACCACATGTATTTGCCAATCGAACACCTTTTAGAATACGATCGTAATTCTGTGCCCCCTTATTTTGAGAAACAAAAGTGGCCATAGAAGCAGCTAAGGTAGAAAGAGGCAGGCAAAGTAATGAAATCAGTTTTCTAGCAGCTGTATGTGCTGCAATAATTTGTGTTCCTAAACCATTGATTCCAGATTGAAGAATAATTGTTCCGATGGATACGATTGAGAACATAAATCCCATTGAAAATCCTTGACCAAGTAAATCCTTGATCATATAAGATTCAAGTTGAAAATGTTCTTTATGAGGGATTAATATTTGAGCTTTTTTTAAAATCAAAAGAAAACAAATAAGTGTTGAAATGGCTTGGGCAATGACAGTAGCTACGGCAGCTCCAAGAATACCCATGTTAAGAATAGTTATGCATACAATATCTAGAACAATATTAATGATGGATGAGCAAAATAATACGATTAAAGGACGTAAGCTATCGCCAATAGCTCGCAGCATGCCAGCGCCTAAATTATAGAACATAGTTATAATCAAAAAGGCTGATATACATCGAATATAGTTTAATGAATCTGCATAGATGCTTTTAGGTGTGTGTAAAACGGTCAACAGAGTTGGTAAAGAAAAATAGGAAATGAGTGTAATTACTATGGAAATAATAAGCCCTAATACTAAGGATGCGGCAATACTTTTTTTTAACTCTGTTGCATTTTTGGATCCATAGAAACGAGCTGCAACTATGCTGAAACCAGTCCCACATCCATTCGAAAATTGAACAATCAATTCGAAAACAGCTGCAGTAGCTCCCATGGCAGCCAACGCATTATCGCCCAAGTAATGTCCAACTAAAAGCGTATCGATTGTGTTATATAATTGTTGAAATAAATTTGAAAAGAATAGAGGAATCACAAAGAAAAGAAGTCCTTTTGCGATGCTCCCATGTGTTAATGAATGATTTTTCATGCGATCAATCTCCTTTTGGAATAGAAAATAAACCATGTTACTAAGACAATACCTTTAATCATACTTGAAATAGAGATGGCCCACCATACTCCATTTACTCCAAGATAATGGGAAAATAATATAGCCATAGGAATACGTGCAGACGTGAATACGATAGAAACAATACTTGGTGGAAGAGTTTTACCTAGTCCATTAAAAGCTCCTTGTGTAGCGATTTCTACGCACATAAAGAGTTGGGAATATCCAAGTATTCTTAAATAATCAATTCCATATGGAAGAATATTTGTTTCATGAATGAAACATGAAAAAATAGATCCGGGAAGGAAAATCAAAATACACGTAGTAAGGAATCCCCAAAGACTAACAACAAGCATACCTGTTTTATATCCCTTATTTACACGAGTGTAATTCTTTGCACCATAGTTTTGAGATGTAAATGCATTGATGGACGCACTAAATCCATCGGCAGCCATCCAAGATATAGATTCAATTTGAGATCCAACTTTTTGAACTGCCACACTGATAGCTCCGAAAGCAGAAATTAAACGAGCGATGTACATAGATATACATGTAAATAACATACTTTGTACAGATGTAGGGAAACCAATTTTAAGTATTTTAGCGATATGATTTTTTTCAGGCTTTGATAACAATTGAAATTCATTAAATATTTCAAGGTTTCTTGCATCATATAGAAATACAAGGGTAACAATAAATTGAGCAATGATTGTTGCCAGGGCGGCACCGACCACTTTAAGGTCAAAAACAAAAATTAATATAGGATCTAAGATTAAATTTAATACAAGACCCGTGGTAGTTGCGATAAAAGTGCTCTTGGAATGTCCAGCAGCCGTTAGTATACCCGTGAATATCTGATTTACAAATGAGAAAAGAACAAATCCACATGTGATCCATAAATAATTCTGGGCATCTTGAATAATTGTTGGATCTGTTAAATTAAAGAGTTGTATTAAACTTTTTTGAAAAAGGATAATGATGATTCCATATACGACTGCAAAGAAAATAGCGCTTTGAAAAGCCGCTTGAATATAAGCACGTGTTTCTTTTTTGTTTTGAGCACCCAGACTTTGTCCAACCAAGGCTTGTGAACCAACTTTAGGCATATTGACCAATCCATTTGCCAGATACATAAAATTACCAGATACTCCAATACTGGCAACGGCACCAGAACCAAGGTATCCAATCCATAACATATCAACTAAGTTATAAGCCATTTGAATAAAATATGTAGCCATAATGGGAATTGCCAATAGGCTTAATGATTTAAATATAGGACCTTGTAAAAGGTTTACACTTTGATTTTTTTTCATACAGGAAGTATTGTATCAATTTTTTATGAAGAAAACAAAAAAGAAATTTAAGTTTAGAACCTAAATTTCTATACGTCAATATATTTATTTATTATATTCTTCTACGATTTGAATAGTAGCACTAGCACCAATACGAGTAGCTCCGGCTTCAATCATGTCTTTTACTTCAGCATATGAATGAATTCCACCAGCTGCTTTTACTTCGACATCATCACCTACTGTATCTTTCATTAGTTTAACATCTTCTTTTGTAGCTCCACCGGTACCAAATCCAGTGCTTGTCTTAATAAAATCTGGCTTTACTTCTTTGGCAATTTCAGCACATTTTTTAATTTCTTCCTTTGTTAAATAACAATTTTCAAAAATAACTTTGATTCCTTTGTTTTGTTCATGACATATCTTTGTTAGGACATCCATTTCTTCTTTGACTTTGTCAAAGTTACCCATTTTTACATCCCCAATATTTAAAACATAATCAATTTCATCTGCACCATCTTTTAAAGCTTCTTTTGTTTCATAAGCCTTTGTGTTTAACCCACATTGTCCTAATGGAAAACCTACAACGCTGCAAACCATTACGTCTGTATCTTTTAATAAGTTTTTACAGTAAGCTACCCACTCTTCATTAACACATACGCTTGCAGTATTTAATTCTTTAGCTTGTTGACAAAGCGTATCGATGTCTTGTTTTGTGGCAAATGCCTTTAAAAATGTGTGATCGAAATATTTGTTGAATTCCATGATAACCTCCTATTTTTCGATATGTTTATCTATATATGCATATATTTCTGCAGGTGTACTTAAACTTGTTATTTGATCAATACTTTTTTTCTTAGAAAAAATATTAAGTACATCGTTCAATACATGTATATGTTTAGTTTTGTCTTCAGCACAAAGAACAATAATAATTTTTGCCCTTTTTCCATTTAGAAAAGAGACAGGTTCTTTAAATGTACACATGGATACATCTAAGCGATTTACACCATTTTCGATTGCAGAATGCGCTAAAACAAGGTTGTCGGCCAAAAACATATATAAACCTTTGTTTCTTTGGTCGTTAATAATGGCATTTATATAATCATTCGAAATGGAACCATCATCCAATAATGGTTGTGCTGATATTTGAATGGCTTCTTCCCAGCTAACTAGAGAATTAACACATTGTATATGTGAATCTTTCAAAAAATCTAATAAGCCTCGATCATATGTTTTATGAGGAGCTTTATGAATTTGTATGCTTGAATAATAATCTTGTAGATCTTTATGAAAATTATCTAATTTTTCAGTATTAATATAATTTGATGCGATTTTCATAATATCATCAATTTGCATTTTTGCCTGCGGCTCAGTTGCCATGCAGTTTCTTAATATAGCTACACGATCTTGATCTGTTAGTATTGGGTGCACCATAATCAACTTTTGTTCATTTGGCAGCATAACCGTTGAAATAACAACATCATAATCGCGTTCTGGCTCATAACTGCTTAAAGGTAAGTTTTTAATTTCAGTTGCTTGAGGCACTAAAGTTGACACTTCTTGGCGTAACATATTTCCAGTTCCAATGCCATTTGGGCATATAATCAAGATTCTAAATGTGTGTTTGTTTGCTTTTTGTGTAGGCATAAAAGCTCCAAAATGCAGGGTTAGATAAGCAACTTCTGCATCCGAAATAAAACAATCAAGGTTTTTAGATAATACATTGCAAGCACGTTTTGTTAATTCAAACAATTCTTCATATTCGGTTTTAATATTGTTAAGCATAGGGTTTCCTAATTGAATACCATATTTAAAACGATATAAAGAAGTTTTTAAATGCGCATTGATTGCATTGATTAATTCATCTTCCTGATCATAAAAAACATATGAAATTCTTTCAAATTCATGTACTAAAGATTTTGCCAATTCATATGTTTTATCTTCTTCCTTCATTACATTGACAGGAACAGCTTGTAGTCTAGATCCTAGAAGGTGTAGGGCAATATAAACTTGTTCATAGTCTTTTAAATCATTAAAATATTTATGTACCAAATTGTACTCATTTGTTTCAATAATTTCTTCTTCATCCATGTCTGAAAATGTAATAATGTCATTTCTATTTTGAATGGTTGAAATGAACATAGCTAAAGCAGGTAAGATTCCACTCACATATTCGGCATGCAATTCAGATTCAATATGTTTTAAGCAATTTAATATATCATAAAGTCTTTCTGAATCAAAAGCTTCAATAATGTGATTTTCATAGTAGTGCCAAAGACTAGGAAACAACATAAAAAAGACAGCTCTTTTTTTGATCGTATCTCCATGTATGTGATATCCTGTTTTTATACTATATGTAAGTTGAAGTGCATAATGGCTTAAAAAAGCATCAACAGATTTTAAATCATTAATTATAGTGTTTCGACTAACTTGGCAAATATCGATAAAATCTTCGATATATAAAGGGCGGTTACGGGTAATTATAGAACAGATTTCAATACGTTGTCTTTCTTCAGGTGTAAAGACAAGTATACTTTCATTTTTTTTCTTATTTAATGTCTTTTGAATAGCCTGAACCTGCTCTTTATGAAGAATAATTCCTTTGCCACGCTCTTGTATAATAGGATCGATATTATTATCGACCAGCCATTCGTTAATTTTAGAAATGTCATAATAGACGCTTCGTTTAGAAACTTCTAAGTCATCCGCAAGGTCTTGAACTTTTAAATAACCTGTTGTGTACATTACAATATTTAGGATTTCTGTACAACGTTTATCTAATGTATATGAAATAGACATAATACTCTCCTTAAATCATACTTTCTTTTACTTTTTTATGATAAGGTGTGCCTTTTAAATTCTTTTTTGCTTTATTGAAATAATAATTTGCTTGTTTTACATCTGAAAGATATTGATATTGTAAACCAAGAAGATATTGTAAAATGCCTTGTTGTTGATCATCTGAATTTTTAGATAAAAGCGCATTCACAAATGAGATATCTTCGCTTTTTTTCTCAATCAAAATACGATATAACATACGATCATAAGCAACTTCATCTTCATTTCCTTTTCGTTCAATAATGTCTAATAATTTTTTAGATAATTCAACATTTTGATCATCCAAAAAGTAAAAGTAAGTCATACTGGCTACTTGATAAGCTTGGGAATTGTTTAAATTCTGTGACAACATGAATTCTACTTGTTTGGTAATTTCATGTGTATCTTGTTTAGATATATATGTACGTAGAATATTGTAATTCTTTTCATATGACGTAAATAATAAAGTATATAATGGGGCATTCATTTGTTGGATTGCTTCGTCATATTGACCTTTATATATTTTTTTAAGAATGGATTGCCACAAAAAGCTTCGAATAAAAAATGGAATGGCAATTGCACATAGAATAAGTGAAATTAATATAATTGCAGCTAAAAGACTCATACTCATAAAACCTAGAAACCCCTTTCATAACTATCTTTAAAATAACAATTGTTAAAGATTTTATCAAATCCAAATTTCTTCACGATAAACATCCTGCTTTGTGCAAGAAAAAGTATTTTTATGGACTTTATCATTATTTTGTACAAAAAAACACGCTTATATATAATGATAATAGTGCAAAGCGCTTACAGGCAAGGACAAAATATACATTTTGCACAATGTTTGTGCAAAACATTGTTCTTGTTTTTGAAACCCATTTCACAGATAATGCAAGTGTGAAGAGGAGAGATACGAGATGATTAAAGATTTGCTAAAAGTTAAAAACTGTTTTATTAAAGAAAGTGTAAAAGATTGGGAAGATGCAATTTGTGTTGCTTGTGCACCAATGATTGAACAAGGATATTGTACAAAAGAATACGAAGATGCTGTTTTTGAAAACACAGAAAAATTTGGGCCCTATTATGTGTTATGCGAAAACTTGGCTCTAATCCATGCGAGTAATCAATCTGGTGTAAATGAAACACAGATGGCAGTTACAGTTTTAAAAGAACCTGTAAAATTTAAGCCTGATGGATATGATGTGCGAATATTAGTTACACTTGTTGCAAAAGATAGTCATTCTCACATGGAAGGCATTCAAGCCATTTCCAATATCTTCGCAGATGAATCAAAAGTGAATTCGTTACTAAATGCTTCAACTCCACAAGAGATATATAATATCTTTGTTGAAAATGTAGGGTAAGCTAAGGTAACATAGAAGGAGAAAGATATGTTAAATTTTATCGTTAATATCTTGTCTACACCTGCCATTTTAGTTGGTTTATTATCTTTAATTGGTTTAGCATTACAGAAAAAACCAATCGAAGAAATTGTAAAAGGTACGGTTAAGACAATCGTTGGTTTCTTAGTATTAAGTGCTGGTGCTTCATTCTTACAATCTGGATCATTAAATGCATTCGGTGATATCTTCAACTATGCATTCAATATGCAAGGTGTTGTTCCTAACAATGAAGCTATCGTTTCATTAGCATTGAAAGATTTCGCTACTGACACAGCTTACATTATGTGTTTAGGTATGATCGCAAATATTGTTTTGGCACGTTTCTCAAGATGGCACTACATCTTCTTGACTGGTCACCACACATTATATATGGCTTGTATGTTAGCTGTTATTCTAAATGTTGGTGGATTGTCAGGAGCTCAATTATGGCTTGCTGGTGGATTGGTATTAGGATTCATCATGGTTGTCAGTCCTGCTTATTGTGAACCTACAATGCGTAAAATTGTTCAAACAGATGAATTAGGATTTGGTCACTTTGGTGGTGCTGGATACTGGTTCTCTGCTCAATGTGCTAAATTATTCAAAGGAAAAAGTAAATCAACTGAAGAAGTTAACTTCCCTCAACGTTTAACTTTCTTACGTGACACTACAGTTGCTATTGGTTTAACAATGGTTGTATTCTTCTTGATCGTAACTGGTGTTGCTGTTGGACGTGGAATCTTAGAAGCAGATCCAGAAACTATCTTAGCTACTTATACTAACTTAGGTGGTTTATTAAATGTTGGTGCTGAAACACAAACACACTGGGCTGTTTGGGCTATTACTTCTGGTTTAAGTTTCGCTGGTGGTGTATATATTATCTTAAGTGGTGTACGTTTGATCGTCGGAGAAATCGTTCCTGCATTCCGTGGTATTGCTGAAAAATTGGTTCCAGGTGCTATTCCTGCAATCGACTGTCCAGTTGTATTCCCTTATGCTCCAAATGCTGTATTAATTGGTTTCTTAGTATCATTCTTAGGTGGTATTGTTGGATTGTTCGTATTAGCATTTATTGACAAATCATTAGTACCTTGTGCATTAATTTTACCTGGTGTAATTCCTCACTTCTTCTGTGGTGCAACTGCAGGTGTATTCGGAAATGCTGAAGGTGGATTAAAAGGTTGTGTATTTGGAAGTTTCATGCATGGTTTATTGATTACATTCTTACCAGCAATCTGTATGCCAGTTATGGGTTCATTGAACTTTGCTAACTGTACATTCTCAGATGCTGACTTCTCTTGGTTAGGTATTGTATTAGGTAATATTGCTCAACATGTTCAAGGAACAGGATTATTAGTAATCTGTGTTGTAATCTTCTTATTACCAATCGTTTATAATTTTGTAGCTCCTAAAAAAGCTGAAGAAAAATAGAAAGGGGAATGAAAATGGCTATTCGTAGTATTATGTGCTGCTGTGGTCAAGGACTTGGAAGTAGTATGATGGTAAGTATGAATGTTGAAAAAGCATTGAAAAACCTAGGTATTACTGGAGTTTCTGTTGACCATACAGCTTTAAGTGAAGCAAATCCTAACTCTGCAGATTTATTTGTAGTAGGACGTGACTTAGCTCCACAAGTAGCATCATATCCTAACAAAATCATTCTTGATCGTATCATGGATATGAATGAATTAACTGAAAAACTTAAAGAAGTTTTCGGTAAGTAAAATTTGATAAAAAGAAGGGTTTTATATCTCCTTCTTTTTGTTTAGCCATTTGGAGGAAATTATGGATAAAAAAGTAGAAATATTAGCAAAAAAAGTGCGTTATGACATTTTGGATATGTTACAACATAGAGGTTATGGACACTTAGGTGGATCTTTATCTTTGGTTGAATTATTTGCGGTATTGTATGGGAAACAAATGAAATATGATCCTAAAAATCCAAAATGGGAAGGAAGAGATCGCGTTGTATTGTCAAAAGGACATGCAGGACCAGTTTGGTATTCAACATTAAGTGAATGTGGTTTCTTTGATAAAGAAAAGTTAATGACATTAAATGATGGTGGAACAATGTTGCCAAGCCATCCAGACCGAACAAAAACACCTGGAGTCGATATGACAACAGGATCATTAGGTCAAGGAACAAGTACAGCTTCAGGAATTGCCACAGCATTAAAGATGAAGCACAGTGATAACTATGTATATCTTATTGTTGGAGATGGTGAATTAAATGAAGGTCAATGTTGGGAAGCCTTCCAATACTTGGCAAACTACAAAATGAATAATTGTATCGTTATCATTGATGACAACAAACGTCAATTAGATGGATATACAAAAGATGTTATAAATCCATTTAGCATTGAAGCTAAGATGAAGGCATTTGGTTTTAATACACAAACTGTCAAAGGAAATGATTTAGATGCGATTGATGAAGCTATCACAAAAGCTAAATCAGTGACTGATTCAGCTGTATGTATTGTTTTGGATACAATCAAGGGTCAAGGTGTTAAGTTCTTTGAAGAACTTTTGGATAATCACTCAGTAAAATTCAATACAGAAGAAGTGAATCGAGCAACTGATGAGGCTAAAGCTTCTTTAAAAAAGGAAATTGAAGAGGAGGAGCAACATGTATAAATTAGTAGAAAATCGTAGTGAAAAAGGTAAAGAATTACGTGTTGCAGTTGTTGAAAGCATTCAAGAACTTATTAAAGAAAATGATAAAGTGGTTGCTATGGAAGCCGATTTGGGTGGAGCTAGTAAGTTCACAAATATCAAAAAATCAAATCCAGAAAATTTCATTCAATGTGGTATTTCAGAAGCAAATATGATTGGCGTTGGATGTGGATTATCAAGTGAAGGATTTATTCCTTATGTACATACATTTGGACCTTTCGCAACACGTCGAGTTTATGATCAAATTTATTTATCAGGTGCATATGCACATAATACAATCAATATTTATGGTTCAGATCCAGGATTTACAGTAGGACCTAATGGAGGTACACATACAACTTGGGAAGATGTGGCTTTGATGCGTGAAATTCCAGGTTCAGTCATTGTGGATCCTTGTGATGAAACACAAACAAGATGGGTTGTAAAAGAACTTTCTAAACATGAAGGTGTACATTATATTCGTGCAAACCGTAAAGATGTTAGAAATGTGTATACACCAGATTCAACTTTTGAATTAGGCAAAGGGAATGTTTTAAGAGAGGGTAAAGATATTCTAATTATTGTATCTGGCCAGTTGGTAAGCGATGCATTAGATTGTGCTGAAAAATTAGTTGAAGAAGGATATTCAGTAGAAGTAATCGATATGTATTGTATTAAACCTTTAGACATTGACTTAGTGTTATCTGAATCAAAAGGTAAAAAGGCTGTTGTTACATTTGAAAATCATTCAATTTATGGCGGACTTGGAAGTGCTGTTGCAGAAGTCTTAATGGAAAATGGAGTCAACGTTCCATTTAAGCGTCATGGTGTGGATGAACGCTTTGGTCAAGTTGGAACACCAGATTTCCTTCAAAAAGAATTCCATTTAACAGCAGACGATTTATATAAAACAGTTAAATCAATGCTTTAGAATAAAATAGAGCCGTTTGAAAAAGAACGGCTTTTCTGATGCGAATTTTTCACATAATTGATTCTGATTTCACAATATTTACCAAAGTTATGCAAAATTTATGACAACATGGAATGATATTCTATAAGTGCCTTAAAGATAAGGCAATGAATATAGAAAATAAACCAATATTCATATCTCTCTCCTAAAAATAATAATAAACAAAAAAGAAGCCATTCTAGGCGCCAACACTAGAATGTTTTTTTTTATTTAAAATTGGATTTCTTGATATACGCATAACTATTTTTATATTTTATATTCGTATCTAGGTGATTATTTTTAACGGGTGCTTCACTAGACACTTTATAGTATCCGTTTTCTTCCTTTAATATGTGAATAGACACAATATCTCCATCATTATAAGTATAAAGGACATCTTTTTTATTTGGGGCATAGACTTTTAAATTTTTGGATAGTTGAATTGTTTTAACTACATTCTTTTTTTGATCGATTCCATCTTCATCTAAATGATAATAAAAGCTGGCAGCTTTTTCACCCCAATAAGGATCTGATGCATAATTAACGTTGATGCCACTTGCTTTATCTCCAAACCATGAACCATGATATCTTGTATCGTCGGGGTTTAAGTAGCCTTGCTGTAAAAAATTATAGGCATGTTGTTTTACACAATCAGACAAAGAATTATATTGATTGGCATTATCTGGATTTTCATCAATAGCAGCATGACCAAATAAATTATTATATTCGACCGCATACTGACTTTGTCCAAGGCCACTCTCATTTAAGGCTAGTGCATACATCATAGATGCATTGATGGAATATGTATCTTGTATATTAAAAAATATATCGCCCTGATTATATAAAATAGATTCATCGTTTATACCATATTTTGATAAATAGGCATCATAGATTGAATTGTTTAAATAAGAAGTCGTCCTATGAGGAATATATTGATAATAGTTATAGTATGGCTCTTTATTTACTTTTTTATCTTTAACTACATTTTTATAACTCGTATAAAAATAATGTCCATCATATGAATAGTAGGTAGTGTCTTGTTTTAGAAATTTAGGAGCAGGACCAATCGCAATGGAATTCACATTGCCTTGGATAAGGTCTGTAGAAATTGTATGAATAAGGGAGCCATTATAAACAAAGTATGTAGATAACATATAGGAGTCTTCATAAGAATATAATTCAACATTATTTATGTCCGTCCATGCTTGAACGCCACTAATTTTAAAATGAACTTTCTTGCCGTCAAAACTTGTCCCTAAATATTGAGCATCTGCACCATAATTTCCATTCACATAGCCTGCTTCATCTGTATCTGTTATATATTCTGTATTTTCAGTCACATCTTTAGTCTTTAAATTAACGATTCCTGAATGAAGACGTAATATTTTTCCTTCATCATTTTTTATGCATGTGTATTGTGAATCGATTGTATCCATTTTAAAGGACGCAAAAATGTAATGTTTATAAGAAGCATGGACTTCACTTGTGTTTAGGTCTTCTACATAGTATTGCCCGTCTTCAGTGATTTTTAAAATAGTGAAGGGGATAACGACAAACACTAGAATGAATAAGATAAGAACTAGGATAAGTGGATTCTTTTTGGCTTTTCTTTTCTGTTTCATACATCCTATTATACTCTTATCTTTAAAAATTGCGTAATAGGACAATTTCCATCGACAATAATTGGACTTTATATTAAAATAGATAGGGTATATCGCTAAAATAAAGCGTTTTTTAAGTGGTAAAACACTCAAGATATAAAAATATAAAGAAAGGATGTATATTTATGGCAAAAATGGATGAGCGTTTAGAGAAAATGGTTGAACGTTATCGTGAAATCAATGATTTGATGATGCAAAGTGATATTGTTTCAGATCGTAAGACAATGGCTAAATTAGGCCGTGAACAAAATGAGTTAACACCTATTGTTGAAACATATGAGGAATACAAAAAGGCAACTGAAGAATTAGAAGAGGCTAAAGTACTCGCAAAAGAGGAAGATAAAGAGATCCGTGAAATGGCGCAAATGGAATTAGAGGAATTAGAACCAAAGATTCAAGCTTATTTAGATCGTTTAGAATTGCTTCTAGTACCAAAAGATCCTAACGATTCGCACAATGCAATCTTAGAAATTCGTGGAGCAGCTGGTGGAGACGAAGGAAATATCTTTGCCGGAGATTTATTCAGAATGTATTCAAAATATGCAGAAGCAAAAGGCTGGAAAACAGAAGTTATCGAAACGGAGGACAGTGAAGCTGGAGGGTTCTCATTGGTATCTTTTAAAGTGAATGGTGAAGGTGCTTATGGAACATTAAAATTTGAGTCGGGTTCTCACCGTGTACAACGTGTGCCAAAGACAGAGTCACAAGGACGTATTCATACTTCTACCGCAACCGTATTGTGTATGCCAGAAGTAGAGGCTGAAGATTTTGATATTGATATGAACGATTTAGAAATCGAAACAATGCGTTCAAGTGGAGCTGGAGGACAGCACATCAATAAAACCGATTCAGCGGTTCGTATTGTCCACAAACCTACAGGTATTGTAGTTAAGTGTCAGGATGGTCGTAGTCAACATGAAAACCGTGCAACTGCCTTAATGACAATTCGTGCACGTGTATATGAAGAAAGACAACGTGAATTGGATCAAAAGAATGAAAAAGAACGTCGTACAAAGATTGGTACGGGAGATCGTGCAGAAAAGATTCGTACATACAACTATCCTCAAAACCGTGTAACAGACCACCGTATTGGATATACAGTGAATCAGTTAGATCGTATTATGGATGGTCGTTTAGATGACTTGATGGCTGCATTACAGCTTGCAGATCAACAGGCAAAAATTGCTGGAGAAAAAGAATAATGAGTACATATCATTCATTGATCAATGAAGGCAAAGAACGTCTTTACAAAGCGGGTCAAGGTGAACAGGCTGCTCAACTTTACATGGTGGAATTATGTCGTCAAAAAGATGTAAATCTATATATTTCTATGGATGAAGAAGCAAATGAACAAATTCAGACAGATTATTTAGAAGGTATTCATCTAATGGAAAATGGAGAACCATTAGGATATGTATTAGGGTATGAATGTTTCTATGGCTATGACTTTATCGTGAATGAAGATGTTTTGATTCCTAGACCCGAAACAGAAGAACTTGTAGGACTTGTATTATCTAAGTTCGATGATCATTTTAGCAATAAAGATCATGTCAATGTATTTGATGTGGCAACAGGGTCTGGTGCCATCGGAATCACTTTAAATCTAGAAGAACCTAGAATGGATGTGATCGCATCGGATATCTCAAAAGAGGCTTTAGTGGTTGCTCAAAAGAACAATGACAAGTTAGGCGCAAATGTAAACTTCATTTGCGGAAGTATGTTAGATCCATTTGTGGATCGTGATCTACATTGTGATATCTTAGTTTGTAATCCACCATATATTCCTAGTGAGGAAAAGATGGAACATAGTGTAGTGGATTATGAACCACATGTTGCCTTATTTGGTGGGGAAGACGGATTAAAATTTTATCGAGATGTATTCGAAAAAGCCTATCTTGTATTGAATGAAAATGCATTCCTTGCCTTTGAAATGGGATGGGATCAAGGTGAGTCTTTATCAAATTTAGCTCGTGAATATTTTGCATCGGCAACGATTACTGTACATAAAGATATGTCAGGAAAAGATCGCATGTTGACAATTGAATTATAATTAAAAATTTCTGAGCAATACTTTTGAAATATTGGTATGAATATGCGATAGTATAGTCATAAAAGGAAATAGTATATTTCAAGAGGAGGATTATTTATGAAATATAGATGCTTAATTTGTGGACACATTTATGATGAGGAAAAAGAAGGCGTAAAATTCGCTGATCTTCCTGCAGATTGGAAATGTCCAACTTGTAAACAACCAAAAGAAAAATTTGTTCCAGTAGAAGACGAAATGACTTGGGCTGCTGAACATGTGGTAGGAGTCGCAAAAGATGTTGATGAAGACATTAAAAACGATTTACGTGCTAACTTCGAAGGTGAATGCTCAGAAGTAGGTATGTACTTAGCAATGGCTAGAGTTGCTCACAGAGAAGGATATCCAGAAGTTGGATTGTATTATGAAAAAGCAGCTTGGGAAGAAGCAGAACATGCTGCAAAATTTGCTGAATTATTAGGTGAAGTTGTAACGGATTCAACTAAGAAAAATCTTGAAATGCGCGTAGAAGCCGAAAATGGAGCTACTGCAGGTAAGGTTGATTTAGCAACTCGTGCTAAAAAGGCAAACTTGGATGCAATTCATGATACAGTGCACGAAATGGCTCGTGATGAAGCTCGTCATGGTAAGGCATTTGCTGGATTATTAAAACGTTATTTTGGTGAATAATGCATTTAGAAGCTTCTGAATCAATCGGAAGCTTTTTTTCTTGTTTTCGTGTATAATAAGTTGTGTTTAACGAATATATAGAAAGAAGGATCAAGATGATTGGTAAGAATAGTCCATGTTGGTGTGGTTCTGGTAAAAAATATAAACATTGCCATGAAGAATGGGACAATACAATTAATGTATTAAAACTACAAGGAAAAATTGTTCCTAGTCATAATTTAATCAAGTCGGAAGAAGATATTAAATGGATCAAGAAAGCGGCTAAAATCAATAATGCAGTTCTTGATTTAGTTGGAGAAAAAATCTGTGCAGGTATGACGACAGAAGATATTGATAAATTAGTATATGATTATACAACAAGTCATGGTGGAATTCCTGCATGTCTAGGTTATGAAGGGTTCCCTAAGAGTGTTTGCACATCTATTAATAATGAAATTTGTCATGGTATTCCAAGCGAAAAAGTCGTATTAAAAGATGGCGATATTATAAATGTAGACTGCACTACAATTGTACATAAACACTTTGCGGATGCATCTAGAATGTTCTGTATTGGTCATGTAAGTGAAGAGGCAAAACGCTTAGTTGAAGTGACTAAAGAATGCTTAGAAATTGGTAAAGAAGCCGTACGTCCTTGGGGATACATTGGAGATATTGGTGCAGCCATTCAAGAACACGCACACAAAAATGGTTACAGTGTTGTTGTTGATTTCTGTGGACACGGTGTTGGTAATGCTTTCCATGAAGATCCATATGTACATCACGTAGGAATTCGTAATACAGGTATGGTTATTGCACCAGGTATGGTCTTCACTATTGAGCCTATGATCAATCAAGGAACGCGTGATTTATATATTGATAAAGATAATGGATGGACATCTTATACAAAAGATGGAAAGTTATCGGCACAATGGGAAAACACAATTCTAGTTACAGAAAAAGGAATTGAAGTATTAGCTTGGTAAGAAGTCAATAAAATGACTTCTTTTTTGGTGAGGTTTAAAAAAGGGAATATGCAAAAGAGTATGGTTGAGGGGAATACTTTAAAACTCATTTTGAATTTTAGCATTCCATTATTATTAGGAAATTTATTTCAACAATTTTATAACGTTGTTGATGCGGCCATTGTTGGACAAACACTAGGTTCTAAAGCATTGGCAGCCGTAGGTGCTAGTAGTAGTGTGCAGTTTTTGATTCTAGGATTTTGTATGGGAATATGCCAAGGCTTTGCGATTATGGTTTCGCAAAGTTTCGGCGCAAAAAGACTCGATGAAATGCACACTTATATTTATGCAGGAGCTGTATGGACAGCCATTACAGCTTTTGTGGTATCCATCTTAGTCGTTGTGTTTTGTGCAGACATTCTTCACATTTTACAAGTCAATGATGAAATCTTTAACGATGCCTATGCCTATTTGGTTGTCATATTTGCAGGGATACCATTCACATTACTCTATAATTATTTATCGGCTATATTAAGAGCTATTGGAGATTCAAAAACGCCATTTTTCTTTTTAGCTTTTTCCGCTGTTTTAAATATTGGCCTTGATTTTTTTTGTATTCTTGTTTTGAAATGGGGATGTGCAGGGGCTGCCATCGCCACCATTTTTGCCCAAGCCGTAAGTGGTATTTTATGTTTATTGTTAATTGCTTTTAAAGTCAATGTTTTACATATACCTAAATCAAGTCGCTATGTGGATAAGAATCATTCGATAAAATTATTGGCAATGGGAGTTCCTATGGGATTACAATTTTCAATTACAGCCATAGGTTCCATGGTCATGCAGTCGGCTAACAATGCTTTGGGAACCATTTATGTATCTGGTTTTACGGCAGGTATGCGCATTAAATCGTTGATGATGTGTCCATTTGATGCATTAGGTGCAGCTGTTTCTACATTCCTTTCCCAAAACTATGGAGCACACAAGTTAGAACGAATCCATGATGGATATCATAAAGGCGTAATGGTGAGTATTTTATATGGTGCATTCGCCTGTGTCGTAATGGTTTTCTTTGGAAGAATTCTTAGTATGATGTTTGTGAGCGCAAATGAATCACAAGTGCTAAATGCGAGTGCGTTATATTTAAGAAGAATGGGCTATTTCTATCCTGTACTAGGAATTTTGATCACAACAAGAATGTCCGTTCAAGGACTTGGCTATTCTACCCGAGCTATGCTGGCAGGCTTTGTAGAAATGATTGCACGCTGCATTGTGGCATTATGTTTTGTGCCTATTTTCAAATATAATGCGATCACATGGGCCGATCAAGCAGCATGGGTTGCAGCTACACTTGTATTGATTCCATTGTGGGTCAGTGCAATGCGTGCGGTTCAAAAGAAAATGAGTTAAATTAGAAGTCTAAATGACTTCTTTTTTTGACTTTTAATGTCTTTTTCACATACATCTGATTTAATTAAGGTAGAGATCATTAAAAATATGATTGACACCAAATATGACACCAAATATAATGGAGGTGAAAAGATGTCTTCTTGGGATAAGCTGTTAAAAAGATTTCTAGAATTGGATTATGATATTCGTTTTGAAGAGATAGTTAAAGTAATGAAAGAATATGGGTATGAGATTAAACAATCAGTTACTCATTTGTAAAACCTGGATGCAAGACATAAACCCATAAAAAAGTGATAGAAGAGGAGATGAAGGAATATGAATCAAGAACTCAAATACTACATGAATCTATCGTATCGTATGGAAATTGTTGAAGATAAAGATGAAGGAGGATATGTATTATCTTATCCAGATCTTCCTGGATGTATGACATGTTCAGATTCATTAGATGACTTGTTAGAACTTGCCAAAGACGCAAAAGAAACATGGATTTCAGGTATGTTGGAAGATGGAAAAGAGATTCCGCTTCCTAGTGATCTACAATCGTATTCAGGACAATTTAAATTAAGAATACCTAAAAGTCTTCATAGATCCTTATCTATACATGCTAAAGAAGAGGGCATCAGTATGAATCAATATTGTTTGTATCTTCTCGCAAAAAATGATGCGGAATATAAAAAAGAAAGACGTTGATTGTCTTTCTTAGATATAATGGATTTCAACTCCACCAAAATGAATACGCCCTGTGATATTTAATGTAGGATAGCCACTAGATGATGGCTGTCCTTTTTCACCAAAACTAGAAAAAATATTGATGATGGAATTTGTTGAGTATTCTACATTTTTGTATCGTCTGTATCAAAGTAGAATTCATGATTTTTTTAGGTATCATCAACATGTGTGGGTAGATATTAATCAAATTGTACCTGAATTATTCTTCTTAAAAGCTACCATTTAAGTACTCTTCCACATCCATAGATACAATCCTTTTGTTTCCAAATAGTAATACATTATCATATAAAGAATCTAGTTCTGGTTTATATACTAACATCAATATTCTATAGACAATACTGTAAAATCTGGATTGGATAAAATGAATTGATATATCCGATCTAAATTTGTTTCATCAATCACAGCATGAACGACCGTGAACGAAAATTAAGCCCAACATGGAATATATCTTCTCATTCTTACTGTATTCATTAAATTCAATGGGTTTGTCTTTCTTTAGCTAATATAGAAGTTATAAATAATAGACTTAAACAAATAATTCCGCAACATAAAAATGTTGTAGAGAATCCATATATATCAGAAAAATGTCCAACCAATGGAGAAATAAGCATGCCTGTTATAGCAATCAATAAACTACGTAAAGAAAAAATCGTACCACGATTTGTATCTTCTATACTTTTTTGAAGACATGAATTGTATGAAATATTATTAATACTCATTAAACTTGCACAACAAACATAAAGTAGCCAGGATAATAATATATGTCCTTGAATCATAGACATTATTATAAATAAAGTAACTATTATAAAAGGCAGTTTTCTAACACTAAAGTCATATCCTAGTTTTGAATTAATTTTTTGAGCACAAATTCCAAATACCGATTGTGAGAACATTACACAACTGAACATAAAACCAATTACATTTTCAGTGATGTTATGCGACTTTAGTAATACAGAATAATAATCCTCATAAGGAAGGAAGCATATTGCTAAAATTGCAGGTAACAGAATCAAATATATAACTTTGTAATTTAAAAAATCAAATCCACGAAAAAATCGAAAACACTCTTTAGGTTCTTTTATCTGATTGTTATTGAACATCCGTGTTTCTTTAAATATAAATATAAAAATAAAGCATATAATTTGTATAGCGATATCAAAGTAGAATACAGTAGCATAGCTATATCTAGCCAAAAAGCCACCAATTATACTAGACAATCCGATACTACAATAGAACAATATTTTATCGATGCCCATATAGTAATCCATTTTATCTGGACAACACTTTAAAATAGACTCACTAAAAATACAATCAGCAGTTCCGGATAAAAAAGCAAAAGATATTCCTCGTATGATGGAAATCAATAATGAGGAGTTATATGAACGTGTAATAAGAGTAAAGATCAAAAAAACAATTAGTGAAAACTGCCCAATAAAAGCACATGTTTTCCTACCATATTTATCAGAAAAAACACCACTTGGAATCTCAAAAATAAGTTTTGAAATTTGATAAACTGAAATGATAAATCCGATTTGTGTTAAAGATATGTTTTGTTGTTTAAGAAAAAGCGCATAAATAAAGCTTAATGGTGATAAATTAGTTAAAAAATCAAAGATTAAAAATAAATATATATTTCTTTTATACTCCATTTACATTTCCCTCCAATAAATTTTTGTGAATAATTCTATTAAACCAACAATCATTCTATCCATGATTTTCATTATTGATATAATTAAAATATTTTCCACAATCAATATTATTTATACACGCTTTAGGTTC
>UMHM01069330.1_pt1 | contig 40802 bp, 39 predicted proteins | sample 1965501 | NCBI WGS metagenome assembly UMHM01 (sample SAMEA4836095, study PRJEB28245) | human gut metagenome | biome: gut microbiome; material: fecal sample | place: Denmark | collected 2008
GAAGAAAGCCGAAGCCGAGGCCGCCAAAAAGAAGTGAGAGCGGAACGCCGAGGCCCGCCCCTCTGGGGACGGGCGGGCGTTCCATAAAGGAGAGCTATGAACGAGAAAGAATTGCGCGCTGCTGTGGAGCGGGTGATTCTGTCGGAGCTGGCTAAAATCGGTGAGCCCTATGTGCCGGTGATGTCCTCTAACCGCCATTGCCACCTGTGTCAGGCGGATGTGGAACGGCTCTTCGGCGCGGGATATCGGCTGACGAAGCTGCGCGATTTGGTGCAGCCGGAGCAGTTCGCCTGCAATGAGCGCGTCACCATCGAAACCGAGAAAGGAAAGCTGACGCTGCGCGTGGTCGGCCCTGTCCGCGACCGGACGCAGGTGGAGCTGTCGCTGACCGATGCTATCAAGCTGGGGGTGCGGCCGCCCATCCGCATGAGCGGCGAGCTGGAGGGAAGTCCGGGGTGTGTGCTGTCCAGCGGTAATGCCCGAATCACCCTTTCAAGCGGTGTCATCGTGGCGGCACGCCACCTGCATATGTCTCCGGAGGAGGCGCAAGCCTTTGACCTTCGGGATGGCGACGTGGTCAGCCTTCGCGTGGAGGGACCGCGCCCGGCGACACTGGATGGCTTCATCGTGCGAAGCGGCGCGGCGCATCGACTGGAGGCGCATATTGATACGGACGAGGCGAATGCCTGCGCCCTGCGGGACGGTCAGCTTTGCCGCGTGATTCGGCGCGAAGGCGCAGATGTCTGCGCACCCGGCAACGCCGCATTGGCGGCTGCGCTGGGCGGTATGCTGCTGGGCGGCACACCAATCCAAGCTGCTGCACAGTCTCCAATACCCCGCCCTGCTCAGAGTGAGCCGATTGGCAGGGACGCGATGCTCGACCTATCGGGCGAGGCGCGCAGGCTGATTACCGAGGACGATGTGCGCCGCGCGGCGCAGCGCGGCTACCGGATCATCCGCTATGCGCCGGATGCGATTCTCACGCCGCTGGCGCGGGATATCGCCGCAGAAAAGCGCATCGAGCTGGCTTCGGCGGTTCACTGATCCCGCGCGCGGGAAGACCCGCTTTCAGGAAAGGAAAAACAGCCATGGCATTGACAGAACAGCAAATCAGGCAGATCACGGATGAAATCGTGCGAAGCCTTACGAAATCCATGAAGGAGGAAGCGCCCGCCGCACCGCAGCATGCGGGCGGCTGCACCGGCCGCTGGCTGTGCGACACTGCGGAGGAAGCGGTGGTCAACGCCAAGGCCGCGCAAGCGCAGCTCTCCGAAATGACACTGGAAAAGCGCGGCGAGCTGATTGCCGCCATGCGCAAGGCGGGCATCGACAACGCCGAATACCTCGCGCGGCTCGCCCATGAAGAAACCGGATACGGACGCGTGGCCGACAAGGTGCAGAAGAACCTGCTCGTCAGCCGCCGCACCCCCGGCATAGAGGATTTGGTTACCCGATGCGAAACGGGCGACAAGGGCATGATGCTCATCGAGCAGGCGCCCTTCGGCGTGATTGGCTCCATCACCCCCTCGACAAACCCCACATCTACCGTCATCAATAACTCCATCAGTATGATTGCGGCGGGCAACGCGGTGGTCTTCAATCCCCATCCCGCGGCGAAACGCGCCTCGCAGGAAGCGATGCGCCTGATGGTAGAGGCGATTATATCCGCCGGCGGTCCAGCGACGCTCATCACCACGGTGAAAGAGCCGACGCTGGAAAGCGGCAACGTCATCATGAACCATAAGGACATTCCGCTGCTGAGCATTACTGGCGGCGAGGCGGTCGTGGCGGTTGCGATGAAGACCAGTAAAAAGGTCATCGCGGCAGGCCCCGGCAATCCCCCCGTCATCGTGGATGACACCGCCGATCTTCCCGACGCAGCTAAGCGCATCGTGGACGGCGCATCCTTTGATAACAACGTTCTGTGCATCGCGGAGAAGGAAGTTTTCGCCTTCTCGAACATCACCGACAGGCTGATGAGCGAAATGGAACGGGTCGGCGCCTTCCGCATTTCCGGCGAGGACATCGACAAGGTGATGCGCACTACGCTCATCAATAAGGACGGACACTACGTCATCAACCGCAAGTACGTCGGGCGCGACGCGGCAGTGATCCTGCGCGACGCGGGCGTTCGCTTCACCGGCGACCCGAGGCTGGTCATCGCCGAGGTCGATCGCAATCACCCGTTTGTGACCACCGAAATGCTCATGCCGGTGCTGGCAATCGTGCGCGTGCGCGATATCGACGAAGCGATAGAAGAAGCCTTCCGCGCCGAGCGGGGCTGCAAGCACTCCGCGATGATTCATTCGAGCAACGTGCACAACATGAGCAAGGCGGCGCGTAAGCTCAATACCACGATCTTTGTGAAGAACTCCTCCAGCTTTTCCGGCTTGGGCTTCGACGGAGAGGGCTATACGACGATGACCATCGCCACCCCGACCGGCGAAGGCGTGACCAGTGCGCGTTCCTTCACGCGCCTGCGCCGCTGCGTGCTGTACGGAGACTTCCGCATCTGCTGATCACGAGAGGATGCGTTGGTTATGAACATTGTTGAATCCATCCGCGCTGCCGGTGTCGTCGGTGCGGGCGGCGCGGGTTTTCCCGCTCACGTCAAGCTCAACGGTAAGGCTGAGTATGTAATCGCCAATGGCGCTGAATGTGAGCCGCTGCTGCGCGTGGATCAGCTGCTGATGCAGCGCGAGGCAAAGCGCGTCGTGCGCGGTGTGGCGCTGGCCATGGAAGCCACAGGCGCAGCACGCGGTGTCATCGCCACCAAGGCGCATTATCACGACGCGGTACATGCGCTGGAACAGGCGCTCGGCGGCAGAAACGATATCACGCTGCACCTGATGGACAGCTATTATCCCTCCGGGGACGAAAAATCCATCATCTTCGAGGTCTCAGGGCGCGTGGTTCCCAGCGGAAAGCTGCCGCTCGATGTGGGCTGTGTGGTCAGCAATGTGGCAACACTGGTCAACATCAGCGCTGCCGTAGAGGGAACGCCCGTCATCCGCAAGGATGTGACTGTGGGCGGCGAGGTTCCCCATCCCATCACGGTTACGGTGCCCATCGGTTCTCCGATTCGCGAGGTCATCGCGCTTTCCGGTTTCAGTGGAAGCCGAGAGAACTTCGCTCTGATCGTCGGCGGTCCCTGCATGGGCAGACTGGAGGAAGACTGGGATGCGCCCATCACCAAGACCACGGGCGGATTGCTTCTGCTCAGGCGGACGCATTCCCTGATTGCCCGCCGCACTCAAAGCCCGGAGAGGATGCTAAAAGTGGCTCGCGCCGTGTGCTGCCAGTGCAGCCAATGCACGCAGATGTGCCCGCGCAATGCGCTGGGGCTGAATGTGCAGCCGCATAAGGCGATGCGGGCGCTCATCACCGGAAACGGTGCGCTGCTGGGTGATCCTAAGACCATTTGGGCATGTTCCAGCTGCGGCGTTTGTACGAATTATGCCTGTCACATGGGGCTTGTCCCCTCCGAGGTGATGGCATTGTACAAAAGCGAGCTGAGCAAAAACGGTATTCGTCCCGAGCCGGAAATGGATATCACCCCCGACCCCTTTATCACATACAAGCGGGTGCCGGTCAGCCGCCTCATTGCCCGAATGGGTTTGAGTGCTTATGACGTGCCTGCTCCCTATACCGAAACGGGCTATCAGCCCGACTCGGTGACGCTGCTGCTCCGTCAGCATGTGGGGAAGCCTGCCGTGCCGGTCGTGCGCACGGGCGACCGTGTGCATGCGGGCGACGTGGTCGCCGAGATTCCAGAAAAGTCACTGGGCGCAAGGATTCACGCGCCGATTGACGGCATCGTCACCCGTGTCGATGCAAAAGCGATACAGGTCGCAGGAGGTGAAAGCGCATGACCGCCATTGGCGTGGTGGAGACGGTCAGCATCCCGCTGGGTGTGCTAGCGGGTGATCAGATGGTCAAAACGGCACAGGTGGAGCTTGTGACGGCGCAGACGGTTTGCGCGGGCAAGTACATCGTCGTCGTCAGCGGCGAGGTTGCGGCGGTACGCTCTGCTGTTGCGGCAGGCGTAGAAAGCGCGGCAAGCGCACTGGTGGACAGTCTTGTCATCGCCAACGTGGACGAGCGCGTCGTGGCGGCTATGGCGGGCGCGTATCCCACCGAGCAGGTGCAGGCGGTGGGCGTGATGGAAACCTTCTCGCTGGCCAGTTCGATCAGTGCGGCGGATACCGCCGTGAAAGCGGCGGACGTGGAATTGATCGAGGTTCGTCTGGGGCGTGGCATGGGCGGCAAATCGTTTGTCATCGTGACGGGCGAGGTCGCCGCGGTGGAGGCCGCCGTGCAGGCAGCGGAAAGCAGCGAGGAGACGCAGGGGCTCATCAGTTCCAGCGTCGTGATCCCCTCGCCGCATATGGATATCGTCCGCGCCCTGATGTGACGGCGGCGGGATGATTCCGCATCATCAAGTTACCAAGCGTAGAAAGCTGAACATAAAAACAAAGCATAGAAAAGGAGATATTCACCATGATGGAAGCGCTGGGTATGATTGAAACCAAGGGTTTGGTCGGTTCGATTGAGGCAGCCGACGCGATGGTCAAAGCGGCGAACGTGCATCTGATCGGCAAGGAGCACGTGGGCGGCGGTCTGGTGACCGTGATGGTTCGCGGCGACGTCGGCGCGGTGAAGGCCGCTGTGGAAGCGGGCGGCGCTGCGGCCAAGCGCGTGGGCGAATTGGTCAGCGTGCACGTCATCCCCCGTCCCCATGGCGATGTGGAGGAGATTCTCCCCAAGGTTGCCGTCACCGAGTAAAAAAGGCGTTACCGCCATAGAACGAAAGGAGTTATCACAATGGAAAAGCAAGCGCTGGGTATGGTTGAAACCAAGGGTTTGGTCGGTTCGATCGAGGCGGCCGACGCGATGGTCAAGGCGGCGAACGTGCATCTCATCGGCAAGGTTCATGTGGGCGGCGGTCTGGTGACGGTGATGGTTCGCGGCGACGTCGGCGCGGTGAAGGCCGCTGTGGAAGCGGGCGGCGCGGCGGCCAAGCGCGTGGGCGAATTGGTCAGCGTGCACGTCATTCCGCGCCCGCATGAGGACGTGGAAGCCATCTTGCCCAAGCTGTAAGCAACGGGAGGAAAAAACGCCATGCTGAAAGGTATTTCTCCAATTCTCACACCGGAACTGCTCAAAATCCTTGCCGAAATGGGGCATGGCGATGAGCTGGTTATCGGCGACTGCAATTTTCCTGCGCAATCCATGGGCAGGCGCTGTGTGCGTTGCGACGGGCACCGCGGCACGGAGCTGCTTGACGCGATTCTTGCCCTGTTCCCGCTGGATCAGTTCGTGGAGGCGCCCGTCACGGTGATGGCGCCCGCGCCCGGCGCGATGGATGGAAACCCGCCGATTTGGGCGGAGTTTGCCGAAATCGTTGAAAAGCATCAGCCCGGCACGAAGAGCGCAGCGATTGATCGCTTTGCTTTCTATGACCGCGCTAAGAATGCCTATGCAACCGTGGCAACGGGTGAAAATGCACTTTACGCTTGTATCATCATAAAAAAGGGCTGCATCATCTGATACGGATTTTCCTTAAAACACTTCTTTAAACCGCCGCGAAGCGAAGTCAGACTTTGCATGCGGCGGCGTATCGCAAAACGGATATTCCCCCGATTCCCTAAAAATCAGAGCATTATCGTATAGAAGGAGAGACAAGGCGATGAAGAAAATTATCAACGCACCGGAAACATTCATTCCCGAAATGCTGGAAGGCATTTATGCCGCTCACCCTGACGAATTGATGTGCGTTGAGGGTGATCTTCACTGCCTTGTCTCCAAGCGCAAACACGCGGGCAAGGTGGGCATTGCAACCGGAGGCGGCTCCGGACATCTCCCGCTGTTCCTTGGCTACGTGGGCGAAGGCATGCTCGACGGTTGTTCCATCGGCGATGTGTTCCAGTCTCCCAGCGCCGAGCAGATGCTTGCCGTGACCAAAGCGATCGACCAAGGCGCGGGCGTGCTTTACATCTACGGAAACTATAACGGCGATATTTTCAACTTCGATATGGCAGCCGAAATGGCAGATATGGAAGAGGATATCCGCGTGGAAAGCGTCGTCGCAGGTGAGGACGTCGCCTCCGCCGCGCCTTCCGCCGAGGGCGAGCCGAATCACCGCCGCGGCGTGGCGGGCATCTTCTTCGTGTATAAATGCGCGGGCGCTGCTGCCGCGGCAGGACTGACGCTCGACGAGGTCAAGCGCGTTGCGCTCAAGGCTTGTGCCAACGTCCGCACGATGGGTGTGGCGCTGACCTCCTGCACCGTGCCGCGCGTGGGTCATCCCAGCTTTGACATCGGTGAGGACGAAATGGAAATCGGCATGGGTATTCACGGCGAGCCAGGCATCCGCCGCGGCAAACTGCGCCCTGCCGACGAAATCGTAGACGAGATGATGAACCCCATTCTGGCTGATATCCCTTACGCCGCAGGCGACGAGGTGGCGGTGCTTGTCAACGGCCTCGGCGCGACACCGCTGGAGGAACAGTATGTTATGTTCCGCCGCGTAAAGCAGATTCTCGACGAGAAGGGCATCAGAGTGTTCCACACCTATGTGGGCGAATATGCAACCTCCATGGAAATGGCGGGTGCATCCATCTCGCTGCTCCGGCTGGACGACGAGCTGAAGACCTATCTCTCCGCGTCGGCCGATACCCCGTTCTTCAAGCAGTTCCAACTGTGAGAAGGGAGGGGTTGACATGAATGCAGCCGATTTACGCGCGTTGATGGAGCGCTGGGCCGTTGTGATGGCCGATCACCGCGATTGGCTCATCCAGTTAGACAGCGTGGTGGGCGACAGCGACTTGGGGCTGACGATGAGCGATGGCTTCCGCGCTGCCGCAGATGCGGTCAACGAGGCACCCGCCGTCGATGTCGGAAAGACGGCGTATCTTGCCGGAAAGGCGATGGCGAGTGCGGTTCCTTCCACGATGGGAACTTTGATGGCCAGTGGTCTAATGAATGCAGGAAAAACGTTCAAGGGCGTCGAACAGTGTAATGCCAAACAGGATGTCGAGTTTTTCCGGGCATACTTTGACGGGGTTAAGAGCCGCGGCAAGGCCGAATTGGGCGACAAAACCTTCCTGGACGGATTGTATCCCGCCATCGAAGCACTGGACAACGCCATCAACAGCGGTATAGAAGAGGCAGAGGCTGCGCGCCTCGCGGCGCAGGCGGCATGGACTGCCTTTGAAAACACAAAAGGAATGCTCGCCAAACATGGTCGAATGGCTATTCGCGGTGAGCAGTCGCGTGAACTGCTGGATCCCGGCGCAGCTGTTGCCGCTCTGCTGATGAGGGGATACGCTGATTTTAAAGCAGACAGCGAGTGATTGCCATGACCATCCGAGAGATTGCGGCCATCGCCGGCGTATCGCCGGCGGCGGTGTCTCTGGTTATCAATAACAAAAAAGGGGTTAGCGCGGAGACGCGCCGCCATATTCAGAGCATCATGGAGGAATGCGGCTACGTGCCTGCACCCGTTCGGCGCAAGGCCGACCGCTTCCGCCTGATGATCCTCAAATTCCGTGCGCACGGCATCGCCTTGGAGGAAAATCAAGGCTTTACCGCGTCCATCATCGACCGGATCGAGAGCGAATGCAGACGGTTCGCCTTCGACCTCGTCATGTGCAACTGCGAACCGGCCACGGCCGCGACGACCATCCGGAGCCTGATGGAAAACCCGCCCGACGGCGTGATCCTTATCGGCACAGAACTGCGCGAGGCGGATTACGAGCTCTTTAAGCTGTTCACCGTGCCGTTCGTGGTGCTGGATAACAACATCCTCCTGGAGAACGTGGACAGCGTGGTGATGGCGAACCGGGAGTTGACCGCGCAGCTCGTGCGGTATCTGTACAGTTTGGGGCACCGCGAAATCCAGTATTACAAGTTCACCCAGCCGGTCAACAACTGCGACGAGCGCTACGAGGGTTATTTGCAGGAGCTTCACCGTCTGGGGCTGGAGCCGTCTGAACCCATCATGCTCAAGCCCACCGTGGACGGCGCGTTTGAGGATATGAAGCGGCTGATTAAAAGCGGAGAATATGTGCCGCACGGCGCGGCAATTGCCGACAACGATACCGTTGCCATCGGCGCGATCAAGGCCATTCGGGAGGCCGGGTATTCCATTCCCGAGGATATTTCCATCGTCGGCTTTGACGATATTCCCTTCAGCGCGGTGACCATGCCCGCGCTGACCACAATGCGCATTTCCCGATCCCAGATGGGCACACTGGCGGTGGATCTGATCCGCAAACGCATCAAGAATCTGGATTGGCCGGGCATGCACATGCACATCGGCGGCAAGCTGATCGTTCGCAACAGCACCCGCGCGGTGGACGACTGAGCGGAGGAATCAACATGTTGGTAGGCCGTGTGACAGGCAATGTCGTCAGCACGAACAAGTGCGATTCGCTACGGGGGGCCAAGCTGCTCATCGTGCAGCCGGTCGATCTTGAAACGCTGCAAATGAAGGACGATTACGTGGTCTGTGTAGACGACGTCGGCGCGGGCGAAGGCGATCTGGTGTTCTGCGCATACGGAAGCTCAGCGCGCCAATCCGACACCACCAAAAAGGTTGCGTCCGATTTCAGCATCTATGGCATTGTGGATTCCATCAATATGCGCGGCGCGCGCACCTACGACAAGGCAAAGGAGATCGTAGCATGCAGTTGGCAAAAGTAATCGGAAGCATGGTCAGTACCCGCAAATGCGAACGCCTTCAGGGGCTGAAGTTGCTGGTAGCTGTGCCGATTGATATGGATACGTTTGAAGAGAAGGGCGCACCCTTCATCACGGTCGATACCGTAGGCGCGGGAAAAGGCGAAATCGTCATGTGGGCGGGCGGAAGCTCATCCCGACAGACGGATTTGACCACCAATAAACCGGTAGACAGCTCCATCATCGGCATTGTGGATTTTGTGGATATCCTCGGCGAACGCAAATACAGAAAAGGCGATGAGCGATGAAGATTGCACGGGTCACGGGAACGGTGGTATCCACCATCAAATACGAGAAATATGTGGGGATGAAGCTGCTGCGGGTTCGCCATTTGACGCTTGACGGGCAGCCCACGGGGGAAGAACTGATTGCGCTGGATGCCGCCGATGCTGGTATTGGCGACATTGTGTTGGTCAACAACGACGGCGGCGCGGCGCAGATGATTATGGGCGATACCAAGCTCATCGCCAGCGTTACCATCTGCGGCGTGATTGATTCCTATAGCTGGCAGGGGCAAACCGTCCACTGTCATTAGGAGGTATAGGCGTGAATATCGGCAAAGTTGTCGGCTCCGTGGTGTGTACGGTCAAGACGCCTTCTTTGAGCGGAATCAAGCTGCTCGTCGTTCGGCAGATCGTCAACGGGCAGGAAAAAGGGCTGTTGGTCGCCTGCGACGGAACCCGTCAGGCAGGAATCGGCGATGTCGTTTACATGATCGGGCGCAAGGAGGCCGCGCTCATGCTGGATCGGGATGATCCACCGCCCAGTGATATCACCATTGTAGGCATTATCGATCCGGAGACCCTGTAAGGGGAAGCGGTTGTGAACGCAGAAAAACGAAGAGGCACGGCGTGTCATAATTCGTGTCATAAAAATAAGCGGATAGGACGAAAATATCCAATGTGGACGATCCGCCTGTGGAGATCGTTTTTTCCCTGATTATACAAGAAAAAACCAACGTTTGCTGGGTTTTCAAACTGTAGACAAAAAGGTGCTGTCTCAAAATGGCTAAAGCAGGCCATGAGAGGCAGCACCTTTTTCCGCAACATTTTTGGGCAATCGAAAACAGAGTGCAGAAAAAACGGCACTCAAGGAATTATTTTCATAAGGAATTCCAAGTGGAATGAGTTATGGAACCTCCGAACATCTTACAGCAAACGCAATCCGACATCCATTCTCAAACCGTAATCTCTATCCCATTTCGGAATGCCATCTTCACGCTGCCGTCCAGATTGACCGTCATCCTGTCAATCGTCGCGTTCCATAGCTCTGTCGAAAAAACTGTAACCGGCTGGTCGTTTGCCAATACAGCGTCTCGGAAGGTTTCAATTTCCCTGCGTTGGCCTTTGCGCCGGGCACATTCCGCATCAATCTCCTTGACCCGATCCGCTGCTTTGTGAAAGCGCTCCGTCAGGCTGTCATACTTTCTGGCATATTCTTCTTGGTCAAGCGCGGCGCTGGCGTTTTGACTCACGACCTGCCGGATGCGTTCGGATACGATACCCATCTCGACCTGCAAGGCTTCTTTTTCTGCATCCAGTTCCGTCTTGTTGGTCAGCTGCTGAATAATCGCCTGCATATCCTCCGCGATGAAGTCCCGCTGCGCCAGCAACTGGTTGAAGGCCGCCAGAAACTTCTGCTCAATCATCAGTTCGCTCAGGTGCGGCGCTTGGCATCCAGTTCCTTTGACGAACCGGGCGTTGCATTGCCAGACGGTGCGGCGGTATTTGTCGTTGGAGTGCCAAACCTTGCTGCCGTACACGCTGCCGCAGCAGCCACAGTAAATTCCGCCGGAGAAGCAATGCTGGCTGTTGTGTTGGCGGCCCAGCTTTCTTCGTCGCTCCAATTCCAGTTGCACTTCTTCGTAAACCTCGTCGCTCCGCAAAGCGCTTGCGCTGTCCCCACGTCACGTTTTCGGAAATGCTGCGGCTCTCCTCCTGCGCCAGTGAGGACATGATGGTCAGCAGCAGCTCACCCTTGGAATCCAGCGTGTAGATGTTCTGTTCCTCGAAGTACACCTCCACGCCGTGCTCCTTGAGCAGGCGAATGGTGGTCAGGCTGTCCACCGTGTTGCGGGCAAAGCGGGAAACGGATTTCGTAATAATCAGGTCGATCTTCCCGGCCAGCGCGTCGGCGATCATTTCGTTGAAATGCTCTCTGTGCTTGGTGCTGGTGCCGGTGATACCCTTGTCCGCGTAAACCTGTACGAAATGCCAGTCCGGCTTGGCACTGATGTAATCTGTGTAGTAGCTGACCTGCGCCTCATAGCTGGTCTTCTGCTCGTCACTGTTGGTGGAAACGCGGGCATAGGCCGCCACGCGGCGCTTGCGCTTTTCTGTAATGGGCATGGCTGTGAAACGGTTGAGCGTAGCCGGGAAAACGGTAATTCGTGGGCTTGCAGCGTAATTTTCACTCATGTTCATATCTCCTTCTGGCGTGGGCGGCAGCCTGTACCCGCATATCGTCTGTCCAGCTGTCGCGGCGAGAATGATCCTGCCAAACGGCTTCCCACTCCCGCCCATCTCGGAAAATATAGCGCAGGCTGTTGGGGCCGGTCACATGGATGCGTTCAACGGCAGCTGCAAAGGCTTCCTCATCAAATTCCTCAAGTTCCAAGACATTGGCAGTCGTTTGCTGCAGGATGTTTTCAGGAATTTGCTTGCTGGCGCAATACTTTCTCCCCTTCATATTGTAGGTAGCGCATGTAAATCAGGTTTGTGACGTTCGCTACCGTCAGATCTTTCGCCGGTACGCCAATCTGAATGCACGGCTGTTCCGGTTCGGGCTCCGGCTCCATCCAGCCCTTGGCGATCAGGAAGGCTTTCACATCGGTGGCCTGTTCGTCCGGCACGTCAACATATCCTTCGCGGTCAATGGTAATCGTGCCCACCGTGTAGTTGAATGTGGGCGGGCCAATGTAGCTCGGCTCCATGCCGGTGTGCGCTGCAATGGCCTTGACCAGCGTGCGCCGGTCGGGTGCGGTCGTGATGAATTTCATGTTCACGCCTCCTTTTCATTCGGTATGCCATTCATCACTCTGAAGGCGCAAAAAGTCAAGCGGATGCAAGCATATTTATCATTCCGAGGCACAGCTTCCAAATCGGTGCTCGATATAGCATGGGTGGCAGCAGTAGCGCCGGTGACTGTTTCCGTAGGCCGTGAACACCTTCCCGCAATTCAGGCAGGTGCTTTCGTAGAGCGCCTCCGGGCTTTGCCGAATCGCCTGCGGGTTTTCCGACCACCATTTCCGGCAGCACGCGTCCGAGCAGAATTTTCGCTTGCGTCCACGGCTGGGCTGTACCAGCTCCGTGCCGCAGCACAGGCAGGCTTTCGGAGATTTGGAATCCGTCCCAGCGCGTACCACGGACAGCTGGTGCGCGACACAGTAATTTCGAACCGTATCGCGACTGATTCCCAGCTGTGCCGCAATCGCCCGATAGCCCAGATTCCTGCCCCGCAGCGCCTGAATCTGCTTGCCCTGCTTATATGTCAGCGCTATACAAATCGCTCCTTCTGAATAATTGCATTTACGCAACGTAATGGAATTTACTCGCGGGTTAACTCGTTATATAATATGAAGTGTATAGCACTCCAAAAACTGGAATCCGGAAAACAAGTAAACTTGAAAAACTATTGCTGTGAATGAGGTTTAGGGGTATAATAATTTTATAAAGCAATCAAAGGAGATGACTGGAATATGTTCTTGAAACGGTGTTTGATTCTGTTCTGTATGTTATCGTTACTGACCCTGGCAGCTGTTGCGGAATCCCCACTCAGTTTTCCATGTGATTCCGAACTGTCCCCTTTCCTGTCCAGAAGCGAACACGATGTCACATTCAAAATTGACCTCGAAAACAACTACCGCATAGAAACCGACTATTGGGGCGACGAACCCATGTTGGTGGAATCCGGTTCGTTTCTGATCCTTGATGATGAATTTATGCTTGTTAACCTCCGCTTTTCAAAAGAATATGATTACTCGCAGGATTACGGAGGAAACCTGCCTGACATAATCTTGCTCGCCAATTTTGATTTGAACATTGTCGATGATACCAACCCGCCAGAGTGGCGCGTCTGGATGTACCCGGATGAAGACGATCCCTATGCTTTCCATTATGCTGGGACTTGGAATCGGCAGCAGGGGTACGGTCTTTATTTTTATGGTATTCAGGAAAATGCACAGGGGGAAACCACGGAGTGTTTTTATTTAACTCCATGAGTGTATAGGAGCGGCTATGACATGAACTCATATCCGCTCCTATTAATCTAAGCTATCTTGATCTGCTTTATCGCCAAGAACTGTTAATGCTTAACATACTTTGACCAGCCCCAGTGATCCCATTTTTCATTCATTTCCGTGAGGTTCGGTCCAGTTTCTTCACTGTCGATCAGCTCTTATGACCGATTACAGTCATGTGGTCTGTGCCCTCAGCGCGTTTGCGCTCATAAAGCGCGTGAATTGCCGAGTCTTTGAAGGCTGCAACTGTAGAAGCGAGCCAGATTGCCCGGCGCAAGTAGAGCGAACCACGCTTGGACATCTTCATTCTGGTGCCGGAGAAGTCGCCGGATTGCTTTACAGTCGGATCGACGCCTGCATAAGCAGCAAGTTTGGCAGATGAAGAGAAACGCCTGATGTCACCGCCAATTTCAGAGAGGATGACGGCAGCAAGGGTTGGGTCGATGCCGGTAATAGTTGTAAGCTGCGTATTAAAACCGGACAGCAGGCGGTCAATTTCGGTATCGAAAACGTCTACGGACGCTTCCAGAGAGCGAATCTGTTCGATTTTCCAAATTGGAAATGGGTTCGGATTTTTTCATAATCAAATTCTGTTTTTCTACGCTTCTTATGCAGATACGTTGAAAAAAGGATGTCCGAGTCATCGACTCGTCATCCTCTTCCATCTGTTTCCCTTTTCCGTCACTTCCGCTTTCCAAAATCCCGCGGCGTCATGCCCGTATAGCGCTTGAATACGGCGCAAAAATGCTTATAATCGCTGAATCCGGTCTTTTCCGCGACTTCCGACGTTCTTCCACCGTTTTTGAGCAGAGCGGCCGCGCGTTTGACGCGCTGCGTATTGAGCGTATCCAAAAAGGTTTGCCCCGTACTTTGCTTAAACCGGCGGCTCAGGTAACTGGCGGAAATCATCATCTCGTCAGCCAATTCCTCGATGGAGAGCTTCGTATCGCTGGCAGCCACAATCCTGCGCAGCGCCGTTTCGACATATTCATCCGTATACGCAAATCGCTTGAGCAGTTCTTCCGCCGAAAACGAGCCGGGCGTTTCAAGCTGTTTCTCGGGTTCCTCCGTTTCCCGAATGCGCGCCAGCAGCTCCGCCAGCCGCTTTTCATCCAGCGGCTTGAGCAGATAGTCATACGCATGCATGGAAATCGCCTTCTGCGCATAATCAAATTCAGCATAGCTTGTAAAGATGATGATGTGAAAACGATAGACGGCCAGCGCGCGTTCCAGCATTTCAAAGCCGTCCATCTCCGGCATGCGTATATCCGTGATGACGACGTCCGGGCGTCTTTCGACGATCTGTTCCAGCCCGCTTTTTCCATCGCCCGCGCTGCCGATGACCGTGCAGCCCATATCGGCCCACGGCAGCGTCTTGACCAGCCCGTTACGGATCATATCCTCATCCTCGACGATCATCACCCGCAGAATCATTCCGTCTCACCCTCTCCTCCCGGAAGACTCAAAACCACTTCCGTCGTCCGGCCTTGTTGCGTTTGGATGCGTATGCCGTAGCGCTCACCGTACATCAATCGAAGCCGGTCGTGTACGTTCATCAGACCGAAGCTCGTTCTGCGTTCCATATCCGGGTTTTCCATATACCGCGTCAGCGTTTCCATCACTTCCGGCTCGATGCCCGGCCCATTATCCCGAACGGAAATCTCCAGCCGTTCGCCGACGCATCGCGCCTCAATCTCGATTTTCAGTTCGCGCTTTTTCTCCATGCCATATTTGACGGCGTTTTCCAAAATCGGCTGAACGATCAGCTTCGGGATGCGCCGCCGCATCAATTCATCCGGAATCCGCGTTTCATACGAAAGCCGACTGCCAAAGCGCATTTTGAGGATGCTCATGTAGCTCTCAATGTATCGGAGATCTTCCTTCAAAGAGACGGTCATGCCCTCCTGCTTGATCGAATAGCGCATAAGCTGCGCAAGCTGAACCATCGCCGCATCCGCCGCACCCGGATCGAGCCGAACCATAAACCGGATGTTTTCCAGTGTGTTAAACAGGAAATGCGGGTTGAACTGGCTTTCCATCTGCCGAATCTGCGCCACTGCCGTATCCCGCCCCAGTTTAACGCTCTTTTCCATGGATTTCCGGACGTTTTCAAGCATGGTGTTGTAGGCCTGTGCGATGATCTGAAATTCGTCGTGGCTGCTGATGGTCAATTCCGTATTCAGGTTGCCGTGGCTGACGAGATCGCACGCTGTCGCAATTTCGTCGATCACCCGCGTTTTTTCCTGCGCAACCCGTTTGGTGCTGATCTGAATCGCGGTAATCATCGCCGCAAAGAACAGCAGCACCATGAGCAGCAAAAACCGTGCCGTGCGCAAAACGTCCCCGCAGGGAAGCGCCGCGTACACCCTGTATGTTCCACAGGCTTCCGAACTGATGTAATACAGCCCCCACGGCGTATCCTTGATGCCGTTCGCCTGCCGAACGTCCGCCTCCAGCTTGTTGAATTTGCCCGTAAAAACATGCGTACCGCCGACAAAAACCGTGTCAAACCGATCGGTAATCAGCACATCGTCCACGTTGCTGGCAACGGTTTTGCGGAAACCGTTCTCCGTCATCGCCATGCACAGATAGCCATTCGGCTCCCCTGCCTCGTCAAACAGCCGCGCGCCCATCAGCAGGCAGGGCTCGCCGCCGCGCAGCACCTGAGCGGCGGTTTCGCCGCGTCGATCCGGAATGTTGTGCAGGAACTGCCAGCGGACGGTATCCGTCAAAGACGCGTCGCCGCCGGATGTAAAGACCGCCTGCTCGCTCTCGTCATAAATCAACGCCTGCGGCCTTGACGCCATGCCGTTGATCCGGCGATACAAGCGCCCGTTGATCTCCGCGCGCTCGCTGACGCTCTGCTCATAGGCTTCGGGGCTCAGCGCGTCCTGCATGTTCAAGAGGATATCCTCGATCGTCTCCAGCTCCGAGGAAAAAGCCTCGGCCGCCTGTATTCGATCTTCATCCGTACGATGGATGATGTTGCTGATGAATAGCCCGCCCATCACGGCGAACACCACCAGCAGCGCGCAAAAAAGCGGGAGCAGGGCATAAATCAGCAGAAGCCGCCTCAAATCATCGCGAAAGCGCGTTTGCTTCTTCTGCACGTTCATGTCCCTGCCCCTTTATTCGCATTACATCGTAACGTCTCTGCTGCCGCTGATCTTGAAGAAGACGAGCAGCGAAATGACCGTCGTACAGGTCAGAATGGTCGCCAGCGCCGCCGCCGTGCCGTAGCTCGCGCGGATGACCTCGTTATAAATTGCGACGGACATCGTTCTGGTTCTGCTGGTATAGAGCATGACGGACGAACTCAGTTCGTTAATCAACGTAATCCAGCTCAGAATCGCGCCGGAAACAACGCCCGGCAGCATCATTTTAGCCGTCACCTTGAAAAACGCCTTCATCGGCGAATCGCCCAGCGAAATCGCGGCCTCTTCCACGCTCGGACTGATCTGGTAGAGAATCGCAGAGCTGGAGCGCAGCGTGTAGGCGAGGCGGCGAATGACCAGCGAAATGATCATGATCGTCGCCGTTCCGGATAGAATCATCGGGTCGCCCTTGCCGTTGAACGCCAGCAGCAGCGTAATACCCAGAACGGAACCCGGAACGATGTACGGGAACATCGCTATGGTATCGATCAAGCTGGTCAGCGGGCTCTTCCTTCTCACAGAGAGATACGCGATGAACATGCCCAGCACCACAATAATCGCCAGCGCAATGATGCAGTACAAGTAGGTGTTGCGAATGGCCGACCACGCCGTGCCGAAAACCTTGGTGTAGCTTTCAAGCGAATAGCCGTCCACGAAATACTGGATCTCCGTCTTTCGGAACGACGTCCAGACAATCACCAGATGCGGCAGCACGGAGAACACGACGAGGATGTATGTGAACACGTGCATCAGCACATTCTTGACGCCGCGCGCCCGTTCGGGCTGAATGGGCCGCATGGCGCTCATTGTAAAGCTCTTTTTGTTCACATACCATTTCTGCATCAGGAACAGCACCGCTGTGATGACCACCATGATGGACGCCATCGCCGAGGCAAAGTAGGCCGAGCCGCCGGATTCGCCGACAAACTCAATATAGATTTTCGTCGGCAAAACGTCAAATCCTTCACCGATTAATGCGGGCGTGCCAAAATCCGCCATACAATTCATGAACACCAGCAGCGCGGATGCGATGGCCGTCGGCATCACCAGCGGCATCACAACCGTAAACACCTTGCGAATGCCGTAGCAGCCAAGGCTCTCGGCCGCCTCGCAAACCGCCACGTCGATCTTCTTGAGCGCGCCGCTGACATACATGTAAATAAACGGATAGAGTTTGAGGGTGAACACCAGCAGCATCCCGCCGAAGCCGTAAATCGACGGCATCTTGATTCCAAACACATTGGAAAGGAACGTGGTGATGACGCCGCTGCGTCCCAGCAAAAGAATCCACGAATACGCGCCAATGAAGTTCGGGCTCATCATCGAGATGATAATCAGGATTTCAACGATACCCTTTCCCCGAATCTTATAGAAGGACATAAAATACGCCAGCGGCACGCCGATCACCAGCGAGCAAATCGTGACGCAAACCGTCAGTTTCAGGGAATTGAGCAGCGAGCGATAATAAAACTTCTTTCCAAAGAATTTCTGGAAATTGGCCATCGTAAATTCGCCCGTTCCCTCCTTGAGAAAGCCGTCGATGAACAGCGAAATCAGCGGATAGATCAGAAACAGCGCAAACACCGCGATGATGCCGATCGTGACCACCGTCCAGAAATCAAATTGCAGTTTACGCTTCTTCATAGCAAATCACATCCTTGATCAGGCTATGCTCCATATCGGCGGTAAAAACGTTGATCTTTTGGGCGTCCGGCATCAGCTTGAGCGTATCGCCCATACGATACAGCTCCTGCGTGTGTCCCAGGTCCTGCGAAAATTCCAGGCTCGGCTGATCCGGCACGCAGATTCCGTCCGCAAACTTGAGGAAGTAGTTGCTGTATCGGCCAAGGAACGTCGTGTTTTCCACCTTACAAGACAAGCCCTTGTCGCTGACATAGAATTCCTCCGGGCGAACGCCGACGATCACTTCCTGCCCGTCCTTGCAGTCGTCGATCAGGTTGTTCATCTCCAGCCGGCAGCCGTCGCGGAAGACAATCTCCGTCTTTCCGTTTTTCTTGCTGAGCGTCGCGTAGAACAAATTGGAATGCCCGATAAACGTGGCGACAAACACATTGGCCGGGCGGCTGTAAATGTGGTGCGGCGTTCCGATCTGCTGAATCACGCCATGGTTGATAACGGCGATGCGATCGGAAATCGCCAGCGCTTCCTCCTGATCGTGGGTGACATATACGGTCGTAATGCCGACCTGCCGCTGAATATCGCGAATAACGGTGCGCATTTCGATGCGCAGCTTGGCGTCCAGGTTGGAAAGCGGCTCATCCATCAGCAAAACCTGCGGATGGATCACGATGGCGCGCGCAAGCGCGACGCGCTGCTGCTGGCCGCCGGAAAGGCGCTCCGGCAGTCGATCCTGATACTCGTCGATGCGAACGAGCTTCAGCATCTCATCCACGCGCTTTTTCATCTCATCCCTGGGCAGCTTTCGAATCTTCAGGCCGTATTCAACGTTCTGGCGCACGGTCAGATGCGGGAAAATCGCATAGCTCTGAAACACCATGCCGATATTGCGCTGGTGGGTCGGACGCTCGTTGATGACCTGATCGCCAAAGGAAATCGTGCCCGCCTCAATGCTGTTAAAGCCTGCGATCATGCGCAGCAGCGTCGTCTTGCCGCAGCCGCTCGGGCCGAGCAGCGTAAAAAACTCGCCGTTCTTGATATTGGCCGTCAAATCCGGAATGATGATATTATCGCCATATTTTTTGCACACATGGTCGACCTTTATTGCAACGCTCATCGTTCGCACCCCTCATTTCATGGTTCGGGCAGGGTTTATATCGTTCTTTCTGAAAGCCTGCCCCTTCATTTTTCTAAAAAGGAAGCTGCCGGACAGCTTGCCCGATCGGGCTGCCGCACGACAGCTTCTCCAAAGTTTATGCCGTATTCAATCCGTTCGGCGGATTACTCAGCGGCGTCCACGAGCGCTTCCTGGAACATTTCGATCCATTCCCGCTTGTGCTCGGAGGCAACCGTCTCATCATCCTTGATGACGTTGATGGAAGACATGCTCTGCATCGCGTTGGTTTCCGGCACGTCCTTGCGGATGGTGCGGCGGAACTGCGTTTCATTCATGTAAACCTGCGCGTCGTATCCGGTCAGCCAATCCAGGAACGCGCGGGCGCTGACAACGTTCGGGCAATCCTTGACGATGTACACGCCGTCGCCGCGGATGATAACGCCTTCATTCATGTAAACGACCTTGATGTTGCCCTGAGACACATACGTCGCGGCACCCTGCTCGAAGGTCAGGCCGACGGTGTATTCGCCGTCCGCAACGCCCTTGTACACGGCGGAAGAGCTGTTCACGCAGCCGTTGGGCAGCTGCTTGCAGAATTCCTTCACATAATCCCAGCCGTTCGGCTGTCCGTCGGTGCCCATCGCGTAGAGCATATTGACCAGATGCTCGAAGGACGAGGACGACGCCTGCGGATCAGCGAAAACGATCTTGCCCTTCAGCGCCGGATTGAGCAGATCCGCATAGCCGTTGATCTCGATGTCGCCGATCAGATCGGTGTTGATCATGATGACAGAAGGCACGCAGTCAAAGCGGGTCAGGTTACCTTCCACGTTCTTGTATTCGTCGTAGAACGCATCCTCGTTCACACAGGTATAGTCCTGAAAATACTGGCTGCTGTTCTTGACAGTGCCTATCGTGCCGGACCAGAGAATGTCGCACTGCGGCTTCTCGCTTTCAGCCGCGATGCGCTTGAGCGCGTCGCCCGTGCCCATCGCCAGGCACTCGGTCTTGATGCCGGTATCCGCCTCAAACATCGCCAGCATGTTTTCGATCATGGACGTGGTCAGCGGGCTGTACAGAACCAGCTTGCCGGTCGCCGCAGGCTCTTCAGCCACCGCAGCAGCCATACCGCACACGAGCAGCGCGCACAACAGCATAGCAAAGATCCTCTTCATATCAGTTTACCTCCTGTTTTTTTTTTCGCCGATGATTCCGTTCGGCGTTTGCTAGCTTTATTATATATGCGTATTGCATGATTTTTCAACCGTTTTTTCTGCTTATTTGTCCGTTTTTCTGAACACGCACCCGTTTATATGCACAATTTCACGCATCATAAACTGTATCATTCTTCTTCGGCTGCTTTTTCGTTTTATCGTTCTTGAGGGATATGCCATAATAGAGCCGTACCATTTCACATGCCAAGGGAGAATCGTTTATGCCGCCAATTACCGTGATGATTAAGCCCGTATCCGGTGCTCGCAACATTCGTTGCCGTTAGTTGCTTTTATGCCGACGAAATGAAGCGCCGAACAAGATCATCCGCCATAACGAAAAAATTCCGCCAGAGTCTTATCACTGTCTCTGACGGAATTTTTCTTATGCGGCCTTTAACTGATTTTCCTGTTCCACGCGCTCCCTGTCCTCAACCGTTCAAAGCGCGCAGTTTTCTTTTTATCCATTCAGACGGCCGTATGCCAATCTCAATTCGTCGGCAATTTTCACGCCGCTCGGCGTTCCGGCGATGCCGCCCAAGCCCGTTTCGCGCAGAGAAACATCCATCTTGTCCCCGATGTCCTTCTCGATACGTGCTCACGCTCACGCGGAGAAAATATCCGAGAAGACCAAGCGGCGAAAGAAGCTCTAGGTACACCATTTGGTAAAACTCAAAAATGCGCCATTTTGACTGAAATGGGGTAAAAAAATACAGGCGCGGAAAGCGATTCTGCCTTCCGCGCCTGTTTGCATGATCGGAATGACGATGGTCTCGGGATATCTTTTCAAGAAAATACCTACAAAACCCGTTTTCATAAGGGCTTTTGAGCCACCATGGGGTAAAAGAAAAGTACCAGCCTTTGTATCAAAAGCTGGTACTTACTATGGCGCAGAAGGAGGGATTTGGTTCTCCTCGCTCGCCGCTCGTCGGTCCGACCGGCTCTAAGGCCGCACTGCGGCCTTATTCACCCCCCGGTCGGTTCAAATCCCTTCTCGTCCTATTTCCCTGCATAACAAAAGAGACTCTGATTTCTCAAAGTCTCTTTCTTGGCGCAGAAGGAGGGATTTGAACCCTCGCGCCGCTTACCGCAGCCTACTCCCTTAGCAGGGGAGCCCCTTCGGCCTCTTGGGTACTTCTGCATGACCGATACGCTATGAAATTCGCCATAAAAAATGGCGGAGAGAGAGGGATTCGAACCCCCGGTACCTTGCGGTATCACTGGTTTTCAAGACCAGCGCCATAAACCACTCGGCCATCTCTCCAGTCTGCTTGAACCAGCGAAACCTATTATAGAATAGCCGGATGATTTTGTCAACCCTTTTTTTCGTTTAATGGTTCGAATCCTAAAATCTCTTCGTTTTCCGCCTCAAAATCGCGCCATCTCGCCGGATGTGCGTTTTTCTTTTTCCTCCCCCGAAAGCCTTTTTTAGTCCCGTTCCTCGCCGTCTCCCTGCGCCACGTCCAGCAGTTTCCCCAGCAGCGGCACATTCAGCCCGAAAATTTCCAGATTCTCAATGAGGCTCACCAACTCCGTGGCGATCATGTAGGTCATCGCCGCGCCGCAGACGCTCGTCACCCCCAGCCCGTTGCCCACACTCACGCAAACGCCGACCGCCAGCCACTCAAGCCCCTTTTTCATCACGCCCATCAACAGCGCACCGGAGGAGACCTTCCCGCTCTCCGTCTTGCGGGATTTCCCCGTCACCGCGCACAGCAGCCCGGTCAGGATGTCCGCGCCCTGCACGATGAGCAGCGCCTGCGCCAGCGGCGGCAGACCCGTCCACCACGCCAGCGCCGCGCCAATCAGCGCACCGATCCAGTTCACCACATTCGGCTTCACGCCCTTCATCACCTGCATCGTCTTTTCTTCCATCTGTGTTCCCCCTCCTTAATCCTCTCCGGCCTTGCAGCAGTATGTCCCGCTGATCCAGCCCGTGTGTTCCCGATATACCGTGCGCAGCCAGCCGTCCTTTTCCTCCAGCACGGCAAGCCGCGTTCCGTCCGGGATCATCTGCATGTATCGCCCGTTCGGCTTTACCCGCATCCGCAGGCCGCCCCCTGCGCAGACGATGACACGCCCATATTCGGCGCTTCCCGCCCGTTCGCCGCCCGCGCTTTTGTCTCCTCTTCCTTCTGCCTCAATCATCCGATGCACCCCCAGCCCATTCCAGCCGTTCTTTTCCGTCAGCGCGGTTTCAACCACGCCGCCCCGGCTCTTGCTTGAGTGGATGACCGTGCCCTGCTCCGTCACCAGCCCGGTGTGATTCACGTCGCCCGTGCCCACGCCCATGAACGCCAGCATCCCAGGCTTCGCGCCGGAAATCCCCGACTGCCGCCAGATCAAATGGCGATACTTCGGCACGCTGTCAAAGCTGTTCCAAAGCTCGTTTGTGCCCGCCGTCGTGTAGCGCTTGTCGCCGCCCGCGCTGGTGCGGATGACCTTCTTGATGAGGTTGATACAGTCCAGCGTTTCGTAGCTTGTCCCGATCAGCCCCCGCGCCGCGCGGATGGCCGCTTCCGCCTGAATCATCGGGTTCACCCCCCCCTTGCGTCACTCCGTCACGAGGTCTTCGCAACCGCTGTCAATCAGGATTTCCTTGACCTTATTCTTGAGCAGGCGCGGAACCTGCGCGTAGGTCTTCTTGCCAAGCATAATCTGCTGTGCCCATAACATAGCCATCATATCTTCTTCCTTTCCGCTCATTATAATGAGCCGTCCAAAAATGTTAAGCATACACAATCTCGCTCATTTCGAGGATGCATTGCAGCAGGGTTTCGTTCTGGTTTTCAAGCGTCTTGATGCGTTCTTCCTGCGTCGGCTTCGGTTCTCCCGGTTCCGGCACTTCTGGCTCGACGTACACACTGCCGTCGTCGGAGAGCTGCACCGCGTTGTCAAGGGTGCGGTAAACGGTCGTGTAATCGCTAAAATCGCCGAGCTGGGTCACGCCGTCCATGCGCCACGTCGTAAAGCCTGTTGTTGGAGCGTCGGCGATACCGCCAAGCTCAATAACATGCTCACTGTGCCGCGAAAACGTTACTTCCCGGATTTCGTCCGAGGCGTTTATCTTGATTTTAATCATTGCATATCCTCGTTTTCACAGTCAATTCCGTTCCTATTCGGTTTATATTTGTACCCATGTAATTTGTTTAGCGCCGTTTATTTGGATGCCCAAAAACGCATTGCTGCTAGAACTAACGCCCACATAATACGTGTCCGAATAATAACTTCCCGGCCAGCTTCCGCCACTAATCCGGATAAAGCCGCCATAGTCAGCCGGCATCGTATTCCCTTTGGTTTTTTCAGAGTAAAAACCACCAGACTTTATCGAGCCGATAGCATTTTTTACGGATTTAACCGCTTCAGCGCTGGCGACTTTTTTAGACAAGTCCGTGCTTGCCATAATCTCTTCTAATGTCAGCGCGTCAGATTGATTGATTTTAGCGTCAACATCGCTCTTTAGCTGACTGACCATCGCCGCATCTGCCGCCCCGATGTTCTCCCTCGCCTGCGCCTTTTGCGCATCATCAAGCGTCTGCGCCGTATACAGAACAGCTTCCCGCGGCGCGTCTTTTCCCGGGTCGCCCTTTTCGCCTTTCTCGCCCGTGTCGCCCTTCATCCCCTGCGGAATCGTAAATTCCACCATCGGGTTTTCCGCCGTGCCGCTCTGCGTAACACTCGCCGCCGTCCCGGCCTCGCCCGTCACAGCCGTGACGGTAAACCTTGGCGTTGCGCCCGTCGCGCCCGGGCTTCCATCCCTGCCGGGGTCGCCCTTTTCGCCTTTCTCGCCTCGCGCGCCCGGTGCGCCCGGGTCGCCCTTGTCGCCCTTCGCGCCGGGGTCGCCTTTTTCGCCCTTCGCGCCGTCGCGCCCCGGCTCGCCGCGTGGACCCTGCATCAGCTTCTCAAACCGAATCCTCAGCGTCTGGTTGACCGGCTGACCGAACCCGTTGTTTGCCGCGCTCGATAGCTCGCCAATCGCCGCCATGACGAATAGGATTCCCGGCGGACAAGGCGTGATGATCTGCTCTGCGTCCGTCACCTCGCCGTTTTCGTCCACGTTGGCCTGAATCGCCAGCCGCACATCCCAGACATATTCACGCGGTTTCAGCCTCGCCGTGTCCTCACTTTCAAAGCAGACGACAAACCGCCCGTCCGCTTCCGGCGCAATCGTCTTTTCAATCAGCGCGCGCCGTTTCGGTCTCTCCCTGACGGTGAAAATCGCCCGGTCGTTTGCCGTCGGCACATACCCGGTTTCGTCCGGGCAAATCGCCATCAGCGCCGTGTCGCCCGCCGTAATCGAAATCTGGTTTCCGCTTACGCGAAACATCGCTTCTCCCTCCTTTTCTTCATGTATAGCCTGATTCCATCGACCATCATCCCCGTCAGCTTCACGCCGTTGAGCACCACGTCCTCCACTTGCTCACCGTTGAAGATCACCGGCACGTCGTTCTTGCGCAGGAATGTCACCCGCGCCGAACCGTCCGCGTTGACGGCGTTTCCGCCGCCCGCCGTTGTGGATGGGCTGTATACCGTACCGCCCGCGCCGGTGAAGCTGGGCAGCCCGCCGATGTAGCCGCTTCCGCCGCCTCCGCCTGCGCCGCCGCCCATATACCTGTTGCCGCCATTTCCGCCGTACCAGCCGCCGCCTCCCCCGCCGCCAGCGCCAGTTTCTAGGCCGCCATCCGCCCAATACCAATCGCCTTGTCCACCTTGTCCGAAAGACCCGTTATTGATTCCGCCTGAACCGGGTCCAGTCTGTGTTCCGCCATAGCCGCCGCCGTACCAGCCGCCGCCCTTGCCGCCCTCGCCGTTGGCCTGCCCTGTGCCGCCTCCGCCGCCCGCGACAAGCAGCACCGCCGCCTTGTCGCCGGACATGTTTTTCAGCTCGCCCGTCTTCGTGGCGATGTGCGTCGCGCCGCCGCCCCAACCGGCGTTTCCTCTTCCGCCGCCGTTATAGGGATTGTTGCATCCGCCCACGCAGATGTAGTAGACCTCGCCCTTCTTGCAGAGCTTGTAGCCCACGCTGTACCCGCCTTTTCCATTGGTGTTGTAGTTGTTTCCATAGTTGCCGCTGCCATGCAGCGCCGAGTTCGACCCGCCCGCGCCCCAAACCTCGAATTTGTAAATGCCGTCATGCGGAATGGTGACGCTCTGCATCCCGCCCGTGTAGGCGTAGTCCTGATAGCTTCCCTTGCTCGTCGTAATCGCCATGGTTCACCTCACGTCGTTGTAATGTACAGAATCCCGTTCGAAAGCTGGAACCGGGCGCCGACGGGTCCCGGGTCGCCTTTGTCGCCCGGGTCGCCCTTGTCCCCCTTCGCGCCCGGCTGTCCGCGCTCAACACCCAGCGTCAGCACGAGCTTCCCGTCGATGTCGGCCATCTGCGCCGTGCTTCCGCTGCCGTATTCCCGCGTCTGCGCCTGAATGTTCATGTTCGCAAGCCGCTGCGCCTGCGTGTTCGCCGACAGCGCCGCCGTGCTCGCTTCCGTTCCGGCCTTCTGCGCCGCTTCCGCCTGCGTCTTCGCGCCCTCTGCCGCCGCGTTCGCCTCGGAAATCGCCGTGTTCATCTTCGAGAGCGTCAGGTTGATTTCCGTCACCAGCGCGTCCCATGCGTTTCCTTGGCTGGGCGTGACCTGTGTGCTCGGCGCGGGGCGGCTGATGGGCGTGAAGCTCCCCTCGTAACAGGTTTTCGCGCGCGTCTCATCCGCCGTCGCGCCGTAGCTCACATAGACGAATACCTTCACCGCGCCGCTTCTTTTCAGATACGCGTCCGGGATGTCCGCCATCCAGCAGCCCGTTTCCGCGTCAAAGGACGCGATGCGCGTTTCCGTCTGGCTGTCCCCCGCGTAGCCGTATTGCGCCTGCACCGTCACCACGTCCCCCGCGAGGAAGTCGTCCATTTCGGCCAGCTCGTCCGGGGTCGGCAGCCCGCGCATCCTGAGCCGCTGCCCCGTGTCGTACTGGTAAACCCCGGCAATGGCCGCGTTCTTGTGCGTTCTGGATTCAAAATTGGCCTCGATCATCTGATTTCGCCCGCCTCCTTCTTTCGCCTGACCAGTTCGGTCAACACCTGCTTTTTCGCCGTTTTCTGCATGTCCCGAACCGCTTCTATCCTTTCTTCGTCGCTCATTCGTTCCCATCTGTTTCCGCTCATCATCGCGCGCAGGCCGATCACGTCCCTGCCGCTTCCGTTGAACAGCGTGTCCGCGTAGGTGCTGTTCGCCCAGCGCTTTTCCTCGTCCGTCAGGCGGATTTTGAAACCCTCGTACTGGTTAAACCCGACCTTGCCGACCTTGAGTTCCTTGGCCAGCGTCTTGGTGATGCTCACCTCGTATTTGTTTCCGCTCACAAGCTGTCCGGGCAGCCATCCCGTTTCCTTCTTGCGATAGGCGATGTCTACCAGCTCGTCAAGCAGCGCGTCGCTCGTTTCGCTTCCCGCCGTCCACGGCGTGATGAAACTGTTGAGAAAATGCAGCGCCGCGTTTTGGCTTTCCTTGTTCCAACTGTTCGCGCCCGTCTGAAGCTGTTCTTCGCCCGTGATCGTCTTGGCCGTCGGCAGCGTTTGCCGCAGAAGCGGCCAGTTCTGGATGATCGTCTGGTTGATGACCTGTCGGATGTAGTTCTGGCTCTTCGTGTCGCGCACATAGGGGTCAGTGAACTTCGCAAACGCGCGCACCGCCGAAGGGGTCAGGCGGTTCGCCGTGTTCTCCACCACGCCTTCCAGTATGGAAGTCGCGATCTGTGCGCCGTCCTTGTAGCCCCTGAACACGTCGGAAACGCCGGAAAGCATCGAGTTGTCGAACAGTTGGTCAATCGAGGAAGCCGCCATGCGCTTGTTCATGTCCACCGCCATCGCGCCAAAGTCCCCTTCAAATTGTTCGAGCGATTCCGCAATCTCCGCGCCGATCACCCACGGCGCAATCGCCGGAAACGCGAAATCAAGCGGAATCTGAATGCCGCCTAAATCGAAATACATGCCGTAGCTCGTGCCGTTGCTCTTTTCAATGGCCGCCAGCTTCGCGTCGTCTTCGTCCTCGCGTCCCTTGCGAATCAGCCCCATGTTCGCCAGCGCCACACCAAGCACCATCATGCCCGTGCCCGTCAGCCCGCGCCCGAGGTTCATCACAAACTTTCGCTGGTCAAAGTTCACGCCGTTGTTCATCTTTGCGTCAATCAGACCGTTTTTCACCACCGTGTAGGCCAGACCGATGGGGCTGTACTGCATGGAGCGAATCGCTACGTTCGTCGGCGTTTTCAGGAACGGCATAATCGCCGTGATGACCATATCCGCGCCCTTGTTTTCCCGCTTGATGCGGTTGATCGCGTCGATGATCGCGTTGTCCTCCTGAAAAACGCGCTCCGTCGCGCGTCTCGTCGCCTCGGCATGCCGTTCCTCCTGCGTCATGTCCCGCAGATAGGTTTCCGTGTACCCGTCTGCCGTTTCGCGCGTGTCTTGGATTTTCGTTCCAAGCCTTGTAATCGCGTCCAGTTCTTCCTGATAGCTCTGCTCGTAGAAGGGGCGGTCGCCAAGCTGCATCGCCATGGCGATAAAGTCATGGACAGCCTGCATGAAGGCGTTGTTGTAGGTGCGGTTGTTGTGGTTCATGTCAAAGCTGCTGGAATGTCCAGTGTCCACGCCGCGAATGATGTAGTCCGTCAGCGTGTTTGCGATTTCATCCCCGAACGCCTGCTTTCCGGCCTGTCGGCCTTCCTTAGAAGAGAGCGCCGTCGTCCGGTTTCCCGTCCTTTTGGCGATCATCCTGTCCGCCACCGAGCCGATGGCCTCGCTTGTCAGCTCCAGCGGGCGAATCAGAACATTGCTTTCAAAGTTTTTGCTATACGTTTTAGAGCCGGAAAGCATGCTGTCGTAGCCGTAGTTGTTGAACTTCTGCCACGCGCTGTTCTGCTTCGTGTTCGCCTGCGCGCTGTACATCCGCTGGATAATCGTCTTCCCCTCCGGGGTCTGCGGGGTTTCGTTGTCCCCTTCCAACAACTGATAGGTCGCCATTTCGCCCGTGATGTAGTTGAGGTCGGCTTCCGTCACCACCGCATAGCCGCGCTTCATAAATTCAAGCTGCTGGCAGAGCGTCAGCAGACCGTTTCCACGGTTGTTGTTCGGCGTTGCGATGATGGCCGCAAGCTGGCGCTCCTTGACGGATGCTTTGAAATAATCGTAGCCGGGCAGCTTCGTTCCCCATAGCCCGTAGTGGTCAATCAAGGCCGTCTGCGCGCCGGAGAGCGGGATGTGCAGCGGATTGTCCGCGCTCACCACGTCGCTGTTCGGGGCGCTCTGCGCCTTCTGCTGAACCGTTTCTGCCGTGTCGTAGATACGGCCTTGCTTTTTGACCGGTGCGCTGTCGCCGACGGGAATGTTCCCTTCGTCAACGCCCTTTTCCCTGTTCGCATCGTCCGCCTGTCTCACCATTTCAGCCATCGCGCCGGAAGCCGTCAGGCGTTTAAGGGCGTTGCCCGCCTGTAACGCCTGTCCGGCCTTTGATCTGTGGTCGTCGTACATCTGGGCAATTCGCAAAGCCCGCACCAGATATCCTTCGTCTTGGCTCCGCAGCATCGCCACCTGTGCCGCGATGGTTTCATCCGCCGTCCACATGTCCCGGCTGGCGAGGTCGGCAATCAGCGCGTCCGCGCCCTCCTGATCGTATCTCGCGTTTGCTCGTTCCACCTGTTCGCGGTTGATCTGCTTTTCGTGCGCGTCTCCGATAAGCCCCTGCTTGATTCGGTCTGTCAGCGTGTCGATCTTTTGGGCGTTGACGTTGCCGAACTGGTTGAGCACCAGCGAATAGCGGGTGTCCGGGTTCATCGGGTCGAACAGCCCGACATTGTCCGTCGCGCTCTTGATCTGCTCGGGATGGAACGCGATGTATTCCTCGCCGCCATTGTTCACGCCGTCATAGCCAAGGCTTTCCAAATACTCACGCGCTTTTACGCCCGCTTCGTTTTGTCCCTTGAATCGGTTCAGCGCCTTGTAAGCCGTCCCTTCATCCGCCGGGTTTTTGATGCTCAGGTAAAACGCTCTCACATTACCGCCGTAACCGGCTGCATCATCGTCCCACGGGGAGAAGAACGCGCCCTGAATATCCATGTTCGCGCGGCCTTTGGTCATATCAAAAGCGTTAAAATCCGCGTCCGAGCCGTGATAGACAATGAGCGGTTTCCCGTCTTTGTCAACGACCTTGCTGTCCTTAAACCAGCGCTTGAATTGGCGTGTTTCTGTCTGTTTCATACTTTTCTGCTTGACAGATCCGCCTGCATCGAATATACTATGGATGAGCCCGGTCTTTTCGGAAATGCTAGGGAATTGGACCCTAGGATCGCTGATTAGATTTGAGGCTCTGTTTTTATCCAGATAGTACACGCCGACGCTGTCGGCGTTTTCTTTTTTCAGCGCATTTTCAAGTAGGTTCACAGCATTTTTCTTTCCATAAGCGCTCGCGAGATGATTTGCGTCAATCTGAACGCCGTTCGCTGTCGAGGATGTTTGAATCGTAATCGGCACAATCACATTTTTTCCATTGATTGTTCCGTCCACAATCGCCACAATGCTGTCGTTCGGGCGCGTTGCCGATTCGATGATCGCCACCGGATGTTCAAGCAGCTCCGGAAGACGTTCAAGCATGACCAAGCTCATCTGGTGGTCTTCCTTCGTTCCGTTCACCGCGTAATCCACATGGGTTTGGTTCATCGTCATAGGCAGATCGTTCAGGCCAATTCTCCTGAAAACCTCCGGCGTTCTGCCAACGAGCAGCGCATCATTTTTCGGGAACTTTCCATTTTGCCAGTCCTCTACCTGTTCGGCGAACGATTTAGAATAGTCGTAGTGGCTGTCCTGCCCCAAATCCAGCGCATACTGTCTGCGCCCTTCTTTTGCCGCCTTTCCCGCGTCCATAAGCGCGGTTCGAAGCGCGTCGCGCGCCTTGACCAGATCGTTGTATTCGTCCATCCTGCCCGCCGTCTTCGCCTTCACTCTGGCGATAAACTGCGTCAGGCTGTTGTACAGTCGAATACCGAAGCGCTGTTTTTCGCCCAGCAGATCATAAATCTGCGTTTCGCCGCCTGTTTTTGTCCAGTCGGCCAGCTTGCCGATAACCGTCTCCGTCGCTCTGGCCACAAGCTCCTTCTGCGCGTCCTCCGGCGTAAACGTGCGGCCGTCCCGCTCGTAGACCGGGGCGTACACTTCCGTGATGCGCTCAACGTCGTGCCGCATGGCCGTTTCGTCGCCGCGATAGGCCGCCTGCAAAACCGCGTCCCTGTATGCGCCATACCCTTTTCCGTTTTCGATAAAGTGCGTCAGCTCGTGGCAGAGCACCACGCGCATCGCCTCGCCCGTGCCCATTCGGCTGGAAATATACAGGCGGTTTGTCTGTGGGTCGTAGTGTCCGCGAAGGCCGTCCCCCAGATCGGCGACCACAATCTGCGTCCCAAAATGTTTTCCGATTACGCTGGAAAACTTCTGGAAAACAGGGTTCTTGATGCCGCCCCGGTCTATGCCTTCCTGCCCTGCGTCCGCGCCGACCTTGCCCACACTGTATCGGTTGTCATCTCCGACATTCGGCACATTTTCGGCAGCATCCGACACATCAACGTCGGTCTTTGGCGCATCTGCCTCTTCCGTTCGTTCCTCTCTCTTCTGCTCGACGACAGCCTTTTTTCGCTCAATGTCGGCTTCCTGCTGATAAAATTTCTCAGTCCTTGCTTCGTAATCGCGAAGGAATTGTTCGATTTTTCGCGCTTTTTCTTTCTCAGCTTTCTTTTCCTGAATGGTCTGCGCCAGCTGCTCCTTCAATGCGGATATCTGCGCCTTTGCTTCTTCAAACCGTTCTCGAATTCGTTGCGCCTTTTGCGTTTTCTTTTCGCTTTTTCCGCGCGTCGCCTGCTTTTCGGCTTCCGCAACGCGCTGCTCGTAATCGCGCAAAATGCTCTCCGCGCCATTGATTTTCTGCTGAATTTCTTCAATCGTCACCTTGGGCGTCTCGCTCATTTCTTCCGCTTCGACTGTAAGATTTTCACGATTCTGAATATTGCGCCGTCTGGTGTATCGAATCGCTCCAGCCTCTACTTCGTCCAGCGCTTTGATGTCCCGACCAATGACAGCCAATACATCAAGAACGCCTTCCTGCATGCCGTCATAGTCGTTTCCGTTGTCCACCGCTTCCTTATATCGGCGGAACAAATCCATCCGTTCATTCTTCAGCTCTGTTTGTTGTTCATCAATGACATTCTTTCTCTGCCGGTTCAGCGCTTCCAGTTTTGCATCGCTTTCTCGCATCACGCGGCTTGGCTCTGCGCCCTGCCCGCGAATCGCGCCAACGGTCTCCGGATCGCTTCCGATCTCCTGTGCCCACATGAGCCGCTCGATCACATCCGAAAAATCGTTTTCCGCTTTTTCTCGGGCTTTTGTGATGCTTGCAATCTGCCCATCCAGCACTGCGATTCTCGCCTGTCTGTCTTCACTCAGCACGTTTCGGATGGCCTGATCTCTTGCCTGAACGGCCTGTCGCGCCGCCTGTCTCGCCTCTGCCAGCCGCTGTGCCGCCGCCTGCTGCATTTCGTCCGTTCTGCGCGCGGCGACCGCGCCCTGCTCGTTCGCGGTTTTCTGGTTTTCGCCCATGCGCACGCGCGCCTCGGTCATTTCCTTCTGCCGCGTCAGGTCGCCGCGCATCACCGCGTCGCTCGCTTCCGCGAACTGCGCCCGGCTGTTGTCCGCCGCCGTCTGCGCCGCTTCCGCCTGTGCGCGCGCCTCGTCGGCCTGCTGCTTGGCCTTTGCCGCGTGCGCCGCGCTTCCGCGCTCGTCCTTCCCGCTGATGATTTCTTCGGCAACGGCCTTGCTTTCCTTCTGCTGTCGCGCATAGTCGTTGAGCAGCGCGCAGGCCTGTTCGTCGCCCAGCGTCTTTGTCACATCCAAGATGACGTTCTCCACGTCTGTCCGCTTGCCGTTCATCAGGTCTTGCGCCGCCTTCACGCCGCGCAGCGTGCCCACGCCGCTTCCCGCCGCGCCGGACAGGGAGAACAGCACCGCGCCGATGGCGTTCTCCACCGCGCCGCTGACAACGCCCTCCGCCGCGCCCTTCACGTCAAGGTTCTTGGGGTTCAGCAAGTTCAGCGCCATATTCAGGCCGTCCGTGAACGTGATTTCCTCGCCCGCGTCCACCTTGCGGAAGATTTCGCCCAGCGCGTTGTCCGTCCAGTTTGCCGACAATCCTTCAAAGAATTCGTCGTGAACCACTTCGTCAAATTCGTTTCGGGCAAACGCCTTGCTAAACGCCTCGCCAAACGTTCGAATCGCCGCAAAGCCTCTGCAGGCGCCCGCCGGGTTGCGGATGATCCGGCTTCTCGCGGCTTCCGTCAGCGCGCTCATACCCGTCATTCTGCCCAATACGCCCTCAAACGTGCCGAAGTTCGCCGCGCAGTCAAGCCCCGTGTTCACCGCGCCCAGATATCGGGCGGAATCAATGCTGTACCCCTTTTGCAGATACTCGTCAAAGTTGTTCTTGAACCCGACGACGCTGTACCCCGTGTTAAAGCCGAGCAGGCTGCTGCCCGTCGCCAGCGTCGTTCCCGCCGCCACACCGGCCGAAACCGCGTTGTAGGTCATGCCCTTCACGCGCCCGAACCACTTTAATTCATCCTCCGTCGCGTTCGTGCGCATGAATCCTTCCATCGTCGCGATGTCCCGGCGCACCTCCGCGCTGTTCTTGAGGAAATTCCCCTCAAAATCCATCGGGTCAATGCCGAGCTGGTATACGTCCGCCGCACCGGCCAGCGCCTTTCTCAGCGCATTGGCGTAGTTCTCGTCGAGCGTCCCGCTGGCCAGCGCGCTTTCAATGTCTTTGCGGTACTGCGTCCGGCCGTAAGCGCCGTATTCGTTCTGGTATCGGTTCTGGATGCGCGCCGCGTTGACGAGCACCATGCCCTGAGAATAGCCCGTGTACAGGCTGTCCTTGAAATCCAGATACCATTGTTCGCCGCCCGCGCGGATGCCCGCGCCGACCGTGTAGCTCGCGCCCACGCCCTGACCGAAGGGAACGTCCAGCGCCGCCATTTCCTCATCGGTGATCGCCGCGCCCTGCTGACTGATGCGGCTGGCCGCGCGTTCGCAAAGCGCGTTCATGTCCACGCCGCCCGTCTTGGCGTAGTATTCGTCCAGCGTCAGCCCCAGCGCAAGCGCCGTCTGCGTGTCCTCTTCGAGCAGCGCGTCCATCTGTTCCCTGAGCTGCGCCTGATAGTCGCCCGTGTCGATTACGCCCTGCGCGTCGAGGTTCAGCTTCACGCTGCTTAAGTCAAACGGACTGACCGCATTTTTGCTCGCGCCCGGTCTGAAATAGTCGTCCACCGCCGCCAGCCGCCCGACGTAGCCCATGTCCGCGTTCAGCTCGTCCTGCCCCGCCTGCGCGTTCTGGCGCACCAGCGCGAGCTGTTCCTCGCTGGCCGTTCCCTTGAGCGCCGCCGTGCGCGCGTCGCTGAGCGCCTGCGCGCTCGCCTCCTCCTGCGCCCTGCGCATGTCGGCCTTGTCGAATAGCAGCTCGTCTCTGGCCGCGTAGATGCTTGCCAGCTCGTCCATCGCGTGTTCGTCCGTGGTGAGCAGGCGCTCCATCAGCGGCAGCTCCGCGTCGCCGCCCAGCGTCCCCGTTTGCTCCATCGCCTCGGCCTGCGCCGCCCATACGACCATCTGCGCCATCACGTCGCCCCGCAGCTCGTCCGGGAAGGAATCGCTCTTCATCACGTCGTACAGCGTCTTGACCGTCTGCCCCTGCGCCGCGATGTTCCCGTAGGTCACCGCGTCGGCCATGTCGTTTCCGAGGATAATGCGCTGGCTGTCCGCTTCCGTCAGCGTGCCGATCATTCGCCGCGCGTTCCCGCTCTCTGCCAGCATGCGATCCAGTTCATCCTTGCCCGCGCCCTCGATCTGGTCATACCGTCCCTTGAGCAGCGCGTCCGCCGCCTCGCCGACGGTCTGCGCCTCGTGCATGCGAATTTCCGCGCCTGTTTCGCCAGCGGAGCTGACGGAAGGAGTTGTCGCCATCCATTCCGCAAAGCTCATCCCGCCCTGCGCGACGATCCGCTCTTCCGGGGTCATCTGAACGGGGCCTTGCACCTCCGGCGCTTTGCCGTTCGCCTTGCCCGCCGTCGGGAAGCCCGGCGCGGTCGATGCCGTCATCGTTTGGGAAACAATCCGGCTCTGTGCCTTCGCCTGCGCGGGGCTTTCGGCCTTTTCCTGTTCCTCCTGCTCGGGCACTTTCCCGGCCAGTCCGCTCCAAAATCCCGGCTTCTTCTCTTTCTTCTGCTCTTCCTCGGTCGCGCGCGCTTCGTCTTCCGCCTCGGCGGATGCGCCTTCTGCGCTGGCGGAAGGCGTTTCCCCGCCCGTGATGCCCGTGTAGGCCTTGTCCAGCGCCGCCGTCAGCTGGCTTTTCGCGTAGTCGGAGTATGCGCTTTCCTCGATCTCCTGCCGCGCCTTGAGGTAGGCCGCCGCGTCTTCCTCGTCGTGCTTTCCGTCCCCGTAGAATCGGCTCGCGTAGTCCTCTGCCGCGTCCCTGTATTCGTCACGGGTCAGGTTCGCACTTTCAAGGAACGTGCCCACGCCGTCCGCATTTTCGCCGTAGAATCGGCTGCCCTCGGTCTGCGTCAGCGTCTTAAACGCCTTTGCCGCCCGCGCGCGAAGCGTGTCGTCCGCAATGGCGTTGATGCCGCGAATCACCGTCGCCGCGTCCGCCGTATTGGCGTTGATGCTCTGTCCGTCAAAGCCCATCAGGGGCATTTCGGCCAGCTCCAGCATGGCCGTGTTGCGCGCATTGGCGTTCTTCTGCCGCGTTTCCTGCTCGCTGTCAATCTGCTTGTTCAGGCTTTGCTTCAGCTTCGTCTGTCCGGAAATGGTCAGCTCGTTGTTCAGCGCAAGCTTCATGCCTTGAAGGGAACCGCTGGTCTTCCCGGTCATGTCCATGACCGATTCGCCCTTGCTGTTCTTTTGCAAGCCGTATACGCCCGTCAGGCTCGGCTCGTCAAAGCTGGGCGTCTGCGCCGTCTTCATCGCCGGGCGTTCGGTATTCGCATATGCTTTTCCGATTGCGCCCGCGCTGTAATCCTTCACCGTCGATTCTTCCGGCTTTTCGATCTGCGCGTTCTGCTCGTCGTCCTTCTTTTTTCGGTCATTCCACTTGCTCATAGGCTCTCCTTATCCGTATGAAATCGCGTCAACGTCGCCGCTTGCCTTTTTCTTTCTGCTGCTTCCGCCGCTCCCCGCGCTTCCCGTCATGCTCGTCGTGTGGCCCGTCGTGTCGGTCGTGCCGGTCGTGTCGGTCGTGCCGGTCGTCTGCTGGGTGCCGGTCGTCTGCTGTCCCATCGCGGCGGAAATGGCCGTCAGGTAGTTGCTGTTGTACTCCCGGCGCTGCGTGTCCTTTAGCTCCTGCACCTTCGCCGCCAACTGGCTGGCAAAGTCCGTGTTCAGCCGTCCCTGCGTCTGGCTGTTCTGTTTCGCCGCCTGCGTGATCTGGTCTTGAATCTGCCCGGTCTTGCGCGCGTTCTCGTCCGTCAGCTCCCGTACAGCCTTCGCCAGCGCGTCGCCCTGGTTGGCGAGCGTTTGCAGCGTGTAGCTGCTCCTGCCCATGCCCCGGTTCAGCGCCGCCGTCTCCACGTTCGCCTTGCTCTGGCGGTAGGCGCTGCTTTGCTCGTCGATGGCGCGCGTCAGGTTGGCCGCGAGGTTCGCGATCTCCTGCTCCTTGCTCAGCTTCGTCGTTTCAAAATTCTGCCTGCTGGCCTCAATCCCCGCGTTGAGCTGCGGCCGCAGCAGGTTTTCCGCAAACGCCGCAATCTCCTTGTCCGTCATGTTCCCGGCCAACCCGCCGAGAATCTGGTTCAGCAATTCGCTGTCCAGCAGCTTCTTTGTCGTGCTCTGGCTCTGGCTTTGGCTCTGGCTCTGACTGTGCTCTCTGCTGTTTGTCGTCGAGGATTGAAACGTCTCCGTCGTCGTTCTTTTCGCCATGTTCTCACTTCCCTTCCAGCGCGTCTAGCCGCTTTTTGATCTTCTCGATCTCCGCGTCCTTGAGCCTGTCCGCGTTCCAGCTCGCCATACAGAAATCGCGCAGGAACATCGTCAGGTTTCGAACGTATGCCGCAAGCGTCCCGCCCGTCTCCTGCGGAACTCTCGGTTGCTTAAATGCCATGCTCACACCTCGTCAAGCGAATACTCCGCCTGCACCCCGCCGTAAATCCGCCAGCCCGCCGCCTTCGCGTGGCTTCTGATTTTCAGCTTCATCCGAACACCGCTCACCTGAATCTTCACCCGGTAGTCCTTCCTCTGCCTTTGCAGCAGAACCACCCGCGTCTTTTCCCTGCGCTCGGTCTTGATCGTCATTTCAATCGGCACGTCGTTCTCGTCCGCATCGGCGGTAAACCGCAGCACAAAGTCGCGCTTCATATAGGCCTTGCCCAGATCAAGCCACGGCGTTTCCCACAGGCATTCCATCGGGGCGCCCAGATAGCCGCCGCTCTCCGGGTCACCGTAGCGCAGCACCTCGTATGGCTCGTCCGCCTGCGTGAAGTACACCGTCCCGCCGACGGAAAAGAAGTCTTTGACGCGCATGCCCTTTCGAACCATGAACGTCCCGCGCTCCGTGTCGTATTCGAGCACCGTGTTGTTTTCGCTCAGAACGTCGCTCTCGCTTTCCTTGATGCACATGGCCAGATAGTAGATGTGGTTGCATACGCAGGCTCTCGCCGCGCCGTCCATCCCCTCCATGCGCATCCGCATCGTTTCATACAGCGCGTCCCGGCTGAGCAGCCGCAGCGTGTTTCCGTCGTACAGGCCGATTCCGTTCTGCGACAGGTACAGCATGCTCGTCCTGTCCGTGCAGATGCTCCGCTCTTCGACGGGGCCATCCGTGCCGTAGGCCTCCGTGATCGTGAAACTGCTCGGGTCGGTGCCGCGAATTTCGAAGATCGTCTGCTCCTTTACCGCCAGCAGATACCCGCCGAAGGGTTCCAGCGCGATAAACTTGTCGCCGTCCCATGTCGGCTGGTTAATCACGCCGCCGCCCAGCTCCGGTGTTTCAGCAACATTCGTCCAGTTGAACGGGTCGTATGGCCGCGAATAAAAGATGCTGTCCGGGTATCCTTCCGCGCCCGTTCCCCAGATGCGCTCCGCATGCCGTCCCAGCGTCGCGAACTTCACCTCGGCGTATGCGTCGCCAATCGTCAGCGCCTTCTTTTCCACCCGAAGGTCGCTTCCGTATACCGCGATCATGCCGTCCTTCGCGTTGGAGAGGATCAGGATATCCACCGTCGCCCCGCCCTCCGTCGTCTCGTAGGTGACGGAAGACCACACGTCGCTCTTGTACCCCTCCGAGCGCTTCACCCAGCCCTCCGTGCCCATCGTGTAGGTGTAAATCGCGCCGCCCGCCGCCGCAACGTACACGTCCGCGTCGTCCGGTCTCGTTCGCCGATAGAACCGCGCCAGCGTCTCAATCTGCGCGCCCAGCGCCGGAAACGCGCGGCTCGTGCCGTAGCTCGAAGCCAAAAGCCCGCGCTCCGTGCGGATGTTCTGCGCAAGGTAGGCGTAGTCGGTGTTGATGTTCGTGTCGCCCGCCGCCTGATATACGCCCTTCGGCGTGGGGATTATGAACCGCCCCTGATAATCGCTGTCTGAAATGCTCACCCTTGCTCCCTCCTTCGTTCTTTCATTCGATATTTTCCCTCCCCGCCTCCCTCCCCGAGGGAGGTGGTCGCCGCAGCGACCGGAAGGAGTTTCGCCCCCCTCGCCTCCCTCCCCGAGGGAGGTGGCCGCCTCAGTGACCGGAAGGAGTCCCCGCAGGCGGCCAACGCCTTCACCTGCAATACCTCGCATCCGTAACATCGTAAATGTGCTTGCGATGCGTCACACTGCCCATGCCCTGCGGCCTCAGCCGCTGCATGCCCCTGAGGAAGCTGTTCAGATAGAACTGTGCCTGTCTCTGCTTAACCGGATTTCCGTTGGATAGATGCCGGTAACAGATGTAGTCCGCCAGATATGCCTGCGCACATTCCGGAATTTGCGGCTCGTCGCTCCCGTCCTCCATCGGGTAAAACGCCACCTCGCATACAGCGCGCAGCGTCTTTCCCGCCAGATCAACCCTCCAGATGTGCAGCCCGCGCCCGTCCGAGTCGAGGTCATAGCCCACGTCGCGGCCGTATTCGTCCCGCAGCTCCACCACGCGCGTGACCAACATTCCCGGAACGGGTGCGTTCCCTTTCTCGTCCACATCGACGCAGAACGTCCGGCGCGGTTTCAGGTACTCGCGAACCGCGATGTCATAGCCCATGTTCGCGTATACCTTGAAACTCTCTTCGTATTCGCTCACGTCCTCCGCGTCCTCGTCCAGTTGACGAAGCGCGTGCGCGATCAACTGTGAAAGCGTCAACCGATCACATCTCCCCGCAGTTCTTCAGAATTTCCACCACCGCCGCCGGCATTTCGCAGACCGTCCCGCGCATAAAGTAAAAGCTCACGCCGTTCAGCCCGGCAAAGACCACGTCGTCCCGGCTGCCCGGTGCCAGCGGCAGGCTCACCTTCACCACCTCGCCGTCCGCGCAGCCCGCGTCGGCCATCAGCTTTTTCAGATTTTCCTGAGTCTTTTTGCACTTGCCGGAAAGCATCGCACTCGTCTTTTTCATCGTTGCCGTCGTATTGATATTTGCCACTCTCTTTTCCTCCATTCTTTGTCAAAACTTGCTCGTTTCCCGTACCCTTCTCCCCAGACCTCCCTCTTCGAGGGAGGGGGACCGCCCGCAGGCGGTGGAAGGAGTTCCCGCCATCCTCACCTCATCAAGGACACCCGCCGGTCAAAACCTCCGGTTTTGCCGCCGATTGCATATAGGGGCTTTGCGATCGCCCCTATCCCCCTTCGCCCGCCCTCTCGAAGCCCCTTATACAACCCCGGGTGCAGGGTCGCAACCCTGCTCGTTTCAATGGGGGTTATGGGGTTCCTAGGGGATTCAAGGGGGAGAAATTCGAAATCTCCCCCTAATCCCCTAGGCCTAGCGGAGCGCGTTCCCCGCCCGCAGGCGGTGGAAGGAGTTCTCCCGCACTCGGTGGAAAGCGTTTACGCGCTAAACCCGCACTCAATCCTCACCGCGTATTCCGGCTGCAACAGCTTCGCGCCAAAACCATCCATCTTCCAGCCCACCGTGGAAATCTGGTCAAGCGGATCTGCCGTGCCCGCGCTGCCCGCCGGCTTGACGATCACACGCGGCTTTGCGCCCTTGAGGCTCGTCACGCCGTAGGCGTACTGCCCCAGCACGATCACGCTCGCCACATCCGCGCCGCTCGCGCCCGCGCCTTCGAAAATCTTTGCCTCGGTCGTCTCCACCAGCCGCACGCCGAACAGACGGCCGACCTCGCCCGTGTAGATGTTCTCCTTGTCCTGATACTGGCTGACCTTCACAAAGGCCTCGTCCTCCTGCAAGTCGTACATCGTGTCCGGGCCGATAATCGCCACAAAGTAGCCGCCGAACGTCTGCGCATGGTTCTTCTTGAGCGTCTTGACCGCCTTGCGCAGCTCGCGGCTGGTCAGCTTGTCCGCCGCCGTCAGTTCGGCGCGGCTCGCCTTGCCGCCCGCGTAGATCACGTTTGCGCACTTCGCCAGTTCCTCGCGCACCACCGCGTCGATGCTTCGCGCGCCCGCGTCGCCAAACAGCTTCGTGCGGCGCATGATGTCCATGTCCAAATGCGTCAGATCGAGCTTGTCCGTGCAGCGCGCGTATTCGCCGTACTGCTGAAGCTGCACCGTCACCTCCGTTTCGGCCAGCATCACGCTCTCGCCCGGATCGCCCTCGCTGAGCGCCTTCGTGTTCGTCTCCAGCGGAATCAGCTTGCGCATGTTCATCACCAAACCGCTGTGCGGCGGCATGCGGTGCTCGTCGCCAAACTGCAAGTGCACCAGATTCGGTTCAAACGTCCGCAGCAATTCGCGGTTGTAATAGGTCTGCATGCCCGCGCTCAGGGCGGAGCTGGTCGTCATGTTCGTGTCAGTATTCGTGTCAGTATTCGTGTAAGCCATATGCTTCCTCCTCAATTTCGTTTGTTCATCGGGTCACGCGGCCGTCCGGCGCTCATTCCACGCGCACCTTTCGTCCCGCCATCATCGCTTCCTGCGCCCTCTTTGAAAAGGCCGCAAACTCCCTGTCGCTCATCTGCTCGATTCGGCTGCCGGGGCGAACCGTCCCCGCGGCGGTCGTTCTGGCAATCGGCACCATGCCCTTTTTCGGCGCCGCCAGCATCCGCTTGAGATAGCCGCACGCCGCGCGAACAACGCCGTGGCCGTCAGCGATTTTCCGCTGCACCGCCTCGTCCTGCGTCATCGCGCCCAGTTCGCCGGTCGTCCAGCCGTCCTCAAACAGCTCGCCCAGCCCCTGTCGAATCCCCGCAATCCATTCCTCGTTCTCTTCTTCCTGCTGCTGTTCCGCCTCGCCGGTCAGGTTTTCTTCCAGCTCCTCCACGCCGATCTCCTCGTTCGGCGCAATGACCATGTTCTCTTCCATCTTGTTCTCCTTTCGCATCTCATCGAATTGTACGTCGGTCAAGGCCTCCGGCCTTGCCGTCGATTGGATATAGGGGCTTTGCGGTCGCCCCTATTACCCTTCGCCCCTCTCGACGATACTTTCCCGTCCCCCTGCACCCCTCCCCAAAGACCTCCCTCCTCGAGGGAGGGGGACCGCCC
>UMHM01008734.1_pt1 | contig 40437 bp, 38 predicted proteins | sample 1965501 | NCBI WGS metagenome assembly UMHM01 (sample SAMEA4836095, study PRJEB28245) | human gut metagenome | biome: gut microbiome; material: fecal sample | place: Denmark | collected 2008
AAAACCGTCTGATTGAGATAAAGAGCGCGAAAACGCCCCTCGATCGACAACCCTAATGTACATGTAGTACATGAGTTGGCAGACGAGGGGCGTTGACAAAGCTATTTGCTCAATCAGACGGTTTTAATAGTTGCGGGCGATGGATAAGAGCTCATAATACCCACACATCACAATCCTATCGTAGCGGTATGAAATCCACTTGTCAGAATCGGATTTGTTGTCGGCAAGATAGGTTTTGCAAGCGTTTTCGGTCCAATCGGCAGTGACGTCGTTGCCGCAGAAGATGATGAAAAGCTCTTCGGTGACTTCGCTCTCTTGTCCGTCAACAGTGCGCGTGTACACCTTTGTAGAACGAATGAGATCTTCGAAAACATACCCTTTTGCCTCTTTCGTAATAGGCGTGGTTCGCTCGTAAGAAATGGTTGCGCCCGACTCTTTAAGACGTGATTCGATGGCATTTTGTTTCATACCGATTTTCATGCACGACGTCAGGCTTGCAAGCAAAACGCAAACCATGACCACACAAGTTATAGACAAAGCAACCTTTTTTCTCATAAGTATATTATAAATCCAAAATGGCATTTGTCAATCCAAATAAACGCGCACACGATGAGGATTTAATCATTGTTGCTATATAGAGAGTCAAAATCCACTCAAAACTAAAATCTGGCAAATCTTTCCATGCATATCGAAGGAATAGTTGCAAACAATAAAATCAGGAGGCAACGAAATGAAAAATTCACTTATCATCGGCACAATGCTTGGATTGGCTACCGCTACAGCACTTTATTGCAGTATGACGAACAATTCGCTTAAAAAAGCAAAACGCGCCTTTGTGAACAAAATCGAAGACATTATTATGTAAATAAGAAGTCAAATTCATTTATCCTCTATAACACAAATCGTGTATTAAATATTTTAATTAATACACGTTTTGTGCTTTTATATATTAAATTTTGCCGTTTTAACGCCTATATTGGCAATATTGCACACGATACGTATATTTGATTAAATAACTTGATTGAGCAAAACGGCATTATTTCACCGCAATAAAGCGTGTATTTAAATTCAATATATCATTTGGTTAATTCTCGACTTGTCACGTCATTCGAAAAAGTTTTACCATAAAAAAACGGTCTGCAAATTTACTTGCAGACCGTTTTTGTCAATACAGTTTGAAATCAGACGGTTTCCTTTTTAGGGACTTCACCTTTGAGGTAAGAATCGATTGCCATGCGGATTGCGTCTTCTGCAAGCACGGAGCAATGAATCTTTTGCGGAGGCAAACCGTTGAGCTCTTCGATAACTTGCTTGTTGGTGAGTTTAAGAGCTTCCTCGATGGTTTTGCCGATGATCATGCCGGTTGCGGTTGAGCTGGAAGCAACGGCTGCCGCGCAACCGAACGTCTTGAATTTTGCGTCCTTGATGACATTATCTTCGATGCGCATGGTGATTTGCATGATATCTCCGCACACTTCGTTGCCTACGGTGCCGATTGCGTTGTAGTTTTCAACCTCGCCCATGTGTTGCGGATTTTTGAAAACTTCCATAACTTTTTCGTTGTACATATATATGCTCCTTAAAGGCTATGCCTTAAAAATTTATTTCGGATTTGTTTGAAATACGCTTCACCGCTCTTCATTATTTTTTGTAAAGCGGGGACATATCTCTCAATCTCTTGACGATTTTGACAAGTTGATCGACCGTATAATCCACTTCATCCATCGTGTTGTGCTTGCCGAACGTAAATCTTATCGAGCCGTGAGCCGTGCCTACGGGCACACCGATTGCAAGCAGCGTTCTGGAAGGTTCAAGCGAACCGGAAGAGCAAGCAGAACCGGACGATGCGCTGATACCCGCAAGATCAAGCGAAAACAAAATGGATTCGCCTTCGATATAGCGGAAGCTGAAGTTTGCATTGTTGGGCAAACGCTTGGAAGTGTCCTTTGCGCCGTTGTAGTAGATATCGTCGATTTCGTTGAGTACACGCTCTACAAAGCGGTCTCTGAGCGATGCGACGTATTTGTCGTCTTCCTCAATCGTTTGAAGTGCCTCGTCAAGTGCGGTTGCCATGCCGACTACGCCGGGTGTGTTGGTTGTGCCGCCGCGGTGCGCTCTTTCTTGCTCGCCGCCAGTGAGAAGTTTCTCAATGCGAATGCCGTTTCTCACATACAACATGCCCATACCCTTGGGGCCGTAAAACTTGTGTGCGGACATGGAAAGCAAGTCAACGCCCAAATCCTTGACGTCATACTTGATTGCGCCCGTTGCCTGAACTGCGTCCGTATGGAACAAAACGCCGTGGTTGTGCGCGATTTGGCAAAGTTCTTTGATAGGCTCGACAGTGCCGATTTCGTTGTTTGCAAACATAATGCTTACAAGCACCGTGTCGGGACGAATTGCTTTTTCAAGGTCGTCGGGAGAAACGAATCCCTCGTTGTCAACGGGAAGATACGTGACCTCCCAACCGAATTTTTCAAGCTGTTTGCAAGTCGTATAGATTGCGGGATGCTCAATCACCGAGGTGATGATATGTTTGCCTTTCTCGATATTTTGAAGAGCAATGCCTTTGACCGCCCAGTTGTCCGCTTCGGTGCCGCATGACGTAAAATAAATCTCACTTGGTTTTGCGCCTATGCAATTTGCCAAAAGTTGTCTTGCGTCGTTGACGGCTTTTGCGCCTTCGCGTCCGTAAACGTGTTGAGAATTCGGATTGCCGAACACGTCCGAGAAATAAGGCTTCATTGCCTCAAACGCTTTGTGCGATAGCGGCGTGGTTGCCGCATGATCGAGATAAATCTTGTCCATATATACCTTTTTGCGCTTTCGCGCCAAAATTTAATTCGAATTATGCCGTCGAGATTTTGATAATTTTCAATCAAGCCCGTGCGATATTACGTTTTGCAAACATGAAAAATGTTTCATATTTAGCATAATAGGTATATCACTGTCGGGCAAGATTGTCAAGCGTACAAATTATATTTGTACGAGCGATTATTCCTCGTCGTCGACGTCGAGAGTTGCGTTGTGATAGACGTTTTGAACGTCGTCAAGCTCTTCGAGTTTGTCGATCATCTTGATGATGGTTGCTTGTTGCTCTGCGGTGGGCGTAACGTAGTTGTCGGGGATCATATCGATCTCGGCAGAAAGCACTTTTACGCCGTCCTTTTCAAGAGCTTCGCGCACCGATTGAAGTTTTGCGATATCGGCATACACTTCAAAGACGTCCTCGTCCTCGGAGTTGATGTCTTCGAAACCGTCGATTTCGAGTGCGTACATCATCAAATCGTCCTCGGCAATGTCCTCTTTTGCAATGGTGATGACGCCTTTGCGCTTGAACATAAAGGAAACGCAACCCGTCGTGCCCATAGAGCCGCCGAATTTGTCGAACAAGTGGCGCACGTCGCCTGCGGTACGGTTTTTGTTGTCGGTGAGTGCTTCGACGATGATTGCAGTTCCGCCCACGCCGTAGCCTTCGTAGGTCATATCTTCGTAGTTGATTGAGCCGAGTTCACCGCTTGCCTTCTTTATGGAACGCATGATGTTGTCGTTGGGCATATTGTTGTCTTTTGCCTTTGCGATGACTTGGGCGAGCTTGCTGTTGCTGTTGGGATCTGCGCCGCCGTCCTTGACCGCAACCGCGATTTCACGTCCGATTTTGGTGAAAACGTTTGCACGTGCCGCGTCGGTTTTGCCTTTCTTCTGTTGAATGTTATGCCATTTGCTATGTCCGCTCATATTGTTCTCCTGTTTATAAAGTTTGATACATCGAAACGGCGGTTGCAACCGCAACGTTCAATGATTCGATTTCGTTTTTCATGGGCAACGAATAGGTGTTTTTTGCCGCGCGTTTCAAGATTTCTCTCACGCCGTGCGCCTCGTTGCCTGCAACCAAAAGCACGGGTGTACTCGGTTTGTTTTCAAGGATATTGTTGCCGCCCATATCCAAAACCGCGCTGTTGGTTTCTGCCATAAGTTTCAAGGCAAGACACTCGTCAACCTCGTGCAAACGCACTCTGAAAAGTCCTCCGAGCGTCGCTCTGACCACTTTGGGCGAAAAAACGTCCGCAGTGTCGAAAAGATATACGTCGCAAAAATCGCATGCGGCAGCACTGCGTAGAATCGTGCCGAGATTGCCGGGATCGCTCACTCCGTCAAGCAAAAGAGCATTTCCCTTTGGCATTTGAAAGTCAAGCGAGGGCATTTTGCAAACGGCGCAAATGCCATAGGGCGACACGGTGTCGGCAACGTATGCCATAACCTCGTCACTCACATAATACACTTGCGCGCGCGTAAAAGCAAGAACCTCGCGCGATTTTTCGCCGTCCTCCTTGCCGAAAGCATGCTCGACTTCCTCTTGTCTTTGAAGAGTTGCAAGCACGTATTCGACCTCGACGGACGAAGGCATATCCTTGATGATATTTGTCCCTTCAACCAAAAACAGTCCCGACTCTTTGCGGAACTTCTTTTGAGAAAGCGAACGAGCTTTCTTCACGAATTGATTTTTGGTGGAAGTGATGATTTCGGTCATTCTAACCGCCTTTATTTCACTTTTTCAACAAAACGTTTCAAATGAGAAAAACGGTTTTACAATCAATGTTGCGCATAAAAATATGCGCAACATCGACAAATGTTTCTATTATGCAAGAGCTTTCTTTGCGCTGTCGCAGAGTGCCGTGAATGCTTGGGGATCGCTGATTGCGATTTCGCTCAAAACCTTTCTGTTGAGGTCGATTCCCGCGACTTTGAGGCCGTGCATAAGAGTTGAATAACTCATACCGTTGATACGTGCGGCAGCGTTGATACGTGCGATCCAGAGGCTTCTGAAATCACGTTTCTTTTGCTTTCTGCCGACGTATGCGTACACGCCGCTCTTGAGAAGTTGTTGCTTTGCAACACGATAAAGGGAATGCTTGCCTGCATAGTAACCCTTTGCTTGTTTCATTATTTTTCTACGCTTTTTGACTGCGTTGACTGCTCTTTTAATTCTCATTGTTCATTCTCCTTATTTGTACGGCAACAACTTCTTGAGTTCTCCGCATCTTGTTTCGTCGACGTATTCGATGGAACGAAGATCTCTCTTTCTCTTGGTTGTCTTCTTGGTAAGAAGGTGGCTGTGTGCAGAATGGCCTCTCTTGTAAAGACCGCTTGCTGTAACGTGGAAACGCTTCTTTGCTCCGCTATGTGTTTTTTGTTTTGGCATAGGTCTGCCTCCTATTTTATTTTGCTTTTGCTTGCAAGCAAGCAACAATAGTGTTATTTCTTTTGAGCGGGTGCGAGTATGGTGTAAATCATACGCCCTTCCTGCACCGGCTTTTTCTCGACCGTGAAGTCTCCGCCGATCATTGCGATGTAGTCCTCAACGATCTTGACCGCGATTTCGGGGTGCGCTTGTTGGCGTCCTTTGAGCCTTATCGACGCTTTGACTTTGTTGCCTTCGGCAAGGAATTTTGCGGTTTGTTGCGCAAGTCTTGTCGTGTCGCCGATGTCGATTGTCGCAGAAAGACGGATTTCTTTGATTTCCATGACTTTCTGATTCTTTTTGGCTTCCTTTTCGCGTTTTTGTTGTTCGTAGCGATATTTGCCGTAGTCCATCAATTTGCAGGTCGGAGGCTGAACGGAAGGCGGTGAAACCTTGCAGATATCAAGCCCTTTTTCTTCCGCAATCGCTCGTGCGTCTCTCATCGATATAACGCCGTATTGTTGACCGTCGTCGCCGATAAGACGCACTTCTCTGTCTCTGATTTGTTCATTGATTTGCAGTTCTTTCAAATTGCTACTCCTATGCGCCCCGAAGGGTTATTTTACATAAAAAAGAAGTGTCGAAGCAAAGTTGCCTCAACACTTACCGATTGTCCTTATCATAGACAAGACTTTGTGAAGTGAGAACCATATCGCGAACGCTGATGGTGAAAGGCTTTTCCTTTGCTTGCTCGTATATATTAGCAAAAACGACGACTCGTGTCAAACAAAAGTCGGATATTTTTGAAAATATTTTAATTTATTGTGTTTTCGTTCCCATTTAGGGGATTCCCACGTCACTTTGCTCCTCTGAATGACACGAAAGAATAATAGAGTTTTTCGTCGTGTACTCTAATTAGATGTGCCCCCTCTTTCCCTTTCGGGCTTTTGTTCTTCCTCTACAAGTGTTGAACGTTTAGCACTTTTAATACAACTTTCCCCTTCCTCACGTGTTTCCCCAACCGCCGTTCCCCCTAAAAAGGGAACCCACGGCGTCCGCTCCGCGTGGGGACACACTCAGCACTCGCATAAATAGGTATCGTCCACTTGTTATATCACTGCGCTTTGTGCGCCAGCTACGCAACAACACGGCGCAGTCGCTTGTACTATTCGTCAAGCTCGGCGTTCGCTGTGGTCGTCGCCTTGCGACTCCAATTCCGTCTTTACAATGTTTGCGTAATAAGCGTTGCCGACTTTGCAAAACTATTTAATATGTTTGGTTGCGACTTCCATAAGAGCGAGTTTTGCAAAGTCTGCAACGCTCATTACGCCGAGGTCGCCGTCGGTACGATGACGCACGGCAACTACGTTTTGCTCCGCTTCCTTGTCGCCTATAACAAGAATATAAGGCACTTTTTCAATTTGAGCTTCGCGGATTTTTTTGCCGAGTTTTTCGCTTCTTACGTCGACTTCCGCACGCAATCCCATATCGAAAAGTTTGTTGCGAACGCTCTTTGCGACATCACACGTTCTATCCGTCAGCGACAAAACGCGCACTTGTTCGGGCGCAAGCCACATCGGGAAAGCACCGTTGTACTTTTCGATGAGCATAGCAAGAGTGCGCTCATAACAGCCTATGGACGAGCGATGAATTATTATCGGGCGTGCCTTTTCGCCGTTTTCGTCTATATATATCATATCGAAGCGCGTAGCAAGCGCAAAGTCGATTTGCACGGTGAAAAGCGTGTCTTCTTTGCCGTGTACGTTTTTGCCTTGCACATCGAGTTTAGGCCCGTAGAACGCCGCTTCACCCCACGCCTCGCTATGTTCGATACCGAGGTCGGAAAGAATGGTTTGCATAGCCGTTTCAACTCTGTTCCAGTCCTCCGCCGTGCCGACGTACTTGTCGGGATTTTTCGGATCCCAGCGAGAGAAACGATAACTAACGTCGTCTTGAAGTCCGAGCACGCCGACAAGGTATTTTATGAGGTCAACCGCACCTTTGAACTCGGATTCGAGTTGCGCAGGCGTGCAGATTATGTGTCCGTCCGAGAGCGTAAACTGACGGATTCTCGTAAGTCCGTGCATCTCGCCGCTCGCTTCTTTTCTGAACTCTATTGCGGTTTCGGCATATCTTATCGGCAAATCGCGATAACTTTTGAGTCCGTTTTTGTAGATGGTGAATTGCAACGGACAAGTCATTGGACGCAAGCACAAAATCTCGTCGTCAACGTCCTCGTCGCCGATGTAAAACATTTTGTCTTTGTAGTGATCCCAATGTCCCGACACGATAAAAAGATTGTTTTTTGTCATTATGGGCGTTTTTGTGAGCAAGTATCCCCTCTTTTGCTCCTCGTCCTCGACAAATCTTTCCATAATCTGAATAATGCGCGCGCCCTTGGGCATCATAAGCGGAAGTCCCTGACCTATGTTTTCGTCGGTCATAAACAAGCCAAGCTCTCTGCCGACTTTGTTGTGGTCGCGCATTTTTGCGTCTTCGAGTTTTTGCATATACTCGTCAAGCTCAGCATTTTTTGGGAAACACGTGCCGTAAATGCGTGTGAGCATCTTGTTTTTTTCGTTGCCTTTCCAGTATGCGCCGGTGAGCGAAGTCAGTTTGAAAGCCTTGATTTTGCCCGTTGACGTGAGATGCGGTCCTGCACAAAGGTCAATGAAATCGCCTTGTTGATAAAAGGTTATCTTTTGGTTTTGAGGAATATCCGACAAAAGCTCCGCCTTGTAGATTTGTTTCATCTTTGCAATGCGCCCTTCCGCCTCTTTGCGAGTACATTCGATGCGAATTATGGGCAAATTGGCTTTGACGATACTCTTCATTTCCGACTCTATTTTGCCGAAATCCGCTTGGGTTATGGGCGTTCTGAAATCGAAATCGTAATAAAAACCGTTGTCAACGGCAGGGCCTATGGCAAGTTGAACGGTGGGATAGACGTTTTTGACCGCCTGCGCCAAAATATGAGCGCATGTGTGCCTATAAACCTTGCGCCCCTCTGCATCCGCAAACGTCAGCACCTCAAAAGCACAATCCTTGTCAACGAGCGTATCGAGAGAGCATACAACGCCGTCAATCTTGCAAGCGAGCGCACCCTTGGCAAATCCGTCCCCAACATGCTTTGCAACGTCAAGCGCACTCAATGCGCCGTCAAAAGAAACCACTCTTCCGTCTTTCAATGTCAAATCCATAAAACCCTCCGCGCAATCTGCAACACCAAAGCAGTACGCGCAATATAGTGAAAGACATTATATATGTGTGTTCAAGCAAAGTCAACACAAATTTCTATCAAAAAACAATATACAAAAAGTGCCGTAAGCAATAGGCTTGCGGCACTAAATATAGATTGAAAATAACTCTTACGCCTTGATGACGAAGCTGAATTCGTGGTAGCGGTTGGGAAGTATCTTGTAGCGTTTCTTCGTGCAGGCAAGTGCCGGGACGTCGCCACCCACGCCGCGTTGCGCGCCGTCTATGCAAACTTCAACCACTCCGCCGTGTTTAAGCTCGTGCGCATGGGTTGCTTCTTCGAGTGCTTCTTGCGTGTAGTCGTGTACGCTGAATTCAAACGGTTTTTCGCAAGCGACAAACGTGAGTCCGTCATCGCCTCCCACTTTGAGCCAGCGGGCGTCGGTGTGGTTTCCGTTCTCTTGCGGGACAAGATAGTTATGCTCGAAATCCGCAATTTTACCCGAATAGATGCCGAGTTTTGCCGCCGCTTTGCGGTCGCAATAGTTTTCGTGAGGTCCTCTTGCGAAGAAGGTCATATCATCGGATGTCGCAAGTCCCATACGGAAGCCGAATCTCGGAAGCGAGAACATTGCGTTTTTGACGCGCATTGTGATTTTCAAGCCGTCATCGCCTGCTTCGTACACCGTTTTGAGAGAGAGCATTTGCGGAGAGCAAGACCAGTCTATGACAAGCGACTTGTCGGTAATCGTCATATTTGACTTGACAAGGTGATCCTTGCAGGACTTGAAGAAGGTTTTGCCGAGCAGAGCAAGCGCGAAATGCGGAATTTGCGGGGATTTGTCGTTGTCGATTGCCGCGCGCCAGAAGTTGAGCATAATCGGTGAGGAAAGTTTCTCTTTGCCGTCCACGACAATCGAAGAAATACAGCCGCCGTTCTTGGACACGGTTGCGCGCATTTTTCCGCATTCGAGTACGATTACGCCGTCCTCGTTAAAAACGGTTTTGCCTTGCGCGCTCTTGAACTCTTGCGGGACATAGCCCGTCATATCGATTTGCTCGTAAGCAACTACGTCGCCGTCCTCGAACACGTCGAAGCTACCCTTTACGACTGCGTAACAGTTGATTGCGACTTCGCATTTTTCTTTCGGCATATCGAAAGGGATTTCCACGCTGCCCTTTTCAAGCGGTTTGACGGAAGGCATATCCACGACTTTGGTTTGAGTTACCACGCCGTTTTGTACAAGCTCGAATTTCAACGTAAATCTGTCGAGATTTGTAAACATATATTCGTTCGTAAGCTCGATTTTGTCACCTTTGCGCTCGAATTGGACTTGTTGATAAACTTTTGCGACTTCATAGAACGCGGGATTGGGGCTTCTGTCCGCTCTGACGATACCGTTGAATGCAAACGTGCCGTCGTTGGGCTTGTCGCCCCAGTCGCCGCCGTAGGTGTACTCCACCACTCCGTCCTGATTGACGCGCTTTATCGCTTGATCGGCAAAGTCCCAGATATAGCCGCCGCAAAGTCTGTCGTTGTTTCTGAAATGTTTCCAGTAGTCCTCGAAATTGCCGAGGCTGTTGCCCATGCAGTGAGCGTATTCGCACTGAATAAACGGCTTGTTTTTGTACATTCTCGGCGTGAGAAGATGTCCGAACGGCGCCCACAATGCCATGGAATGGATATGGCAACGATTGTGAGCGATCTCTTCCATCTGCTCTTCCTTTGTGTACATCTCGCTCATGATGTCGGTCGTTTTGAGATATGCGTCCGGCTCATAGTGAATCGGACGAGTATTGTCAAGTTCGAGAGCGGCTTTTTTCATTGCCGGGAACGCTTTGCCGTTTCCGCTTTCGTTGCCGAGCGACCAGAAAAGAATACAAGCATGGTTGCGATAAGACAAAACCATGTTGCGCATACGCCAGCACACTTGCTCCGTCCATCTTCTGTTCGAACGAGGCACGCGAGTTGCAAGTCCGTGAGTTTCGAGGTTGTTTTCGCACATAACCATAATGCCGTACTTGTCGCAAAGCTCGTAGAAATGGCGGCTGTTGGGATAGTGCGAAGTTCTTATGCTGTTGACGTTGTGTTTTTTGAGAAGAAGGATATCCTTTTCGGTGTACTCTCTGGGCACCGCATGGCCGAAATCGGGATGAAACTCGTGGCGGTTTACGCCTCTTATTTTGAGTTTTTTGCCGTTGAGAGTTATGTAGGGCTGCTTGCCGTCTATCGACGGAATTATCTCGACTTTTCTGAAGCCGAAATCTATCTCGCGAATATCGTGGACGACGGGTTGTCCCTTTTCAACTGACGTGAACGTAAGGCGAAGTTTGTAAAGATACGGATCTTCCGCACTCCAAAGATGCGGATTGACGATATTTTCCGTCATCTTGACCGCCATGGATTCGTCCTCGTCAAGACCGAGCACCGCAAAATTGCCTTCGCAAACGGTGTTGCCGTCCTTGTCGATAAGCTCGATTTTGACGTCTGCGTCCGAAATTTCCACGCCTTTTGCGCAATACACGCTTGCGTCGACAAGAAGTTTCGCCTTGGAATAGTCCTCGTTGAACTCCGCGCGTGCGTACATATCCTCTATGCGCACGTCGGGAAGGAACACGAGGTTGACGTCGCGATAAAGTCCGGATATGCGCCACATATCCTGGTCTTCGAGATAACTGCCCGTCGTATAGCGGTATACAATGATTTTAAGCTCGTTTTCGCCGACTTTTACATACGGCGTAATGTCATATTCCTGATAATCGAAAGTGTCCTCGCTGTAACCTACGAAAGAGCCGTTGACATACACTTCCGCTCCGCTGTTTGCCGCAAAGTTGACATGGATGCTTCCCTCGACTTTGTCAAGCGTAAAATTGCGTCTGTACACGCCACACGGGTTCTCGTTTTCGTTGATATGAGGCTTGCCGCTCGTCGCAATCGGATGCGGATAGCGAATATTCGAATAAATGGGCTTGCCGTAACCTTTGAGTTGCCAGTTGGACGGGACTTCGATTTTGTCCCACTCGGTAGGCCGAGGATTGAGAATTGCCGTCGAAACGTAATATTTGAAATCCCATTCGCCGTTGAGGAGAACGGTTTTAGTTTTGCCGTTTTGGTCGAGGGGAAAACCCGCACCGTGCTTCTTTTCAACGTTGACGCAATAAACGTCGGGGTTGTTGTAGCAATTGTTCATTTTCTTCTCTCCTTTAAATCGATTATTGCTCGTCGGCAACGTAAAGTATTCTGCGGCAGTTTGGGCACTCGGCATAATCGCCGACGTTGCGCAGTTTGGACTTTGTGTCGTTGGGCACGTCCATAAAGCAGCGTCCGCAAACTCCCTTTGTTTTGTCGTACGCGACGAACGCAGGCATCTTTTTCGCCGTGCGAAGCGCAAGATATGCGTTCATAATATTTTCGGGGATTTCCGCTTTGAGAGCGTTGAGTTGAGATTTGATTTCGACGACTCTGGGTTGGAGTTTTCTCACGAGATTGTCGTAATCCGCCTTTGCGCTCTTGTACACGTCGGTTGCTTTGACGCCTTGATCCCACGTCTTTTTGTAGCTGTCGTTGACTTGGTCGATTTTTGCCGCAGCACCGTTTGCCTCTTTTTCGAGAGCGTTGATTTTTTCGGCGATGGACGCCACCATTTTGAGATAATGATCCGCTTCGTTTGCGTCCTGAACGTCGTCCAAAATGCCGTCGAACTCGTCGAGTTCGTCTTTGAGAGCGTCGATTTTTTCTTTCATGGCGGCATAGCCTGCAAGAAGTTCGCCCGCTTCGGATTTGAGCTTACCGATCATTTCCGTCGCGCCTTCCAGATGCGATTTCGCAACGGCAAATTTTTGGCGTTCGTCGCTTTTTGCGACTTCGCTTTCCAAATTCATAAGTTCTTGGTCGATTTTTTGGTACTGAAGTATCTTGTCAAATTTCATTGTATCCTCCAACCGTTTTGAAAGGACGGTTTTGTTTTGCTTTTATAATGCTCACGCCGGTGGGCGCAATGATTTGTTCGAATAAATTTTGAACGATGATTTCGCTTGAATAGTGCGAAAACTCGACGATGGGAAAATCGTCGTTTTCGGATGCGACGTAAAGATGATGTTTGAAGTCGCCGCTCACAAAAACGTCTGCGTTTTGCTTTGCGTTTTCGTATGCGTCGTCGCTTGCTCCTCCGCCACAAATTATCAATGCTTTTTCAATCGTTTTGCTGCCCTCGCCCGTGTATTTTACGGAATCGTCTTTGAGCGTATTCGCAACGTGTTTTGCAAACTTTTCAAGGCTTTGCACCTTTACGTCGCACACCACACCCACGCCGTTCGGCGCAAGGTTTTCACCGCCCAGAAGCGTTGCAAGGCTCATACACAATCCGCCTTCGCACTCGTCGAGATTGGTGTGCGCACTATAAACGGTGAGTCCGTTTTTGAGCACATCTTCGATAATTCCGCCCTTGGACACGCTTGTGTCTATACACTTTATCGCGCTGAAAAAGAACGGGTGATGCGTCACGATGAGGTTGCATCCTTGCTCGATTGCTTGCCTTACGACGTCTTTTGTTAAGTCAAGCGCAACGATTACGCCTCGACATTCGTCGTCGAGATTGCCCATCATAAGCCCCGGGTTGTCCCACGGCTCGGCAAGCTGCAACGGTGCGAATTTTTCGATTGTATCGGTTATTTGTCTGTTTTTCATAATTCCGAATCCGCAGTTTACGTGCGGAATATTGCTTTTTAACCCTCGTTTTTGTCCAAAGCGGCTTGCAACTTCTCGATTTTCTCGGAAAGTTCGACGGCTTTGGGATTGTGTGCAAGCACGTTTTTCATGCTTTCGATTTCTTTTTTCGCAAAATACGCAAAGTTCTCGCTAGTTTTGAAAAACGCGCCGTAAAGGATTTGGTCGTCCGAGAGATTGCTCTCGCCCTCTTGCGTTTTTATTATCGTATAAACTTTGCCGGCACATTCCAGCATTTCGTCAAACACGACGGTATGTCCGCACTTTTGAAGCGCAACTCTGACCTTTTCGGGATGCGTGTTTGCGGAAAGCAAAAAATGCGCAAACTTTTTGTCTTGCGCATGCGCGCGCAAAACTATATCGGATATGACGTCGCCGCCGAGTCCCGCAATAATCACGGTGTCCACTTCTCTGTCACCCACGGGTTCGAGTCCGTTGCCAAGGCGCGTTTGCATAACGTCCTGCACGCCGTTCTCTTTGGCAAGTTCCTCCGCTTTTGCAAGCGAGGGCGCAGATATATCCGTTGCGATGACCTCGCTTGCCCTGTCCGTGCTTACGAGATAATAGCCGAGCTTTCCGTGGTCGCACCCGACGTCCGCAACCTTGCCGTAATCCACGAGATTGGCAATGGCGGTGAGTCTTTGGTCAAGTCGTATTGGCATCAGTCGAAATCCTTGAGTTTTTTGAGGCGGTTGGGATGACGGAGCTTGCGCAACGCCTTTGCCTCGATTTGACGGATACGCTCACGAGTGACGTTGAATTCTTTGCCGACTTCTTCGAGCGTTCTGGGATGAGAATCGTCAAGGCCGTATCTCAAACGCAACACCTTTTCTTCACGCGGAGTGAGCGTATTGAGCACTTGAATGAGTTGCTCTTTGAGCATATTGCCCTCTGCCACTTCGCTTGGAGATTGAGAGGTGTGATCCTCGATGAAATCGCCGAGATGGCTGTCCTCTTCCTCGCCGATAGGCGTTTCGAGCGAAACGGGATCTTGTGCGATTTTTTGAATTTCACGCACACGCTCGACCGAGCAACCGAGGTACGCCGCAATCTCCTCCGCAGACGGCTCTCTGCCGAGTTTTTGAAGGAGTTGACGAGTGGCGCGCACTTGTTTGTTGATGGTTTCAACCATATGCACGGGGATACGAATCGTCCTTGCCTGGTCGGCTATCGCTCGAGTGATTGCCTGTCTTATCCACCACGTTGCGTAAGTGGAAAATTTGAAGCCCTTTGTATAATCGAATTTTTCAACCGCTTTCATCAAGCCGAGGTTGCCCTCTTGAATTAGGTCGAGAAATTGCATGCCTCTGCCAACGTAGCGTTTTGCGATAGACACGACAAGGCGCAAGTTTGCTTCGCTCAAAACGTGCTTGGCTTCCTCATCGCCCTCTTCCATACGCTTTGCAAGCTCAATTTCCTGATCAGCCGTCAGGAGGGGAACCTTGCCGATGTCTTTGAGGTAAATTTTCACCGAGTCGTCCACGCTCGAATCAATGATTTTATCAAGCGCGATGTCGTCCTCCTCGATGGTTTCTTCCACTTTGACGTTTTCGTTTTGCAAAGCGTTGAACACCATCTCCATATCCTCTGCGGTTGCGTTGAGGTGTTCCAGCCTTGCCATTATGTCGTCTTCGCTGATAGAGCCTTTGCTCTTGCCGTAGGCGACGATTTTGTCAATCTCTTGTTTCAAAAGTTGTTCTCTGTCCACTTATACTCCTCCTGGGTGAATCAAAGTTTGTCGTTGATGTCTTTTGATTTTAATATTTTTTGCAAGCGGGATATTTCCGCAATGCTCGCTCTTTTTGCTTCGGGATCCGACAGTTCGTTATAGCCGTTCTTGACTTGTTCGAGTCGTTTTGACACAAATTCGTTTGCGAGCATAAGCACGCAATCGTTGAAGTAGTCCGCTTCTCTTATATTGTCGGCAAACTTCATGTTTATGTTCAAAATATTGCTTATTTCTTCGTTGTCGTAGCCGAACACGCTGAACATGGTTTTGACCATATCCGTATGCTCGGGCATAGTCTTTGCCCACTCGAAAACTTGTCTATGCAAGTCGTTTTCAAGCCATTCGGTCTTGATTTTGCTCAAATCGACGTACTTTTCGCCTTTCACGATACGGTTGAGCACAAATCTCGACGCACGCAAATTTTTTGCGATTTTTTCCTCGTCGTTCTCTTTGGGTTGCTCGATTTTCACGGGGCGAATCATACCGGCTTCGTCGGTGAGAGTTGCAACGGATACGCCGCTCATTTTGGACACGACGTCCATATACACCTCACGTTCTGCGCGATTATCTATCGTTTTCAGCACTTTAAGTGCCGATTGCACGTATTTCGCTCTGCCGTTGACCGAGCCTAAATCGTTTGCGTCGGCGCAAAGTTTCAGTTTGTATTCTATCACGGGCAACGCCTCTTTTTGCTTTTTGAGGAACGCTTCCGCACCGCCTTCGCGCACGGTTTCGTCGGGGTCTTTGCCCTCGTCCAACGAAATAACTCTCACGTTTTGCACGAACTTCGCAAGGATATCCACGTTGCGTATCGTCGCTTTTTTGCCCGCGCCGTCGCCGTCGTAACAAACGTATAGATTTTCCGTCATGCGGGAAAGCTCTCTTGCCTGCCCGTCGGTAAGAGCCGTGCCCATACATGCAACCACATTCTTTATGCCGCTTGCGCCGAGCGAGATGACGTCCATATAGCCCTCGACCAAAATCAGCTCTTTATAGGCAACGCCGTTCATCTTTTTGTCGCGCTTTATAAAGTTGATGCCGTATATCGTGCGTCCTTTGTCGAAAAGCGTGGTGTTTGTGGAGTTTTTGTATTTTGCAACGTCCTTTTCGCCGTGATAAATACGTCCGCCGAAAGCAATGACGTTGCTCATGCTGTCCATAATCGGCACGATAATTCTGTTTGCAAAAGCGTCATACGGTCTTTCCGTGTTGGCAATAAGTCCGCACTCCTCCAAATCTTTGAGCAAATATCCTTTGCGACGCATATATCCGACCATGCTCTCACCGTCAAGCGAAAGCCCCAGACCGTAACGCTTTGCCGTCTCGTCGTCAAGGGAGCGATTGTGCAAATATTCTCTTGCGTCATTGCCCTTCTTTTCGTCGAGGAGGTTGTTGCGATAATACCTTGCCGCGTCGCGCATAAGTTGCTTCAAAACATCGCCGTGCTCTTTCTTTTGAGCGTATTGAGGGTCGAGTTTGACTTCGGGAAGTTGCAATCCCACCTTGTCGGCAAGGATTTTTACGGCGTCGTAAAAGGACACCGACTCCATTTCCATAACGAACTTCACCACGTCGCCGCTCGCACCGCAACCGAAGCAGTGATACCAGCCGTTGTTTACGCAAAAAGAAGGGGTTTTCTCATTGTGAAAAGGACAGCACCCGAAATAGCGTCCGCCTTTTTTCTGCAAGGGAACGTATTGCGAAATGACTTCCACTATGTCGCATTTGTATTTAAGTTCCTCCAAAAATTCGGGAGTAAAACCGCCTGCCATAATACCTCTTCTTAAGTTTTCTAAATATATATACGAAAGAAAAATGCTTTTTTCCTAAAAAAAGTATAAATATTTTTGTATAAATAACCAAATATTGCCGACAAACGGAGTCTGTCGGCAATAAAAAGCGTAAATGCGATAAAAAACAATTATTTGGTTGCGTTTTCGATATACTTGACGACGTCGCCGACGGTTTTGAGATTTACGATTTCGTCGTCGTCCGCGGTGAATCCGTACTCGTCCTCAACCGCCATGATAAGCGTGACGATATCGAGGCTGTCAAGTCCCAAATCCTTGATGATGTCGCTCTCGAGCGTAACCTCGTTTCTATCCTTGCCAAGTTCCTCTTCCATGATGTCTTTGATTTTTTCGAGAATCATAAAATACCTCCGATATCTCTTTGTTGTTTTGTATTATACCACCCTATTCGCATTTGAACAAGGGCAATTTTCGGTTGTCGAACGCATACGCATTTTTTAAGAATATATGCAAAGATTTTGCAAATATCAGTTTTCGATTGCGTTGACGTCTATCTCGTATGCTATTATATTTTGCTCTTCGGCGCACACGCAAGCATGATACTCTTCCCACACCGGAAAATGCTCGAAGTGCGCTTCGGCAGGGATTTCGCATCTGAACGCCGACAATCCCTCGCCGGTAAATTTGAGATAGCTCTCTCTTTCCGTCCACTTTTCAAAAAAATCCTCGACGTTATCCGCATGGATAAAATCGAATTTTTCGTAGTCTATATCGCGGATTTTTTCGATGTCCACGCCTATTGGCGAATGGGATATACCCAACATAATCGCTCCGTGCGAATGGGAGAGATTGAAATACGCCTCGTCGGTGTCGAAACGCGGTTTTTGACCTTCCTCGCGCACGATTTGCACGTCCTTTGGCAAATCCGCACCGTACTGCGCCATTATATCTCTATAATGACTATAGCAGAATTTGACAAATTTGTCACTGTCGACCTTGCCTTTGGCAAAGAAAAGCACCATGATTATTCCTCAACTCTGACGAGTGCGACAACGCCGTTTGTGACGTCGAGATTTTCAATTTGCAAAAGCGTGTTTTTCATATTGCTTTCGCTTGTTTTGTCGGTGACAAACACCAGACAATCTTTGCCGTCTTTGGCGGTTTTTTGCAAAACCGATTGAATAGATATACGGTTTTTTGCAAATGACGCCGAGATTTTGGCAAGCGAATCTTTGCTTTGTCGAACGTGTATGCGCACATAGTATTTCGATGAAAAATCGCTTGCGAAATCGTTATCCGAGATTTCGCTTTCAGTCATAAAATCAAATCTTCTGTGCGCTTGTTTTCCCGCTGCAAATACAATGTCGCTCACGATTGCGCTGCCCGTCGGAAACGCTCCCGCACCTCTTCCGTAAAGCATCACGTCGTCAACGCTGTCGCCGTGGATATAAAGCGCGTTGAACGAGCCTTTTACGGATGAAAGCGGATGAGTTTGCGGCAAAAACGCAGGATGCACTCTCGCCTCGATTTTGCCGTCCGTGACGTTGGAAATCGCAAGCAATTTGATTGCGTAGCCAAGCTCTTTGCCTATCGCGATGTCCTCAACGGATATATTTGAAATGCCTTCGCGATAAATCTTTTCGATCGGCACTCTTTTTTTGTAAGCAAGCGAGGACAAAATGCAGTTTTTGTAGGTGGAATCGAAACCTTCGACGTCGGCTGTTGGATTTGCCTCTGCATAGCCGAGTTTTTGCGCTTCTTTGAGGCAGGTTTGATAGTCAACTCCCTCGTCGCTCATCTTGGACAAAATATAGTTGGTCGTGCCGTTGACAATGCCTTTAAGCGACGTTATGCTGTTTGCCTGCATGCTGTCCGTAAGCGTGCGGATGACGGGAACGCCGCCCACGCAACTTGCCTCGAAATACAAGCCTGCACCGCTCTTTTTTGCGGCGAGTTCAAGCTCGTGCCAACTTTTTGCAAACATCTCTTTGTTTGCGGTGACAATGCTTTTGCCGTGTTGCAACGCTTTAATCAAGAAGCTTTTTGCAGGTTCTACGCCGCCGAAAAACTCAGCGACGATTTGGATTTCGTCGTCGTTTACTATGTCGTCTATATCCTGCGTGACGATGCTCTCGTCAACGCCGAGTTCTTTGCACCTTGCGAGATTTCTTTCAAGCACGCGCTTGACTTCTATGTCCAGTCCCTCGTTTGCTTTTATCATTTCGCGCTTGTCGCGCAGTATTTCATACGTTCCGCCACCCACGACGCCGAGTCCGAGCAACGCAACCCCTATTTTTTCCATATTGCAATTCCTTATTCGCAACGTCGCAATGCAACGATTTGCAAATCAAAACTCATTTCTTTTTATTGTTTCTGTCGTAAATATACTTCAAGCCTTTGAGTGCAAGCGCGCGATCGGTGACGTCGATGAGGTCGGGTTCGACGTTTTCCACAAGCTCGGAAAGACCGCCCGTCGCCACGACTTTTGCACCCTGCATCTCGTCAAGTTCCTTGTACTTGTCAACAAGGTATTTCACAAGTCCCGTGTATCCGTACACGATGCCGCTTTGCATACAGCTTTTGGTGTCCGTACCCACGATATTTTGCGGTTTTTCAAGTTCGATTCTCGGAAGTTTCGCAGCCGTCGTAACAAGAGATTCTGTTGCCGTCTTGATGCCGGGCGCAATCGCACCGCCGAGATATACGCCGTCTTTTGTCACAAGATTGAACGTTGTTGCCGAGCCGAAATCCACCACGATAACCGGGCCGCCGTACAGCTTGTACGCCGCCGCCGCTCCGACGATTCTGTCCGTGCCCAACTGCCCCGGATGAGCGTACGCAATCTTCAAGCCCGTATCTGTCGTTGCCGACACCACAAGCGGCTCTTTGCCGATGTAATCGCGGCACATATGGTCAATCGTATAGTTGAGCGCAGGCGCAACCGATGACATAACGCAAGCGTCTATGTCGCCAAACCGCACGCCGCTTTGATTGAGCAAATCGTACAGAACCATTCCGTACTCGTCCGCAGTGCGCGACGCCATCGTGGAAACTCTCCACGACGCAATCAAATTGTCGCCGTCAAAAACACCGTATTTGATGTTGGTGTTGCCGATGTCCATTGTGAGAATCATCTTGTACCTCTCATGCGCAAGCGTGCATAGCGTGCGCAACGTTACATTAAATTTACAATAGTATACCAAACTATTCGGATATTATCAACAAGAAAAATCGACCGCCGCAAAGACCGTCGATTGCTCTTGTAACATTCAAACAATCCGTTCAACGATTTATCGTGTCTTTGCTTGTGGCAAAATAATTTCGAACACTGCGCCGTTTCGGTTGTAGGCTTTCACGTCGCCGCCGTGGAGCTTGACTATCTCTTTGGTGAGCGCAAGTCCTATGCCCGTATTGCCGTTTTTTCCGGTGTAGAATCTGTCGAAAATATGCAGAACGTCCTCTTTGGCAATACCCTCGCCGTCGTCGGAGATTGTCAAAACGACCTTGTGATTTTCAACGGTGCATTTGCAACCGTGCGTTTTGGCAAGAATACCACCAAGAGCGTGATTGCGGCGATTGCCAACGCTGTCAAGACAGCCACTGCGGTTATCTTGATTTTCATGGATTTGTCGGTTTTCATGGTTCACTCCTTTTGTTTATTGCAAGCCTTAGCTTACGATTGAAGTTTAACAAACCGAGCAAAGAAAATCCCCGAAAAACTGCTAGACGTTTGCAACAAATTTGCAACAAAAACAAATTATTTTCCGCAAATTCTGCAAAATCCGTACACACACGTGTTTCGCGCGCTTTTATGATTTTATAATACTAAACAAACCATATTGTGTCAATAAATGAAAATTGCCGTTTTCAGTTGTTCATAAATATGCAAATGGTGCACAAAAAGGCATAGACGTTGAATAGGAACGTCGGCAGAAATTCAAGGGCGATTTTCACTTCTTTGGTGAGAAAGCGTATGAAAAGTACGTAGGACGTGGCAAGCACGACAGACATGCACACAAGCGCAAATATCAAATCTTTCAGCGTGAAAAACGCAAATACGAAAAGGATGCAAGCACCGCCCAAAATCACAAAATACAGCATGGACGGAAAAATGTGTTTGAACTCCACAAGGCGAGATATTGCAAGCACCGATGACAGATAACTCATTGCGACGAACAGCGTAAACCAGCCGCCTGAAAGCACAAACGACGGTTTTTCAAGCGCAATCCACCAGTTTAAATCCAAATTGAAGCAAACCGAGCATAAGCCGGACACCACAAGCGTGAGGAGCAATCCCGCAACAAGTCCTATCATTCTCTTCAACTGATCCACACAAAAATATATTTATACAAAATCCGTTCAATGCCTCTGTCACACAAATTTCAAAGGTTGCGTAAGGTAATGTAGGAGCAATCCGAATCTTCAAGGAGGTACATAACATGAACGGAATCTTTACAAACGGTACAAACGGATGCGGCTGCAACACGTGCGACATCGTTTTGCTCTTGATGCTTCTCAACTGCTGCGGTTGCGGCGGCAATATGGGCGGATTGGGCAGTTGCGACATCGTGTGGCTCATCCTCATCCTCTCCTGCATTTGCGGCGGAGGCAACGGCTGCGGTTGCTGCAAGTAACCTCGGACGGCAATTTTGCAATCGAACGCGCCCTCAATCGAGCGGCGCGTTTGATTTTTGGAAAATAACCGCAAAATCCCTATATTGTTTTGGCAATTGTCGATTGAAAATTGACTTTTTTTGCTATATATCTTATTATAAATTCACAATAATTATCGGCTCATCATCAGGATGAGTGCGAAAGGAGTTATCTTTATGGCACAACTTACAATGGACAAACTCGTTGCCCTCGCAAAAAACCGCGGATTCGTCTACCCCGGCAGTGAAATCTACGGCGGTCTTTCAAACTCTTGGGACTACGGCCCTCTCGGCGTCCAACTCAAAAACAACATCAAGCAGGCTTGGTGGAAAAAATTCGTTGTCGAAAATCCATACAACGTAGGTCTTGACAGCGCAATCATCATGAACCCCACCACTTGGCAAGCAAGCGGACATATCGGCGGTTTTTCCGATCCTCTGATGGATTGCAAATCCTGCAAATCCCGTCATCGCGCCGACGACCTCATCGAAGAATACAACCTCAAACACGGCCTTGACGTCAACATCTCGGGTTGGAGCAACGAGCAGATGGAACAATATATCATCGAGCACAAAATCCCCTGCCCCGTTTGCGGCAACAGCAACTTTACGGGAGTTAGAAAATTCAACCTCATGTTCAAGACATTTATCGGCGTGACGGAAGATTCGACATCCACCGTCTATCTCCGCCCCGAAACCGCGCAAGGCATATTCGTCAACTTCAAAAACGTGCAACGCACAACTCGTAAAAAAGTACCTTTCGGCATCGGTCAAATCGGCAAGAGCTTCCGCAACGAAATCACGCCCGGCAACTTCATCTTCCGCATCCGTGAATTTGAACAAATGGAACTTGAATTTTTCTGCAAGCCCGGCACCGATCTCGAATGGTTTGCATATTGGAAGAACTTCTGCCATCAATGGTTGCTCGACCTCGGCATGAGAGACGAAAACCTCAAACTCCGCGACCACGAAAAAGAAGATCTTTGCTTCTACTCCAAGGCAACGACCGACTTCGAATATAAATTCCCGTTCGGCTGGGGCGAGCTTTGGGGCGTTGCGGATCGCACCGACTACGACCTCAATCAACATATGAAAACATCGGGCAAGGATCTTTCCTACATCGACCCCGTAACCAACGAAAAATACGTTCCCTACGTCGTCGAGCCGTCTTTGGGCGCAGACCGCGTATTCCTCGCATTCCTCTGCGACGCATACGACGAAGAGCAAGTGGGTGAAAACGACACCCGTGTAGTGCTTCACCTCCATCACGCTCTCGCTCCCGTCAAAGTGGCTGTTCTCCCCTTGCAAAAACAACTCAACGAAAAGGCGGAAGAGCTTTATATCGAACTTTCAAAGCACTTCGCTTGCGACTTCGACACGTCCGCATCCATCGGCAAGAGATATCGTCGTCAAGACGAAATCGGCACGCCCTACTGCGTCACCGTCGACTTCGACACCCTCGAAGACGGTTGCGTAACGGTGCGTGAGCGCGACACGATGGCTCAAGTACGCTTGCCCATCGACAGCCTCGTGGACTACTTCACCGAGCAATTCAAATATTGATTTATCCGGTGATATCGTCTGGCGAAAATCAAATATTGATTTACCCGACGGAATTCCCCGACAAAAATACAATCACAAACGCAAAAGCGACGGCGATGCCGTCGCTTTTGCATTGAATTGCATATCGATTATTCTTGTTTACACACGGTATTTCGGCATCGAGAAAAACGCCGATACAGAACGTATTTTTGTTATTTACAACTCTATCGCGCCGTAAAATTCCGTGGTTTTTGCGCCTTTTATATTGCCTTGTTGCATGGCATATACAATGTTTTCTTTCGTCAGTTCTTTGCCCTCTATATTTGTCAAAAACGCGCCGAAAAACGCATCTCCGGCGCCCGTTGTGTCTACACACTTTACTCCGCTTATGCTCGGCACAATTCCTTTCAAATCGTTGTAATAGTATGCGCTTCCGCTCTTGCCGAGAGTTACAAGCAGCAACTTGTCCTTCTTCAAAACGGATTTTGCCGCCTCGTCCATATCGCTTATGCCCGTGTAGTCGGTAAGTTCGTCATCCGAGAATTTGATTATATCCGCACACTCGACAAACGGAGCATACGCCCTTTTTGCGTCCTCGAAATTCTTATAAATATCTTTGCGGAAATTCATATCGAAACTGAGTTTTGCACCGAGTTCGCTCGCCTTGTTTGCAATTTTTTCGGCAAACTCTCTGCCCTTTTGTTCGGACAACATAAGCGAGCCGAGATGCACAATCTCCAAATTCTCGTAACTCTCAAAATCTATATCGTCAAAATCGATGTTGAAGTCCGCCGTATCGTGACGGTTGAAAGCAAAATCGCGCTCGCCGTCCGTGAGCGTAACAAATGCAATCGTGGTGTTGCGTTCGGCATCTATTTGGATATCTAACCTATCCAAATGCGCCTTTTGCGCCTCGCCGAGCACAAATCTGCCTATGACGTCATTGCCCACTCGTCCGGCAAAGCCGACCTTTGCGCCGCTTTGCTTTGCGTTTACGGCAAGATTGAACGGAGCACCGCCGCAGAATGCCTTGAACGTGGTTACACCGTCCACCTTTTGCCCGATCATATCGGCAAGTATTTCTCCGACAGACAAAATCATAACTATCACCTACATAATCGATTTTCAAAGACATTATAGCATATCAAAACGATTTTGTTGACTTTTGTATAAAGTAGTGCTAAATTATTTGCGAAAGAGAGTTTGCGGAAAACAATTTGTACTCAAATTGCACGCTGTAATAACTTGGACGCTTCGTTCTGTGGCAATAAGTCGTTTCTCTCTTTTTTTATTTGCCGTTTTTTGTACCGTATTGACAAATATACAGATTCGAATATAATATATTTGAGCGTTGGATGAAGAGCGAATTAAGTTTCGACAATCCGTAATCAGTAGCCACGGCGTTTATAACGCTAGTTATTGTCGCTCTTTTTTTATTTACGTTTTACATTCCGTATTGACAAAATGCGGATAATTGCATATACTATGATTGTTCTTTATGAGAACAACTTGGGCATTGCCCATAGGAGTTATGTGCAATCACAGCGATGTGGTTGCATTTTTTTATAATTGCACTATAACATTTTTAGGCGATGGTGCGCAGAAAGCAACCGCATTTGAACATATCATTTTACTATCAAATTATGCAGTTCATGTTTTTGGACTACACAACTACCAAGCATTAGTCCCGCAGCCGTATGTTGTAACAATGAGAATATAAGAGAATATCACTCATCAACTTGCTCGTAATAATAAGAGTAGTCGATTCCTTTCATGAAGATTTCGCGGTTATTTATATCGTTGGTCAATGCACCTTTTATAAGTTCGTAAATATGCGATGAATCCACAGGACTTTCCTGCATTGCCGTAAGGTAAGCCTTTTTGTCGATTTTGCTCCAATCAACGCATTTTGTGAGATGCTTTTTCAAAATCAAATCGAGCCAAATACGTGTGCTTCTGCCGTTGCCTTCCATAAACGGATGCGCAACGTTCATCTCGACGTATTTGTCGACAATTTGCTCAAGCGTATCATCGGGCATATTCTCAATTTGGCGCAAATTTTCTTGCAAATACATTGCCGGTGCAAATGCAAAACCGCCCTTCGCTATATTCATTGTGCGGATTTGTCCTGCAAAATCATACAAACCACCGAAAATATACGAGTGTATTTGTTGCAAACCTTTTACAGTGCCGACTTCGATTTCGTTTATCATTCCCGACTCAAACAATTCATACGCTTTCTGCTTGCTTTTATCGTCAAGTGACGTCCCCATTCCCTTCAACCACTTCTCGAATACAAGTGATTTTTTGCTAGGAATAAGCGCAATAATGGTATTTACACCTTCATCGTCAACGACATCGGTCATATATTTCTTGCCGTCGGCAGCGGTCAATTTCAGTTGTCGACAAATTGTCGACAACTCGCCTTTTCTGCGTTTGAGAGCGTTCCAGTACGAGCGCGGATTCGAGCTTTTTGTGAGTGCTTCCGCTATATCGGTAGCACAAAACCACCATTTGGAAGCATCATCTTCCCAAACAGCTCTTACGGGTATATCTTCAAAAAAGCGAATTGATGTTTTGATCACGCAAGCACATCCTAAATCATATGATTTATTTTTATTATACCATTTACAGCCCGACTTTTCAACACCTGAGTGCAATAATCAACAACTTTGCATACACATTGCGTAAATTATGAAGTTTATTTGTTCATTATGTCCATCAGATGTTGATATGTGTCGGCGACGCCGTAATGGACCGTACCGTTGTTTAGGCTTTCAAAAAGCCGTTTGGCACAATTGATTTTTGCGCTTTCTACTTTTTTAAGCTGCAATGAACTCATACTGCCCTTCGTCTCGGCAACAAAGTAAATATATTTTACTTTTCCTTCATAAAACGCGATTGCCCAATCCGGCGAATAATCGCCCACGGGCGTCGGGATTTTGAACGTTTTGGGAAGTTTTGCATACACGCAAACGTCTCCGTCATCGTGTTCGAGACTGATTGCAAAATTCTTTTCAGTTTCACTATCAGTTACAACATAAGGCGTAATGTGCCTTGACGCTTGTACTGCGCGCGTAAAGTCGATAACGCCCTTTTCTGCGGTGAAAATATCGCTTGAATACGGTTGTTCTTCCGTCACGTTATACTTGATTTCGTCAACAATCATCGTTGCTTTTTGTTCGGTGATAAAACGAGTGGCGCGCGTGATAAAATCTTCAGGGTTGACCTTGAACATTGCAAAAACGTCAGGTCTAATGCCTTGCAAAATTCTCACCACGGTCTTTCTTGTTAGATTTGTGCCTTGCGCAATTTTCCCTACGAGGTCGTATTGGACGTTCGATCCGCCCGTACCGCGCAAAGTCGTCGTTTTGGTCTTTCCTTCCGCAAAATCAAACGAATCCTTGCTTTGCGAACCGATTGTACGCACATACGTCAATTCAGTAACGTACATTTGCTCGTCAATAGCTTTGATTGCCTTTTGAATTAATTCTTCACTGTCAAAAGACACGGTATAAGCATACTTGTGGTTGATATACTTCCACAATGTTTGAAACTCTTTCTTTGCGAAGTTCTCGTTGAGCTCGTTTTCGGTGATTTTGGGTTTGTTTGCCTGTTCGATAATCTCGTCAAACACCTTTTCGTCAAACACGCCTTGAACGAGTTTGTGAACACCGTCTGCGATACATTGAAGCTCTATCGGAAGTTGCGCAAAAGATTCGTTTTCTTGGTCGTCCCTATATGTAGCGGTAACGTTGCCATCATAATCGATATAGTGGTTCTGAATAAGATAAAACTCGATTCTATTGGCATCTTCTTTGCTGATTTCGTGATTTTGCCCGTCTGCCGTTTTGATAACCTTGCCAACAAAATACTCTTTTGTGGCTTTGGTCGGTCTTTCGTAAAGCGTATCTTTGATTTCTTTTTGCAAACCGCCGACAAAATCCTTGTAACTGTCGCTCGCAATGACGGTAAGCACATTTATATCGTGAACTTTTATACTCGATACGCTCGCGTCCATTCTATCGCCGAAACGGTTGACGCAAAGACGCATACCGCGCCCCACTTCTTGACGTTTGTTTATTGTGCTATTTGACTGTTTAAGCGTGCAAATTTGGAATACGTTAGGGTTATCCCACCCTTCACGCAACGCCGAGTGCGAGAAGATAAATCTCGTAGGCTCTTCAAACGAAAGCAGGCGTTCTTTGTTTTTCAATATCAAATCATACGCCGAAATATCGTCGCAAACGCCCTTTTTCTCGACAGAATTTACCACTCGATTGGTCTTTTTATCTATGGAAAAATAGCCCTTGTGCGTGTCGTGCACGTCAATGCTTTTGAGATAACGAATATAAGGCGTATCTTCAAGGCGGATATAATCATTAAGGATGTTGGTGTATTCTTGCTCGAACATCAAACCAAAGTCGCCTAAAACCTCGTTGCCGTCCTCGTCGTATTGTCTATAATGCGCAACTTCGTCTATAAAGAACAACGACAAGCATTTTATGCCCTTGTTGTACAACTTCTCTTCTTTCTCAAAGTGCGAAAGTATTGTTTCGCGGATTTGAATACGGCGCATATCACGCTCGGATATATCACCTCGCACCTCACCCACGCCAATGGTTTGCCCGTTCAAAAACGTGATTGAGTTGTTTATCGGATTGATCTCTTTGACGACGTATCCGTTTTTGTACTGTTCAAGCGGCGGCATATTCCCGCCTGCGGACATCTCGTAAAGGTTGTCGCCGTTGCCGACAATACGAGTTTCACGACTTATGCCTTTGGCATAATTGATTTCAAAAGCAATGCGCGCCATAGGCGGTTTTTTCGGATCGAGCAAAATTTGCGACACGTACACAAATCCGTCCGTACCGCGCAAATTGCGCAATTCAAAGCCTTTGACTTCTATCTTCTTTACGAGTTTCTTTTTGTAAGCGTCAAGTGCGTCAAGCACATATACGAGATTGTGCACGTCTTTGTGCGTTGCCGAATAATTGAGTGCAAACAACGGCTTGAACAGTTTTATGCTCTCTTGCGTCGCATTTCCGCTCAACTTTTGCGGTTCATCCAAAATGACGATAGGTCTGTTTGCCGCAATAACGTCAATCGGACGACGAGAGCCGAAACTGTCTTGCTTGCTGTATATGATGCGCGCCGCCTCATTTTTTGCGCCTTCTTTGAGCGATGACGCAAACGCCTGCGCATTGATTATCATCACGTAAATATCTTTGCTTGCCGAAAAATTGTCCAGTTGATTGAGATTTTTGCTGTTGTAAATGAAATATCTCGCTTTTTTGCCGTAATACTCAAAAAAGTGATCTTCCATCATCTCAAACGACTTCTTTACCCCCTCGCGAATGGCTATGGACGGCACAACGACGATAAACTTGCTCCACCCGTACTTTTTGTTGAGTTCGAATATAGTCTTTATGTAACAATACGTTTTGCCTGTTCCCGTCTCCATCTCGATGTCAAGACTGCAACGACACGCTTTGCCAAACGGCGTTGATAAATCGGAAGACTGCTTGATGTTGCCCGCAAGTTGCAATGCACGAATATTGTCCAAAAGTTGTGCGTCCGAAAGTTCGATATTTGCATTTTCAAATCCGCTTCCGTCGCCGTCCACGTAGTATAGATCTTCTTCAAACAATGAAGTTTGCACACTCGTTTGCTGTTTGCCCAAATCACGCAAATAGGACACCCTGTCTTTGAAAGGTTGCCCGTCAAAGACATTGACCACCGCGTTTACCGCATCTGTTTGATAATCTTGTATCTTAAATTTGAATTTCATTTTTTAACCCAATATTTTATTTGGTTTTAATATCCATTGTGGTACCTTGTACAGTAAGAGTAATCTCATTCCCATCAATCACAGTATCTGTCCATCTAGGAATGCTAAATAACCTCGATTTTGGCAATGGCGTCTTTTCTTTTAGATTCTCATTATCTGCTAAACGATTATAAAAATACATCTCCATTTGAAACAATGCGGCTAATGCATTTATAATGTTGTTCTGATTTGCTTTTTTGTAGTTTTGTTTTCCGTCTTTAAATGACGTCCTGTCATGTTTGATTTCATTGTGATCTTTCCACCACAATGGATTTTGACTATCAACTTTATTATTCCCATTTTTGGTGACCTTATCAACGAAAGTCCAACCAGCCCACGGGTTCAAATCAATTTTACACAGTAAAAGGCGAACACTGTCTTTTGGGAAAACAGTATATTCCGTTGTTATTTTTTTACAATAATGATTTATTTTGTCACCTTTAAACGAGGCATCTATCTCTTTGCAAAAACTCTTTGTGACAACATCTATCTCAGCACAAACCATTTGCAAAATTTTCATATACTCAATAGAAAATGCATCCTTATTGTCTACATCAATTGCGACATATTTTTCTGTTGCTAAAAAATCGTTCTCAAGATTTAGATAATACTTCCAATACGTTTTTTCAAATTCCTGCGTTGTCATAATCACAGCACCTTCCTTGTTGTATTTGGTGAATAGGTTGCAAAGATTTGGTCGAAGTTTGCGCCGACGGAATCGGAAGAAAGACCGCTGTCACGGAACACGGCATAAAGCGGTTTGAGTTGCGCAATGGTCTCCACTACGTCTTCAGTGATGTCGCTGTCAAAGCACGCAACAAGATCGTTGTCATCAACGACAAAAACGTGCTTGCTTGCAATCTCTCTTTCCTCTATCTTGGCGGACAACGGCTTGCCAAGGTCAAGCATAACTTGGAATAGTAAGTCAAGAGGCGTTCTATCTTCTTTAATATTACTTTCAAGGCTTGAGAGTAAGTCTTGATTATAATCCGACGGACGATAATATACGTCTTTCATATTGGATGAATCCAACTTCAAAACACGAAAACCGATATCAAGTTCTTGTGTTGTAAGAGGATTTTCTTCCTTAATCTTTTTTCCTGCTCGGCGAATACGCTCTTTCCCAACATCGCAAATGGTTTTATATCCTGCCTTAAATGCACTTTCTTTTTCATTACACTTTTCTGGAACTTGAACTACAATAAATTTTCTTTTACCATTATCTTTCTTATTTAATTCCATTAGTGCATGCGCTGTCGTTCCCGAACCAGAAAAGAAGTCCAAAACAATAGCTTTTTCATTATTACCACATACTGCATTTAATGTATCATATAATAACCAAAGACTTTTAGGAAAAGAAAAACCATCAGGTATGCCTAATAAAGCTTGTACTACTTTTGTGCCATATTCACTAGCATCATATTTGGAGTCTTCCCAAACACTCCTCATGGTTTCCATATCTTTATTAAATATAACCTGCAAACTATTCCTACCTCCTTTTATTGAAAGTTTATCCAAAATAGTTTCAACAGATTGTCTTGCATAACGCCATTTTTTTTCTTTTCCGTCGTCTGTCATAGGCCAAATTTCTATACTTCCATCAGCTCTTAAAACATTTGCGGAAGATGGATGATATGAATTATCTGGAACATCACCAATACCAATTATTTTGAGATCCTTAACAATAAACGGGTAGAAACAATTCCTCGCATCAGTTCTATCGGATTCAGTACCACTATCTCTAAGAACTCTAGAATCTATTTCCTTTTTCTTAAAGTCGCCCAAATATTTTTTTCCATCATTTGGATACACAAAGATAGCATACTCATTAACATAAGAAAAGTTTACACCTTGTTGTCCTCTTGGATTGTGCACAACAGAAACATAAGAATGCTCGTAATTTGTTGCTCCGAAAATCTCTTTAAGCATGACTGCTAAATTATGGAATTCATTTTCATCAATAGCGATAACCAAAACGCCTTGATCTGAAAGCAAATCTTTTGCAATTATCAATCGTGCATACATCATATTTAACCAATCAGTATGGAAACGACCATTTGATTGCATATTAACAACCATACGATTTCCTTCTTCATCATATTGAGAATCTATCAGATAAAACTCATTTACACTTATGGAGTAATCATTTTTATAAATGTAATTTTTACCTGTATTATATGGAGGGTCAATATAAATTACGTCTACTTTGTGCAAATATGTTTCTTGCAAGAGTTTGAGAACGTCAAGGTTGTCGCCTTCAATGTACAGATTTTGAGTATGATCGAAGTCCACACTTTCTTCCTTGCAAGGGCGCAAAGTGGCAGAAATGGGCGTATTGGCAAGAAGAACTGACTTCTTCTTGTCCGGCCACGTCATTTGATAGCGTTCTTCTTTGTCATCGATGAGTTCGGCAGACAATTCTTGTTTGAGCACGTCAAAATCGATTGCCAACGTCGGTTTGCCGTCACGCAACACTTCGGTCACTGCATTTGGGAACAGTTTCTGTATCTTTTCCACATTCATTTGCACATTGTCCATCGACATCATTCTCAATTTATCCATTGTTGTTCTCCTTGCTTGTCAGTTGTTGAAGGTCTATCTTCATTTGTTTAAGTTGCTCGTTGAGTTCAAAGCGTTTCTTGGATTGTTTCTCGGCATCGACATGGCGTTGCAACTTGTCTATTTCTTTTTTGAGCTTTGCCACTTGTTCGTATCGCGCGACAAAATCGCTTGTGTTTTCTTCATCGACGGCATCGAGCGGTATCAGCGTGCCTATCATCGCTTTGTATATCTCGTCAAGGCTTGTGACGTCGAGCGGTACGGTGATTTGTTCGCTTTGGTCTTTCCAGTCCGTGCCGTAGTATTTGCCTATTTTCACACCCTTTTCCGTGCGTTCTTTGTATGCGCCGTACAACATCTCTTTTCCGTCGTGATGCAGGACAAATATCGTGTGGAGATTGATGGCTTTGTCGAGCGCCGAGATAAACAAAGCAGGAATAGTCTTTGACGACAGTTCTATGTCAAAGACGTAAATCTCTTTGACTTTCCCCTTTGCCGGCAAATTGAGCGTGTCACTTGACAGTACGTTTGCAAGAGTCACGGACAGCACGGTTTTTGCATCCGCCCTTACCGCTTTGTCTGCCGACATAAGTTTGAATAGTTCTTGAAATCGGAACTTTTTGTTCACTTGGGTTTTACTGCTGAAAACGAACATATTCTCACTCCCTCACAACGACGAATGCGACAAGTTCAAAGTCGTCAAGTCCGCTTATTGATTGTTGGAACAGCACTTTGCTCCCGTCTTTGAAAAGCGAATTGAGGTCGTTTTCTTCTTTCACTTGAATTATTGACGCAACCGCGTCGCCCAAAAGTGCACTGTATTTGTCCATTTTTATGCCGTCTTTTGTTTCTTTGTTGAAAGCACGGCAAAGTGTAGCAATAGGCTCGCTAACGCCTTTTGACGTGGTGCGTAGAACGTCAAGAATTTGTTTGACATCAAGGTGGTTGTATACAACTTCGCCACTATCTTTGAGATATACGAGATAAAACGGATGCAAGCGGTTTTGTTTGTTGATATTCACGCCGTTGTTGCGATTGCAAAGCACAAATATAACGCCGGGTTCAACGCCCTTTTCTTTATCCGCCGCCACGACTGCGTGCAATCCTTTCGTCACGCCTTTCGGCTCGCCGTGTTCTTTTTTGTATGCGACAAGATCCATCACAAAATCGTTGAGCCCGAGATCGGTGATGGATATGTTGCCGTCCACGTCTTCGAGGTCTTGAAGCGTGCCTTCTTGCAGTTTTTTGAGTTGCTCTTTGCGATAATCCATCTCTTCGTTTTCGTCGGAGATGATGTTGTCGTCGGCAGTTGCGGCTTGGTTGACTATGGTCATTCTTGCAGATACGCGTTTTTGCAGATTGATATATTCGTCAAGCGTAATGTCCGGCCAAAAGTTTATAAGTTGAATTTTGTCGTTCTTGCTTCCGATACGGTCGATTCTTCCGAATCTTTGCACTATGCGCACGGGATTCCAATGTATGTCGTAGTTTACGCATACATCGCAGTCTTGCAAGTTTTGACCTTCCGATATGCAGTCCGTGCCGATCATAAGGTCGATAACGCTGTTGTCACTCGGATATATGACGTCTTTTTGCTTGGAATCGGGCGAGAATAACGTAAGCAATCTGTCAGTTTGCAAATTTCCGCCGACGTTCGTCTTGTTGTTGTGTCCGCCGGCGATTTTTGCAGAATACAAACCGTACTTTTTGAGCATATACGGCGCAAGTTCTTGATATAGATAATCCGCTGTGTCTGCAAATGCGGAAAACACAAGGACTTTTTTGTTGCCTTGATTTATGGGATTGTTTATCTTTTCGTCAATGATTGCTTTGAGCTGAGACAGTTTTTCGTCTTGATCGGGCGTGACTTTTTGCATATCGGCATAGATCTCGGTCAATATCGCAATATCGTTTTGTATATCGCGACGCCAAGTATACACATCGATATCAGACAAGCGAATATCGATGATTTTGCCCGTATTCTCTTTGGAAAACGAGTACATTTCGTCTTCATCTTCGTCTTCGATGACAAAGGATGCCACTTCTCTTACAATCGACAAAGATCTTTCGCCGTTTTCAAAGCGATTTATCAAATCAATCATCTCTTGATTTGTCTTAATGAGCGATTTAAGCGTGATTCTAAACGCTTGCACACTGCTTTCAAGTCTCTTCAACAAGTTGATTGTCATCAACTTCTTTATTCCGCTTTCACGGTTGATTTGACGCGTGAGTCCTTGTCCCAAGGCGTTTGCATTTTTGTCTTCACTCTGCAAATCGATCTCGTATTTCGCCTCGTATTCATCTTTTCTTGACGGGAAAAGCATAGCAAGCGGTGAGTATACGCTCATCGTGGTCGAAAGCAGTTTTCTGTAAATATCCGAGTATTTCATCACACTCGTATTTTCGGTGAGTTTCGGATAACACGAACGCGTAGGCAATCTCTTTGGGAAAGTGCCTATATCGTTCATATCGTAGAATTTTTGAATGTGCTTACGGCTGCGCGCAATCGTCACGCTGTCAAGTATTATGGAAAAATCAATATCGAGTTTTTCAATCAAGTCTTTTGCGTGTCTTTCGCTTGAAGGCAGTTGACTCCATGCATTGAAAACCTTTTGCGCGTTGGCAAATACCACTTGCACCGACTTCGACAAATCAAGCGACTTGTTCATCTCGCCCATATCCCCGGCGTATGCCAACAAAAGTTGGTTCTTCAAGTCGTTATATCGATTGTTGACAGGCGTTGCGGACAACATCAAAACTTTCGTTTTTACGCCGTCTTGCATTATACGCTTCATAAGAAAATCGTATCTAGTGTCTTTGTTCTTGTAGTTGGAACGATTGTTGCGGAAATTGTGACTTTCGTCGATAACAACCAAATCGTAATTGCCCCAATTGACCGTTGCAAGATCCATATTCCCGCTCTTTCCGCTCGTCCTTCCGAGATCGGTGTGGAACAACACGTCAAAACGAATACGATCTTTGTAAAACACATTTGTCGTTTTGTTGCCTTGATATTGCGTCCAGTTTTGTTCCAATCGTTTTGGACATAGTACAAGAATGGACTTGTTGCGCAACGAATAATATTGCATAACGGCAAGTGCCGTAAAAGTTTTGCCGAGTCCGACGCTATCCGCCAATATGCAACCGTTGTAGCGTTCGAGTTTGTTGATTATGCCCACCGCACCGTCTTTTTGAAAATTGTACAACTTGTTCCAAATAAGGCTATTCTTAAAACCGGTTGCCTCGTTCGGCATATGGTCTTCGTCCAAATCCAAAAGGAATTCCTTGAAGATGTTGTACAAAATTATAAAATATATAAATTCCGGTGCGTTTTCCTTATAGCAAGTAGAGATATAATCGATTACGCTATCCGTTATATCTTTCAGTGCTTCGTCATTGTGCCACAAACTGTCAAATGCATTTATGAAAAAGCGACTTTGAGTTGCATCATCGGATTTCGTTATTCCTATCAAATTGCTTTTTCCACGCTCGAAGCCCAAATCGGTCGTTGTAAATCCACCGATAGGCGTATAGTGAACAAACTCTCCGCCGCGTTCGATATTTATCATACTTTGCGTCGCAACGGGATCTTTGAGAGTCTTTATTTGCACCTTATTGCGCAACCAATCGGCACACTCGCGCGCAATCGCACGTTGTGTCATTTGATTTTTCAGCCTAATTTCAAAGTCCGTTCCGCAAAGTTCCTTTGGAATATAAAACTCTTTTTGCTCTTTTTTGACATTGTCGCTTATTTGCTCATCGACAAACGACGGCATCGTAAACAAAAACTTCAACCCGTCAATTCGTTCAAGTTCGCCTTTCAATGCTGCGTATGCATATATCGAAAAACAAGATGCTGCAATGCGCACCTTACTTCCGTCCGTCAACTCTTTTTTGAGATCGTCACCTAATAGCCTGCTTGTGTTGTTGATTATGTCAAACATAACATCCCCAAAAACATCAATCATTTGAGATTGATGTAAATTATTGAAGTAAAAAATGACAAAAATCGTAAAAAAACATTGTTTTTTAAGCCATATTGACTTTTAGAACAATGTTTGATATATTTAATAAATATAAATGATGCATCAATCTCAAATGATTGATGCACCGTTTTTGCGTAATCTATTGCAGTGTTTTGCAGATTTTATCCATCATTTCTACTTTGTGTTCCCACATTGAATGCGAATATCTATTAAGAGTAATAATCGCATTTTTATGTCCTAAAATCTCGGATAATGACTTTACATCCATTCCACACTCCAACGCTCTCGTAGCAAAAGTGTGTCGCAATGAGTGAAACCCCTTGTGTTCAATCGAATTTTTCTTCAAAAGCAGTTCAAACGACCGCTGATAACTGCGCATAAAAACAGGTTTTGTGCCGTCCGCGATTATGTATTCACTCTTGCTCGTTCGACGCATTGATTTTAAAATGCTTACAATGTTTTTAGGCAATGGTATTCGCCTTTGCGAACACGGTGTTTTCGGTGTATCTATTATCCTTACTCTTTTTCCATCCGCTTTGCCGTCATAACAGGTTTTTGACACGTTTAGAATACGCTTTTCAAAATCAATGTCACTCCAAGTAAGCGCAAGCAACTCTCCTATCCGCAATCCGGTATATAAACATATAACGATACCTTTCATTTTGCACCTATCATCGTTTTCAACCGCCTTTTCAATTGATTTTTGTTCTGATATCGAAAAGCACTTGATTTGCTTTTCCGTTACTTTTGGTTTTACAATTCTCTCGTTTATGCATTTTTCAATACATCCGTTTAGATATGCGATTTTCAAAGAGTTTTGCACCACATTAACAATTGTTCTTATATAGTTTGACGACAATGTTGCACCAGTCTTTTCGCTTTTGGCATTCTGCAATCCATTTATTAATTTCTGCACAATATTTGCCGTTATGTCCTTAAGTTCATAATTTCCTAGAACCGGCAAAACATAATTGCGAGCAACCTGTTCATATCTCTCATACGTTCTTTTTTTGCAAGATGTTTGCACATACAATTCCATCCACTCATCAATCCATTCTTTGTACTTCATATTCCACTCCTCTTACGGTTTTATGGAATATTGTACATTTAATATTTTCTTATATCCTACGATTTGAAGAAAACATACATATACAAATTGTCTTTTATTAAAAAAAACATATTCGAAACTGCTTGAATATTTAACAAACAATAATTATCTACGTGATAGTTTAATTAAGCCATTGCATATAAGAAAAACCCAATTGAACTCTTGGTGTTCAACTGGGTCTCGTTTGTGTGGGAACGAGACTTGTAGCGAACAAAGTGAGCGTAATAGCGAGCGTGGTGAGTTTACTCACCGTAGCGAGTGCCACTCGGACGGTGCCGTCCGAACAATGCGACGCATTGTTGTGCGCAATGATTGCGCACAAGTTCAAGTCTAGGTGCCCGAACGGCAAAATGAAAAAAGCACGGATAAATCCGTGCTCATTTTGGTGGTGCGCAGAAAGCAACCACAGTTGAACACATCAATCAAAACAGTTTTTTGCTAATTATTTTCGCACCTTTGTTTAACCCTGTTAGAACACCTATATTATATCAAAAGTAAAAACACAACACACAATCCATATAGCAAAATTATTTCAATTCTTCATTTTTACCTTTAGTGGATTTCATTTTTTCAATTATCCATTCATCAAAATCATGCATAAGCGTATCGCAATATGCAACACCATCTCCAATCAAAGTAAGCGAACACTTTTCCTCTTCATCTACATCGCCAATAACAATCTCATCGTATCGAGCATTCCAATTAATCATAGAGTACTCTCTCAAAGACATAGGATTCGTCCATGCAAAGTCATCTATATCGCTTGTATATTTCTCATTATTGAATTTAGCTAAGAGTGCAAAACAAACATTAATAGGATAATATCTTTTCTTATCCGAAAATTTTTTCGAGAAATAAGCTACACCATCATATTTATCAGATACAGCAATTACATTCATAAGTAATTCAGAAACAATATATTCCGAATGAAATGCGCTTCCAGTATTTTCATCAACTAAAAAAGAGGTCGCAATTATTAAAGGAAAAGTGCAAAGTTTTGCCTTTATCTCATTTTTATCCTTTATTCCCTTTTCCAATTCTTCCCACGTTAGACAAGTCAAATCTAAAAATCTCTTTGCTCCTTTCAACTTAAATGCAGAAACAAAAAACTTATTCTCTTCAGGTCTGTTCAATTCCAACCAACAAGTGTAAGAAGACTTTGCCAAATAAATACAAGGTGTACCGCTCAAGCTAAACCTTTGAGACGACACAATATTTCTACGATCAAAAGGAATATGGAGCATATATTTGTGTTTTATATTTTCTGTAGATTCGGCCACCCTTGCCTTAAACAAAGCATTAGTGTAGTTTTTGTCTTTCATTTTTTCATCACATGATAAAAGGTTTCCCCCATCAACGATTGTCTTAATACTCTGTATAGCCGACAAAAAATCGGATTTGTAATACAAACTAACTGCATCTTTAATAGAATCAGTAATCTTTTTAACTTCGTCCGTATACTCATTATGGTTTACAGCAACCCACTTAATATAATCATCCAATTCGTCTTTAAGACACATTTGATATTCAGAATCTTTTTTAATTCTAAATGAATGTTTTTCATATCCTTCCATAATAACTCCCTCATCAAACATTTATGTTAGATGCATTTTTGATTTATTATATCATTTTTTAGAAGAAAAAGCAATGAATACAAATTGTTTGACAGAATTAACATCAATACTCCATATTTTATTGTCTTCTGTCGTGGCTGTTGTAGCATAAGTCAGCGAGAAAATCAACTGCACGGAAAAATACTACTTAAAACTTCCATATTGAATAACGAAGTCAGGCTCGATAAAGAGTTTGGATCTTTTTATTTTACGATAGTATTTTTCGCTCAAATCCTTTGGCTGTTGATTTTCTCCATTGCAACGAAATTCTCATTATGACTGCGTTTCGACTTATGCTCCTTTGCCCCTGCCAGAAGGCAAAAAATAAAAAATGGAGGTAATCCAAAAATGAAAAAAGTAGTTTACTCAATCAAAAAAGTCAGAAATCCTGACGAAAAATTTCCGGTTTCGGATTCATCAATGACGAAGGAACGTTGCTATGTAAGTGCGTTTCAAAAACAGGCAAACGTTACACGCGAGCCTTTGATGAAGTTGAACAGCATTGCCACCCGATAATCGGAAAAGAAAATGAATTCAAAGGTTACGTAACAATGTATTACGAATACGACGGAAGAGATATTGAAGTCGAATACTCGGTTTGGTATAAAACCGTGGAGGAAAATTAAAATGCCTGAATACGATTATTTTAACGGTGAAAATTTCATAACGTTCGATTTAATCGAAATCGACGACGAGAAACGCGAAGTAACGGTTGCCGTAAGCGACACCGGAAGAATAAGCGTTAAAACCTTTGACCTGCTGTTCGATGGTAATCGCCGTTACTTTGAATACGGTTGTTCATACACAAAAATTTACATAGACGAATTTACGGAGGAAAACTGAAATGTCAGGAAGTATCAATATTGTAATAGGCTCTTGGGGTTCATATAACGAATGCAATGAAAGAGCGTTAGGCTCTAAATGGCTTGACCTTTCGGATTATTCCGATTGGGACGAAATTGTAGAAGAACTCAAAAAAGAAGGCTTTGAACTCGACGGTATCGACGAAGAACTGTTTATTCAAGACGTCGAAGGCATCGAAGATCGTTCGGTAAACTGGGATTACGTCAACCCCGAAACGTTATTCAATACGTTAAAAGAATCGGGCGTATTAGATAACGATTACAAATACAAAGTCTTTTGTGCGTTCATCGAAGTCCGCTGTTATGACGATTTTGAAGAAAAAGTCAAATCACACGGCGAACATTGGGATGACGATATAAATCTTTGGAGCGGCTACTCGTGGGAAGATTACGGCAAAGAAATGCTTGACTGTTGCGGATATCAGATACCCGACCACATTTTAGACTTTATAGACCTTGAACGCTACGGAAAATATTGCGGCGATTATAATGTTCAAGAATACAGCGACGGACTTATAGAAATTTTATAAAGGAGATATTTTTACTATGGATAAAAAAGAACTAATAAACGAAATTGCAAAATACGCTTGCAACGCCTGTGAAATGGGCGAGGATTTTGACGGCGATTGTCACGATTTAATCGGAGAATATACAACGTGCGGCATTTGCCAAGGAACTGCAAATAAAATTTACGATGATTTTATTTGTAAATATATTGAAGAATTAAATGAAAAAAATAGACAAGTACAACATTTATTGCGAGTATGCAAAATTTTGGAAATCGCATTAAATAACGCGCTCGGTTTAGATTATCTATACACCGACGCTTACTCGGAAGCCGAAAAGGAATATGAGGCGAAAGAAGCAAAACGAAATACCGAAAACAAATAAATTCATTAAGGAGATAAAAATTATGAACATTACAAACGCAATTAAAAAACAGAAAGCAATCGAACTTATGAACAAATTAGACATTTACAAGCCCTATATCAAAGGTTTCAAAGACAAAAACAGCGTTTGTTTCTACGAAAACTTTGGCGGATTTTGGGCTTACCAAGAACCTGAATTGATGGCTAAAATCAAAGAATTTGAAGAAAAACACAACGTGCTTGTATATGCCGTAACACACGAATACTTGGAATTCGGCGAATGTTACGACTTTCTTTACATACCCGATTATGAAGAAGAATGGGATGAAATGCTTTATCCGCAAGGCAATATGTTTTACGCCTACGCTTACGTATGGAATAAAACCGATAACTTTTGCTCTGAATTCGGCACAATCGGTATCCGCTCGTTCGGCGGTGGAATTAAAAGAGTTGCGTGAGGTGAAATCAATGAAATACAAAAAATACTTGCTCGTATTTAAGCGTTGCGGTTGGAATGTGAACGTTTCGGATAATGAAATCGAAATAGAAAACTGGTCGCCCGCAGGAGAAAACATTGTCGAATATCTTGATAAAAACATAGATATTCCGTCCCAAATGCAGAGTATAGCAGATAATTTCGATGCGGACGAACACGCCGAAATTTGGATTGAACACCGAGGAAAAAACGGCGTTCCCGGTTCTATAAGGACACTAATAAACGACGCTAACGCTATACAGGAAATGTACGACGAACTTGCCCACGCACTAAAATTCGGAGTGGTACTGATATGAAAATTTATCTTGTTTTATTTCAATATTCAACCGATGA
>UMHM01020547.1_pt1 | contig 40316 bp, 30 predicted proteins | sample 1965501 | NCBI WGS metagenome assembly UMHM01 (sample SAMEA4836095, study PRJEB28245) | human gut metagenome | biome: gut microbiome; material: fecal sample | place: Denmark | collected 2008
GAACACACCCTCAAATCTCGTGGAGCAACAAACCAGGCATAGATTTGTATGCGACACCCGAGTGAACACTTGATTCATAGGGCAGTATCGCGGACTTGAAGTTTTGCCAAGGAATTAAAAAGTCTTTTTAGATTTTTAAGACCTTTTTCTTCAGAAAAAGGTCTTAAACCCCGCGGGAGCGACTGGAGCGCGAAGCGCGACGACTGGAGGCGCTGGAGCGGAGCGACGACTGGAGGCACTGGAGCGGAGCGACGACTGTGACCGACTGGAGCGTGAAGCGGCGATTTGAATTAAACCTCGACATCGGCGGAGTAGTCGACGCCGGGAATTCCGAAGCCGAAGAGTTCGAGGAAATCGGAGTGATAGCCGTTGATATCGGCGCAGTCTGTGAGGTTTTCGGTGGTGATTTTATTCCAGAGTTCGAGGACTTTTTCTTGAATTTCGGGCTGCATTTCGAGGTCGTCCATTCTTATTCTGCCCTCGGAGTCGAGGTTGAGGTTATCGGAGGAAATTTCCGCGAACAGGCGCTGCATTTGTTCAATGCAGCCCTCGTGAGTGCCGTTTTCTTTCATCACTTTGTAGAGGATTGAGATATAGAGCGGTACGACGGGGATAGCCGCGCTTGATTGTGTGACGAGGGCCTTGTTTACCGAAATATACGAGCGAAGTCCTTTTTCGCGGAGCTTTTTCGACGTTTCAAAGAGATGAGCTTTGGCTCTGCCGATACTTCCCTCAAAGTATACGGGGTAGGTTATCGAGGGACCGATGTAGGAATAAGCGATTGTGAGCGCGTTTTCCGCGAGAACGTCCGCTTTTTTCAGCGCGTCAATCCACATTTCCCAGTCCTCGCCGCCCATAACCTTGACGGTCGCTTCAATTTCTTCCGCAGTCGCAGGCTCGATTGTCACCTCGGAAATCGTGTTGTTTCTGAGGTCGATAGTCTTGTTTGTATACGGCTCGCCGGTTGTTTTCAGCACGCTTTTGTACACGGTTTCGCCGACTTGTCTTCTCGGTGACGCAAGCGAATAAATCACCGCGTCAACTTTTCCGAGGTCGCGCTTGATAATATCGATAATTTCTTGCTTGCACTCGTCGGAATAAGCATCGCCGTTGATTGTCTTTGCGTAAAGGCCGTCAGCCTGAGCGAATTTCTCGAATGCTTTTGTGTTATACCAGCCCGAAGTGCCGGTTTTGTTTCCCGAAGCGGGTTTGTCGAACATTACGCCGAGAGTCGCCGCTTTCATTCCGAATGCGAGCGAAATTCTCGAAGCAAGTCCATAGCCCATTGAACAGCCGATTACAAGCGCTTTTTTCACGCCCGAAAGCTCGCCCTTTGACTTTACATACTCGATTTCGCGCTCAACCGCTTTTTCGCAGCCGACGGGGTGCGCCGTTGTGCAGATAAATCCGCGTACTTTTGGTTCTACTATCATTGTTTTTCTCCTTGTGTATTATCTAAGCTTACGTCGCCGCTTGTGAGTACACGACAAGCACGACAATCAGCACTGCCGTAACTCCGAGAATTATCCAGTTCCTCATAATCGTGCGTTCAAGCTTTTTGTCGTTTTTCTTGTTGTCAAACCGCTTTGCCATAAGCTCTCCTTTATTCTCCGTAGGCATAAGCCGCCGTGGGTCGTTTAATCTCGCTGTTTATGGTGTGGTCCTGCTTGATATCGCTCTCGCTTATCAGGAAATAATCGTATCTCAGAATGGCGCTGCCGTCCCACGAAATCGGGTCGTCCCACGTCACGTCTGCGTGATACCACTCGCCATCGATTTTCACCATATTCCACATATGCGGACCGCCGTTTCCCGTGCCGGAAATGCAGATGCACTCAATTCCAACGGACTGGCACAGATATGAAAATGCCTTTGAATAGCCCTCGCAGACCGATTTCCTGTATATAATCGGTCCGTCCATTCGCCATGTGTATTTTTCGCCGTTGGCTATGTAATCCGTTCTGTTGATTATCCAATCGTGGAAAAGCTCCGCCTTTTCGTAATCGCTTGACAGCGTTTTCGCTTCTTCAATTACATCGGCGGTGGTTTTCTCGATGGTATTCATTGTCGATTTGCATTGCGCCGCAGTTAAATTATAGCTGTATTTGAAGTACGAAATAGTGTTATTCGATGATAACATATATGACGCCGCGCCGTTTGTGGAAATGAGGTGGGGATTGTCCGCGCGCATTGCGGCAAAAGTCTTGTCGTAATCGGATTTCGTTATTTCGCAGTCGGAAAGGTCGATTTTCGCTTCACATTCCAGAATACCATTGCAGAGCGCTTTATACGCTTTTTTCTGCTTGTCCGTAAGCGTGTTGTACGCCCACTTGACCTCGTAATTGTCAAGAATACTCTCGCCGTTCTGCTTTGCGGGAGCTTCGGGAGCGTCGTCCTTGATTAAACCAACGGTATATTTCAGGATTAAAAGCGCGTCGTTAACATTGACGAATCCGTCGCCGTTTGCGTCGAGCGCGGGGTCTGTGTTCGATTTTACACATTCCTTCAGAACGTAAAGAGCGTCTATTGAATTGACGAATCCGTCGCCGTTTACGTCGTATTTTAAATTCTGCGCGAAGCCTGTCGCCGACATCAGCGAAAAAGCCGCTGCCGCCGCGGAAATCGCACTTATTATTCTATGCTTTATTTTCATAAAAACACCTCGAAATATATATTTTCCCTATCCTCATTTTATCAGAATAAATTCGGTTTGTCAAGAAGATTAAATTCCCAAATTTACCCGTTTTCCGATATCTTTGCAATTGTGTTTGTTACAAGCTTCCTGAACATCGGCGCAGCCTTGTCGGCTGTTTCCTGAACCTCTTTGTGCGAGAGTTTTTCGGGTGAAATTCCCGCCGCGAGGTTTGAAATGCAGGATATCCCGACAATCTCCATTCCGCAGTGACGCGCCGCAACGGCTTCAACCGCCGTTGACATTCCCACGGCGTCCGCGCCCATTCTTCCGAACGCGCGGATTTCCGCGGGCGTTTCGTAGTTCGGACCGGAGGTTTGGATATAAATGCCGGTTTTCAGCGGCACGCCCGCTTCTGCCGCCGCTTCTTCGGCAAGCTTTCTCAGCCGTTTTGAATACACTTCGCTCATATCGGGGAAACGAACTCCCAGTTCATCGATATTTGCACCGATAAGCGGCGAGGGCACGTTGTGGATTATATGGTCGCCGATTAGCATAAAATCGCCCGCCTTGAACGTCGGATTAATTCCGCCCGCCGCGTTTGTAAGAAACAGCGTTTTCGCGCCGAGAAGCTTCATCAGTCTTATCGGCAAAACCGCGTCCGAAACCGAATATCCCTCGTAATAATGCACTCTGCCCTGCATACAAACAATCGGCGTTTTTCCGCAGTATCCGAACACAAATCTTCCCTTGTGTCCCGCGACCGTACTTCTCGGAAAACCCTCGATTTCCGCGTAATCAAGCGTTTCACGAATATCGAGAGTATCGCAGAAATCGCCCAGTCCCGAACCCAGAACAAGCGCGAGTTCGGGCTTGAATGCGATTTTTTTGTTAACCTGCTCAAGGCAGTTCATAAGCTTTCCGTAAATTTCGTTCATAATTTTCTCCTTTCAGCAATCGGCTTTCAGCGTTACCGTGAAAACCGAGCCTTCGCCCGGCTCGCTTTCAACCGTTATCCCGCCGCCGCAGAGTTCCGCGATTTTTTGCGCGAGCGGCAGCCCCAAGCCGTTGCCACGCGACGCGTGCGAAGCGTCCGCCTGATAGAATTTCTCGAAAATGTGCGGGAGCGCTTCCTTTGGTATCCCGCAGCCGCTGTCTTTTACCGAAACCGTGATATCATCGCTGCTTTTTTTGCACGAAACGCTGATTGCGCCGCCGTTTTCCGTGAATTTCACGGCATTGTCGAACAGATTGTTCCAGATATGAGCCAAAAGCTGCTCGTTCCAGTAATAATCGACCGCTTCAAGCTCGCTCATATCAATCTCGATGTTCTTCGACGACCACTGCGGCTCTAATCTCAGCATACAGTGACGAAGCTGCTCGTCCAGCGAAAACTTGGTTTTATCCGTGATTATATCGCGGTTTTCGAGGTTCGTGAGGAGCTGCGTGTTCGCCGAAAGCTCCGACAGATACTCCGTTTCTTCGAGAATTATTTTCGCAAATTCCTTTCGGCGCTCTTCACTCAAATCGTCCTCGCAGAGCTGCCGCGCAAATCCCCTTATCGACGCGAGCGGCGTTTTGAATTCATGCGAGAAATTTCCGATAAAATCCTTTCGGAAAAGCTCTGTCGCGCGCAGTTCCTCGGTCATTTTGTTAAAGTCGTCAATCAGTTCGCGAAGCTGTTTCACGGTGTGCCGCGTCAGAAAATCCATCTCCAGCTTTACCGTAAAATCGCCGTTCGTGACGCGCTTCGTCGCTTTCGTAAGATTTGAGAGAGGCTTCAGAACCGCGTTTCCTATCGCGAATGCAAGCATTCCGCCGATTATCGCCGAGGCGATTATAGGACCGATAATCGCGTCCGTGTCCGTCGTTCCGCCTTTGAGAAAGCCGATTACGAGGGTTGCCGTAAAGCTGAGAATTTCCGAGGAAACGATTATGATAAGCGTCAGAATCATCAGCTTTATTCCAAGGCGGTTTACGCGCGAAAACGGCTTTGCAATCCACTTTCCGAGCTTTTTCAGTTGTTCGGTGAGCTTTTTCATCACGTTTTTATCTCCGCCTTATACCCAAGTCCGCGGACCGTCAGGATTTCAAAGTCCGGATTGTCGCGAAACCGCTCTCTGAGGCGGTTTATATGCACGTCAACCGTCCGCGCTTCGCTGTCGGAATCCATTTCCCAGAAATCCTCCATAATCGCGGCGCGCGTGAATGTTTTTCCGGGAAACGACAGCAGTTTGAACAAAATCTGAAACTCTTTTTTGGGCAAAATAACGGGTTGTCCCGAGAATTTTACCGTAAAAGAATCGTAAATAAGTTCGGTGTTTCCGACGACGATTTTCTGCTCCTCGGCGATTTTGCTCCTGCGCAGCAGCGCCTTAATCCGCAAAATCATCTCCATTTCATCGACAGGCTTTGTCATATAATCGTCCGTGCCTAGAACAAAACCTCTCCTCAAATCCTCTGCCGCGTCTTTTGCCGTTATTATCAGAACAGGCAGATTTGAACCGCTTTCGCGCAGCGTTTTCAACACCTCGTAGCCGTCTTTTTTCGGCATCATTACGTCCAGTATCGCAAGGTCGATGTGCTGTTTTTCGATAATATCGAGCGCCGCTTCGCCGTTTTCGGCTGAATACACCTTAAATCCGTTCTTTTCAAGCGTATATTCATACAGTCTGCGAATATTCGCCACGTCGTCCGCGACAAGTATATTGAACATAAGCCGTCTGTTCCTTTCGCTTCAGCTTTTTATTTGCTTCCGAGGTATTTTTCCTGTTCTTCCGTAAGCTTGTCTATCGAAATTCCCCACGAAAGAAGCTTTCTTTCGGCGACTTTACCGTCGATTTCGCGCGGCACGTTGAACGTCATTTCGCCGAGAGCGCGCTTTTCCTTGTTTTTCGCGATATATTCAGCGCAGAGAGCCTGTATCGCGAAGCTCATATCCATAATCTCGGCGGGGTGTCCGTCGCCCGCGGCAAGATTTACAAGGCGTCCCTCAGCGATAACGAAAATCGTTTTTCCGTTCGGGAGAGCGTAGCCCTCGATATTATTCCGCGCTTCATAGTGCGATACCGCGATTTCACGCAGCTTTTTCATATTCACTTCAACGTCGAAATGACCCGCGTTGCAGCAAATAGCGCCGTCTTTCATATTCATAAACGCTTCTTCGCCGATTACGTCCGCGCAGCCCGTTACCGTCACGAAGAAATCGCCGATTTTCGCGGCTTCTTTCATCGGCATAACGCGAAATCCGTCCATTACCGCTTCCATAGCTTTAATCGGGTCGATTTCCGTTACGATAACGCGCGCTCCGAGTCCTTTCGCACGCATTGCCGTGCCTTTTCCGCACCAGCCGTATCCCGCGACAACAACGTCTTTTCCCGCGACAATCAGGTTTGTTGTGCGGTTAATTCCGTCCCAGACGGATTGTCCCGTTCCGTAGCGGTTATCGAAAAGATGCTTGCAGTCCGCGTCGTTTACAAGCGCCATAGGGAATTTAAGCTCTTTCGCCTTGTCCATCGCCTTTAAGCGCAGAATTCCCGTCGTCGTTTCCTCGCAGCCGCCGAGAACGTTCGGAATAAGGTCGGGACGCTTTTCGTGAATGTAGTTCACGAGGTCGCCGCCGTCATCGATTATGATGTTCGGCGCAGCGCCGATTACCTTGCCGATATGTGAGAAATATTCCTCCTCGGTCGTCCCGTGCCAAGCGAACACGGAAAGCCCCTCGTGCGCGAGTGCTGCCGCAACGTCGTCCTGCGTTGAGAGCGGGTTCGAGCCTGTTACATACATTTCCGCGCCGCCCGCCGCCATTACCTCGCAGAGATATGCCGTTTTTGCTTCAAGATGAACGGAGAGCGCGATTTTAAGCCCCGCGAAAGGCTTCGTTTCCGAAAACTCGCGCTCTATGCCGTTCAGAAGCGGCATATTTCTCCTCACCCAATCGATTTTGCGTTTTCCCGATTCCCAAAGGTTCGGGTCTTTTATTTCCGATATTCCCATTTTTTATTCTCCTTTAGTGTTTTACAATATTCTTGTCAGCACTCCGCAGGCGATTTCGGGTTCTTTCCCGTCGACGCTTTCGTGAAGCATAACGACTTTTCCCGATATTTCCCAAAGCGGCACATTGTCGATAAAGAACTGCATCGACGCGTTCCCGCGGCTGTCCGAGCTTACGTCCGGCAAAATTATCGCTTTTTCGCCCGCTTTTTTGCAGAACGTACCCTCGTGAACGTGGAACGGCAGAACGCTGTTTTCGGGCAGCCCCGACAGCTCAAGCGCGAAATAAAGCCCCTCGGGCAGATTAAACACGAAAATTCCGCCGTTTATCCCGCCGCTTCCGTCCGTGCTGTTCATGTCCGCGTAAAGCACGGCGCGCTCCTGTTCCATAAAAGCGTATTTTGTCATATTCACAAACATCACCTCATTGAGATGATATTCCCGAATAACTCGGCTTATTCTCCGTTATCCCGCGGCAAGTCCCGAAAGCACGCGCTTCAGTTCCTCTTCAAGCCCGCTGTAAAACAGCGTGAAAAGAATATCGCAGCTTCCGAGCAGGAACATATTTTTGTTCGTAATCGCCGTAAGCGCGGGAACGTAGCTGTAAATATAGCTTTTGAACCACTCCGCGTCATATGCGGGAACGGGTCTGCCCGTCCTCACCATTCTCCTGATTTCCTCGAAATCATCGACAATCACGTTGTCGTAATTCCCCGCGCCTTTCGCGACAACCATATCAAAAATCGACTTAATCTGCTTGTCGTTTAGGCTCTGATTGTTTATTTTCACGTTTTTAAGCTCCGGAAGCCTCACCGCAAACGAATACACCATAAGCGACAGAACGCGCTCGTATTCGGGCGAATTCATCTCTTTGCAGCGCTCTTTGTCAAGCTTTATTCCCGTGTTGTACAGGCAGGTTGTGTCGGTTATGTTTTTAAGCGAAATTTTGAAGATATCCTTTACGCTGATGTTGTAAAAATCCTTGTCCGCTATCATATAAATGTACTTAACCGCGTTAAAAAGCGACACTCCCGCTTTAACCACCGTTTCCGACAGCATCGTGAACGCCGTTCTCTCGCTTACAAACTCCATTTTCTCACATCTCCTTAATCTTCTTGCGCTATAATTACCCTATTATAACTATTATACAATTTTTTTCGCGCAATTGCAATAAGAATTGTAAAAAAATAAGCTTTTTTCTCTTGATTTTAATGCGCTTTTAAGGTATAATAAAACTGAATTACTATTTCGGAGCTGATATTATGAAAGACGGTTTTATAAAATGCGCGGCGGGAACGCCGGAAATGAGAGTCGCGGACTGCGATTATAACGCGGAAAAGATTATCGAACTGATAAACGGGGCGGCTGAAAACGGCGTGAAAATTCTTGCGCTTCCCGAACTTTGCGTTACGGGATACACCTGCGCGGATTTGTTCCTCTCGAAAACGCTTATTCGCGGCGCGGAAAACGCTCTCAAGAGGATTATCCGCGAAACCGCGGGACTTGATATTATCACGGCGGCGGGCTGTCCGCTGTGCGTCGACGGCGAGCTTTACAACTGCGCGGTCGTTTTCGGCGGGGGAAAAATTCTCGGCGTTGTTCCGAAGAAAAATCTCCCGAATTATAACGAATTTTACGAAATGCGCTGGTTTACGCCCGCGGACGGCGAAAAGAGCGTTGTTCCGATTTTCGGACAGTCCGTTCCGTTCGGTGCGGGGCTTGTGTTTACCTGCGAAAACTGCCCCGAACTCGCCTTTTCCGTTGAGATTTGCGAGGATTTGTGGTCGCCGGAGCCGCCTTCGATTAACGCGGCGCTTGACGGAGCGACGATTATCCTCAATCTCTCCGCTTCAAACGAGCTTGTCGGCAAGGACGATTACCGCAAAAGTCTTGTAAGCGGGCAGTCCGCGCGGCTTATTTGCGGATATATCTACTGCGGGGCAGGCGAGGGCGAGTCCACGACCGACCTTGTTTTCGGCGGAAAGCGGATTATCTGCGAGAACGGAAAATTCCTCGCAGAAAGCGAACTCTACACAAACGGTCTTTCCGTAAGCGAAATCGACGTTTCAATGCTTTCCTCCGAGAGAATACGCAATACGAGTTTCCGCGGACGTCCCTGTGTAAGCGACGCGGCGTTCACGCTCTCCGAGTGCGAAACCGCGCTCACGCGGAAAATCGAGCCGCTTCCGTTCGTTCCCGCGGAGGATAACGCGAACAGCTCGCGCTGCGCGAAAATTCTCGCAATGCAGGCTCACGCGCTCGCAAAACGCGTTAAACACACGCGCTGTCGGAAGCTCATAGTCGGAATTTCGGGAGGGCTTGACTCTTGTCTTGCGCTTCTCGCAAGCGTTGAAGCGCTGAAAGTGCTGAGCCGTCCGATGACCGATATTACCGCGATTTCAATGCCTTGCTTCGGCACGACTTCCCGCACCAAATCAAACGCGGAACTGCTCTGCACGGCGCTTGGCGTGGATTTTAGACTTATTGATATTACCGATACCGTAAAATCTCATCTGCGGGATATCGCGCACGATGAGAATAATTACAATGTCGCCTATGAAAACGCTCAGGCGCGCGAAAGAACGCAGGTTCTTATGGATATCGCGAACGATTTGAACGGAATGGTTATCGGAACGGGCGATTTATCGGAGCTTGCGCTTGGCTGGGCGACCTACAACGGCGACCATATCAGTATGTACGGAGTAAATTCGTCCGTGCCGAAAACACTTGTCCGTCATATCGTGAAATATTGTATGAAAACGGCGGCTGACGAGCGGCTCAGAGCCGCGCTTGCCGATATTCTCGATACTCCCGTAAGCCCCGAACTTCTTCCCGCTGAAAACGGCGAGATTTCACAGAAAACCGAGGACCTTGTGGGACCGTATGAACTGCACGATTTCTTCCTCTACTACGGCATAAGATACGGCTTTACACCGTCAAAAGTGTTCAGACTGTGCCGTTATGCGTTTGACGGGGCGTATTCCGACGAGGTTATACTCAAGTGGGAAAAGGTGTTCTACAAGCGCTTTTTCGCTCAGCAGTTCAAGCGGAGCTGCCTGCCCGACGGCGTTAAAATAGGGTCTGCGGCGGTTTCTCCGAGGGGCGACCTCAGAATGCCGAGCGACGCGGAAGCCGCACTATGGCTTGAAGACATCGGGTCGCCTCTAAAAACCTTGTTTGAGTGAAAATGTGTATAGTACACCGCCTGTTTTGTCAAGTCTCCTCGTAAGGCACACAGCCTTACTTCGTCGACTTTCCTTGCATTCGGTGTACTCTACCCATTTTCCCTTTTCAAACCGGTTTTTAGAGACTCCCATAAAACTTGACGAAAAGAGCTTTCAGATGACCTATAAAACGAAGAAAAAGCTAATTCATTTTTACACAAGCGGCGCTGTTGCGGAAGATTTTGCCGCGACAAAGAAGCGGAAGCTGGCTTCTTTCAGAAAGACTGTCCGCGCGTGTTTTTACGTTCAGTGCGGCGTTTTCGCGATATGCGCGGCGGCGGGCTTTATTTCGGGATTTTCGGGCGCTGTTCCCGCGGCGATTTGCTCGGTTATTCCGCTTGCGGCGGCGTTTTTCGCGGCAGGCGGCACTGCGGCTGTGAGAACGCTCTCATGTATACTGAATTTCCTGCTTTCGGCAGCGGCGATTGTCGCGTGTATACTCACGGGAGAACCGTTCTTGGGAGTTTGCGGAGGGCTGCTTGCGGCGGCGTTTGCGGCGTCCTGCGTCAGCCTCAGAATGAGGTTTTACGAGGATTTTCTGGCGGGTTATCCCGTTAAGCTGCTTAAACGCGAGGATTACACGCTTTTGCGGAATTTCTCCGATGAAACAGCCGTTGAACCGCCGACAATCGAAAGCTTTACCTCGGCTGATGAAAAAGTACCCGAACTTCCGCCGCTCACAAGCGAAATGCGCGAGCTTGCAAACAGGCTCGGAAGCATTATCGGCAACGAAAAATAACACTCATATATGAATATAAAAAAGCTATGCGTAACGGCGATTTTTATTTGCACGGCGGCTTGTCTTTCCGCGCTTGAAACGATATTGCCGCCGATTGTGCCTATTGCGGGAATTCGCGTCGGGCTTGGCAATATAATCACGCTTTTCGTGCTGTATATCGGCGGTTCGTGGCGTATTCCCGACGCGTACATAATCGCCGTTTTGCGGTGTTTTCTCGCGGCGCTTATCACCGGCTCGCTTCTCAGCGCGGCTTACGGGCTTGTGGGAGGAGTTCTCGCCTGCACGGCGATGACGGTTATGCGCCGTATTTTGCCGCGAAAAAAGGACGGAACGTGCGCTCCCGACCCGCAGTTTCTCCCGTTCACGGCGGTTGCGGGCGCGATTTTTCACATCGCGGGGCAGACGCTGACGGCAATTCTGTTCTATGGCTCAAAGTACGTTCTCGCGTACACGCCCGTGCTGCTAGCTTCGGCGATTGTCGGCGGGCTGCTGACGGGATTTCTCACGTTTCTGCTGCTCAGAAAATTGCCGAGGAAGTTTATTGAGAATATCAAAAAATCGTGATTTTGCACAAATTTGATTACAAGGAGTATAATATGAAGCTTCTTTTGATTGACGGAAACAGTATAATGAACCGCGCGTTCTATGGAATAAGGCTTCTGTCAAGCGACAAGGGCGTGTTTACAAACGCGCTCACGGGCTTTCTGAACATCTATATGAAGCTCTTGAAGGAGGAAAAACCCGACAGGATTTGCGCGGCGTTCGACCTGAAATCACCGACTTTTCGCCATAAAATGTACGGCGAATATAAGGCGGGACGTCACAAAATGCCCGACGAGCTTGCGATGCAGATGCCGATTATCAAGGATATTCTGCGGGCGCTCGGCGTGAAAATCGTTGAATGCGAGGGTTATGAGGCGGACGACATTATTGGGACGCTTTCGCGCGTTTGCTCCGAAAACGGTGGCGAATGTCTTATCAGTACGGGCGATCGCGACAGCTTTCAGCTTGTCGGAGAGCGCGTTACAGTGCGGCTTGCCTCGACCAAGGAGGACGTGTTCTATACTCCCGAAAAAATCCGCGAGGTATACGGTGTTGAGCCGCGCGAGATGCTTGAAGTCAAGGCGCTGATGGGCGACAGCTCCGACAATATCCCCGGAGTTGCCGGTATTGGTGAGAAAACGGCGCTTTCTCTTGTGAAAAATTACCATACCGTTGATTATATCTATCGGCATATTGACGAAATTGATATTACAGCTAGTATACGAAAAAAGCTTGAGGCGGGAAAAGAAAGCGCCGAATTGTCGAGAAAACTCGGCGAAATCTGCTTGACAGCGCCGATTTCGCTCAATCTTGACGACTATGTTATAGGAGAGGGCGACAAGGAAGCAGCTAAGGGAATTTTACAGGAACTTGGAATGAATACTGCGGTCAAAAAGCTCGGCCTTGAGGGAACAGCGGCGAAAAAGGTTGAAATCACCGCGCCCGTTTCTGCGGAAAAGCCTGCTGTAAAGCCGATTGTCGCTGATGACGCGAAGTATGACGGCGAAGCGCTTACAGTTTTTGTGCAAAATGACGAAATTGTTGTATACAGGGGAGAAACGCTTGTCGAAGAACCGCTTTCCGTTCTCGGAAACGACGAGCCGAAACACACGGATAACGCTAAATCGCTCTATTATCGCTGTCTGAAGCAGGGAATTTCGCTGAAAAACGTCACTTTTGACGCGACTTTGGCGGCTTATCTGCTGGACGTGAACGCGAAAGATTACGATTTGCCGCGGCTTTATGAGAAATATGGCGTTGACGGCGAGCCGCACGAGCGCGTTGAACGGCTCTGCAATGCGCTTTTCAAGGAAATCTGCGCTGAAGGAATGCTCAAGGTTCTGCGCGAAATCGAAATCCCGCTTTCCGAGGTGCTAAGTTCAATGGAGCTTGTCGGAATTGCCGTTGATAAGGACGGTCTGGAGCGTTTTGGCGAGGAAATTCTCCCGCAAATAAGCGGCATTGAGGGGGAAATTTTCGCGCTTGCGGGTCATGAATTTAACGTCGGCAGCCCGAAACAGATTGGAGCCGTGCTGTTTGACGAGCTTGGGCTTCCTGCGGGAAAAAAGCGCAAGACAGGCTGGTCAACCGACAGCGACACGCTTGAAGAAATCGAGAAATATCACCCGATTGTGCGGAAAATTCTTGATTGGAGAAAGCTCTCGAAGCTGTATAACACCTACGTCAAAGGGCTTCTTTGCGCGGTTTCCGAGGACGGGCGAATGTACACCACGTTCAAGCAGACCGAAACCCGCACGGGCAGAATTAGTTCCGCAGAGCCGAATATTCAGAACATTCCGGTGAGAACCGAAATCGGGCGCAATTTCCGAAAATTCTTCACTGCGGGCGATGGAAAACTGCTTTGTGACGCGGATTACAGTCAGATTGAGCTGAGAGTTCTTGCGGCGCTTGCGGGCGACGAGGTGATGATTAAGACGTTCGCCGAGGGCCGCGATATCCACACCGAAACCGCCGCGAGCGTATTCGGGCTGCCGCCCGAGTGGATTGACGCGGACACTCGAAGAAAGGCTAAAGCCGTAAATTTCGGCATTGTGTATGGTATCGGCGCGTTTTCGCTTGCGAAAGATATCGGTTCGTCCGTTGCCGAGGCGAAAAAGTATATCGAGGATTATCTCAACCACTTTTCGGGCGTTAAAAAGTATATGGACGACGTGGTAAATTCCGCGAAAGCAAGCGGATTTGCGGTCACTTATTTCGGCAGGCGGCGGTTTATTCCCGAAATTCTCGCGACAAACAAAACCGTTCAGGCGCTCGGAAAGCGTATCGCGATGAATACTCCCATTCAAGGCACAGCCGCGGATATCATCAAAATTGCGATGATTCGCGTTTATAATCGTCTTAAAAAAGAATTGCCCGAAGCAAGGCTGATTTTGCAGGTTCACGACGAGCTGATTGTTGAGGCGCCCGAAAATCTCGCTGAAAAAGCCGCCGCTATACTTCGCGAGGAAATGGAAAATGCTGTAAATCTTGCCGTTCCGCTTCCGTGCGACGCGAAAACGGGCAAAACTTGGTTTGACGTTCATTGAGGAGGAATTATGACTGAACTTCCGACTTTTTTTAAGAGTATAATCGAGCAGGATCGCTGCGCCGTGGTTATCTGCGGGCTTAATCACGAGATTTTGTATATGAACCCAGCGGCGCTGAAGCGTTACGGAAAGCACGGAAATCTTATCGGAAAGAGCATTTTCGACTGCCACTCGCCCGACTCAAACGACAAAATCCGCGAGGTTGTCGCGTGGTTCGCGAAAAGCCGCGAGAATAATCTTGTATACACTTTTCACAACGAGAAGCAAAACAAGGACGTTTATATGGTTGCGCTGCGCGATGATAACGGCGAACTTATCGGGTATTACGAAAAGCACGAGTTCCGAAATCCCGAACAGATGATGAAATACGATTTGAAATAAATGACGAATTGTAGTATTTCAGCGAAAATTACGCTTTGTAATATCACAATTTGTTGATTTTGCAGGAAATATGATAAAATGTATAAAGGAAGGTTATTATGACAGCTTTTTCAACTGCGGATATTCTGCTTCCGAAGCTTTCGGGCGAGGAAATGACGAAATGGGCGGTTGTCGCGTGCGACCAGTACACCGGCGAGCGCGATTACTGGAAAAAAACCGCCGAGATTGTCGGAAATTCGCCCTCGGCGCTTAACCTTATTTTACCGGAAGTTTACCTAAACGACGGCGACGAGGACGAGCGAATTTCCAAAATTAACGGAACAATGCGCGATTATCTTGCTTCGGGACTGTTCGAGAAACACGAAAACTGCTTTATCCTCACGAAAAGAACACAGGCTGACGGCAGGCTGCGTCCGGGACTTGTCGGCGTGATTGACCTTGAAATGTACGATTACACAAAGGGAAGCAAATCGCAGGTTCGTGCAACCGAGGCGACCGTGGCTTCGCGTATACCGCCGAGAGTGAAAATCCGTCTGAACGCGCCGCTTGAACTTCCGCATATTATGATTTTGATTGACGACCCCGAAAAGACCGTCATTGAGCCGCTTCTCGCGCAAAATCTAACGAAAGTGTACGATTTTGAGCTTATGCAGAACGGCGGTCATCTTGAGGGCTTCGAGGTGAACGGCGAGGCTGCGCGGGGCGTTCTCGGCGCGCTTGAACGGCTGTCCGACAAGGAGCTTTTCAACGAGCGCTACGGTCTGAGCGGGGAAGAGGTGCTGCTTTACGCGATGGGCGACGGAAATCACTCGCTTGCAACCGCAAAGGAGTGCTACGAGCGTAAAAAGCGTGAGGGCAGCGCCGACGCGGAACTTGCGAGGTACGCGCTTGTCGAGGTTGTCAATCTGCATTGCGACGCGCTTGAGTTTGAAGCTATACATAGAGTAATATATAATGCGGATTTTGACAAATTGTATAAGGGAATGACCGATTATCTCGGTCTTACGACAGAAAAATCCGCGCAGGAATTTACGCTGGTTTTTGACGGGAAAACAACGACATTTGGCATAACAAAGCCAAACTCTAACCTTACGGTCGGTTCGCTCCAGAAATTTATCGACGAGTTTCTTGAGAAAAACGGCGGCGAGGTTGATTACATTCACGGCGAGGACGTTGTGCGGAAAATCTGCGAAAAGGACGGCGCTATGGGCTTTTTGCTCCCGTCAATGCAGAAAAGCGAGCTTTTCCCGACCGTTGTCAAGGACGGTGCGCTTCCTCGCAAGACTTTCTCGATGGGTCACGCGAACGATAAGCGTTTTTACTGCGAGGCAAGGGCGATTTCGGTTGAAAAATGAATTACTATGAGTAGAATTGACAAAATATATTACGCAGAGAAATGCTGCTTTGTCGAACCATGGACCTTGGCGATGCTTGAAAGCGAGATTGAGAACCCGCTTTCGGTTATCGAAACAGCGCGGCGCGACGAGAAAACGGTGGGTTATGCGCTCGGACGTGTTGTTGCGGACGAAGCGGAGCTGCTGAAAATCTGCGTTCTCTGCGATTACCGCAGGCAGGGAATTGCCGAAAAAATGCTCTTGGAGCTGCTTGCCAAAATGCGCGAAAAGGGCGCGGCGGCTTGCTATCTTGAGGTGAGAAGCCGTAATTTGCCTGCGATTTCGCTCTATAAGCGTCTTGGGTTCGCGGAAGTTGGGCTGCGGAAAAACTATTATCACGATGATGACGCGGTTTTGATGAAAAAGGAGCTATAATTCGATGACTGTCGGTATTATCCGACAAAAATATAACGAGCCGTATTATTTTGCGGCTCGTTTTTTGCAAAAAACAGGCGCTCAAACCGAGCGCCTGTAAATTTTTATTCAGCGGGCTGTTCCGTGGTTTCGGCCTGCGTTTCTTCGGAAGCCTCCTCAGCCGCTTCCTGAGCAGCCTTTTCTTCCTCGGCTTCCTTTGCCGCCTTTTCAGCGGCGATAAGTCCCGTTCCCGCAGGAATGAGCTTACCTATGATGATGTTTTCCTTAAGTCCTGTCAGCGGGTCAACCTTTCCGCGGATTGCCGCCTCGGTGAGCACTCTCGTCGTTTCTTGGAACGAAGCCGCCGACATAAAGCTGTCGGTTGCGAGAGAAGCCTTTGTGATACCGAGAAGAACAGGCTCGCAGGTCGGATAAACAACCGCTTCGCCGTTTGCTTCGCGCTCCTTAAGCTCGTCAATAAGCGCCGCATACTCGTTTTTTCCGAGAACCGTTCCCGCAAGCATATAAGTGCTTCCGGAGTCGGTTATGCGAACTTTTCTCATCATCTGGCGAACGATAACCTCAATGTGCTTGTCGTTGATATCAACACCCTGAAGTCGATAAACCTTCTGAACTTCGCTGATGATGTAGTTCTGAACTTCCTTTTCACCCTTGACAGCGAGAATATCGGGCGGGTTTACCGAGCCTTCGGTAAGAGCGTCGCCAACCTCAACTCTGTCGCCGGGCTGAACTTTCGGACGATAACCGTAGGGAACAGCGTACATTTCCTCGGTACCATCGTCTGCGGTAATAATAGCGTGGCGGGTTTTCTTGATTTCCTCGAAGCGAACGGTACCCGCAATTCTCGTGATAATCGCAGCATTCTTCGGGTGACGGCTCTCGAAAAGTTCCTCGACGCGCGGAAGACCCTGCGTGATATCTTCTGCGGACGCTATACCGCCCGTATGGAACGTTCTCATCGTGAGCTGCGTACCCGGCTCGCCGATAGACTGCGCCGCGATAACGCCTACCGCTTCGCCGCGCTTTATAAGCTGACCGTTCGCAAGAGAAGCACCATAGCACTTCGCGCAAACACCGTTTCTTAGTTCGCAGGTGAGAACCGAGCGTACTTCAACCTCGGTGACGCCCGATTTTACAATCCTTGCAGCGTCGGCGTCGTCAAGCAGCTTATCCTTGCTGATTGTGAAAGAGCCGTCCGGCGCCGTGAAGTCCTTTGTGAGGTAACGTCCGACAAGGCGCTCGTGGAGCTTTTCTACAAGCTCGTTGCCCTCACGGATTTCATAAACCTCGATGCCGTTTTCCGTTCCGCAGTCATCGCCTCTGATGATAACTTCCTGCGATACGTCTACAAGACGTCTTGTCAGATAACCGGAGTCCGCGGTACGAAGCGCGGTATCGGCAAGACCCTTTCTCGCGCCTCTCGAAGAAATGAAGTATTCAAGGACGTTCAGACCTTCACGATAATTCGCTCTGATAGGCATTTCGATTGTCGCGCCCGACGTGTTCGCGATAAGTCCGCGCATTCCCGCGAGCTGTCTTATCTGAGCCGTCGAACCACGCGCTCCCGAATCAGCCATCATAAAGATGTTGTTGTATTTATCAAGGTTTTTGGTAAGCGCCGAAGAAACGTCGTCCGTCGCCTTGTTCCAGATGTTGATAAAGCTTTCCTTGCGCTCGCTGTTGGAGATAAATCCGCGGCTGAACTGCTTGTTTATCTTGCTTACAGCCTTGTCTGCGGCTGCGAGAATTTCCGCTTTCTGAGGAGGAATTTCCGCGTCGCATACTGCAACCGTGATACCCGAACGAGTCGAGTATTTATAGCCCATTGCCTTGATTTTATCGAGAACCTGAGCCGTTGTCGCCGTGCCGTGAATTTTCAGGCAGCGGTCGATAATCTGACCAAGCTCTTTTTTCGTTACCTTGAAGCCTATCTCATAATCGAGCTGGTGGTCGGGGTCGGTTCTGTCGACATAGCCGAGGTCCTGCGGAATATGCTCGTTGAAGATAATCCTGCCCGCGGTTGTCGGAACAATTCTCGTTACCTTTACATCGCCGATTTCCTTTGTTACGCGAACCTTGATTGCTGCGTGAATTGTGATAATTCCGTCCTGATACGCCATAATTGCCTCTGCGGCGTCGCGGAATACCTTGCCCTCGCCCTTTTCGCCTGCCTTGTCAATCGTCAGATAGTACGAACCGAGTACCATATCCTGCGTAGGAACGGTTACGGGGCGTCCGTCGGACGGCTTCAAAAGGTTCTTTGCGGCAAGCATAAGGTTTCTCGCCTCGTCCTGCGCTTCTTCTGAAAGCGGAAGATGAACCGCCATCTGGTCGCCGTCGAAGTCCGCGTTGAACGCGGTACAGCAAAGCGGGTGAAGCTTGATTGCTCTGCCCTCGACAAGAACGGGCTGGAACGCCTGAATACCGAGTCTGTGCAGCGTAGGCGCACGGTTAAGCAGAACGGGGTGGTTCTGAATTACGTTTTCGAGGGAGTCCCAAACCTTGTCGTCCGAGCGTTCAACAAGCTTTTTCGCCTGCTTTATATTCGGCGAAACGCCCTTTGCAACGAGGTCGTTCAGCACAAACGGCTTGAACAGTTCAAGCGCCATTTCTTTCGGCAGACCGCACTGGTCCATTTTAAGTTCAGGACCGACAACGATAACAGAACGTCCGGAGTAGTCCACGCGCTTACCGAGAAGGTTCTGGCGGAAACGTCCCTGCTTGCCCTTGAGCATATCGGAAAGCGACTTCAGCGGACGGTTGTTCGAGCCTGTGTAAGCTCTTCCGTGTCTGCCGTTGTCGATGAGCGCGTCAACGGCTTCCTGAAGCATACGCTTTTCGTTTCTTACGATAAGGTCGGGCGCTTTTTTACCGAGAAGCTCCTTCAGGCGGTTGTTTCTCATAACAACCTTGCGATAAAGCTCGTTCAGGTCGGAAGTCGCATAACGTCCGCCGTCGAGCTGAACCATAGGACGGATATCCGGCGGAATTACGGGGATTACGTCCAGAATCATCCATTCGGGACGGTTTCCGCTCTGACGGAACGCTTCTACAACGTCAAGACGGCGGAGAAGCTTAATCTGCTTCTGACCTGCGGAGGTTGTTTCAAGCTCAGCGCGAAGCTCGTCTGCAAGCGCGTCAAGGTCGATTTCCTTCAGAAGCTCTTTGATAGCCTCGGCGCCCATTCCCGCGCGGAAGTGATAGTCCTTGCCGGAATATTTCATTACAGCCTGGCTGTATTCTCTTTCATCGAGAACCTGCTTTTTCACATAACCCGTATTCTCGCCGGGGTCGATTACGATATAGCTTGTGAAATAGAGAACCTGCTCCAGAATTTTCGGGGAAAGGTCGAGAATCTGACCTATTCTTGAGGGCGTGCCTTTGTAGTACCAGATGTGCGAAACGGGCGCCGCAAGCTCGATATGTCCCATTCTTTCGCGGCGAACCTTGCTGCGCGTAACTTCAACGCCGCACTTTTCGCAGATTTTGCCCTTAAAACGAATTCTCTTGTATTTTCCGCAGTTGCACTCCCAGTCTTTCTGCGGGCCGAAAATTCTCTCGCAGAAAAGACCGAATTTTTCGGGCTTCTGGCTGCGGTAGTTTATGGTTTCGGCACGCTGAACCTCGCCGTGCGACCATGCTCTAATCTGCTCCGGGGAAGCAAGTCCTATTTTCATAGACTCGAATACACTAAAACCCATTATATACCTCTCTATCTGGCACGGTTTGCAAAACGCAGATTTGCGCTCCGCTCACCCCGCCGAACTACTCATCTGTCGTTTTCGTCGTCAAAGCCGTCGGCCTCGTCGGAATCTTCAAAATCATCGTTATCGTCGAGGTCGTCGTCGAAATCATCGTCAAAGTCGTCGCCGAATTCCTCGTCATCGTCGTCGTTTACCATTCCGAGGTCGCCGTCCTCGTCCGCGATTTCAAAGCCTGCCGCGTTGAACGAAGCGTCGTCGGAGCGATAATCGCTCTCAAAGCCGTTCTTGAACGATGCTCCGTCGTCATCGTCTAGGTCTTCTGTGAGGTTGATTTCAGCGCCGTTTTCATCAAGTATTCTGATGTCAAGGCCAAGACCCTGAAGCTCGTTTACCATTACCTTGAACGATTCGGGAACTCCGGGCTTTGGAACAGGTTCGCCCTTAACGATTGCCTCGTAGGTTTTCTGACGTCCCATAAGGTCGTCGGACTTGACCGTCAGGATTTCCTGAAGCGTATAAGCCGCGCCGTATGCTTCAAGCGCCCAAACTTCCATTTCGCCGAAACGCTGTCCGCCGAACTGCGCCTTACCGCCGAGCGGCTGCTGCGTAACGAGCGAGTAAGGACCTGTCGAACGCGCATGGATTTTATCGTCAACGAGGTGATGCAGCTTGAGATAGTACATATATCCAACGGTTACGGGACCGTCGAACTTTTCTCCCGTTCTGCCGTCGATAAGCTGAGTTTTGCAGTCGGAAGTCCACGAAAGCTTTGTGAAGTCAAGTCCCGCCGAGTTTTCGCCGAGAAGCTCGTCTTTCTTTGAGCGCGCGACGTCGTAAAGCTCTCTGATATCCTGCTCGTGAGCGCCGTCGAATACGGGAGTTGCAATTTTCCAGCCAAGCGCCTTTGCAACGTATCCGAGGTGAACTTCTAGCACCTGTCCGATATTCATACGGGACGGTACGCCGAGCGGGTTAAGAACGATATCAAGCGGTGTTCCGTCGGGCAGGAACGGCATATCCTCCTGCTTCAGAATACGCGAAACAACGCCCTTGTTTCCGTGACGGCCCGCCATTTTATCGCCGACAGAAATCTTTCTCTTCTGCGCGATATAAACGCGAACCTTTTCGTTGACTCCGGGGGAGAGATCGTCGCAGTTTTCGCGGTTGAACACCTTTACGTCAACCACAATTCCGCTTTCGCCGTGTGCAACTCTCAGCGAGTTGTCGCGGACTTCTCTTGCCTTTTCGCCGAAAATCGCTCTGAGGAGTTTTTCCTCGGCGGTAAGCTCGGTTTCGCCCTTCGGAGAAACCTTACCTACGAGAATATCGCCGGAATGAACCTCCGCGCCTATTCTTACGATACCTCTTTCATCAAGGTCTTTCAGAACCTCGTCCGAAAGGTTCGGGATATCGCGCGTGATTTCCTCCGGACCGAGCTTTGTTTCACGGCATTCAAGCTCGTATTCTTCTATATGAATTGAAGTGTAAACGTCGTTGTAAACGAGTTTTTCGTTAATAAGAACCGCGTCCTCGTAGTTATAGCCCTCCCACGTCATAAAGCCTATGAGAGCGTTCTTTCCGAGAGCGATTTCACCGTTCTTTGTCGCGGGACCGTCCGCGATAACCTCGCCCGCTTTAACTTCGTCGCCCTTGTTTACAATCGGGCGCTGATTTACGCAGTTGCCCTGGTTTGAGCGCTTGAACTTGATGAGGCGATAGCAGTGCTCGCGGTTTTCCTTATCGGTGATGACGATTCTGTCCGCGGAAACGTCCGTAACGGTGCCGTCCTCCTTCGCGCAGACAACAACGCCCGAATCAACCGCAGCCTTATATTCCATACCCGTGCCGACAATCGGGTTCTGCGTAACCATAAGCGGAACAGCCTGCCTTTGCATGTTCGCGCCCATCAGCGCACGGTTTGCGTCGTCGTTTTCGAGGAACGGAATCATCGCCGTTGCGACGGAAACGACCATCTTCGGCGAAACGTCCATAAAATCGACCTTTTCGCGCTCGATTTCAAGGATTGCGTCACGGCAGCGCGCGTTAACTCTCGGTCTTGCGAAGCAGCCGTTTTCATCGAGCGGCTCGTTCGCCTGAGCGACAACGTAATTATCCTCAACGTCCGCCGTCATATAGACAACCTCGTCGAGAACGCGTCCCGTTTCCTTGTCAACCTTGCGGTAAGGCGCTTCGATAAAGCCGTAAACGTTAATTCTCGCGAAAGTTGCAAGATAGGAGATAAGTCCGATGTTAGGACCTTCGGGGGTCTCAATCGGGCACATTCTTCCATAGTGCGAGTAGTGAACGTCGCGGACCTCAAATCCCGCTCTGTCGCGCGAAAGTCCGCCCGGACCGAGCGAAGAAAGACGTCTTTTGTGCGTAAGTTCCGCAAGCGGGTTGTTCTGGTCCATAAACTGTGACAGCGGAGAAGAACCGAAGAACTCCTTCATCGCCGCGATAACCTGTCTTGCGTTTATAAGCGAGGACGGGGAAACCTTTTCGGTGTCGTTCGCCTGAAGTCCCATTCTCTCGCGGATTGTACGCTCCATTCTCGTGAAGCCTATTCTGAACTGATTCTGGAGAAGCTCGCCTACGCAGCGTATTCTTCTGTTTCCGAGGTGGTCGATATCGTCGATATCGCCGACGCCCTCGTTAAGGTTGATGAAGTAGCTTACGGAAGCGAAAATATCTTCAAGAGTGATGTGCTTGGGGATAAGCTCTTCAATTCTCGCGGAAATAAGCTCCTTGAGCTTTTCCTCGTCGCCGTCAGCCTCTTCGAGTATCTCCGAAAGAACGATGAACGAAACCTGCTCGTTTACGCCGAGAGCCTCCGTGTCGAGGTCGCCGGTGTACTGCTTGATATCGACCATTCCGTTGCCGACAATCTTTATCGTGCCTTCGCCCTCAGGCTTGTACACGTCAACGGAAATAACGCCCGCGTTCTGAATTTCGAGAGCCTTTTCGCGGGTGATTATATCGCCCTCAACCGCGAGAAGCTCGCCCGTAAACGGCGAGGAGATGTTCTCGGCTGCCTTTTTGCCGAAAATTCTCGAAGAAATCCCGAGCTTTTTATTGTACTTGTAGCGTCCGAAACGCGACAAATCATATCTTTTAGCGTCAAAAAAGAGGTTGTCGAGGGTCGTTCTCGCGGACTCAACGGTCGCAGGCTCGCCCGGACGAAGCTTTCTGTAAACCTCAAGCAGCGCTTCTTCCTCGTTCTTGGTGTTATCCTTGCCGTTTTCGATTGCAACGGTAATACGCGGGTCGTTTCCGAACTTATCGGTGAGGTCCTTATCGCCCGAAACGCCGATTGCTCTCAGGAAAGTCGTGCAGGGGAACTTTCTGTTCTTGTCGATGCGGACATAGAACACATCGTTGGAGTCCATTTCAAGCTCCAGCCACGCGCCTCTGTTCGGGATAACGGTCGCCTTGAACAGCTTCTTTCCTGTTTTATCGTAGTCAAATCCGTAGTAAACGCCGGGAGAACGCACGAGCTGCGATACGACAACGCGCTCCGAGCCGTTGATTACAAAGGTTCCGCTGTCCGTCATAAGCGGCAGGTCGCCCATATAAATCTCGTTGTCCATAAGCTCGCCGGTTTCCTTGTTCAGAAGCCTCGCCGTAACTCTCAGCGGAGCCGCGTAAGTAGCGTCGCGCTCCTTGCACTCCTCAATGGAGTACTTTGTGTTCTCGTCAAGACGGAAGTCCACAAACGAAAGCTCGAACTTTCCGTTTGAGTCCACAATCGGAGAAACGTCCTTAAAGACTTCCTTAATGCCGTCGGATAAGAACCACTCGTACGAGTCTTTCTGTATACCGATAAGATTCGGCATATCGATGACTTCCGTAATCTTTGAAAAACTCTGTCTTGTGGTTTTTCCCAACTTGAGGGGCTTTGTGTTCACCATCGGCTTTTTTCCTCCTGCTTTTGCTCCCCGGTATTGCGGAATTTCCCGCCCGAAATCAGCGCCGAAACGCTTTTTCGCGGGTTCTGTTTCCTGCAATCCGAGATAATTCTCCATTATGATACATTTTAATATTTTACCACAAATATGATTATTTGTCAAGCGGTTTTTGAAAAAATATCCTAAATTTATTTTCCGCACGACAAGATGCGCCGTTATGCGACAAACTGCATATTACCCTCCTTGACAACCGCGCTTTCGTGTGATATAATATATATTGTTCAAAATAAATAAAGAAAGGATACAGAACAATGGCAATTTCCGTAAACAATATTGTCAAAAAATTTGGCGAATATACGGCTGTGGACGGACTTTCGTTCGAGCTGAAGGAACCCGGCGTATTTGCGCTTCTGGGAACGAACGGCGCGGGAAAAACAACATCGATACGCATTATTCTCGGAATGCTTGCTCCGGACGGCGGAGAGGTTCTCTGGGACGGGAAAACGTTTCTCGCTTGCGACAAGCCGATAGGCTATCTCGCGGAGGAACGCGGTCTTTACCCGAAATATAAGGTTATGGACCAGCTTATGTACTTTATGACGCTGAAAGGAATGGCTCCCGACGCGGCGAAAAAGGCGATTGATTACTGGTTTGAGCGGCTTGAGGTTACGGAACACCGCAACAAGAGAGCCGAGCAGCTTTCAAAGGGTAATCAGCAGAAAATCCAGCTTATCGCGGCGCTTGCCCCGAATCCGGAGCTGATAATCCTCGACGAGCCGCTTTCGGGACTCGACCCCGTAAACGCGGAGCTTTTCAAGAGCGTTATCCGCGAGGAAATCAAGAATAATAAATACATTATAATGTCGTCGCATCAGATGTCCACGATTGAGGAATTCTGCCGCGATATCGTTATCCTGAACAAGGGTGAAACCGTGCTTCAGGGTAATCTCAACGAGATAAAGAAGGGCTATGGAAGGGTTAAGCTCACGGTAAAGACCGAGGGCGATATCACGATGATGGCTCAGCAGTGCGGGCTTACGATGACCGAAGAAACCCCGAACGGCTGCTCGTTTAACGTTCAGAGCGAGGAACAGGCTCACAAACTGCTCAATATGATTATCGCAAGCGATATTCCGCTGATAAAATACGAGCTGCGCGAGCCTAATCTGAACGAAATCTTCATAGAAAAGGCGGGTGCGAAGAATGAGGACTAAGGGCTGGCAGAAGGTTTTTGTGTTTACCCTCAAGGAGTATGTAAAAACGAAATCTTTTATAATAAGTACAATTATCACGAATATTATCGTTGCTGTGCTGATTGCGCTTGTGAATATTCTTCCCGTTGCGCTTGCCAAAGATAATGAAAACACCGGTTCTTCCGAACCGATGGAAGATATTTTCGGCTATGAAAAGGTGTATATTCTCGATGAAACGGGAATAATCGGCGACGGCGATATTGCGGAGCTTGTCGCGCAGGGACTTAAAGCCGAGCGCACGGAAAAGACCGCCGATGATATTATCGCGCAGGTTGCAAAGACCGAGAGCGCACAGGCGGCGGTTGTGTTCACTGCCGAAAAAGCGGAGGACGGAACGGTTTCGGGCTATACGGAAAAGACTTTCTATTCTCCGAGCGGAAAAGAGCAGGCTTCAACGCTTTCTTCAATAATGTCGGGCTTTTTGAGGGAATGTAACGTAAAGCGCCTTGGAATTGACCCTAAGGCTTTTGCGGAAGCGAACGTTTCAATCGAAACAAAGACAATCGAAGCGGGTCAGGAGGAGCTGAACATATTCTCGAGCATTATTCACTATGTGCTTCCGATTGCGTTCTCGCTTGTGCTGTTTTTGCTGATTTTCGCTTACGGAAACACGGTTGCGCAGTCTATCGCGATTGAAAAGACGAGCCGCGTTATGGAGCTGCTTCTGACGAGCGTAAGGCCGCTTGCCGTGGTAATCGGAAAGGTTCTGGCGATGGGCGCTGTGAGCCTTTGTCAGTTCCTGCTGATAATCATTATCGGAATTATCAGCACCGCCGCGACCGCGCCTTTCGGCATTATGGGTCAGCTTTCGCCGCTGCTTTCAAATCCCGATATGCTTTCGGGCGGAATTGCAAACGCGGCTTCTGCGGGCTTCAGCGTCGACCAGTTCAGTCTTGCACAGGCAATCAACTCGCTTGCGGATAAATTTACAACCCCGAATATTATCCTTATAGTTCTCTCGTTCATCTTCGGATTTCTGTTCTATGCGCTGCTTGCGGCTCTTGTGGGCGCTTCCGTTTCGAGAATGGAGGATTTGCAGGCGGCAATGCAGCCTTATTCGCTTATCGGCGTTGTGGGATTTTTCCTCGCTTATTACCCGATTATATTCAACGTTTCGGCACTCGAGTCGGGAAGCGCGGAGATAAACAGCGTTCAGATGTTCTCGTATTACTTCCCCGTAAGCAGCCCGTTTTCAATTCCCGGAGCGGTTGTTCTTGGTCAGCTTGACACGGTTCAGTCGCTGATTGCGGTCGGTATTCTCGCAGTGTTCACCGTGCTTGTGGCAATGCTTGTAAGCAGGGTTTACGAGGCGATTATTCTCCACAACGGAAGCAGATTAAAAATCGGCGATATCCTTAAAATGGCGAAGAAATAACGAATAATCGCTCCTTCGGCGGCTTAAGACCTTTTTAATTCTCCGGCGAGAATCAAGCTATGACAGTGAACCGCAAAGCGCATAAGGTTTTTTTGACATTCTCGGTGAACCGCGGGAACTACCGGAGCGAAGCGGCGAAGCCGTGTAAAACGTGATAGCAAGAACTAGAGCGTGTTCACATTAACGCTCAACGCTCATCTTGCGGCAAATTTTCCGCATAGCTGCGTTAATTTTTCTTGACGTACATACAGTACGCCTGCGAAAAATTGCCTTGCTCTGCAAAAAAATTGCTTCGCAATCTGAGCATTTCGGTTTATGTGAACACGCTCTAAAGAGGTTTAGGGGAAAACAAGAGTTTTCCCCTAACGATTTTGTCGGTTCGACTTCATTTTTCAAATCGGGTTTTAGAGGTTCCCTTATACAAAAAACCGTATTTTTGCATATTTTTGAAAAAACCTCTTTACAAATGAAAAATAATGTGGTATAATACTTGTTGTATGTACGCGATAACGCGGCATCAGGCTCGCCCCGTTCACGGATTGCGGATTTCGCTCTTTATGAGAAACACCGTATCCCTTTGCTGTGAGCGCGGGAAATATTATCAAAGAGGTGTAAAAAATGCTTAGAAAAGAAGAAAAAACTGCGGTTATCGAAGCAAACCGCCTGCACGACCACGACACGGGTTCTCCCGAAGTTCAGATTGCAATTCTCACCAAGAGAATTAACGAGCTGACAGACCACATCAAGGTTCACAAGAAGGATCACCACTCCACTCGCGGACTTCTCAAGATGGTAGGTCACAGAAGAAACCTGCTCAACTACCTTCAGAAGAAGGATATCGAGCGTTATCGTGCAATCGTTGCAAAGCTCGGACTGAGAAAGTAAGCGAAAGCAAACAGTTGGCGGCTCGCAGTCGGCGCGCCGTCAACTTCTGCTTTTATTCGGGTGTGTCGGGCAATAAATTGAGCCTGCGGTCTTTCGCCGGTTGAATTTATTGCAGACGCCGCGCCCGAAAAGAAAGATTATGAAAGGAAAAAGGGCTATGTTTGAAAATTACAGAGTGTTTAAGACAATGTTCGCGGGACGCGAGCTTACCGTTGAAACGGGCAAGGTTTGCCAGCTTGCAAACGGCTCGTGCTGGGTAAAATACGGCGAAACCGTTGTTATGGTGAATGTAACCGCTTCTCCGAAGCCTCGCGATGGCGTGGATTTCTTCCCGCTTTCGGTTGACTATGAGGAAAAGCTTTATTCTGTCGGCAAAATTCCGGGCGGATTTCTCAAGAGAGAGGGCAGACCGAGCGAGAAGGCGATTCTGACTTCGCGCGTTGTTGACCGTCCTATGCGCCCGCTGTTCCCGAAGGATATGAGAAACGACGTTGCGATTACGATGACGGTTCTCGCGGTTGACCCCGACTGCTCTCCCGAAATTATGGGAATGATAGGCGCTTCTATTGCGGTTTCTATTTCCGATGTTCCGTGGAACGGTCCTATCGGCGGTATTTCCGTTGGCCTTGTAGACGGAGAAATCGTGCTGATGCCGAACGCGGAGCAGCGCGTAAAGAGCGACCTCAACCTCACTGTGGCTTCTTCCGAGAAGAAGGTTGTTATGATTGAGGCGGGCGCGAATGAAGTTGACGATGAAACGATGTTCAAGGCGATTATGGCGGGTCACGAGGAAATCGTGAACAGCCTTATCCCGTTCATCAAGGATATTCAGGCGCAGATTGGCAAGAAGAAGTTCGCGTTTGACAGTATGGAAGTCGACCACGATATGTACGACGCGATTTCCGAGTTTGCGATTGAAAAGGTTCGCTACGCTATGGATACGGACGACAAGAACGTCCGCGAGGAGCGTTTGCAGCCTGTTTACGCCGAGGTTCACGAGAAGTTCGACGAGGTTTATCCCGAACAGATTGCGATGATTGACGAGTGTATGTACAAGCTTCAGAAGTTTGTCGTACGCCGCTGGCTGCTTGACGACGGAAAGCGCGTTGACGGAAGAAAGCTTGATGAAATCCGTCCGCTTGCCGCTGAAGTTGCGGTTCTTCCGAGAGTACACGGTTCGGGTATCTTCACAAGAGGACAGACGCAGGTTATGACAATCTGCACGCTCGGCCCCGTATCCGACAGCCAGAAGCTTGAGGGACTTGACGATGAGGACGGCAAGCGCTATATGCATCACTACAACTTTCCGTCCTATTCCGTCGGCGAAACAAAGGCTTCGAGAGGCCCCGGACGCCGCGAAATCGGTCACGGCGCGCTTGCTGAGAGAGCGCTGCTTCCGGTAATTCCGTCCGTTGAGGAGTTCCCGTATGCGATAAGACTCGTTTCCGAGGTTCTTTCCTCGAACGGTTCTACCTCGCAGGGCTCTGTGTGCGGCTCCACGCTCGCGCTTATGGACGCAGGCGTTCCGATTAAGAAGCCTGTCGCGGGTATTTCCTGCGGACTTATCACCGAGGGCGAGCGCTGGATGACGATGGTTGATATTCAGGGCGTTGAGGACTTCTTCGGCGATATGGACTTCAAGGTTGCGGGTACTCACGAGGGTATCACGGCAATTCAAATGGACTTGAAGATTGACGGTCTTACCCCCGAAATCATCAAGAATGCGTTTGAAAAGACCCACAAGGCGCGCGATTATATCCTTGACGAGGTTATGCTCAAGGCAATCGACAAGCCCCGCGCAACCGTCGGCAAGTACGCTCCCAAGATGCTCACAACCAAGATCCCTGTTGAGAAAATCAGCGATGTTATCGGAAAGGGCGGAAAGGTTATCCAGAAGCTCTGCGCCGACTTCGAGGTTAAGATTGACGTTGACGAGGACGGAAACGTATTCATCTGCGGCGCTGACCTTGAGAAGGCAAACGCGTGCGTTCAGGTTATCTCCACGATTGTAAATCCTCCGGAAATCGGCGCGATTTACAAGGGCAAGGTTGTAAAGATTATGAACTTCGGCGCGTTTGTCGAGATTGCTCCCGGCAAGGACGGAATGGTTCATATCTCAAAGCTTGAAAATCACCGCGTTGAAAAGGTTGAGGATGTTGTTTCGGTTGGCGATGAGATTATCGTAAAGGTAATGGAAATCGACAATCAGGGCAGAATTAACCTCTCCCGCAAGGACGCTCTCGCCGATATTGAGGCGAAGAAAAAGGCAAAACAGCAGGCGGAGGGTTAATCGGCTTGTCTAAAATGCCTAAAAAATAGTGCTTTGCGGCGAAAAAACGGATTAATAATAACAAAAATTGTGAAAAGCCCTTGACAAAAAGGGCTTTTTGCTTTATAATTTATAATTGTGTGTTAGTATATTTTTCAGTAGTTGGAAATAATAACATACGGAATATTTTTATGGAGGTGAAATAATGCCTACGTTCAATCAGCTTGTCCGTAAGGGACGCGAGGTATCGGTTAAGAAATCCAAGGCTCCTGCTCTTCAGAAGGGTATGAACACTCTCAAGAAGGCGCAGATAGACCAGCATTCTCCGCAGAAGCGCGGCGTTTGCACGGCGGTCAGAACTCAGACCCCGAAAAAGCCTAACTCCGCAATGAGAAAGGTTGCCAGAGTTAAGATTTCCAATGGATATGAAGTTACTGCGTACATTCCCGGAATCGGACACAAACTGCAGGAGCACTCCGTTGTTCTTATAAGAGGCGGACGTGTAAAGGACCTCCCCGGCGTGCGTTACCATATCATCAGAGGTACGCTCGACGCTCAGGGTGTGGACAAGAGAATGCAGGGACGCTCGAAGTATGGAGCTAAGCGTCCGAAGGCAGGAAAGAAAGCGTAATTTCGAGAACTGTTAGCTGACAAGAAAGGCGTTATTTCTTATATAAAGTAGGAAAAATCGTGTTCTTGGCGGCGGAAGTGATTGGATTGCTTTCGAGTACCTATGATTTTCATTTTTATGTAAGGAGGGAAGTAAAGTGCCAAGAAGAGGTAATGTTCCCAAGCGTGAGGTTCTGCCGGATCCGCTTTACGGTTCGGAGTTGGTAACAAGACTTATCAACAACATTATGCTTGACGGAAAGAAGGGCGTAGCCCAGAAGATTGTCTACGGCGCGTTTGAAATCGTTGCCGAAAAGACAGGAAAGGACGCTCTCGAAGCTTTCGAGGAGGCAATGGAAAACATTATGCCTCAGCTCGAAGTTAAGGCAAGACGCGTCGGCGGTGCAACCTATCAGGTTCCTATGGAGGTTCGCCCCGAGAGAAGAAGAACGCTCGGTCTGCGTTGGATTACGACATACAGCCGTGCTCGTTCTGAAAAGACAATGAAGGAAAGACTCGCAAACGAGATTTGCGACGCGCTGAACAATCAGGGCGGAGCTTGCAAGAAGCGTGATGATACGCACAAGATGGCTGAGGCTAACAAGGCGTTTGCACACTTCAAGTGGTAAGAATAGGATAAGCTGCTTTACGGCGGCATAATTACGGAGGAATAAATGAAAAGAGACGTAACTCTTGAAATGACCCGTAATATTGGTATTATGGCTCATATCGATGCCGGTAAGACCACCACGACGGAGCGTATCCTGTTCTACACGGGTATCAACCACAAGCTTGGTGAAACCCACGAGGGCGCTTCCACGATGGACTGGATGGAGCAGGAGAAGGAGAGAGGTATCACCATCACTTCCGCTGCGACGACCGCGTTCTGGAAAGAGCACCGTATCAATATTATCGACACTCCCGGACACGTTGACTTCACGGTTGAAGTTCAGCGTTCGCTGCGCGTACTCGACGGTTCTGTAACCGTTTTCTGCGCAAAGGGCGGTGTTGAGCCGCAGTCTGAAACCGTTTGGCGTCAGGCTGACAACTATCATGTACCCAGAATGGCTTATGTAAATAAGATGGACATTATGGGCGCAGATTTCTACAATGTAGTTCATATGATGAAGGACAGACTGAAGTGCAACGCTGTTCCGATTCAGCTTCCTATCGGCGCTGAGGCTGATTTCAAGGGCATTATCGACCTGATTGAAATGAACGCCGATATTTATTATGACGACCTCGGAAAGGATATGCGCGTTGAGGAAATTCCCGCGGATATGCTTGATAAGGCTAAGGAGTACAGAGCGGCTCTGCTTGAAGCGGTTGCCGAGCTTGACGACGACCTTATGGACCGCTATTTCGAGAACGAAGGCGCGGATTTCACGACCGAGGAAATCAAAAAGGCTATCAGAAAGGGTACTATCGAGAATAAGTTCGTACCCGTAACCTGCGGTACTTCGTACAGAAACAAGGGCGTTCAGAAGCTTCTTGACGCAATTGTTGACTTTATGCCGTCGCCGCTCGACATTCCCGCAATCAAGGGCGTAAACCCCGATACCGGCGAGGAAGAAGAGCGTCACGCAGGCGACGACCAGCCTTTCTCCGCTCTCGCATTCAAGATTGCGACCGACCCGTTCGTAGGAAAGCTCTGCTTCTTCAGAGTATATTCCGGCTATGTTGAGGCAGGAACGACCGTTCTTAACTCGACAAAGGACAAGAACGAGCGTATGGGACGTATTCTCCAGATGCACTCGAACCACAGACAGGATATCGACGCTTGCCCGTGCGGAGATATTGCGGCTGTTGTAGGTACAAAGTACACCACGACAGGCGACACTCTCTGCGACGAAAATCACCCGATTATCCTTGAGTCGATGGAGTTCCCGGACCCCGTAATCGACCTCGCAATCGAGCCTAAGACCAAGGCAGGACAGGAAAAGATGGCGATTGCCCTCTCGAAGCTTGCCGAGGAGGACCCGACCTTCAAGACATGGACAAACCCCGAAACGGGTCAGACCATTATCGCAGGTATGGGCGAGCTTCACCTCGAAATTATCGTCGACAGACTGCTGCGCGAGTTCAAGGTTGAGGCTAACGTAGGCGCTCCGCAGGTTGCTTATAAGGAAACCATCACCGGCAACGCCGATGTTGATATGAAGTATAAGCGTCAGTCGGGCGGTTCCGGACAGTACGGTCACGTTAAAATCCGCGTATCCCCGAACGAAAGCGGCAAGGGCTATGAGTTCATCAACGCTGTTGTCGGCGGTTCTATCCCGAAGGAATTTATTCCCGCGGTAGACCAGGGTATTCAGGGCGCGCTCAACGCGGGCGTTCTCGCGGGATATCCCGTTGTCGATGTAAAGGTTGAGCTTTACGACGGTTCTTACCACGAGGTTGACTCGTCTGAAATGGCGTTTAAGATAGCGGGTTCAATGGCTATCAAGGAAGCGCTCAAGCAGGCTCATTCCGTAATTCTCGAGCCGATAATGAAGGTTGTCGTTGTTGTTCCGGACGATTATATCGGAAACGTAATCGGCGACCTGAACTCTCGCAGAGGTATGATTCAGAATCAGGAAACCAGAACCGGCAACGTTCAGGTAACCGCTCTCGTTCCGCTGTCCGAGATGTTCGGCTATTCAAACGACCTTCGTTCCAAGACGCAGGGCCGCGGTCAGTACGTTATGGAGCCGAATTCCTATATCGAGGTTCCGAAGTCTATCGCAGAGGGCATTATGTCCAAGCGCAAGCAGGCTGACTAATTAAAAAAATGCTCCGAAAATCAAGAAAACCTCTTGATTTTTGGAGTGAAATCTGTTACAATAAATTTATACCATTTTTGGGCGAAAGCTCAATTGAATTATAAGGAGGAAATACCAATGGCTAAGGAAAAATACGATTCCAGCTTACCCCACGTAAACATCGGTACTATCGGTCACGTTGACCACGGCAAGACCACTCTTACCGCTGCTATCACAAAGTACCTTTCTCTTCTGGGCAACGCTCAGTTCGAGGCTTATGATATGATTGATAAGGCTCCCGAGGAGAGAGAGCGTGGTATCACAATCAACACCGCTCACGTTGAGTACAAGACCGCAAAGCGTCACTACGCTCACGTTGACTGCCCCGGCCACGCTGACTATATCAAGAACATGATTACCGGTGCTGCTCAGATGGACGGCGCTATCCTCGTTGTTGCAGGTACCGACGGTCCTATGGCTCAGACCAAGGAGCACATTCTTCTTGCACGTCAGGTTGGCGTTCCCGCAATGGTTGTTTTCGTAAACAAGTGCGACGACGTTGACGACTGCGAGTACGACCCCGCTACCGGCGAGTACAAGAACTCCGAGATGCTCGAACTCGTTGAAATGGATATCCGCGACGAGCTTTCCAAGAACGGCTTCCCCGGCGATGACATTCCCGTTATCTTCGGTTCCGCTTACAAGGCTCTGACCTCTGAGTCCAAGGACCCCAACGACCCCATCTATGCTTGCATCAAGAAGCTGATGGACGCTGTTGACGATTATATTCCTACTCCTGACCGTAAGGAAGATATGCCTTTCCTTATGCCTGTTGAGGATACTATGACCATTTCCGGCCGTGGTACTGTTGCAACCGGACGTGTTGAGCGTGGTTCTGCAGTTGTAGGCGATACCGTTGAGATTACCGGTCTTACAACCGAGCCTAAGAGCACTGTTGTTACCGGTCTTGAGATGTTCCACAAGAGCCTTGATAAGGCTGTTGCAGGCTACAACATCGGCGCGCTGCTCCGTGGTATTACCCGTGACGAAATCGAGCGTGGTCAGGTTCTCTGCAAGCCCGGTTCCATTCACCCGCACACCAAGTTCAGCGGTCAGGTTTACGTTCTCAAGAAGGAAGAGGGCGGCCGTCATACTCCGTTCGTTTCCAACTATCGTCCGCAGTTCTTCTTCAGAACTACCGACGTTACCGGCGTAATCACTCTTCCTGCTGATAAGGAAATGTGCATGCCCGGCGATAACGTTGTAATGGACGTTGAGCTTATCACTCCTATCGCTATCGAGGAAGGTCTGCGTTTCGCTATTCGCGAGGGCGGCCACACCGTTGGTTCCGGAGTTGTTACCAAGATTAACGAGTAATAATCATTAATCGATGCACAAATCAAAGCGCTCTCCTCGGAGGGCGCTTTTTTGTGTTCGGGGAATTTCGCGGGCAAAAGTTCCGAAAAAGCGGATTTTGCAGTAATTTGCATTTGGGAAAATACGTTTTTGGGGTTGAAACGGCATATTTTTGAAAATTTCCGCATACATTTCATAAAAAGGAGTGAAATATATGCAGAAGATGAAAAATTTGATGATAGCAGCGGGGGCGTTCGCACTTGCAATTCTGACCTGCACTGGAACGGAAGTCGGGAAAATTATGCGAAAAGCGGCGTTTGCCTCGGCGGGGGTATTCGAAAAAGCGGACAAGCCCGAAGAAACGCACAATCCGCTTTCCGACAATTCCTCGGCCGTAAGCGAAATCACAACGCCGTTTTCGGAGAGCATTTCGTCGATGCTTGAATTATCGCAGTCGGAAAGCCGCTCGGAAACTGACACGAAAAGGGGCGAAATAATCACGCTAAATCGCTCTGACGCCTCCGATAACACGGATTATTCGGAATTTACGGAGCGGAGCGGTTCGATAAGCCGCTACACTATCGGAAAAATGCCGGGAACCGATTACATAACGCTTAAAAGCGGCGCTCAGGTGTGGAACTGCACGGAGATTGACAACAGCGTTCTTGAAAAAGCGGCGGACGAGCTTCCCAATTTTCACGAAAACGCAGAAAAATCGCCGCGAGTGCTGATTTATCACACACATTCAAACGAGAGCTTCCTTCCGAAATCCGCTTGGTACGACAAGTCTTATCCGCTGCGTTCGGCTGATTGCTCGCGGAATATGGTTGCCGTCGGGGACGCGCTCTGCGAGGCGCTCGCGAAGAACGGCGTTAGCGTAATCCACGAGTGCAGAACGCACGATTATCCGATGTTCACGGGCGCTTACTACCGCTCCGCCGACAGCGTGAGCAGTATCCTCGAAAAGTACCCCGATATCGACATTGTAATCGACCTCCACCGCGACGGGATAGTAAAAAGCGACGGTTCTCTCGGAGCGCCTGTTTGCGAGGTGAACGGGAAAACCGCCGCGCAGTTTATGATTATTTCTTGCTGTGAAAACGAGGATTTCGATATGCCGAATTATATCGAGAATTTCAAGCTTGCGTGCCTTTTACAGAACGCCGCCGAGGAAATGTATCCGGGACTTTCGCGGCCCGTTCTGTTCGATTATCGGAACTACAATCAGGAGTTGTCGCCGGGCGCGCTGCTGATTGAGGTTGGAAGCCACGGAAATTCGCTCGACGAGGCGCTTTATACTGGCGAACTTCTCGGAAACGTGATTGCAAAGGCGCTTGAAAAGGGCGCTATTCAAGATTGACCAAATCGTCCGCGTCGAGATAATCCTCGATATACTGCTTTTTGAGCAGCTCGCGCGGGATATAATCATTGAATTTTCCGCAGATTTCGCAGTTGTCGGGTATCGAAAACCCATACTTGTCCGCCTTATTTTTCTTGATATCGTCAAGCGCGTTCAAAAGAGCGCGCTTTCCTCTGTCCGTGCGAACCTCGATGCACACGGGAATGTAGCGCGATATCCACGCTTCCGCGTCAAATCCGCGCTCACGGAGAGCGTAGAGCAGCGCCATTGTTCCGCGCGTTCCGATAAACGGGAAAACCGCGTACATCGTATCCGAAAGCGGCAGGACGTAATGCTCGGAGTTGCCGGCTACCGCGTTTGTGAACAGCGCGCGGACGTCCGAAAGCCGCTTTTGCGCGCTCTCGTCCATAAAACCGTACTCCTCGCCGCTCGTGAGGACTTCGAGGATTTTCTTCATAACGCGCGTGTGAACGTACTCGTTTCCCGTATCCGTCCACATATTCGCGGAAATGCCCTCGACGTGCTTGACGTAAATAATCTGCGCTTTTCTGTCAAGCTCGGTAACTTCCCATGCCTGTCCCGCAAGCGCAAACTGGCTTTTCGGCGGGAACGGATTTTGAACCGTGCCGATAACCTCGGAGTTGTTCCTGACGGTAAATTCCACAGGAACCGAGAAAACCGCGAGAAATTCGTAGTTATTGACGGCGGCTTCGCCTTTTTCACCGATAAGCAGCTCGCCGTTTTCGCCGCGCTCAAGGTGACCGTTCTCGAGGAGGTGACGCAAAAGCGCGAGATAATCGTCCTTTGAAATGCCGGAGAACACGGACAGCGTTAGGATTTGCCGCGCAAGCTCGCGCGGCTGAAGCGAGCCGTTCGCCGACATAACCGCCATTGTCTGGTGATAGAGAAGCGAGAAAGGCAGCTTAGGCAGATACATGGGTTCAACGAACTTTTCGCGCGTATAAAGCAAAATCTGCGCCGCGCACATCACAAAATCCCAGTTTATTTCCTTGTAGAAAACGGTTTTCGGCAGGCTCATATCATACCTGAACGCAAAGCGCATTTCCGCTTCGCCGCCGCGCCTGCCTGTTCTTCCGAGGCGCTGGACAAGTCCCGAAACCGTGAGCGGACAGCCCGTCTGAACTATTCTTTCAAGCCGCCCGACGTCAATTCCGAGTTCAAGCGTAACCGTGGCGCCCGTGCAGACGGGAAGCTCCGCCGATTTCATACTTTTCTCGGCAAATTCACGAAGCGCGGGTGAAATGTTCGCGTGATGAACGAGATAACAGCCGCCGTCGTGATTTTTCTCGGATAAAGCGCGGAGATGCGCGATATTTTCCTCAACCTCGCCCTTGCTGTTCGAGAACAGAATACAGCGCTTTCCGCGGGTACATTCGTAAAGGTAGTCGTAATATTCGGCAAGGAGAGTTTTGCTGTTTTTATTCGGAATTTTCTCGGCAATCGGGAAAAATCGCACGGAAAGTCGGATTTTTCTGCCCTTATCGCGGCATTTCGGCGTTGAACAAGACCTGTTTGTTCCCATATTCAGCCATTTTTCCGCGTTCGCGGTATCGCCGAGCGTCGCCGAAAGACCTATTCTGCGCGGCGCAAAGCCGATTATCCGCTGTATTCTTTCGAGAACGGAAAGAAGCTGCAAGCCCCTGTCGCCGTCCATAAAATAGTGAACCTCGTCGATGATTATGAAGCGCAAATCGGAAAAAAGCCGCGAAACGGCATTGCTGTTGCGGATAAGCAGACTTTCAAGGCTTTCGGGAGTCGTCTGCATAATGCCGCGCGGGTTCTTGACAAGACGTTTTTTCGCCGTGGGAGAAGCGTCGCCGTGCCATTTCGTGACGGTGATATCCTGCTCGTCAAGCAGCTCTTGAAGCCGCTCGAACTGGTCGTTTATCAGCGCTTTCAGCGGCGAAACGTAAAGCACGCCGACCGAGTTTGACGGGTTTTCCCAAAGATGCGTAAGCACGGGCAGAAACGCGGCTTCGGTTTTGCCGCTCGCCGTTCCCGACGCGAGAAGCAGGTTGTCGTCCGTGTCGAAAACGACTTTCGCCGCCTCGACCTGAATTTCGCGCAGCTCCTCCCATTTATTCCGGTAAATGAAGTCCTGAATAAACGGCGCGAAGCGGTAGAATACGGAATTGTCGCTCATATTTCAAAGTCCTCAAAGCCGTCCTGCGCGCTTTCGCTCCCGCCTTCGGAAAACTTGAAATCTTCCTCGCCCATAAGCTCGGCGAGAGATTTTTCGGGGTTCTGATAAGCGATATTGAGAAGCTCGATGAAATCGCGAATCATCTCGCGCGGAGTGATATTCGAGTCCGCGCCTACTCTGCCAAATTCAGCCTTGACGAAGAAAATTCTGTCCTCAAGCGTAATTTTCGGCTCGTATCCGAACACAATTCCGTGAATTTCGGCAAGCTTCTCCGTGAGAACCGTAAGTTCCTCGTAATTGAGCGGGGAAAGTCGGATTATCGGCGACATCAGGTCTTTCACATCGTCCGAAGCGAATCTGCCGCGTTCCAGCCGCGAGCGCAGCGCTTCATAGCTGAACACGCCGCGGCGGGTATCCTCAACGCACTGCGGCGTTCCGCCGAGGATAATTCCGAGATTGTGGGCTTTTCCCTGCATAACGTCGTTGTACATCATCAGAATTTTCTCGTAATTGTACTGCCGAGTGACGGAATTTGAGATTTTCATAATATTCACAAGCTCGTCAATCATAATGACAAGTCCCTTGTAGCCCGCGCTGACGAGGAAAGAGGTCATCAGCTTGATGTAGTCGTACCAGTTCTCGTCGTTAATTATCGTGGAAACGCGCAGGCACTCTTTAGCCTCGGATTTCGTGGAAAATTCACCGCGAAGCCAGCGCACGGCGTTTCTCTGACGTTCCTCGTCGCCGTCGCGGAAGCCGTGGTAATACTCCGCGATAATTCCCGCAAATTCAAACCCGTGAACCATATCCTCAAGGCTGTTTATTTTCGAGAAAATGCGCTTTTCAACTTCAACGTCAAAGAAAGTGTTGTCGCGGGTGATTTTGCCCTCGGCGAGAATTTCGTTTCTCACGCCGTCAATCCACTTTTCGAGAATAAGCGAAAGCGCGCCGCCATCGGGTTTTGCCTTAACGGAGAGGTTTTTCATAAGCTCTCGGTATGTGGCAAGCCCCTGACCTTTTGTGCCGCAAAGCCTGCGTTCGGGGGACAAATCCGCGTCTGCGGCGGCGAAACCGCGGTCTGTGATATGCGCGCGCATGGTCTGGAGAAGAAAGCTTTTTCCGCTTCCATAGCGCCCGACAATGAAGCGGAAGAACGCGCCGCCGTCCTCCGCTATCGAAACGTCTTTCAAAAGCGCGTCAATTTCGTCCGAGCGCCCGACTGCGATATATCCAAGCCCCGTGCGCGGCACAACGCCGCCTTTCAGCGCGTTAATCAAACCTGCGGCAATTCTTTTCGGTATCTGCACAATAAACGACCTCTTTTCAGCGAAAATTCACATTTTGCAGTATTTTGCGGTTATTTTCCTATCTTTTCATTATATCACAATTTTTTGTAAAATGCAATATCCCGAATGTCTTGCATTTGAAACACAAGTGTGGTACAATAAGGGAAAAGGGGGCGGTTTGATGAAAATACCGGAGCAAATAGCCGAAATTCTCGCAAAGCTTGAAACGGCGGGATTTGAGGCGTATGTTGTCGGCGGGTGCGTGAGGGACGAAATTATGGGGAAAACCGCTCACGATTACGATATCACAACGTCCGCAGAGCCGCAGGAAACCGAGCGTGTTTTCGGGGATTGCCGCGTTGTTGAAACAGGGATAAAGCACGGCACGGTTACGGTTCTGTACAAGGGGCTGAGCGTTGAGATTACTACATTCCGCGTTGACGGAGATTATCCCGACGGCAGACACCCAAGTGAAGTTTCGTTCTCGAAGAATATCAAAGACGACCTCGCAAGGCGCGATTTCACGATGAACGCGATTGCATACAGCCCGAAACGCGGGATAATCGACCCGTTCGGCGGCGAAAGCGACATAAAAGCGCGGATTATCCGCTGCGTCGGCGAACCCGAAAAGCGTTTCTCCGAGGACGCTCTGCGCGTTCTCAGAGCGCTCAGATTTTCGGCGGAGCTTGGTTTTTCGATTGACGATAAGACAAGCGAAGCGCTATTCGCCAAAAAAGATACTCTTGCAAAAGTATCGAAAGAGCGGACTTTTTCCGAGCTGAAAAGGCTTTTATGCGGGGATAACGTGAAAAATGTGCTGATTGAATACCGCGAGGTTCTCGCGGAGATTATTCCTGAACTGAGAGAAATGTTCGATTATGAGCAGAATTCGCGTTTTCACAACAGCACGCTTTACGTTCACACGGCAAGAGCTGTCGAAGCCGCTCCCAAAACCGCCGTGATGCGGCTTGCGATGCTGTTTCACGATATCGGGAAGCCGCTTTGCAGAACGACCGATGAGAACGGCGAGGGGCATTATTACGGTCATGCGGGGAAAAGCGCGGAGATTGCCGAGCGGGTTTTGCGGGAATTAAAGTGCGATAACGCGCTCAGAAGGAATGTTTGCGAAATTATAAAATATCACGATATTCACGTTGAACTGTCCGAGAGAATTATCAGAAAAAGGCTCGCGAGGTATGGTACAGAGCGGTTTCGCGATATTATGGAGGCGCATATCGCCGATGATTCGGCAAAGCAGGATTTTTGCCTTGAACGCACGGAGAACGAAAGAAAAGCGATTGAGATTGCGGAGAAAATCGCCGCCGAAAAGCCTTGCCTTTCGCTCTGTGAACTCGCCATAAGCGGGAAAGACCTCAAAGAAATTGTGCCGCCGTCGCCGAAAATGGGCGAAGTGCTGAAAAAACTGCTCGGCGAGGTCGTCGACGGCTCGCTCCCTAACGAGCGTGAAGCGCTTCTGAATCGCGCAAAAGAACTCCTGAGATGACAGTCGGTCGTTTCGCTCCAGTCGTCGCGCTCCGTGCTCCAGTCGCTCCCGCGGGGTTTAAGACCTTTTTCTGAAGAA
>UMHM01008682.1_pt1 | contig 40307 bp, 47 predicted proteins | sample 1965501 | NCBI WGS metagenome assembly UMHM01 (sample SAMEA4836095, study PRJEB28245) | human gut metagenome | biome: gut microbiome; material: fecal sample | place: Denmark | collected 2008
CTCTCGCATAACGAGAACTGGCGTTCTTTGACAGGCTGAAGCAAAAAAGCACGCTATATGCGTGCTTTTTTGCTTTTGCCTAAAATGTCGGTCATTAAAACCGCATAATCGAAAACGACGTCGGTGCCGTAAACGATCTCGTTCAAACGCCTGCGGGCGGCTGATGGCTGACCGCGTCAATAAACAGCAGCGTCAGCCCGATATACATGGCGCAGGCCGCCGCAATCAGGGCGCAGCCCACGATGCATAAGATCCGGGCCGCGCGGCTTTTCCGCAGGTACTTCGCGCTCAGTACGATCCCGGCCGCAGAGGCCAGAAGCAGTACCACAGCAAGTCCCAAAGTCATGGCAGTTCCTCCTTTACAGCGGGCGGAAGGCGTCGATCACCTCGGTGAACCACTTCAGCTCACGGGTGTAGCGCTGGCGCAGGGCGTCCGGCTTTTCCCGGCCCTTGCCGGGATCGAAGAAGCCCCGGTCACAGTGGGCGGCGATGTACAGCCTGCCGTCAGTATTGAGGTTGAGAGCGAATTTCCCGGAGGTCTCCGCCAGCTTCATGAGCCGCTCCATCCGGCTGGGGTTCAGGATGCGCAGGGCCTCCTGTTCGTCGTCGCTGCTGAGATTGAACTTCTTGTTGAAGTCCTCGTTCTCCGTCTTGATGGTGCGGGAGTTGAACAGCTTATCCAGCTTGCCCCGGGGCCAGATGGTCAGCCACGTGGGGAATTCCCGTCCCAGCTCACACAGCATCCATTGGCCGGCATAGACCACCTGCTCGTTCTTCTCCCACAGGCCGGTCTCCTCCCGCTGGAACTCCTTGACATCCGTCAGCCGGACGGTACACAGCTCTGTTGTCAGGCCCTGATACGTTCCCCGGACATAGCCGCTGCCGCTGCAATGGGTGTGGTCCGGCAGGGGAATGTTGGTGTCCTCGGCGTTCAGCAGATGCGGGGCGGGCTCCATCTGCACGTTGTCAAAGACGGCGTTGACCACGTCCGGCACGATGGTGTTATATACCTGCCGGTCGGCGGCGCCTTTGCTCTTGCTTTTCAGCCATTCGCCCAGACCGGCGATCAGCACGCCCACGATGACCACGGGGATCGAGCCGTTCATAATGATGCCAATCAGCACCACGATGGCGCCCAGGCCGATCAAAAGCTTGCCGCCTGCGCCGCCGCGCTTGCCCTTTTGCATCTCTTTGGTAAGCTGACGGTCTGTCAGCTTATTTTTCTGTTCTTCCATCGCTTACTCCTTTGCGTCCGCACGGTTCAAAACGGGGCTTTCCATCAGCAGATCCAGCAGATTGCCCATGCCGGTCAGCGAGGCGGTGAACCACTTGCGGATGCCGTCGATGTCCCGCAGATCCAGCTCCTCCGGAACGCCCGCGAACACATACCGGGTGTTTAGGGCCAGCGCCAGATCGCCGTCACGGAGGATCAGGCCGCACAGCTTAGAGGTACGGGAGGTAGTCTCCAGCTTCTTTACCAGCTCACGGAGCTGCGGCGTGACCTGATCGTCCACCTCTTGACCGCTCGCCGTGTGAGCGGCAAAGTGCTTCCGGAAGGCGGCGGGGTCGGTGATGTCGTCCTCCTTCCGCTCCTGGAACATATCGTTCAGTGTGATGTCCAACGCCGGGTCGCAGATGCCCTTGCAGCGGACCACGATGCCGCGGAACAGCGTCTCGGTTCGGGTCATCCAGTTGTCGTTGTCGGGGCCGGACTTTTCCTCCACCGTGCGGCGCAGCTCCACATTGGCCGCGGAGAACCGCAGGCCCTTGTGTTCACCCTCATGAAAGTCCGTCACGGTGCATTCCGTAAAGGGATCATTCGACAGCTTTGCCGCCGCCAGGTACCCCCAGTCGATGGGCAGCGTGGCCGGCTCCGGCTCCGGGCCGAAGGCCTTCGTCAGCTCCGTGCGGAAGAAGCTGCCCAACTGCTGCTGCATCAGCGCCTTTTTCTTCTTTTGGGCGGGCTTTGCCACCAGCAGGAACAGCGCCACACCGGGGAACGCCAACGCGCAGACCAGAAGGGGGTCACGCCGTATAAACATTGTGATACACCCGGCGATCACCAGAATAACGCCCAGCAATATGCCGATGCTCTCCGTTCTCTGATAGCTTCCCAGCTTTTTCGACAGCTCCGCGTCGGTCAGTTTCTCCATACCGACGGCGGGTTCTCTCTCTTTCTTCATATTGGTATTCTCCTTACCAGTTTTCCTCCAGCCAGTTCTCGCCCCAGGCCGCCGCGGGATCATACGGCTCATCGGGCCATTCGGGGGCGAAGGGCCTGCCATATGCGTCATAGGCTATACCGTCCTCGTCCAGCGTATAGCCCTCCGGCAGCGCGAAGTAGTTCACGCCGTCATAGTACCAGATACGTCCGTCCGATTCCTCGAAGCAGGCGTTTTCCGGGTCGGCATAGGCCGCCATATCGCCATTGCGATAGAACACACCGGTGCTGTCGGCATCCTCCTCGCGGGGGACGTTGCCGTCGGAGAACAGCACAAAGGCATTGCCGTCAGCGCTGAGGCAGGGATAGAGAATTTCGGGGCCGGTCACATAGGGGCCGCGTCCGTCGGTGCTCTCATACAGCGGGCCGCTGCTCATGGTGCGGTCGGTAAAGCACTCAATGACCCGCATTTGATTGGTGTCGAAGGCGAAGGTCTCGCCCAGGGCATTCTGCCACACGCCGTCCAGCAAACTGATGTCATAGGGGGCTATCTCCCCCTGGGACGGCTCAAAGTGCAGGTCGTTGATCTCGCCGTAGCTGCTGCCCTCACCGGCACCCTCGTGACGTACGGTGAAGCCGCCGCCCTCCTTCACCAGATAATAGTACCGGTCGGAGTCAATCTCACTGTACTTGAGGCCCAGGCCGTGTTCATCCCGGAACAGGCTGCCCGTTCCGACACGGCCATACCAGGTGCGGAAGGTGTAGCTGCTGGTGGAAATGTCCAGCAGCAGTTGGCTGCCGTCGTCGCCCTGCCAGGCGGTGACATCGTCGGTGAGATCCTCGTCGGCCAGCACCTCCCAGGCGTTGACCGGGTCATTGGAATTGTCGTAGCTGTCATTGCCGCCGCAGGCCGTCAGGCTCAACGCCAGCACCAGGATCAGCAAAAGGTTCAGGCAATTCTTCTTCATGGCTCGCCCCTTTCCGCGACGGTCAGTCCAGGCGCTCGTAGTAATCGTAGTCGCCGGTAACGCCCCAGTACATACCGTTTTCACCGGCTGTCGCAATGAGGTAGGAGACATCGTCAAACTGCTCGGAGTCGGCGGCGTAGTGTCCCTGTGCCTCATCCACCAAACGGAGCAGACCGCTGTCGATGGCGGTCCGGGTGTCGCCCTGCTGGTCATACAGCACCCAGTCGCCGACAGCGCCGATGATGATCACGCTGTCCTCCGTCTCGTCGCCGTCCAGATACCAGGTGCCCTCGAAGCCCAGGTGATCGGTTCCCTCGTCAGCGAAGTCCGCCACCTGGGATTCCTCCGGCTGGAACACATAGCTCTCGGTGTCCGCGTCCCAGAACCACACCATCAGCACCTGCTGGCCGTCCAGCTCGAACAGCATGGCCACGTCGCCGTTGCCGTCGCCGTCCCGGTCGGCAAAGTCGATGCTCTGGAACTCCTCCCAGGGGTCGCCCTGCAGGGTGATGGGATAGTCTACATAGTCGTACAGGGTCTGGGTCTCATCGTCCAGATAGAAGTCGGCGCTGTCGTTGTTGATGCACACCAGCACCTCGGTATCCTCTCCATTGCGGGTGATGCTGCCGTAGTCCCGGATGATGCCGCTCACGCGCCAGTCGTCGCCCACCACGTCGTTAGGATCCTCATTCTGATCGCCGCCGCAGGCGGCCAGGCTCAGGCACAGTACCAGAGCCAGTATAAGGGCAAATAGCTTTTTCATCGTTCTCTTCCTTTCCGCGCCTGTCAGGCCATCTTCTGATAGTAGTCGTTCTCGCCGCCCCAGTACATCACGTCGTCGCCGATGACGGTCATGTCATAGACCACATCGTCAAACATGGTGGACACGGCAAAGTACTGCCCCTCATCGGCGGAGTTGACCTCCAGCGTGCCGCAGTCCACCTCGGTGGGATCGCCGTCACCGCCGGGACGCTCGGCCAGGGACCAGTTGCCGTACTCGTCGATCTCGATAATGCTTTCGGCAGCGGCATCGGCATCCATGAACCACGCACCCGCCAGGGCGGCGTAGTCGCCGGCGGCGCTGTCGCCATTGCCGTCGCCGCCCTCCACGGCGCCGACATAGACATAGTCGCCGAAGGAATCCACATGGAGGGTGCCGTCCTCGTCCATCCAGCTGTGGTGGGCCACACCGTCATGCTCATTATAGAAGTAGTCAGCGCTGTATTCCTGCGCCATCTGGATGTAGCCGCTGGCAGTCAGCTCCTCGCTGACATCGTACAGGGAGAAGCGCATCTCGTCGCCGTCGTCGTTCAGGGCTACCACCAGCTGGCTGCCGTCCTCGCCGGACCAGATGCCCTTATACATGCTGTAGTCCACCAGCTGCTGGGTGTCCTTCACCATGCCCTCGAAGGATTCCGGAGGCGTGACAGATCCGTCGCCGCCGTTGTCATCGGTGCCGCCGCAGGCGGCCAGGCTCAGGCACAGCACCAGAGCCAGCATCAGAGCCAGATGCTTTTTCCAAATTTTCATGTTTTGTTCTCTCCTTCAGTCTTTTTTTCATCAATGGGCCTGCTCCGCCATGGAAAAGAGCTCGTCATGGCTCAGTTCCACGTTGCCGAAGCGGACAAAAATGCCGTTGGTCACGGCGCTGTTCCACAGCTGTGGGTCAGTCAGGGGACGGAAACGAAGCTTATCCAGATAGGGCTTCATATCCAAAAGCAATCGGCTGCCGGACACAAAATCAACCTGCAGAACGTAATCCGCCAGGGGTGATACGGCTGATATATATTTCCGGTTCAAGTGCGTTCCTCCTTTCCTGCGATGTCCTTCCTAGGTATAAAAGATCCACTGTACCAACATTGTACAGTGGATCCTTTCCGATTCCTATTAACCTCTGGTTAATTCTTTGCCTGCTCCGCCAGACGGCGGCGCTTGGTGCGGGTATCGCCCTCGATGCCCAGCTTGGCGTAGAGCTGGTTGACATACTGCTTGACGCTGCCCTCGGAGAGATAGAGCTTTTCGGCGATCTCCCGGTTGGTGAGCCGCTGGGCAATCAGGGCGGCGATCTCCCGCTCCCGGTCGGTCAGCAGGGCAAAGGCGGCGGGAGCGGCCATCCGGCTGCGGCGTGCCTCGGCGGCTTCGCCCAGCGCGATGATCTGTGCTGTAAAGTCATTGATACCGGTGAGCAGCGGCTTAAGATAGCGGTAGTTCTCCACGAAGGGCATTACGAGACCGTCCGGTGCCGCGTCGGCCAGTGCCTGGGTCAGCAGGGCGGCGGCCTCCTCGTGCTTGCCCAGCCTCTCGTAGGCGGCGGCCATCTGGAGACGGATGTGCAGCACCACCAGGCTGTAGTGCATCCCCTGGCACAGGGTCAGCAGCCCCTCGCCCCGGGCGATCACCTTGGCGTAAGCGCCCTGGGACAGATACACCTGGTTTTCGATCAGCTCCATCATGGGCTTGCCCGGCGCCAGGAAATTGACGGTGTGCAGGGCATGGGCACGGAACACCTCGGGAATCTTCTCCGGTTCGCCCAGCAGGGCGTAATAGTAGGCGCAGGTGGCAGCCAGAATGTTCAGCCAGTCCACGTTGTGCTGCTGCAGCAGCACCGTCCGGCGCTGGGCGAAGGTATACCGGGGCGTAAAGTCCGTATGGGGGGACAGCCGCCAGGCCAGAAAGTCGCAGCACAGGGCCATGTTCATCTGGCCGTTGCCCTCAATGTTGGAATAGGCGCTCTCCAGCGCGATCTGGGCATCGTCGAAGCGGCCCTGCAGAAAGGCGGCCTCTGCCCGCATGATCCGCTCCGCGCCCTGACCGTGGCCGTTGGTGATCTTATAGTAGTGGGGCATGCACTCGTCCATCTCGGCCAGCTCCTTATTCAGCTGGCCCGGCTCACGGTGGAACATCATCAGCACCGACGGGGAGCCGAAGGTCCAGCCGCCCTCGTTGCGGATGCTGATGGCGGGGCGGGACATCTGCGCGCTGGCGCTGCGGTGCAGGCGGCTCATGGCGCTGATGTCGTTATAGCACAGGAAACTCATGATCAGATCGCATTCGCCCAGCAGGTTGCCCCGCTCACCGTCCGGCATGTCGGGGTGCTCCTCGATGGAGGTCAGCAGCAGGGCCTTCAGCTCCATCATTTTGGGGATCTGCCGCCAGGTGAACATGCGGCGCATCAGCACCAGCAGCGCAAAGGGGTGCTCCTTCAGCACGGCGACGGGACATTCGTCCAGAAAGGTCAGCACGTCCTCCGGCTTCAGCGCGGCCATCAGGATACCGGCGTCCCGCTCCACCACCCGCAGGATGGCGTCATAGCTGCCGCTTTTCCGATAGGCGCTCAGGGCGTGGAGGTACTGCCCGTGCGCCTCGTACCACGCGCCGTAGCGGTCGTGGTAAAGCCTCTGCTTTTCCGACGGCAGCCGGGCAAAGACCCGTTCGGCACAGTCCTTCATCATATGGTGGAAACGGTAGGAAACGCCGTCCGGCAGCCGCCGCACAAAGGCGTTCTGCTCCGTCAGCATGGTCAGCAGACCGGCGGTATCCTCGTTTTCCGTGATGGCCTGAGCCATCTCCACGGTGAACTCGTCGGCAAGTCCCATGACCGCCAGAAATTCCTGCTGCCGGGCGGGGAGAGGGTCGATCATGGCGGCGGAGAACATGGAGTAGATATCCGAGTTCCGCCCCGGCAGCTGGCCGTACTCGGACAGGGCGCAGAGATTCAGATAGACGGCGGAGAACCATCCCTCGCTGGAATAGAGGAGGGATTCCACCTGGCCGTCGTCCAGGTCGGTGCCGCAGCGATGGGCGTAGATGGACAGCTCGGTATGGTTCAGGCGGAGCTGCTCCACGCCCACCTGATACACCCTGCCGCCCAGGCGCAGCAGCGTCTCGCCGGGCAGAAAGCGGTCGCGGCTGGCGACGATCAGGTGGGCATTCTCCGGCAGGCGGTTGGCCAGCATGCCGATGAAATTGGCGATGCGGCCATCCGTCAGCAGGTGGAAGTCGTCAATGAAGATGTAGCGGGAGCACTGGCCGGACAGAATATGGCACAGATCGTCCGTCAGCAGACTGGCACCGGCGGGGTCGGAGGGGCAGTCGTAGTCCCGCAGCAGGTCGAACCCCGCCCGGGCAAAGGCGTCCTGCACGCTCTTCCAGAAGATGGAGACGTTGTCGGAGTAGACGCTGATGCGGATCACCTGGAGGGGCTCCGCCTTGGCCCGCTCTCCCAGATACCAGTTGACCGCCGTGGTCTTGCCGTAGCCCATGGGCGCCACCACAGTGGTCAGTGCGCAGCGGGAAATGGGCCGCAGGCACTCCTGCAGCCGCTCGGATATGTAGATGGTATTCAGATGCCATTTTTGCTTTGCCATAGTGCCGCTCCTGCCATAGATTGCATATTTTATCCATTATAACACAAGCGGCGGAGCAGGTCAAATCGCACAGGTGGGGCGGGGAGCATCCGCTCCCCGCCCCACCTGTGTCTGTTGGCTGCTATTTCAACCGGCCGTCGCCTGCCATAAGGGCCGTCATCTCCTCGATGCGCTCCAGCGGGAAGGGAGGCTCACACAGGGGCTTCATGGCGATGGACATGAGCTTCATGGGGTTATCGTCCGCCGCCACCCGGTTGGAGCTGAGCGCGCCGCAGCGTTTGCAGCGGTGGATGATGGCCCACTCGCCGCCCTTTCGCACCCAGACCGAGATGGGCTCCATGATGCCGCCGCAGTCGCTCTCCCGGTCGCCCGGCTCGATGTCCACATGGAGGCTGCTGAGGCAGTTGGGGCAATGGTTGCGGTGGTCGCTTCCGGCGTTTTCCGGTGTGCAGAGTCTGCCGCAGACCTTGCAGGTGAAGGCGTCATGGCAGGCGTGGGTCTTATAGTAGCCTTTTTCAAAGGTTTTGCGTTTGTTTTCGCGGTTCATTTTTACTCCTCCTGAAGATATGTGTCCGATCTTCCGGGAGGAATGGCGTGTGAAATAGATTTGCCAGACCTCCCGGTCAGGCCACACGCTCCAGTGACATGGTGCTCAGTTTCAAAAATTTCTCCTTACGTTTCTATGATATTTTCAGCGGTGTCAAGATGACACACTTTACTGACAAAATGATAGGTGTTCCGGGCTGCTTCAAGCTTCCGCCGCGTCGCCGCAGAACAGGTGAAGTCCCAGCGCCGCGTTGAAGCCCGTGGCGGCGAACACGCTGAAGCGCTCCACCACGCCGAAGTATGCGGCAGGCACCAGCTTCATGCCCACCGCACCCACCAGCATCATGCCGAGAGCGATAGCGGCGCAGATACCGTAGGAGCGGCAGCGGCGATCCCGCACGCCTGCGGCGATGATGAGCGACAGCGACACGATGGACAGCAGCACCACCGCGGCGGTCACCACCATGTGCATCACATCCTGGAACGCCCCGGCATAGCCGCTGTCCGAGAGGGGGAACATGCGGTAGCCGATGGCGGAGATCCACTCCATGACGGCGAAGAGATAGATGCCGGTGCGCAGGAGCCGGGTCTTCCGCCCCTGGATGCCGATGCAGACCACCGTGGCGCAGACCACCTCGCAGGCGTTATACAGGGCGCTGAGCTGGTTCCACAGCGCCAGGGACGGCGCGTTGGCGGCGCTCAGGTCGCTGACGGCCTGCGCCATCCAGTTGTAACCGGGATAGGCCAGCGGCGCAAATACCACCGCCGCCGTATACGATAGAAAGCTGACGATACCCAGTAGGCCCAGCTTCTGCACCAGAGTTTTCTTCATACAGGTTCCTTCTTTGATCAGATCGTTCCGCCGCTGGCGTTTTCGTGAAAAAGGCGGAAAAAGAGCCGGACATGGGATTCCAGCCTCATGAGACATTCCGCCTCCTTTTCCGGCTGGCGGTCGCAGATGCCCAGCAGCGTGATGACAGGCGCGATATACATCATGGCCATGGTATCGGGATCCTCGGCGCGCAGCTCGCCGGAGGCGATCAGACTGCGGAAGATCCCGGCGTGATAGGCCACCATCCGCTCCACATACCGCCGGGAGTACAGCGCGGACAGCTCCGGCGAGCGGAACTGCTCGATGGTCATCATCCGGCGGAAGTGGCTGACAGTCTCATTGTGGAGGGAGTACTCGAATATCTGCCGCACCTTTTCAAACAGTGCGTCCTCGGTGATCTCCGTGAATACCGGGATATCCTGGGCTACGTTCTGCACATGGATGTCGATCCGGTCGGTGTCCCGCTGGTATTGAAGGGCGGTCTCCTCCACGATGGCGTCGAAGATCGCCTGCTTGCCGGGAAAGTGGTTGTAAAGGGAAGGTGCTTTAATACCGACGGATTTGGCGATCTCACCTACGCTGACGGCATTATATCCCCTGGTGGAGAACAGCTCCAGCGCCTTTTCTATGATCCTTTTTCTGGTGTCCTCCTGCTTCATGACGCCTCCAAGACTAACTAACGTTTGTTAGCTACATTATAGCAATGTTTTTGCGCTTGTCAAGAGCCGGGCGCGAAAAAATGTTTTCATCTGGAAGGTGGTATGATAAAATTGGGGAGAGTGAGAGCAACAGCAACTTTTGAGAAGAAGGAGCGTTTGACAATGGATCAGATCAAGAAGAATTTTGGCTTTGGCTTTATGCGTCTGCCCATGCAGGACAAAGAGGTGGACATTGAACAGACCAGCCGCATGGTGGACGCGTTTCTGGAGGCGGGCTTCAACTACTTCGACACCGCCCGCGGCTATCTGGACGGGAAGAGCGAGAAGGCGCTGAAGCCCTGTCTGACCAGCCGCTATCCCCGTGACCGGTACATCCTGACCGACAAGCTGAGCAACTTCTATTTCAAGAAGGAGGAGGACATCCGCCCCCTCTTTGAAAGCCAGTTGGAGGCCTGCGGTGTGGACTACTTCAACTTCTACCTGATGCACGCCCAGAGCGCGGAGATCTTCAAGCACTTCAAGAGCTGCCGGGCCTATGAGACGGCCTTTACCCTGAAGGAGGAGGGAAAGGTGCGCCATGTGGGAATCTCCTTCCACGACCGCGCAGAGGTGCTGGAGCAGATCCTGACGGAGTATCCCCAGATCGAGGTGGTGCAGCTCCAGTTCAACTATCTGGACTATGACGATCCCGCGGTGCAGAGCCGCAAGTGCTATGAGGTGTGCCGGAAGTACAATAAGCCGGTGATCGTGATGGAGCCGGTAAAGGGCGGCAATCTGGCCCGGCTGCCGGAGGAGGCCAAGGCCGTGCTGGACGAGCTCCGGGGCGGCAGTCCCGCCAGCTACGCCATCCGCTTTGCGGCGGGCTTTCCCGGCATCATGATGGTGCTGTCCGGCATGAGTGACATGCAGCAGATGCAGGATAATATCAGCTTTATGCAGGACTTCCAGCCGCTGAACGAGCGGGAGCTGGCCGCGGTGGGGAAGGTGCAGGAGATCTTCCGGGGCATGAACCTGATCCCCTGTACCGCGTGCCGGTACTGCGTGGCCGGATGCCCGGCCCACATCTCCATCCCGGATCTGTTCGCCACCATGAACACCAAGCAGCTCTATCACGACTGGAACGCCGACTATTACTATCACGAGGTACACGCACGCTCCGGACACAAGGCGTCCGACTGCGTGAAGTGCGGCCGGTGCGAGGAGGCATGTCCCCAGCATCTGCCCATCCGCCAGCTCTTGATGGACGTGGCGGAGGAGTTCGAGAAGAAGCCGGAGGCGTAACACATATAAAAAATATCCGCATGCCATACGACATGCGGATATTTTCGGGGCGAAATACTTACGCCAGTACCAGACGAACCGGGAAGGAGCAAACGGCGGTGGCGGTGTCGCGGTGGGCGTCGCTGTCCATGGCGGCCAGCGCGGCCTTGACGGCGCTCCAGCAGAACACCAGGCCGAACAGCAGCGGCACACATACAGCACCGGCGTGGGCGATACCGCTCAGCGAAAAGGCGGATGCCGCCACCAGCATGAGGGAAACCACGGCGATCGTCAGGTAAGCACGGATGTTTTTCATGGCAGATTCCTCCTTGAAAATTTGAATTTTGGGTCTTGTGCTTTATGTGAGTATATAGTAGAATATTTAACAAGAAAAGTGAAGCGATAAAACATAACGACTGATATCAGAGATACTGATAATATAAAAGGAGGCGCATCTATGGAGACAGCCCGGTGCAGAGCGTTTTTGGCGGCGGCGGAGACAGGGAGCTTTTCAAAGGCGGCGGAGGCACTCAGCTATACGCCCTCCGGCGTGAACCAGCTGGTGACGGCGCTGGAGAAGGAGCTGGGCTTTCCAGTGTTCCGGCGCAACACGAAGGGCGTAACGCTGACGGAAAACGGTGAACTCTTGCTGCCCACCGTGCGGGAATTCCTGCGGCAGGAGGACCGGATCTTCGAGCTGTCGGCGGAGATGAACGGACTGCTGATCGGCAGCGTCACCATTGCCGCTTATTCCAGCATCGCCACCCACTGGCTGCCCGTGGTGATCAGCGCTTTCCAGCGGGACTATCCCCAGATCCGCATCAAGCTGATGGAGGGCATCTGGCAGGAGGTGTCCAAATGGCTGGATGACCGGGCTGCCGACATCGGCTTTCTCAGCTATCAGGAGGGGATGCCCTATGAGTTCATCCCCCTGGCGGAGGATCCCATGCTGGCGGTGCTGCCCCGGGATCACCCCCTGGCCAACGCGGAATGTTATCCGCTGGAGAACTGTAAATACGACCGCTTCATCATGCCCGCCCTGGGCTGTGACGACGACATAGAGGCGCTGTTCACCCAGAACGGCATCGAGCCCAATGTGCAGTTCACCACGCTGGAGAGCTTCTCGGTCATGTCCATGGTGGAGCAGGGACTGGGTATGAGCATCATGAACCAGCTCATTACGGAGAAGCGCATCTGTGATATCGCCATGCTGCCCTTGGATCCGCCCTCGTACTGCACGCTGGGTGTGGCCATGAACTCCAAGGCCGATGTGTCCCCGGCGGTGAAGATGTTCCTGAAATACGCCGTCAGGATGCTGACGCGCATTGAGAAAAAATAAGCGGACAGGGGGGCGGCAGACGTGTGGAAGCGGCAAACGAGATCATCCAGTGGGGAAGGGCGGCAGAGGCCGTCCCCAAAGGCGCTGCTGCAAAAGCTGCTGGCGGTGCCCCTGGGCCGCTGTCTGCCGGAGATCGCCCTGTGCCTGCTGCTGTGCTGCGTGGCGACCGGGTACATCGTCCTGCGGGTGGAGCAGAAGGAGCAGTATCACCGGGATACCTTTGAGGTCTATCTGCAGGAGCACGGCCAACAGGCGGTAACTGCCCAGACAGCGCCGCCGCAGTCGGAACCGGCGCAGGCCGCGCAGGAGGAGGTCACCGCATCGGTGGAGCCCTCCGATGCCGTGCATATATACGCCGCGCCCAGCGGCAAGCGCTACCACTATGATGCCGCCTGCGCCGGAAAAAACGGGCAGGAGATCACCTGGGCGGAGGCCCAGCAGCGGGGCCTGACGCCCTGCAAGAAATGTGTCACATAAAGAAAAGGACGGCCTAGCCGTCCTTTTTCTTATGGCAGAGGTCATCCCCGCCGCGCCCGGTAGACCCGGACGGAGATGACGTAGGAGAGGAGAAGCGCGATCACAGCGGCGGCCAGCAGGAGCAGCGGCACGGTGGTGACCATAGCGGTTTCGATACCGTTGACCGCATCCGCCAGCTTGCCGGCGTAATTGACGCCCGCCACAACGAATACACAGGTCAGCAGAATGTAGATCAGGCGGCCCTTTTCCACGCCGAAATGGAACATAAAGGGCAGGTCGATGGCCATTAGGATCAGGGAGAGACACGCCGTGATCAGCAGCGACATGGTCTCCTCGCTTACGATGGGTGTGGAATGGACGAACAGCCGGGACAGCATGGACAACACCAGCACCGGCAGCACCAGCGTCAGACCCAGCACATACTTGCTGCCCACGATGGCCTTGGCGGTATAGGGCATCATGGCCGCCAGCTCATCCCATTTGGCCCGCTCGTCATAGGCCAGGGCCGTGACGGGCAGCATGGCGGCGTAAAACAGCGCGAACGCCGCCATATATGTGCCGGGGATGCAGGCGAACACCACCACGATGGCCAGCATGACCTTCATCTGCTTCAAAAGGGTTTTCCAGTCTTTGATCAGTAAGCCTTTCATTTCCGCGTGCCTCCCTTCGCCAGAAACAGGATGATATCCTCCAGGTTGGTGTGCTCCAGCGGCAGATCATGGGGCACCATGTCCCGCCGCACCAGCGCCCGAACGCCGTAGGGATCGTTTTCCACGCCCACGACGCTGTCCTCCGGCAGGTCGGCCAGCCGCTGGTGGGACAGCCGCGCCAGAGCGTACTCCTCCAGCAGGCGGTCCTTTTCCTCACACAGCACCAGCTTTCCCTTATGCAGGAAGGCGATGTAGTCGCAGATCTTCTCCTGATCGCTGACAATGTGGGAGGACAGCAGGATGGAGCGATCCTCCTGCCGGGTGTACTCGTTGAAGATGTCCAGGATCTCGTCCCGCACCATGGGATCAAGACCGCTGGTGGCCTCGTCCAGGATCAGCAGCTTTGCCTGATGGGACAGTGCCACGGCGATGGCCAGCTTCATCTTCATGCCGCGGGAGAAGTCCTTGAAGGCTTTGTCCCGGGGCAGGCCGAAGCGCTGTAAATAGCCTTCATAGGTATCCGGTTCCCAGTGACAGTAGGTATTTGCCATGATATGGCCCACGTCGTTGGCGTTCAGCACCTCGGGGAAATAGGCCTCGTCCAGCACCACGCCGATGTCCTCTTTAACCTCGTTAAAAGCGGCGCTCCGGTTATCCGTACCCAGCACCGACACCGTGCCGCCGTCCCTGCGGGCGGCGTTCATAATGAGCTTGATGGTGGTGCTTTTGCCTGCACCGTTTTCACCCACCAGTCCCATGATGCTGCCGGAGGGCAGCGTCAGGTCAAGGCCGTCCAGCCGGAAGCCGGGGTACTCCTTCACCAGTCCTTTTATCTCGATGGCGTTCAACATTCCTCATCCTTTCCTTTCATGTCCCACATGAGCCGCAGCATCTCCACGGCTTCCTCTTCTGTCAGCGAACAGCCCGCCGCCAGATCGACGATCGCGTTCATGTGATCCTCGATCTGCTTCAGATGGGCCTCCCGCACCAGCTCCAGATTCTTCTCCGCCACATAGCAGCCCTTGCCGGGCACCCGGTCGATAAAGCCGTCCCGCTCCAGCTCGTCATAGGCCCGCGTGGTGGTGATGACGCTGATGCGCAGATCCTTGGCCAGCGCCCGGATGGAGGGCAGGGCATCCCCCGGCGACAGCTCGCCGGAGAGGATCGCGTTCTTGATCTGGGTGCAGATCTGCTCGTAGATGGGTTTTCCGCTGGCGTTGCTGATGATCAGATCCATACGGTCACCTCCGTCACAACTGTATATGTTCGATATGTACAGTATATGCACATGAAGGAGATTTGTCAACCCCCGAGGACAAAAAAAGTTCCCCGGACAAATTGTCCGGGGAACGGGGGAGATGTAGTTTTCTCAGAACACGCGGCGGGCCGTCAGATAACGGCTGGCATAATAGCTCTCGCTGAGGCTGGAGATGATAACGCCGCGGCTGGTGGAGGCGTGGATGAACTGGCCTCCGCCGATGTAAATGCCCACATGGCTGGCGGCGCTGCTGGTGTTGTAGGTGCCGAAGAAGAACACCAGATCGCCGGGCTGCAGCTCACTCTGGGACACGGTGTAGCCGTTGTTCAACTGGGGGGTAGCGCCATGGGCCAGGCTGACGCCGAAGTTGGAAAAGACGTGCATGGTAAAGCCGGAGCAGTCAAAACCACCGGAGCCAGTGCCGCCGTAGGCGTAGGGGGTGCCCAGATACTGCATGGCGAAGGAGACGATGTCGCTGCCAGAGCCGCTGCTGACGACGGTGCCGGTGCCGCTCTCGGTGGTGCTGCCTTCAGTGGCGGTGTCGGCCTTCTTCGCGGCTTTCACGGTGACCTTGGGCTTGGGCGCTTCCTTCTCCATGGTCAGATCCAGATCGTCGCCGGTGACGTAGCCGGTCTTGTCGCCGCTCTTGACGGCGAAGTAGCCGTTATCAAGGCCGGAGACCTCGACCCGGTCGCCATCCTTCAGGGTGACCAGCACTTCGCTGTCAGCGCTGGGCGCTTCCAGCAGGGACATTTCCTCGGCATCCACCACGCCGTAGGTCTCAAAGGCTTCCTCATACTTCAGCAGCTCGATGTACTCCGGGGGGATGAAGCCGGTGCAGTCGTTGTAGCTGACCCGGAACCAGTCGCCCAGATCCTCCATCACGGACACGATGGCGTCCAGCGGCAGGAGAATGTAGACGTTGCTCTCTTCGGTGGGGTCGAAGAACAGGGGCACGTCCTTTTCCAGCACGCGGCCCACAGACTTCACCTTGGTCTCGCTGGGCAGCAGGCGGGGGAGCTCCAGCTTCTGTTCGTTGACCTCCAGACCGGCGGTCAGCGCGGTCTTGATGGCCGCGGATGCCTGCGGGGCGGAGGTGTCCGCGGCGGATGCCCAGGCGCAGACGGTGGTATTGCATAGCATTGCCGCGGACAGCACTGCCGCGGCAAGCATACGGTGCTTGTGTGATCTCATCGGGATGCCCCCTTACAGCTTTCCGGCCAGCGCACGCTCCAGCCAGATAGAGCCCACATCCATGGCGGCATACAGACTGTTCTTCTCCGACTTCTTCACCACGCGGTCGCGGGACTTCAGGTCGGGGTCGGTCAGCTGCAGCTGCACGGAGACACGGGTGGCGACGTCCATATCCTGCTCCTTCTTGGACTCCAGGATCTGGAACATGACGATATACTTATCCGCCATGGAGCCGTAGTAGATCAGGTTGTCGATCCGCCGCAGGGGATGGTTTTTATAGACAAGGCCATTGCCTTTTTTCACATCTGCCATTGAGTTGATTACCTCCTGTTTACAAGAATCGAGAGGTAGTATACCACAAAAAACAGCTTCTGTCAAATCTACGGCGGAAAGGTTTGCGAAACCGACAAAAAGAGAGGAAAACCGAACGGTTTTCCTCTCTTTTGTACAATGAATCGGTCAAATATCCAGATACCGCTTCACCAGGATCTGCAGCAGCTCGTCCCGGTCGATCTTGCAGATCAGGGTGCGGGCGCCGTTGTGATTGGTGATGTAGGTGGGATCTTCGGACAGGATGTAGCCCACGATCTGGTTCACCGGATCGTAGCCCTTTTCCTTCAGCGCCTCATACACCGAGGTCAGTACATGGTGTATCTGCTCGTCCCGATCCTCTGCGGCATTGAATTTTCTGGTATAATCGTCCATTGAGGCACCGCCTTTCTATCTGGTATAGCACAATTATACGACAGAAGAGGTGAACTGTAAAGTACTATTTTTACTTTGTGCCGAAAATACGGTCGCCGGCGTCGCCCAGACCGGGCACGATATAGCCGTTTTCGTTCAGGTGATCGTCCAGCGCGGCGCAGTAAATCTCCACGTCGGGGTGACGGTCATAGATGAACTGCACGCCCTCGGGCGCGGCCACCAGGATCATCAGCTTGATATTCTTGCAGCCCAGCTCCTTCATCTTGGTGATGGCCATGTCGGCGCTGCCGCCGGTGGCCAGCATGGGATCCACGATCAGCACATCGCGCTCGGCGATATCCTTGGGGTACTTCAGGAAGTAGAAGTGGGGCTCCAGGGTCTCTTCGTCGCGGTACATGCCGATGTGCGCCACGCGGGCGGAGGGGATCAGGTTGAGGATGCCGTCCTCGAAGCCCAGACCTGCACGGAGGATGGGAACGATGGCCATCTTCTTGCCGGCCAGTACGGGCATTTCGCAGGTGCACAGCGGCGTCTCGATGGTCTTCAGGGTGGTGGGCAGGTCACGGGTGGCCTCGTAGGTCAGCAGCATGGCGATCTCGCCCACCAGGGTGCGGAAGTCCTTGACGCTGGTGTTCTTATCGCGCATCACCGTCAGCTTGTGCTGCACCAGAGGGTGATTTACGATGTGCAGGGTAGGAAACTTTTCGTTCATGATCTTATCCTCCGTATATTAAAATTTATTGATCCTCCAGTGTAATGGGCAGTCCCTTGGCCAGCCGCTCCCGCTCCGCCTGGCTGAGACGGAGATAGACCGGGCACAGCGCCTGGGCCGTCACGGTGCGGCCCTCTGCCGCCATGCGCTCCGCCGCAAGGCCCACGCCCGCGGCGTTCTGATAGAGGTCAGCCGCCGGGGTCATAGAGCAGGGGAGCCCGTGCTCCAACAGATAAGTATAGCACAGCTTGGCGCCGTCGCCAACTACTATTTTCCTGTTATTGTCATTTTTCAGCTCGTCCGCCAGTATCTCCAGCGCCACGGCGCGATCGGCGCACCGGCGCTCCAGCACGCCGTCATGGCAGCCGAACACGGCGTTGTAGATCTGCTGCCGCCGGGCGTCCATGGCGCAGATTACCGTCCCCTCGAAGGCGCGGGCATTTTCCGCCATGGCCTCCAACGTGGACACGCCGCAGCAGGGCAGCTCCAGCGCCCAGGCCAGCCCCTTGGCGGCGGATACGCCGATGCGCAGGCCCGTAAAGCTGCCGGGGCCCGCCGCCACAGCGATAAGGCTCATATCCTTCGCCGTCAGTCCGGCGTTTTTCAGCATGCTGTCCAGCAGCGGCATCAGCGTGACGCTGTGGGTCAGGCCCATGTTCTGATAGGCGCTGGCCAGCACCGCGCCGTTTTCCACCACGGCCACGGACACGGATTTGGCCGAGGTCTCCAAAGCCAGTATTTTCATGCGATGCCGCCTCCTTCCACGGTGATGATCCGCTCGTTGTCGCCTTCGCCCCGGGCGATGGTCACCACAACGGCGTCCTGGGGAAGGGCGTCCGCCACGTTCTCGCTCCACTCCACCACGCACACGCCGCCCCGCTCCAGATAGTCCTCCCAGCCGATGTCGAACAGCGCGTCGCTGTCCTCCAGCCGGTACATATCAAAATGGAACAGCGGCGTTTCGCCCAGATACTCGTTGACGATGGTGAACGTGGGGGAGGTGACCCGGCCCGTATAGCCCAGCCCTTGGGCGATGCCCCGGGTCAGGGCTGTCTTGCCCATACCCAATCCGCCCCGGCAGGCCACCACCGTATTGGGGGGAAGCCTTTGGGCCAGTTGGCGGCCAAACGATTCGGTATCTGACACGCTGTGGGAAATGTACTGCATGATAAACGTCCTTTCGGAAAGTGAAACGGCCCTATTTTGCCATTTTCATCATGGTAACACAAAAAGTTCAAAAAAGAAAGGGGGTAAGACAGGTTTACACGGAAAAGTTCTTGTGGTACAATGTACAGGATTATCATGGGGTGTTAGGCGCCCCGGCAGCAGCCACGGAGGAATCGTTCATGCAGCGTGCGCGGGAATTGATACGGGATATTTTTCGGCAGACCGATCTGGTGCTGCTGGCGCTTTGCTGCATCGCCACGGCCTTCGGCATCCTGATGATCTACTCCGCCACTCGTTATATGAACACGCTGCGCCTTGTACTGGTACAGACCGGCGGCGCGGTCATCGGCATCATCCTGTTTTTCCTGCTGTCCCTGGTGGATGTCAACGAGTTGATGCGGAAGAGGGGCTGGCTGTGGCTGACGCTGTTTGGCCTTGGCATGATCCTGCTGCTGAAATCCCCCTTTGGCGAGGCGGGCGACACCGGCAACCTGGCATGGCTGGACTTCCCGTTCCTGCCCTTTATGATCCAGCCCTCCGAGATCGTGAAGCTGACCTTCACGGTGGTGTTGGCCTGGCAGCTGGTGTGGCTGCAGGAGAATCGCACGCTGCGGAAGGTTCCGGACGTGCTGTTCCTGGGTGCGCATCTGATGATGTTCTTCCTTTTATATTATAAAATATCCTCTGACATGGGCAGCGACCTGGTGTTTGTGGCCATCTTCATCTGCATGTGCTTTGTGGCCGGGGTATCCAAGGGCTGGTTCATCGGCGGCGGACTGACGGCGGCGCTGGCCTTTTATATTCTCTGGGAAGAGGACGTGATCGAGGATTACATGAAAAACCGGTTTATCGTGGTATTTGACCACAGCTTCCATCCTATGGAGGAGGGCTGGCAGCAGACCCGCAGTCTGCTGACCCTGGGCGGCGGCAAGCTGACGGGTATGGGCCTTTTCAAGGGAATCCAGACCCAGAGCACGGACAGCTCCAGCCTGCCCAACCGCCATACGGACTTTATCTTCTCCGTCATCGGCGAGGAGCTGGGGATGGTGGGCTGCGTGCTGGCACTGGCCATCCTGGCGGCCATCATTCTGCGGTGCATCTATGTGGGCCGCAACGCCAACAACAAGCTGGACGCCTATATCTGCGTGGGCGTGGTGGGCATGCTGATGTTCCAGGTGCTGGCCAACGTGGGCATGTGCCTGTTCGTCATGCCGGTCATCGGCCTGACGCTGCCCTTCTTCAGCTACGGCGGCACCTCCATCGTCATTACCTTTGCCATCATGGGACTGGTCTCCGGCGCCCACAGCCGCTCCCGCCCGGATTGGCTGCGGAAGTAACGGAGTGACTATCGAAATAACCGGCACCCCACGCGGTAAAGCGCCGCCTGGGGTGCCGCTGCCGATTTATGGCTTTTCTTTTCAGGAAAACTATGGTATACTATTATATTATTGTGCTGCATATTACAAATTGCGAGGTGACACACCATGCAGATAGAGGGACTGAGCTGGTTTCCCGGCCATATGACGAAAACCAAGCGCATGATCGTGGCCGAGATCAAGAATATGGACGCGGTGTGCGAGATCCTGGACGCCCGGATCCCCCTGTCCAGCCGCAACCCGGACGTGGATGAGATGACGGCGGGAAAGCCCCGTATGGTGGTGCTGAACCGCATGGATCAGGCCGACCCCAAGGAGACGAAGCGCTGGGCCGCCTATTTCCGGGGAAAGGGCTATGCGGTGCTGGAGGCCAACGCCAAGGGCGGCATGGGCACGGAGCAGTTTGCCGCCGCCGTCCGTGAGCTTTTGAAGGACAAGCTGGCCGCTTATGCCGAAAAGGGCCAGGTGGGCCGCACCGTTCGCGTGATGGTGCTGGGTATCCCCAACGTGGGCAAATCCACCTTTATCAATAAGGTGGCCCACCGCAAGACCGCCAAGGCGGAGGATCGCCCCGGCGTGACCCGCTCCAAGCAGTGGGTGCCGGTGGATCGGACGCTGGAGCTGCTGGATACCCCCGGTATCCTGTGGCCCAAGTTCGACGACGTGGAGGTTGGCAAGCGGTTGGCCTTTACGGGCGCCATCAAGGATGACGTGATGGATATCGAGGAGCTGGCCTGCTATCTGATGGAATATCTGGGGAAGCACTATGCCGAGATCCTGACCGAACGGTATAAGATCGAAGTAGAGGAGGGCGACACCGGCTACGATCTGCTGACCAAGGCGGGCCGCAAGCGGGGGTTCCTGATGCGGGGCGCGGAGGTGGACACCGAGCGCATGGCCCGCATCCTGCTGGATGAGTTCCGGGGCGGCAAGCTGGGCCGCTTCACACTGGAAACGGTGGAGAAGGTGCGGGAATGAACTGCCCAAGCTGCGGAAAAGAGATGGAGCGGGGAAAGATCATCACGTCCCATAGCCGGGGCCTGTTTTTCCTGCCGCCCGGCGGCGATATCGACGCCCTGTTCCTGACCAGGAAGTACATCACCCGGCAGAACGGCATCGTGCTGGACGGCCCCTATAATACCGATTTCCCCAACGAATCCAGCTTTTCCGCCTGCGTCTGCCGGGACTGCCGCAAGATCACGCTGACCTATTGAGAGGAGCGCCTATGGAGCTTTGGACATACGAACAGGAGGCCTGGGCCCAGGGCTGCGAGACGGTCTGCGGCGTGGACGAGGCCGGAGCAGGCCCTTTGATGGGCCCGGTATACGCGGCGGCGGTGATCCTGCCCCGCGGGTGCGTTATCGAGGGCCTGAACGACTCGAAAAAGCTGACGGAGAAGAAGCGGGAGGCGCTGTACGGCGTCATTACGGAGACCGCCCTGGCCTGGTCAGTGGCCAGCGTCAGCGCCGCGGAGATCGACGCCACCGACATTCTCTCTGCCCGGATGAAGGCCATGCAGCTGGCCATCGACGGGCTGTCCCTGATGCCGGACATGGCACTCATCGACGGCAACCGGGATCATGGACAGCATGCCGCCATCACCGTGCCCCACCGCTGCATCGTGGGGGGAGACGGACATTCCGCCTCCATCGCCGCGGCGTCCATTCTGGCCAAGGTCAGCCGTGACCGGTATGTGACCGAGGTGCTGGACAGGGAATATCCCCAGTATCAGTTCGCCAAACACAAGGGCTACGGCACCAAGCTGCACTATGCCATGCTGGACGAATACGGCCCCTGTCCCGAGCACCGGATGACCTTCCTGAAGAAGTGGGAGGCCAGACGATGAGCCGGGCGGAGGGCATCCAGGGCGAGGCCATGGTGGCCCGGTACCTGCGGGAGAATGGGTACAGGCTGGCGGCCCACGGCTATCGCAGCCGCTACGGCGAGATCGACCTGATCGCATGGGACGGCGACGTGCTGTGCTTCGTGGAGGTCAAGACCCGTACCAATCTGGACATGGCCCTGCCACGGGAGTATGTGACGTATCAGAAGCAGAACAAGCTGCGCAAGACCGCTATGATGTATCTGGCGGAGAAGCGGCTGGACTGCTGCGCCCGGTTCGACGTGGCGGAGGTCTATGCCGAGCACGGCTTTGACGAGGCCCGCATAGAATACATCAAAAATGCTTTTCAATAAGGAGATTAACAAAAATGCTTTTCAATAAGGAGATTAACGCGATGATATCCTATTTTGACGCCCATTGTGATACCGTTTACCGCTGCATGGAGACCGGTGAGGTTTCCGCCTTGGAGTACGGCGAGAGCCGGGAGGAACAGCGCCGCTATTATGCAGCCTCCGGTCATCTGCGGAAGAACGGCGGCCATATCGACCTGGAGCGGGGGCGGCAGTTCCGCCGCTGCGCCCAGTTCTTTGCCCTGTTCCACGATGCGGCGGAAGCTCCGGCTGACGGCATGTGGGCCCAGTGCCAGCGGATGCACGACTTCTTCCTGCGGGAGATGACGGATAACGCCGACATCGCACGACACTGCCGCACCGGCGCGGAGGTGGAGGAAGCGGTGGCCCAGGGCAAGGTGGCCGCGCTGCTGAGCATCGAGGGCGCCGACCTCATCGACTGCGACGTACATAAGATCGAAACGGTGGCCGGTTGGGGCGTGCGGCTCCTGAACCCGGTGTGGAACCGGGCCAATGTGCTGTCCGGCACCAATGCCGAGGAGCCGGAGCGGGGCCTGTCCGCGGAAGGGGAGGACTTCATCCGGGTGCTGGAGGCGCACGACATCTATCCCGACGTGTCCCACCTGTCCGACGCGGGCTTCTGGGATCTTGTCCATATGGCGCGACGGCCTATCATCGCCTCCCATTCCAACGCGCGGGCCGTCTGTCCCCACCGCCGCAACCTGACCGACGACCAGTTCCGGGCCATCCGCGACCTGGGCGGCGTAGTGGGACTGAATCTCTTTCTGCATTTCGTCGGTGAGCCCACCATGGACGCGCTGGTGGCCCATGTGGAGCACTTCCTGAACCTGGGCGGCGAGAAAACACTGTGCCTGGGCGGCGATATGGACGGGTGCGAGGCGCTGGCCGCGGGCCTGTCCGGCATGCAGGATATGCCGAAGCTGTACGACGCGCTGAAAGCCCGGGGCTATGGCGAAGAACTGCTGGAGGACATCTTCTGGAACAATCTCCGCCGCCTGATCTGATGGAAAGGAGGGATTTATGGCACTGTACGCAATGGGGGATCTGCACCTGTCGCTGAATTCGGACAAGTCCATGGACATTTTCGGCGACGGCTGGCACGACTACGTCAACCGTATCCGGGAGGGCTTCGCGCCGCTCCATGACGACGATGTGACGGTGCTGTGCGGCGACCTGAGCTGGGGCATGAGCCTGGAGGAGTCGCTGCTGGACTTTCAATTCATCAACGCCCTGCCGGGAAAGAAGATCCTTTTGAAGGGCAACCACGACTATTGGTGGAATACCGCCGCCAAGATGAAGCGCTTTTTCGCCGAAAACGGCCTGGACACCTTCGAGATCCTGCACAACAACTGTCTTTATTACAATGATATCGCCCTGTGCGGCACACGGGGCTGGTTCTATGAGCTGGACAACCAGGGCACCCACAATGAAAAGGTCCTCCTGCGTGAGGTGGGGCGTCTTGAGACCTCGCTGAAGGAGGCGGGGGAGCGGGAGAAGCTGTGCTTCCTCCACTATCCGCCCATCTACCAGGGCTACGAGTGTACCGAGATCCTGCGGCTGCTGCGGGAATACGGCGTCAAAGCCTGCTATTACGGCCATCTGCACGGCGCTTCCCACCGCCGGGCCATCGAAGGAACGCGCAGCGGCACCCTTTTTTCACTGGTGGCCGGTGATTTTCTGGGCTTTGTCCCTAAAAAAATTTGCGAATAATGCAAAAAGGTATGGAAATTCCATTTGTTTTCTGATATCATATACACTTGGCTTAATTAAATTGTAGTCTTATGCCATCACAACATAGATGTAAACTGGAGGAAAAGCAACAATGACTGTCAAAAGCTGCGAAAAACTGGAGAAGAGCAGAGTCGCTCTGACCATCGAGGTGGGCGCCGAGGAGTTCGAGGCCGCCGTCAACAAGGCGTATCTGAAGATGCGCGGCAAGATGAACATTCCCGGCTTCCGTCCCGGCAAGGCTCCCCGCAAGATGATCGAGAGCATGTACGGCGCCGAGGTCTTTTATGAGGAAGCCGTCAACGCCATTCTGCCCGACGCTTACGAGAGCGCCGTGGACGAGCAGAAGCTGGAGGTCGTTGGCTATCCCCAGGTGGAGATCGAGAACGTGGGCAAGGAAGGCGCCACCTTCAAGTGCACCGTGGCCGTGTATCCCGAGGTGGAGCTGGGCCAGTACAAGGGTCTGGAGGCCGTGAAGGCCGAGGTCAAGGTCATGGCCGCCGATGTGAACGCCCGTCTCAAGGAGATGGCCGACCGCAACAGCCGTCTGGTGGCCGTGGAGCGCGCCGTCAAAAAGGGCGATACCGCCAACATCGACTTCGAGGGCTTTGACCAGGGCGTTGCCTTCGAGGGCGGCAAGGGCGAGGCCTTTGACCTGGAGATCGGCTCCGGCAGCTTCGTGCCCGGCTTCGAGGATCAGCTCATCGGCATGAAGGCCGGCGAGGAGAAGGACATCGACATCACCTTCCCCGAGAACTACACCCCCGAGCTGGCCGGCAAGCCCGTGGTGTTCCACGTCAAGGTCAACGAGGTCAAGGTCAAGGAGCTGCCCGCCATCGACGACGAGTTCGCCAAGGACGTGTCCGAGTTCGACACGCTGAAGGAGCTGAAGGCCGACATCAAGAAGAAGATGACCGACGAGCGCACCACCGCCGCCCAGCACGCCTTTGAGGATGTGCTGATGACCAAGGTGGCCGAGGGCATCAAGGCCGACATCCCCGACGAGATGATCGAGATGCAGGCCCACCAGATGCTGGAGGGCTTCAAACAGCAGCTGGCCTCTCAGGGCATCCCCTTCGATCAGTACACCAAGATGACCGGCATGAACGAGGAGCAGATCATCATGGACGCCAAGGAGCCCGCCGCCAATCAGGTGAGAATGGATCTGGCCATCCGCGCCATCATCAAGGCCGAGGGTCTGGAGGTCTCCGACGAGGAAGTGGAGAACGAGATGAAGACCGTGGCCGAGAAGTACGGCATGGATCTGGAGACCGTGAAGAAGTACCTGCGCGCCGAGGACGTGAAGGAGCAGGTCATGCGCGAGAAGGTCATCAAGGTGGTGGCGGACTCTGCTACCGCCGTTGCTCCCGAGGTCAAGGAAGAGGAGACCAAGACCGAGGAAGACGAGGAGAAGAAAGACTAAATCACATATCAGGGTGGGTATACTTTGACTATCTTTCGTATGGAGGTATTTTACAATGAGTTTGGTTCCCTATGTTGTTGAGCAGACCAACCGCGGCGAGCGGTCCTATGATATCTTTTCCCGTCTGTTGAACGACCGCATTATCTTCCTGGGCGAAGAAGTGAATGATACCACCGCCAGCCTGGTCGTGGCCCAGCTGCTGTATCTGGAGGCGCAGGATCCCGACAAGGACATCCAAATGTATATCAACAGCCCCGGCGGCAGCGTTACGGCCGGTATGGCAATCTATGACACCATGCAGTACATCAAGTGTGATGTATCCACCATCTGCATCGGCATGGCCGCCAGCATGGGCGCGTTCCTGCTGTCCTGCGGCGCCAAGGGCAAGCGCATCGCACTGCCCAATGCCGAGGTGATGATCCACCAGCCCTCCGCCGGTACCCAGGGTAAGGTCACCGATATGGAGATCGACGTGGAGCACTTCCTGAAGATCAAGCAGAGGATCAATAAGATCCTGGCCGAAAATACCGGCAAGACGCCGGAGCAGATCAAGGCTGACTCCGAGCGGGATAACTGGATGGTCGCCGAGGAGGCCCGTGAATACGGCCTGGTGGACAAGGTGATCTACAAGCGCTGAGTGAGGTAGCATATGGCTGATAATTCTAAGGCACTGCGGTGCTCCTTCTGCGGAAAATCCGAGAATCAGGTGCACCGTATGATCCAGGGGCCGGGCGTGCGGATCTGCGACGAGTGCGTGCATCTGTGTTTGTCTCTGCTGGATGACGGCTATGACGAGGCCGAGCCGGAAACGGTCGAGAGCCTTGACCAGCTTCCCACCCCGCGGGAGATCAAGGCGGTTCTGGACGAGTATGTGGTGGGGCAGGAGGCGGCCAAGATCGCCCTGTCCGTGTCCGTGTATAACCACTACAAGCGTATTTTCTTCGGCGGCGGCGAGGATGTGGAGCTGCAGAAGAGCAACATCCTGATGGTGGGCCCCACCGGCAGCGGCAAGACCCTGTTTGCCCAGACCCTGGCCCGGGTGCTGAAGGTGCCCTTCGCCATCGCCGACGCCACCACGCTGACCGAGGCCGGCTATGTAGGCGACGACGTGGAGAACATCCTGCTGCGGCTGCTGCAGGCGGCGGATTTCGACGTGGAGCTGGCCGAGCGGGGCATCATCTATGTGGATGAGATCGACAAGATCGCCCGGAAGAGCGAGAATACCTCCATCACCCGCGACGTGTCCGGCGAGGGCGTGCAGCAGGCGCTGCTGAAGATCCTGGAGGGCACCGTGGCCAACGTACCGCCCCAGGGCGGGCGCAAGCACCCCCACCAGGAGTTCATTCAGATCGACACCCACAACATCCTCTTCATCTGCGGCGGTGCATTCGACGGCCTGGAGAAGATCATCGAGCGCCGCACCGACCGCAAGGGCATCGGCTTCGACGCCGTGGTGGAGAGCAAGGCCGAGCGCCGTCAGGGCCAGCTCCTCAAGGAGGTGCAGCCCCACGATCTGCTGAAGTTCGGTATCATTCCCGAGCTGGTGGGCCGTCTGCCGGTGATCGCCGCCCTGGACGGACTGACCCGGGACGATCTGGTGACCATCCTGACCCAGCCTAAGAACGCGCTGGTGAAGCAGTATCAGAAGCTCCTGGAGTTCGATGACGTGAAGCTGGAATTCACGCCGGAGGCCCTGGAGGCCGTCGCCGACAAGGCCATCGAGCGCAACATCGGCGCCCGCGGTCTGCGCGCCGTTATGGAGGGCGTGCTGACCAAGCTGATGTATGACATCCCGTCGGATCACACCATCGAGCAGGTGACCATTACCGCCGATTGCGTGAAAAACGGCGCCCAGCCGGAGATCCTCCGTGATCCCCAGCATGCCGTCCGCCGGGCAAAATTAAAGACCGGAAAGCAGCCGGAGAAGAGATCCTCCGCACCGGCCTCTTAAAGCATGAACAGGGGAGAGGCTTTGGCCTCTCCCCGTGCGCTTTTTTACCGTTTTCGCAACGCAGAACGATTCCCCGGCAAAAAGGAGAACCCCTATGGAAGAAAGAACGACTATGAATATCCCTGTCATCGCCCTGCGGGGCCTGACAGTTTTCCCTGACCTGACGCTGAGCTTCGACGTGGAGCGTGAGATCTCCATCTACGCCCTGGACAGCGCCATGGATACGGACGAGCGCCTGGTGTTTCTGGTGACCCAGCGGGATATCGCCACGCTGGCGCCCACGGAGGACGATCTCTATACGGTGGGCACCATCTGCCGCATCCTGCAGATCCTCAAGACCTCGGAGACCAGCGTCCGGGTGATCGTGGAGGGTCAGCAGCGGGCCCGCATCCACCGCCTGTGGCAGAACAAGCCCTTCCTGCAGGCCAACGTGGAGCTGCTGGAGGAGGACTTCCCCGGCCGCATGACGCCCCGCATGGAGGCGATGATCCGCCAGACCTATGTGCTCTTTGACGAGTACAAGGAGCTTGTTCCCAATCTCAACGACGAATTCGTGGCCGCGGTGCTGGACTGCCGCGATCCCGGTCGTCTGGCGGATTTCATCGCCCAGAACATCAATCTGCGGCATAACGCCCGCCAGCGGGTGCTGGAGGAGCTGAACCCCGTCAAGCGCCTGCGGCTGCTGAACGATATCCTGGCCCACGAGGTGGAGGTCATCTCCCTGGAGGTGGAGCTGGAGCAGAAGGTCCGCTCCCGCGTGGCCCAGGTGCAGAAGGACATGATCCTGCGGGAGCAGATGAAGGTGCTGAAGCACGAGCTGGGCGATGACGGCGACGAGGAGATCGACGAGTACACCGCCAAGGTGGAGAAGCTGCACCTGCCAGAGGAGATCCACAACAAGCTGATGAAGGAAGTGGATCGTCTGGCCAAACAGCCCTACGGCAGCGCCGAGGCGTCGGTGATCCGCAACTATCTGGACGTGTGTCTGGAGATGCCCTGGAACAAGACCACCAAGGACCGGGCCGATGTGGCCAAGGCGCGGGCCATCCTGGACAAGGAGCATTTTGGCCTGGAAAAGGTGAAAGAGCGCATCCTGGAGTTCATCGCCGTGCAGCAGATCAACCCCGACGCCAAGGGCAAGATCCTATGCCTGGTGGGCCCTCCCGGCGTGGGCAAGACCTCCATCGCCATCTCCGTGGCCAAGGCCATGAACCGCAAGCTGGCCCGCCTCAGTCTGGGCGGCGTGCGGGACGAGGCGGACATCCGCGGCCACCGCAAGACCTATATCGGCGCCATGCCGGGCCGCATCATCGACGCCCTGAGCCGCTCCGGCTCCATGAACCCGCTGCTGGTGCTGGACGAGATCGACAAGCTGGCCAGCGATATGCGGGGCGATCCGGCCTCTGCGCTGCTGGAGGTGCTGGACAGTGAGCAGAACTACGCCTTCCGGGATCACTTCCTGGAGATCCCGGTGGACCTCAGCAAGGTCATGTTCATCACCACCGCCAACCGGCTGGATACCATTCCCCGGCCGCTGCTGGACCGCATGGAGGTCATCGAGCTGTCCAGCTATACCGACGAGGAAAAGCTGCAGATCGCCAAGCGGCACCTGCTGCCCAAGCAGCTGAAGGAGCACGGCCTGAAGCGCACGCAGCTCCGCGTCAGCGACGGTGCCATCCGCGCCGTCATCTCCGGCTACACCCGGGAATCCGGCGTCCGTATTCTGGAGCGGCAGATGGAGAAGCTGTGCCGCAAGGCGGCAATGCTCCTGGTAGAGGGCGATGTAAAGCAAGTACGCATTACAGATAAAACCCTCTCCGATTACCTGGGAACGCTCCGCTATACCCCCGGTGTACATAGCCAGCAGGACGAGATCGGCGTGGTCAACGGCCTGGCCTGGACGGAGGTAGGCGGCGAGATCCTGGAGGTGGAGGTCAACGTGATGGACGGCAGCGGCAAGCTGGAGCTGACCGGCAATCTGGGCACCGTCATGCAGGAATCCGCCAAGGCGGCACTGAGCTGCCTGCGCAGCCGCGCAGAGGCGCTGCATCTGGAGAAGAACTTCTATAAAACCAAGGACATCCATATCCACTTCCCCGAGGCGGCCACCCCCAAGGACGGCCCCTCAGCCGGTATTGCCATTACCACCGCCATGCTGTCGGCGCTGACGGGCCGCAGGGTGCGCCGCGACGTGGCCATGACCGGCGAGGTGACGCTGCGGGGCCGCGTGCTGCCCATCGGCGGCCTGAAGGAAAAGACCATGGCCGCCCTGCGTAACGGCATCCATACGGTGATCCTGCCCAAGGAGAACGAAAAGGACCTGGCGGAGATCGATCAGACCGTCCGCAAGGCGCTGCATTTCATCCCGGTGGAGTCGGTGGACGCAGTGTTTGCCGCCGCCCTGGTGCCGGAGAGCAGGGAGGACGCGGTGGAGCATATGGCGGCCATCGTGACCGATACGCCCTATCAGGAGGTACGTCATGGCCATCAACTTTAACAAGGTGGAGTTCGTCCTCTCGGCGGTGAAGCCTTCCACGTTCATCCGGGACGGCAGACCCCAGGTGACCTTCGCCGGGCGCTCCAACGTGGGCAAGTCCTCCGTCATCAACCGGCTGCTGAACCGGAAGAACTTTGCCCGTGTGGGCGCTACCCCCGGTAAGACTACCCAGATCAACTATTTCCGCATCGATGACAAGATCTATTTCACCGACCTGCCCGGCTACGGCTACGCCAAGGTATCCAAGGACGAGCGTGACCGTTGGGGCCGCCTGATGGAGAATTATTTTGCCGAGGAAGGGCTGATCTCCCTGGGTGTGCTGATCGTGGATGCCCGCCATAAGCCCACCGCCGATGATGTGACCATGTGCGACTATTTCAAGGCCACCGGCTGTCCCATGGTGGTGGTGGCCAACAAGCTGGACAAGCTGAAAAAGAGCGAGATCGAGCCCAATCTGGCTCTGATCCGCCAGACGCTGACGCTGGATGACAGCGTGCTGCTGATCCCGTTCTCCGCCGAGAAGGGGACGGGCAAAACGGAGCTGCTGGCTGCCATCGGGCAGTACTGCGGTAAATAAAACCCCATATTTCCCACGCGGGAGAGCTGTGAAAAACACCGCTCTCCCGCGCGCTTTATCAGGTATCGCCTATTTCTTGCACAAAAGTTTGTTGCGCGATAGGAAAAAATTGTCAGAGAACCGCTATCTGCAATAAAAATTTGCTATTTGTTACAGATTTGACAATCCAAATTTGGGCAAGCCTCCAAATTTGATATTTTTTTAACGAAACAGGTTGATATTTTTTTAACGAAGTAGTAAAGTATTAGCCAGAGGAAAAAATAGGGATAGAAAAGAAAGAAAGAAAACAGGAGGCATATCAACAATGGCATACGAAGAATTTCTGGGTATGTATCAATCCAAGCTGACCACGGCAGAGGAAGCCGTAAAAGTGATCAAGTCCGGCGACTGGGTAGACTATGGCTTCTGCAATACCCATCCCCATGTTCTGGATGAGGCGCTGGCCCGCCGCGCCCCCGAGCTGGAGGACGTGAAGGTCCGCGGCGGCATCGCCCTGTGGAAGCCCGCCATCTTCGATATTGAGGAGCCTGCCAAGCATATCATCTATAACTCCCACCACACCAGTGGCTTCGAGCGTAAGCATATCGACACCGGGGCCTGTTTCTATGAGCCCATGCGCTATTCCGAGCTGCCCCGTTACTACTATGATCATATCAATCCGCCGGATGTGGCCATGATTCAGGTGGGTCCCATGGACAAGCACGGCTACTTCAACTTCGGCGTCTCCGCCTCCCACATGAAGGCCATCTGCGACACGGCGAAGATCCTGATCGTCGAGGTCAACCAGAACATGCCCCGCTGCCTGGGCGGCTTTGGCGAGAGCGTACATATCTCTGACGTGGACATGATCGTGGAAGGCCGCAATGACCCCATGGGCCAGCTGCTGTCCGCCGTGCCTACCGAGATCGACAAGGCCGTGGCCAAGCAGGTGGTGGAGCGCATCCCCAATGGTGCCTGCCTGCAGCTGGGCATCGGCGGTATGCCCAACGCCGTGGGTATGCTGCTGTGCGAGTCTGACCTGAAGGACATGAGTGTTCATACCGAGATGTATGTGGAGGCCTTTGTGGATCTGTCCCTGTGCGGCAAGATCAGCGGCGCCAACAAGAGCATCGACCATGGCCGCCAGACCTACTCCTTCGCCGCCGGCAGCCAGCGGGTTTATGACTTCCTGGATGACAACCGCATGTGCATGGCCGCTCCCGTCAGCTATGTGAACGATATCCGCACCATCGCGGCTATCGACAACTTCATGTCCATCAACAACGCGGTGGATATCGACCTGTACGGCCAGGTCAGCAGCGAGACCTCCGGCATCCGCCACATCTCCGGCGCAGGCGGCCAGCAGGACTTCGTGCTGGGCGCGTACCTATCCAACGGCGGCAAGAGCTTCATCTGCCTGTCCTCCACCTTCAAGAAGAAGGACGGCACCCTGGCGTCCCGCATCCGTCCCACCCTGGCCGAGGGCAGCATCGTTACCGATACCCGCGTCAACACCATGTATGTGGTCACCGAATACGGCTGCGTGAACCTGAAGGGTCTGTCCTCCTGGGAGCGTGCCGAGGCGCTGATCTCCATCGCCCACCCCGACTTCCGCGAGGAGCTGATCCAGGCCGCTCAGAAGCAGAAGATCTGGCACCCCAACAACAAGCGCTAACCCCGACAACACTTCCAAAAGGAAGAGTAAGATAAGGTCAAAAGGCGTCGTTCGCAAGAACGGCGCCTTTTGGCGTAAACTGGCGAAAACTGGCGAAAAGTCTATCGACTTTTCTGCCAAGGGGATTGCGGCCGACTGCGCAGCGGAGCGAAGCGGAACAAGTGCCCTTGGGGTACGCGCGTCCTTCGGACACACTGGCGGCCGAGCAGTATTTTTCCGACGTACACGCCGCCGGAAAAAAGATTAGACTGTTTCGCGCCCGCGGGCGCGAACTCTGCGAGGCTTTTTCTGGATCATACCGCATAAAACCGGGAAAATTGTGTTTCTTTTCTTGCAAGATGTGAAAAAAGAGGCTATAATAGAACCATCAAACGGTAAGGAAGATGATATCAGAAGAAGGAGGTTCGGCATGTATACTGTTGGTGAAAAAGTGGTGCATCCCATGCATGGAGCAGGTGTGATCACAGAGATCACGGAGGAACGTATGAGCGGCGGGGTGGAACGGTATTATGTATTTACCGCGCCTCTCAGCGGTCTGACCCTGAAGATCCCGGTGGGCAACAGCGGCGCCGTCGGCCTGCGGCAGCCCATCAGCCGTCAGCAGCTCTCGGAAATGCTGGCGACCCTGGGCGAGGTGGAGGACGATCCCGCCGAGAACTGGAACCACCGCTACCGCGAGAATATGGAGCGCATCAAAAGCGGCGAAGCGCGTGAGGTGGCCCGCGTCATCAAGGGCCTGATGAGCCGCGAGGCACGCCGGGGACTTTCCACGGTGGAGCGCAAGATGCTGCGCAGCGCCAAACAGATCCTGCTGAGCGAAGTGATGCTGGTGGAGGATATCTCCTATGACGGAGCGGAACAACTGCTGAGCCGGAGCGTGCTGGCAGAGTAAGGAGAAGCTATGGGCTTTTGGAATACCGTACAGAAGTTACAGGATAAAACGCTGCCCATGTGCAGCATGGTGGTGGCCGCGGCGGGCAGCAGCGCCCGCATGGGCGGCCAGGACAAGCTGTTCACCTATCTGGCCGGCGCGCCGGTGCTGATGCGCACCCTGTGCGCCATCGACAGGGCGGAGCTGGTCAGCGAGATCGTGGTGGCCGTCCAGGCCGACCGCATGGAGGCGGTGGCGGAGCTGTGTGCCCGCTGCGCCCTGCGCAAGAAGGTCCGGGTGGTGAAGGGCGGCGCGTCCCGCACTGAGTCCGTGCTGGCGGCGGCGCTGGAGTGCGACCCCAAGGCGGAGCTGATCGCCATCCACGACGGCGCCCGCCCGCTGGTGCGGCCGGAGATGATCGACGAGATGATCCGGGCGGGCTATCGGACGCAGGCTGTGGCCCCGGCCATTCCGGTGACGGACACCGTGAAGGTGGCCGACGACAGCGGCCTGGTGCAGTCCACGCCGGACCGCAGCTCCCTGTACGCGGTGCAGACGCCCCAGGTGTTCCAGGCCAATATCCTCAAGGCCGCCCTGCAGGCGGCGCTGGCCTCCGGAGAGCCGGTGACCGACGACTGCGCCGCCGTGGAGCGGCTGGGCAAGCAGGTCTGGCTGGCGGAAGGGGACAGAAGCAACATCAAGATCACCACGCCGGACGATCTGGCGGTGGCCGAGGCGCTGCTGCGGCAGCGGGAGGCGGTGCAATGACGGCGCTGCGGATCGGCCACGGGTACGACGTACACCGTCTGACGGAGGGCCGCGCGCTGATCCTGGGCGGTGTCACCATCCCGTGGGAGCGTGGCCTGGACGGCCACTCAGACGCGGACGTGCTGACCCACGCCGTCATGGACGCCCTGTTGGGCGCCATCGCCGCCGGGGACATCGGCAAGCTGTTCCCGGATAATGACGAGGCCTTTCGCAATATCTCCAGCATGGTGCTGCTGAAGCGGGTGGGGGAATACCTCCGGCAGCAGGGCTATGCCGTGGTGAACATTGACGCCACCCTGATCGCCCAGGCGCCCAAGGTGGCCCCTTACCGGGAGACCATGCGGCAGAACATCGCCGCCGCGCTGGAGGTGGATGTCTCGCAGATCAGCGTCAAGGCCACCACCGAGGAGCATCTGGGCTTTACCGGAACGGGGGAGGGCATGGCGGCCCACGCCGTAGCGCTGGTGGAAAAGCAATAAAAGAATCTATCAAAAACACAGGAGGGTGTGGCCTCCTGTGTTTTCTTTTCATACATTGGAGTGGAGGAGGTGTACCATGGATCATTATCTTTTTTCGGTGCGGTCTGCCACCCAGGCCCAGCGGGCGTCCCGGGTGCTGAACAGCGGCGGCATCCACGCCAGTGTCCAACGCCTGCCGGTGGAGTTCGCCAGGCAGGGCTGCACCTACGCGGTGCGTGTGGATGCCGGAAACTACGACGCGGCCTTTCAGCGGTTACAGCAGGCGCACCTGATGCCGGAGCGCGTCCTCCGGCACAGCGGCACGGGGTACAGTGAGGTAGCGGTATGATCTATTTCGATTCCGGCGCCACCACACTGGAAAAGCCGCGGACAGTCCGCCAGGCCATGGCCCGGGCGGTCAATACCATGTCCTCGCCGGGGCGTGGCAGTCATCAGGCCACCCAACTGGCAGAGGAGACGGATTATGCCTGCCGCGCCGCGGCGGCAAAGCTGTTCGGCGTGGCGGATGAGTCCAATGTGATCTTTACCGGCAACGCCACCCACGGCCTGAACATCGCCATCCACACGCTGGTGCAGCCGGGCAGCCGCGTGGTGATCTCCGGCTATGAGCATAACGCCGTCACACGGCCGCTCCACGCCATCCCCAACGTGACGCTGACCGTCCTGGATACGCCGCCCTTTCAGCCGGAAAGAATGGTGGAAGAGCTGAAGGCGGCGCTGGCGCAGGGGGCGGACGTGGTGATCTGCAACCATGTGTCCAACGTGTTCGGCTGCGTGCAGCCGGTGGAGGAGATGGCCGCCCTGTGCGTCGAAGCGGGGGTGCCCTTCCTGCTGGATGCGTCCCAGTCCGCCGGGATCCTGCCCGTGCGGATGGATACGCTGCACGCAGCGTTCATCGCCATGCCGGGCCACAAAGGCCTGTACGGCCCCCAGGGCACGGGCCTGCTGCTGTGCAATCACGAGGCCGCGCCGCTGCTGTACGGCGGCACCGGCAGCCTTTCCAAGCTGCAGACCATGCCGGATATGCTGCCGGACCGGCTGGAGAGCGGCACCCACAACATGCCGGGCATCGCGGGCCTGCTGGAGGGCATCCGCTATGTGCAGCGCACCGGCGTGGAGACCATCGCCGCCCATGAGCGCCGCCTGACGGCCCAGGCGGTGGCGCTGCTGCGGCAGACCGAGGGCATCCGCCTGTTCTGGCGGGATGGCTTCTGCCACCAGACCGGCGTGCTGTCCTTCGTGGTGGAGGGCGTGGACTGCGAGGAGCTGGGCGAGGCGCTGGCCCGCCAGGGGATCGCCCTGCGTGCGGGACTGCACTGCGCGCCCCTGGCCCACCGTACGGTGGGCACGCTGAAAACCGGGACGGTGCGCTTCAGTCCGTCGGCCTTCAACACGTCCCAGCAGGTGGTGCAGTTCGCACAGATATTGCAGCGCACCATTCGTAAAATGTAACACTCTGGTCACAGAATTTTTGTTGCATTTTCCCAATATCTTTTATATAATGTTAGTATCTATTGTTATGCGTAGAATCACACCCGAGAGGGGAGGGATCACCCGTGGATAAAGTGCTGGCATTGATGGAAGATGTTGGGAGATACTTAACGCTTCTCAAGATCACGGACTTTCTGGACGTGGCCATTATATTCTTCCTAGTCTATAAGCTGCTGTCACTGGTGAAAAGCACCCGTGCGGAAAACATCCTGAAGGGCATCGGCATTTTCCTGCTGGCGCTGCTGGCGGCCCGTGCCCTGGATCTCCGCGCCGTCTATTATGTGCTGCGAAGTGTGGCGGAGATGGGCATTCTGGCGCTGATCATCCTGTTCCAGCCGGAGATCCGCCAGATCCTGGAGAAGCTTGGCAGCAAGAATATCCGCCTGATGCGGGTGTTCCGCCCGGAAAACGAGATCACCGAGCTGGAAAAGGCCATCGACCAGACGGTGATGGCCTGCAGCGAGATGAGCCGCACCAAGACCGGCGTGCTGATGGTGTTCGAGCGGAATATCAACCTGGACGACATCGTCCGCACCGGTACGGAGCTGGACTGCGCCGTGGTGTGCGAGCTGCTGAAGAATATCTTCTTCGTCAAGGCGCCCATGCATGACGGCGCGGTGATCGTCCGCCACGGGCGGATCATCGGCGGCGGCTGCATGCTGCCCCTGTCCAAGAACGTGAACCTGAGCCGCGATTTGGGCATGCGCCACCGCGCCGGCATCGGCATGAGCGAGAATTCCGACGCTGTGGTGGTCATCGTCTCCGAGGAGACCGGCTCCATCTCCGTGGCCATCGGCGGCATGCTCAAGCGGCACCTGATGCCCGAAACGCTGGGCAAGCTGCTGCGCAACGAGCTGATGCCGCCTGAGGAAGAACCGGACAAGCCGAAGCCGCTGCCGGTGCTGTCGTTCCTGAAGCGTCTGGGAAAGGAGGACGACGATGGAGAAGAAGAATAAGAAAGTCGTGCAGATCGTGCTGGCGGTGCTGATCACGCTGGCACTGTGGTGCTATATGGAGTTTTACGACTCTCCCAATTCCGAGCTCGTCGTCAAGGATATCCCGGTGGAGTTCACCAACGAGGACACCATTCTGGCGGAAAACGGATTGATGCTGCTGTCCGGCTATGATACGACGGTGGATCTGACGCTGCAGGGCAAGCGGAAGGTACTGATGAATCTGGATCCCTCTCAGGTTCGCATTGTGGCGGATACCAGCGGGATCTCCGCCGCCGGTGTGCAGACGCTGAACTATACCTATATCCTGCCCAATGGCATTTCCCCCTCGGATATCTCCGTGAAGAGCAGAAGTATCTATAATATCACCGTAACGGTGGGTACCCTGTACAGTAAGACCGTCCCCATTGAGGTGGATGTCAAGGGCCAGGCGGCCGACGGGTACTTTACCGGCGACATCACCATTGATCCCCAGACGCTGACCCTGCGGGCCGAGCGTGAGGACATGCTGAACGTCCACCACGCCAAGGTGACGGTGAATCTGGCCGGTGCTACCAGCACGCTGATCGAGACGCTGGAGTACACCCTGTATGACGCCAACGACGTACCGGTCTATAACGACAATATCCGGGCCTCCACCAAGCTGATCCAGGTGACGGTGCCGGTGCGCACCACCAAGACGGTGCCGCTGGAGATGGAGATGGTGGGCACGAACCTGATGAAATCGGTGATCGTGGACATCAAGCCCGCCTCCGTCACCCTGGTGGGCGAGGGAAGCACCCTGGATACCATCAATAAGCTGACGCTGGACCGCATCTATGTAGAGGATCTGGTGCCTGGCCTGAATGGCCCCTTTACCTACACCATCAAGCTGCCCGCCGGTGTTACCACTACGGACGGCACCAGCGAAGCCACAGTCACGGTGGCCATCGACGGCACCACCGAGGGCACGGTCACCCTGGACACCATCAACTGCGAGGGCGTAGCCGAAGGACTGAAGGCCGAGGTGACCGATCCGCTGCAGGTGATGCTGTGGGGCGACGAGGATGAGATTCAGAAGGTCACCGCCGCCGACATTCACGCCCGCGTGGATGTCAGCGGCATCACGGAAGAGGGCGACTACGTCCTGCCCGTGACCGTTACGGCGTCCTCCGAATCCGGCGTTACGGTGCGCGGCAGCTATGAGGTGACGGTACACGTCACCAGGCGGGAAGCCCCGGCCGAGGGCGGATAACGCCCTATCAAAAAAGAGGTAATGAACCATGACACAAATTGCTACGATCGAAAAAGACCTGGGCGGCGGCTATGCGGAGATCTCCGTACCCCGGAAGTCCGCCTGCGGTCACGACTGTGAGGAGTGCGCCGGCTGCGGCATGACCGGCGCGGCCATCAAGGCCCGGGCAAAGAACGACATCGGCGCGCAGCCCGGCGACAAGGTGGTGGTGGAGAGCAGCACTAAGAAGATCTTCGGCGTGGTGGCACTGGTGTATGTACTGCCGGTGGTGCTTTTCCTGCTGGGCTACTTCCTGTCGGAGGGCCTCTCCGAGGGGGCGCGGTACGCCATCGCCATCGCCGCCTTTGCGGTAAGCTTTATCCCCTGCGTGCTGTATGACCGCCACGCCAGGAAGAAGGAGCTGCTGACCTATCAGATCCTGCGTCTGTTCTGATGTTCGGCTATGTACGTCCGGCTGCCGACCATCTGACGGCGGAGCAGCAGGCGCGGTTTGAGGCAGCCTACTGCGGGCTGTGCCATACGCTGGGCAAACGCTATGGCATAGCCGGGCGCATGATCCTCAACTATGACCTGACGTTTCTGGCCATGCTGCTGTCAGATGGACAGCACACCGCCTGCCGCAGACGCTGCGTGATGCACCCCGGCAAAGGCCGGATGTGCGTCTGCGGCGACGACGCCTTTGATCTGGCGGCGGATATGAGCGTGATCCTGACCTGGTGGCAGATACAGGACGGCATTGCCGACCACGGCTTTTTCGGAGGCCTGAAATACCGGGCGGCATCCGTGCTGCTGCGGCGGGCCTACCGGAAGGCCAGGGCCAGACGCCCCGCCTTCGACGAGAGCACCCGCCGCCATCTGGAGGAGCTGGCCCGGCTGGAGGGGGAGCGCTGCCCGTCCATCGACGCGGCGGCGGATACCTTTGCCCGGCTGCTCTCCGACGCGGCAGGCGAGGTGCAGGAGCCGGTAAAGAGCCGGGTGTTGGCGCAGCTGCTGTACCACCTGGGCCGGTGGATCTATCTGATCGACGCGGCGGACGACCTGAAGAAGGACGTGAAAAGCGGCAGCTACAATCCCTTGCCGCTGCGCTACGCCCTTTCCGGCGATACGCTGACCGACGCGGCACGGCAGGAGCTGGCGCAGACGCTGGACAGCTCCATCCGCGCCATGGCCGCGGCCTTCGAGCTGTGGGACTTCGGCGATTACGGCCCGGTGATCGAGAGCACCGTGTACCGGGGCCTTTACGCGGTGGGGACCGCCGTTCTGGACGGCACCTTCCACCGGAATAAGAACGTTGTACGAAAGAAAGGGGGACACCCGCATGCGTGATCCCTATCAGGTGCTGGGCGTGCCCAGCACGGCCACCGATGACGAAGTAAAAAAAGCCTACCGGAATCTGGCGCGGAAGTACCATCCGGACAACTATCATGATAACCCCCTGGCCGACCTGGCCCAGGAGCGCATGAAGGAGATCAACGAGGCTTACGAGGAGATCCAGACCCAGCGCAAGCGGGGCGCTTCCGGCGGAGGCTACAGCACCGGCGCGTCCTCCGCGGGCTATAATCCCTACGGTAGCGCTGGCTACGGCGCGGGCTATGGCGCGTACCAGTCCTATACCGGCCCCTATCAGCGGGTGCGTGCCGCCATCCAGCAGGGCAACCTGAACCTGGCTGAGGAGCTGCTGAACGCCATGAAGGATCACGACGCCGAGTGGAATTTCCTCAAGGGCGTGCTGTGCACCCGCCGCGGCTGGCTGGATGAGGCCAAGCGCTATTACCAGACGGCGGTGCAGATGGATCCCGATGACGAGGAGTATCAGCGGGCGCTGGATATGGCCGAGGGCCGCCAGACCGCCTATCGTCCCAACGGCTACGGCCCGGTCAGCACCGGCAACTGCCATATGAGCCCGTGCCTGCCGTTCTGTCTGCCGCTGTTCTGCTGTCCCGGCGGCGGCTATTTCTACTGCTGTTAATCAACCGCGGCGGCCCAGCCGCCTGAAAGGAAGGAATATTGTGGTCAAGAGTATGACCGGCTATGGCCGGGCCCGGCAAACCCTGAACGGACGTGACATCACCGTAGAGGTGCGCTCCGTCAACAACCGCTATCTGGACTGCACGGTGAAGGTACCCCGCACCTACATCTTTGCCGAGGATATGGTGAAGTCCCATGTGCAGAAGGCCGTCTCCCGCGGCAAGGTGGACGTGTTCATCACCATCGACGCCGCCGGCGCCGACGAGACCGTGGTGGCCGTCAACGAGTCCCTGGCCCGCGGCTATTACGACGCGCTGATGAAGCTGAAGGAGACCTTCTCGCTGGAGGGCGAGCTGTCCGCCGCCACACTGGCCAAGTTCCCCGATGTGCTGACCGTCACCAAGGCGGAGGAGGATCTGGACTCTGTGGCCGCCGATATCGGCGCTGTGCTGGACGAGGCCCTTGCCGCCTATAACGCCATGCGCGCCACCGAGGGCGCCAAGCTGGCCGAGGATATCGCGGACCGCGCCGCCACCATCGAAGGCGTTGTGGCCAAGGTGGAGGAGCGTTCTCCCCAGACCGTGGCCGCCTACCGTGAGAAGCTGCTGGCCCGCATGCAGGAGGTGCTGCAGTCCACCGCCGTGGACGAGAGCCGCATCCTGACCGAGGCCGCCATCTTCGCCGACAAGATCGCCGTGGACGAGGAGACCGTCCGCCTGCGCAGCCACATCGCCCAGCTGCGCACCATGCTGGAGAGCGGACAGCCCATCGGCCGGAAGCTGGACTTCCTGATCCAGGAGGTCAACCGCGAGTGCAACACCATCGGCT
>UMHM01031534.1_pt1 | contig 40207 bp, 24 predicted proteins | sample 1965501 | NCBI WGS metagenome assembly UMHM01 (sample SAMEA4836095, study PRJEB28245) | human gut metagenome | biome: gut microbiome; material: fecal sample | place: Denmark | collected 2008
CCCTCGTTCAGATGTCGCTGTAGGGTAACACCTCGCCACCCCTAATATTGCTTTTTAATAATTTGCAATTGGCTTGTGTACTTCGTGTCTGCTAACTTCGGCGGAAGTAGTACAGAAATTGATAAAAGTCTTTTGTCAAATTATGTCATTGTGAGAAGCGACTGTTTTTGTCGCGCCGTGCCAATCCCCCGAAAGGGTTCCTTGTGAAATTATTGTCAAATAATGTGATGTAGTATTTACAATGTTTAGTTATGTAATATTGTAAAAAACAACAAAAATATCATCGATTGTATCGAAAATCGGCATTTTAGAGAGTACTATTACACACATAGTACTCTTTTTTTTTGTTGTTTTTCGGTTAAAATAACGACAAACGGGAATAATCGTTGTATGAAAAAGACGAAGTATGCAGGAAAATATCCGCCTGCGAAAGAGTATCGTGCCAACGCCGACGAAAAAGAAACGGCGTTGCCGAAACAATTTCAGCGAGCGTTTGTGGAAGAAAATTTGTCCAAGTGAATACGTCAGATATACGCCAATCAAATGACAGATAATAAAAGCGGTTTCTGATGTCCCGTTTTACCGAAAAAAAATCACTTAAAAGTCTTAATAAGGGATAGCATGAATAACAAAAATAAAAGCAAAAAAAGTCTGTGTAGTTACGTTCAAAACGATGTCGAACCTGACATATCAAACAATGTTCAAAGCAGTAAAAGGCACGACGACACAAAATCACGAGAGCCTATTACAAAAGAAAATTACAAGCAATATGTTTTTGAAAAAATGCCCAAGTCGTCTCACTTCAAAAATATGCTGTGGGCGTTTCTTGTAGGCGGCACGATATGCGCAATCGGACAAGCGTTTGTTCAATTTTACTCAATATGGTTCGGCAAAGACGACGCTTCGGTACTTGCCAGCGGCACGCTTGTGTTTGTTGCCGCGCTGCTGACCGGCTTCGGCGTGTACGACAACATCGGACGTTTTGCCGGGGCAGGGTCTACAATTCCCATTACAGGTTTCAGCAATGCGGTGGTGTCGCCTGCGCTTGAGTTCCGCGCCGAGGGCTACATTTACGGCGTCGGCGCAAAAATGTTTCAGGTGGCAGGGCCCGTTATTGTAAACGGCGTAACCATTTCGGTAATTATTGCCACGTTGTCTCTTGTTGTCGACGCGATTTTTCACATTCTGTGAGGTGCGCAAATGAAGTATTACAACAATCGCACGCTGTCTTTTGCGGACAGTTACGTCGCCGAGGGGTACACGATTGCAGGTCCCAAGGAAAACGACGGCATTTACAACGGAATGTTCGACCTTGCGCTGGACGACGATATGTTTGGGCAAAACACGTTTGAACGTGCCGAACGCAAGATGTTTGAACACGCGATTGACGGCGCAATTGCCAAAGCCAATCTCGTCGGGCGCGACATCGATTACTTTGTCGGCGGTGACCTGCTCAATCAGATAGTGTCCACGTCTTATGCCGCACGCAAACTTCATTCCGGTTTTGTCGGGTTGTACAACGCATGCGCAACCTTTGTCGAGTCGCTGATTGTGGGTAGCAGCCTTCTGTGTGTCGGCGCAGGCAACGTTGTGTGCGCGTCGGGCAGTCACTTCAGTACGGCGGAGCGGCAGTATCGTTACCCGTTGGAACTGGGCGTGTTGCGTTCGCCCGTTACCCAATGGACTTGCACGGGCGTGGGCGCGACTGTACTTACCAAAAGCAACGACGGGCAACTTTTGCCACGCATTACCCGTGGAATGTTCGGACGGGTTGTCGATTTCGGCGTTATGGATGCTAACAATATGGGCGCGGCTATGGCACCTTCGGCGTGCGACACGCTGGTGCAGTTTTTCCGCGACACCGATTCAACGCCCGACGATTACGATGCAATTTACACAGGCGACCTTGGCAAACTCGGCTCGTCGATACTTGTTGACCTTATGGACGACCAAGGCTACGACGTTGTCGGCAAGTTGCATGATTGCGGCGCGTCGCTTTTCCGTGACGAGCAACAAAGCTACCAGGGCGGAAGCGGCGCCGGGTGTAGTGCGCTTGTGTTTAACAGTTACATTCTCGGCATGCTTCGCGGCGGCAGTTGGAAACGCGTTTTACTGGCAGGCACGGGCGCGCTTATGAGTCCGACGACGTCATTTCAGGGGGACAGTATCCCAGGGGTAACGCACATTGTGGAGGTAAGCGTGGTATGACAGTGTTTCTTATGTATCTCAAAGCCTTTCTTGTCGGCGGCGGCATTTGTCTTGTCGGACAGGTGATAATAAACCTCACCCACTTGACAAACGGCAAAATTCTGGTGCTGTTCCTCATTGTCGGTGCGGTGCTGGAAGGCTTCGGGCTGTACAGTCCGCTTATCGAATTTGCAGGGGCAGGGGCAAGCGTGCCTATTTCGGGCTTCGGGTGCGCGCTTGTCAAGGGCGCGGTAAAGTCGGCAAAGGAAGAAGGTTTTTACGGCGCGCTAAAGGGCGGCCTTGCCGCATGCGCAACAGGCGTAAGCATTGCGATAGTGTCGGGCTACGCCGTATCGGTGCTGTTCCGTCCGCGCACAAAGAAAAAGTAATTTCTTCGTTATTTCTCAAAATACTTGCGGCAAATTGCCTGTCAAAAGTAACGTTGCGCCGCAAATCGGAATATAATTAGCAAGGTGCAAATTGTGGGCATGTACGTTGCGACGACAAACGCATATTACCTGAAACAAAGGCGCAGACAGCGTGTCAAAGTAACGCTGTTTGTTGTCATTTTGTGCGTCGTTGCGGTTGTACTTGCTGCAAACGCTTATTGGCGAAAAATGATGTCTGAGTTTGTCGACATTGCCGAGGGACATGCGCGTTCCCAGATTACCATTACAGTCAACAATACAGTGAGCGAAGTTTTTGCGGCAACTGACTACGATGATTTTGTGCTGACAGAGCGTAATCCGCAGACAAACGAAGTAGTGTGCGCTTCGGCAAACTTCGCCAACGTAAACAGTTTTACATTGCAAACATCGGTTGCCGTACAAAACGCATTAAGCCGCATTGACGGAAGGGTCGCCGTTCCGCTGGGGACATTGAGCGGAATGGTGCTACTGTCCGGGTACGGACCGAGCGTTGTTGCCGGGTTTGACGGCGTTAACGTGGCTGGGTGCAACCTGCAGTCGGAATTCGTTTCTGTCGGAATAAACCAGACATTGCATCGTATTTACGTCAATGTGCAAGCCGATGTGGAATTGCTTGTACCCGGCCGCCGAAAAAATATATCGGTTGCCGTGCCCGTCCTGATTTGCGAAAACATAATCGTGGGACAGGTGCCGAGCATTTACTTTCCAGATTGAACGAAAGGCAATCTATTGCCCGTTACCCGCAAGCGGATATCGGTGGAAAAGGCAAATTTACAAATATTGCCTTTCGCTGTTGCATCGGTAGCGGCGGTACAAGCGACAACAGCCTTTTCGGGACTTGTTACGCGGCAAGTTGTTGCCTATGGTCGGCTTGCATATCTTAGCTAAATTTCGCCGATAATATGTCGGCAAAATTCGTCAAACACTTGTCAAGGTTACCAAAATTTGATATACTGTAACTACAAACGATGACGAAGCACAAGAGTTTGCAACAGGCAACGTTAAGCGAGCAAGGGGCGGTGGAAGCCTTGCCGTCCGTGCAGACAATATTCACTTCCGAGTTGGCGTGGTGAAAGCAGTAGTTGCGCCCGTAAGTTTACGTTACAAACACAACAAGGAATGCCGTTCGGCGTTCGAATTTAGGTGGTACCGCGAGTAACTTCGCCCTAAAGTTGGTTGAAATACCGATTTTGGGGCGTTTTTTTGTTTTCCGAAATCACAAATTTTGCCGTAAAATTACCTTGTTTTGACGCAAAATGTCGTCGTTTACGGTAAAAATAGTGTAGTTTTACAGCCCGTTTGAAGTAAAAAAGTTGTGTAAATCAACAAAATTTCCACGATTTTTGCCCGAAGAAAGCCAGACTACATCGAAAATCGGCAAATTATAAAATACTATTACAGACATAGTGCGCTTAAATCGCACAAAAAGGAGCAACGATGACCATTAACGAAATCAAAAACGCGTGTGGCAGCGAACTTGACGGTTGCAGTACATTGCAAAACCTGCAGGAACTCAAAGTGAAATACCTTGGCAAAAGCGGCGAATTGACCGGCCTTCTGAAGAGTATCAAAGACCTGCCTGCAGAGGAACGTCCCGGGTTCGGAGCAAAGGTAAACGAACTTCGCAACAGCCTTGAACAAGCATTTGCCGACAAAACAACGGAACTGAAAGCCGCTGAAATGCAACGCAAACTTACGGAAGAAACGGTGGACGTTTCGCTGAACACGCAACAGCCGTGGGGTGCGCTTCACCCCGTAACGCTGGTGGAAAATCAGATGACCGACCTGTTGGTGTCCATGGGCTTTGAGGTACTCAGCGGACCGGAAATCGAAACGGATTACTACAACTTCCAGGCACTCAACATTCCTGCCGATCACCCCGCGCGCGACATGCAGGACACTTTCTACATCACCGACAACATTTTGCTGCGCACTCAGACAAGCGCAATGCAGGCGCGCCTTATGGAACACAAAAAGCCGCCGATAAAAATGATTTGCCCGGGCAAAGTGTTCCGCAGCGACAGCGACGCAAGTCACAGCCCCGTATTCCACCAGATAGAGGGGTTGGTCGTGGACGAAAACATCACGCTGTGTGACCTCAAAGGCACGTTGGAATACATCGCAAGTAACTTCTTCGGACCGCAGACAAAGGTGCGTTTCCGCCCGAGTTTCTTCCCGTTTACCGAACCGAGCGTAGAAGTTGACCTTACCTGCAGTAACTGCGGCGGCAAGGGGTGCAGCCTTTGCAAGGGCACCGGCTGGATAGAGGTGCTCGGCGCAGGCATGGTAAACCCGTTTGTGCTGGAAAACTGCGGTATCGACAGCCAAAAGTACACGGGTTTTGCATTCGGCTGGGGCGTAGAGCGCATAGCCATGATTAAGTACGGCATTCCCGACATTCGCCTTTTTTACGAAAACGACCAACGTTTCCTTAAACAATTCGGCAAATAGGAGATTGACAAATGAAATTACCTCTTTCGTGGATTAAACAATATGTAGACGTAACCGAGGACATCGACACGCTTTGCAAGAAAATGGTCGATATCGGTCTGGAAATTGAAGAAGTCGTGTACCTCGGCGAAAACGTGACAAACATCGTGGTGAGTCAGATTAAGGAAATTACTCAGCATCCCAACGCCGAACGCCTGCTTTGCTGCAAAGTGGATATCGGCGGCGGTCAGATTATTCCTATTGTCACCAACGACCACCGCGTGCAGGTTGGCAACAAAGTGCCTGTTGCTCTTCACAAGGCGCACACTGCAAACGGACTTAACATCACCAAGGGCAAAATGCGCGGCGAACCGTCGGACGGTATGTTTTGCGGACCCGAGGAACTGGGCATTACCAAGGATTACTACGAAGGCGCGGACGTCGACGGCGTACTGATTTTGCGTGACAGCGCGGTTGTCGGCGAGGATATCCGCAAGGAAGTGGGCATTGACGACTACGTACTTGATGTGTGCGTTACAAGCAATCGTCAGGACTGCAACAGCGTAATCGGACTCAGTCGCGAAGTTGCCGTCGCACTTGGCAAAACCTGCCGTGAACCCGACATTTCATTCGCAGTGGACGCCGCGACAGCCACAAACAAACTTGTAAAAGTGGACGTGCGTGCACGCGACATCTGTCCGAATTACTTCATGCAGGGCGTAACCGACGTAAAGATCGCGCCGTCGCCCATCTGGATGACAAGCAGACTTGCAAAGGTGGGACTACACGGCATAAGCAACCTTGTGGACATTACAAACTACGTGCTGTACGAAATCGGTCAACCCATGCATGCCTTCGATTACAGCGACATAAACGACAAAACGATTGTGGTACGTCGCGCCGAAAACGGAGAAAAAATCATTCCGCTGGACGGCAAGGAGTACGCGCTTACAAGCGACGACCTTGTAATCGCCGACAAAAACCGCGCTGTAGGGCTGGCAGGCATTATGGGTGGCGCAAACAGCGGCATTAAAGAGGACACAAAATGTGTGCTGTTTGAATCGGCAAGTTTCGCACGCGGAAACGTCCGTCGCACGAGTCGCAGACTGGGACTTCGCAGTGACAGTTCGGCACGGTTTGAAAAGGGTATCGAAAGTTACACCAACAACGTGGGTTTGTCACGCGCATTGCACCTTGTTCAGCAACTGGGTTGCGGCAAAGTGACAAAGGGTCGCATTGCAGTAGGCGAAGTCGCAACTGCGAAAACGGTAACCTTTGACAAGGGACGCATTGCAAAACTGCTGGGTATCGTAATTCCCGACGACAAAATTTTGTCCATTCTTCATTCGCTCAACATTGAAACGTCTATCGACGGCAACACCGTAACCTGCCTTGTGCCGCCGTACCGTGACGACATCGCGCGCGATTGTGACATTGTGGAAGAACTTATCCGCGTGTACGGCTACGACAACATCAACGGTACGCTTATGGAAAACAGCCACATTACGGCAGGCGGCAGAACGCTGAGCGACAAAATGGCTGCAAAAGCCAAGGATATTTTGTGCGGTCTGCGCTACAACGAGTGCGTGTTTTATCCATTCGGCGGCTTTGCGCTGTTTGCAAAAGCAAGCATTGCTCCAATCGACGAAAGCCTGTACATCAAAGTCAAAAACCCCATCGGCGAGGATTTGTCGGTAATGAACCGCAGTCTTGCGCCCAATATGTTGCAATGCATTGCCCTTAATCTCGCCCGCAAAAACACAAATTTGCGTATGTTTGAAGTAGGTAAGGCGTACATTGCCAAGTCGTTGCCGCTTACCGAGTTGCCTACGGAAGAAAAACGCATTTCCATGGCGGCTACGGATACAACCTTCGAAGCCTTCCGCGACGACGTGTTGCAGGTTGTGTACGCGTTTGCCGACAGCGACGTTAAAATTACGCGCGCCGACAGCACGTTGCTTCACCCGGGCATTTCTGCAAAAATTACCGTCGGCGGCAAGGAAGTCGGCACGTTCGGCAAGGTGCATCCGCAAGTTTGCGCAAACTTTGACATCGAAACGGACGTTTACTACGCCGAGTTGAGTCTGGACGCGCTTGTGGAAATGCGTCGCGGCGAAATCAGGTTTGAGCCTATTGCCAAGTTCCCGTCGGTCACGCGCGACTTCGCCCTCGTGTGCGACGAAGCGGTGGCTGTACAGGATATTCTGGATGAGTTTTTGGCGTTGCCCCTTTGCGAAAGCGCAGCATTGTTTGACGTATATCGCGGCTCGCAGGTCGGCGAAGGTAAAAAATCCATTGCAATTTCGGTGGTGCTTCGCGACAAAAACAAGACCCTTGCCGACAACGACATCGAAAAGCAGGTTGGCAAGGCACTTAAAATAGTTGCCGAAAAGTACGGCGCAGTGCTTCGCTGATATAACTTAAAACGAGGTCAATCTTATGTCTGCTATGTGCGCAGGAAAAACAGAATATGAAATTCTTGCGCCGGCAGGCAGTAAGGAACAATTACTTGCGGCGGTAAACAACGGTTGCGACGCGGTGTATCTGGGACTGGACGGTTTCAACGCGCGCATGAAAGCGCCTAATTTTACCGCGGAAAACATTGCCGAATGGGTTGACTTTTGCCACTTGTACGGCGTGAAGGTGTATGTAACCGTAAATACGTCGGTAAAAAACGACGAATTTGACGGCGCACTTGCAACTTTGTTTGCGGCGTACAAAGCCAACGCCGACGGCGTGATTGTAACCGACCTTGCTTTGCTTGCAATTGCAGGGAGGCTTGGCGGCAACCTTGACGTGGTGGCAAGCACTCAACTCAATTGCCACGACGAGTACGGCGCGAGATTACTGCAATCGCTCGGCGCAACAACCGTTGTTTGTGCGCGTGAGTGCAGCCTTGACGAAGTAAAACGCATTGCGCAAACCGGCGTAAAGGTGGAAACTTTTATTCACGGGGCGTTGTGCGTATGTCAGTCGGGACAGTGCCTGTTCAGCAGTCTTGTAGGCGGCAACAGCGGAAACCGCGGTTTGTGTGCCCAACCTTGCCGCAATTTTTACAGGGCAAACACGGGAAAAAGCGGTTATCTGCTTAGCACGTCCGACCTTGACGGCAGGCGAGAATACAAAGATTTGCTTGACGCTGGCGCAACCGTGTTCAAAATCGAGGGGCGCAACCGCAGCGCGGAATACGCAGGCGTGTGTTCGGCGGCGTTCAGGCAGTTGTTTGAAAGCGGCAACCTGGCGCGCGAAACGGCGGCGGACCTTTCCGAAGTTTACAGCCGCGGCGAAATGAAGTATCTGCCGTACCTTGACGGAAGAAACGACGGCATTATTTATCCGTCGCACCCAAGGCACGCAGGGCGCAAAGTAGGCGTGGTGAAGCACGGCAGAATAGTTGCCGACGTTGCCGCTATTAAGGGCGACGGCTTCAAGGTGTTTGACAAAAGCGGCAACGAAGTGTGCGGAGCGGTTGCATTGACAAGCGGACAAAACGCAGAAGCAAAGTTTTCGGGCAAAGTAACAGACGGAATGATTGTCTGCCGCACAAGCAGTATTGAGCTTTCGGCGCGAGTGCTTGCCGCCAAACGAACAATAGATTGCACAGCTGTATTTGTCGCAGCGGTGGGACACAAGGCAATTCTGACTCTTAAAAACGACGATGTGTGTGTGTCCGTGGAGTCGGAACAAATTCTTGAAGAAGCACGTACGACAGCCACAAGTGACGAAGAAATCGTCAAACAATTACAGAAAACCGGTGATTCGCATACTACTATTTTAGACATAGTAGTCAAAAACGACAATGTTTTTATCGCAAAATCGCAGATTAACGATATGCGCCGCCGCGCTGTAGCGGAGTTTGAAAAGGCTGTCGTTGCCAACTACAACGCGAGATTTGCCGAAAGAGACGACGTTACGTTGAAAGGTTTACAGACAATGGCGGAGACATTGCTTGAGCCTGAACATACTGTTATTGACGTTATTGCCGAAGCGGCGCAAGCGAAAGCGGACGGACAAACGACTGTCGGGAAAAACATTTCTTGCATGCGAAAAACCGCAAGCGAAAGCGACCGCGAAGAGCAATATTCCGTTGCCGCGACATGCTTCGCGGCGAAAGACGTCGAGGCGGCAAAAGAAAGCGGCGTTGCAACTGTAATTTACAAACCCGAATTTATTTCGGAAGAAACATTGTCTGCAACAGACGGAACATTTGTTTATCTCGACCTGCCGTCTTTTGCCGATTTGAGTTACCTTAGCAGCTTTGTCGGCGACAGAAACATCGGCGTTGTCTGTCACAACGTCGGGCATGTCGGCTTTGCACGCGAGCATAATCTGCCGTATATTCTCGGACGAGGAATGAACGTGTTCAATGATTACACGCTTGCCTTGTTCAGTGACCGTGACAGCTTCGTGTTCAGTTACGAGCTTACCATTGCCGAGTGTTCGCGTTTCGCTGCGAAAGACGGTTATGTTTTTGTCGACGGCGAGTATCCGCTTATGCAAACCGTGCATTGCCCGTTCAAAGTGGCAGCAAGCAGCACTTGCGCAAAATGTACGGCAAGCAAAGAACTGACATATACAGACGAACGCGGCAACGACTTCACCGTAGTGCGCCGTAAATGTGGCAGATGTTGCTTTGAAGTGTTGAACGGACTTAGTTTGTCCGCGCTTGGTAAAATTTCTCGCTGCGGGCGGTATCTTGTCGATTTCGACGCCGATACGGTAAAGCACTTTGTCACACTGAACAGCAACGGCAGGGACGACGGATTCAGACGTAACGAAAAATGTACGTCGGGCAGACTGTTTAACAAAATTAACTGAAATGATTAACGAAAAAACACTCAAAAAACTACAATATGCTGATATTTTGCGGCAGATTTCGGCGTTTTCCGTAAGCTCGATTGCAAAGGGAAAAGTCGAAAATCTGTTGCCCGCAGACAGTTTTGACGAGGCAAAACGCCTTGTGGAAGAAACAAAACAAGCCTTTGACCTGTTTCAGTACGAAACGTCATTCGACTTGTCTGTGGACGACGTAAAGGATGCCTGTGCATTGGCTCGCGTGGGTAGTTGCCTTTCGATGGGGCAATGTCTGCAAATCATGCGCACGTTGCGCACGGCCAGGAATTTGCAAACGGCGTTGTTTGTCGACTACGGCGTAGACACGTCCATGCTTCGCGCCATTGCCTGCCGTCTGTTTAACGACAAAACCCTTGAAGATGACATTGACTTTGCCATTTTGTCCGAGGACGAAATGAATGACAAAGCCAGCGCAGACCTGTTTGCTATACGCAAAAAAATACGCGCAATCAACGCCGACATCAAGGCAAAACTGCAAAGTTACACCAAAAACGGCGAAACGGCAAAGTATATGCAAGACGCAATCGTAACCATGCGCGGCGACAGATACGTAATCCCCGTCAAGGCGGAATACAAAGGCTACGTCAACGGCATTGTTCACGATCAGTCGGCTACGGGAGCAACGCTGTTTGTCGAACCGATGGCAATCGTGCAACTCAACAACGCGCTTCGTGAAGCGACCCTTGAGGAAAAAGCGGAAATTCAACGCATTTTGCAAGCGTTTACCGACCGTATTTCGCCATATTCCGCGCGGATCGCCGACTCGCAGGATGCAATCAGCGACATTGACGTGATTTTCAGTAAGGTGAAGTACGCCATAGAAAACAAGTGTACTTTGCCGCTGATGAACGACGAAGGTTATATCAATCTCAAGAAAGCTCGCCATCCGCTGCTTGACAAAACAAAGGTCGTGCCCGTTTCGGTGGAAATGGGGCGCGATTACGACATTATCGTAATTACGGGTCCCAACACCGGTGGCAAAACCGTGACGCTGAAGACCGTCGGGCTTATGACGGCAATGGCGATGACAGGGCTTTTTGTGCCGTGTGCCGAGGAGAGCGGCGTGTCGTACTTCGACGACATCTTCTGTGACATCGGCGACGAACAAAGTATTGAACAAAATCTGTCTACTTTTTCGGGACATATCACCAATTTGCGTGATATACTTGACGTGTGCGGCAAGGGCGACCTTGTGCTGATTGACGAAGTGGGAGCAGGCACGGAACCCAACGAAGGAACCGCGCTGGCACTTGCCGTTACGGACTTTTTGCGCCGAAGCGGGGCAAAAGCGGTGATTACCACCCACTACGAAAAGTTGAAGGAATACTCGCTTGCGACCGACCGCGTGCAAAATGCCTCGATGGAATTCGACCTTGCAACGCTCGCGCCGACCTATCGCCTTATTATGGGTGTACCGGGCAGCAGTAACGCGCTTGCAATTGCAGGCAAACTGGGTATGCGAAGCGACGTAATCGAACTTGCGCGGCAAAACGTCAGCAAGGAAAAGATGGAATTTGAAAATGCGCTTAACCGCGCCGACGAAATCCGCAAAGATTACGAACAACGCCTTGCGGAGCTTGACGAACAAAAAAAGGCTTTACAGGCGGAACTTGCACGGCAAACAAAACTCAACGACGGCTTGCAGGCGGAGCGCGACAAACTGCTGGAAAGCAGCCGAAAGGAGGCGCGCAAAATCGTAGACAAAGCCCGAGAAGACGCGCAGGAGATAGTGGCGGAACTTAAGGACATTTTGTCCAAAGAAACGGTTACCGACAAGGATTTGTTCCAGGCACGTGCGGCGGCGAAGAAAATCAACGAGATCAAACTGCCCGAACAGGACAATGCGGAAGAAATCGTGTTTACCGGTGACAAAGCCGACTACCTTACTATGAAAACGGGCGACGTGCTGTACAGTCAAAAACTGAAAATGCAGGTACGTGTCGAACAGATAAAGTCCCCGACGAAAATTACCGTCCGAGCAGGCAACATCACGACAGTAGTCACGGCGGACGACCTGTATCATTCGGTTGTGGAACAGAATAAGCGCGTCGTGAAAAATCGTCAGCAACGCACGAGCGGCGCACATACGCAAATAAACACCGAGCGTAGTGCACGCAACGAAATAAACGTCATCGGGCAGACTGTCGACGAAGCCGTTGTAAATGTGGACGCGTTTATCGACCAGGCGGTGCGTAGCGGCTTGTCAAAGGTGTGGGTCATTCACGGAATGGGCACAGGCAGACTTCGCGCGGGACTTCACGATCACTTCCGGCATCACCCCAACGTCAAGGAATTTCGCCTTGGCACATACGGCGAGGGCGAAAGCGGTGTGACGGTAGTTACGTTGAAGTAGACCATTTTGTAGCGGAACAACAAAATTTTGATGTAGTTTTTTGCCTCTTAATACTGCCCGGGCGTGTACAATGCGTGGCAACGTTGAGAAGCGTAATGGCGAAAGATTTTGAAAAATCCCCAAAAACGCGTTAACTACTACAGAAATCGGCGTTTTATAAAATACTATTACAAACATAGTATTGTAAAAAGGACTAAAATGACTTATTATTTTGACAATTGTGCGACTTCGCGAGCGGACGACGACGTAATAGCTATCCTGGACAAATACCAACGAGAAACCTATTACAACCCGTCGGCACGCAGTTCCTTTTCGCTTGCGGTAGCCAGGGAACTCAAATCGGCTCGCGAAAGCATTGCAAAAACGATGGGCGTAACGGCTGACGAAATTTACTTCACGTCGGGCGGTACGGAGTCGGACAACATTGCAATCTTCGGCAGCGGAAAAAGCAAAAGCGGCAACGTGGTGGTTACCGCATCGGAACATTCCGCCGTGTACAACGCCGTAATGAAACTTGGCGACCGCGGCTACGAAGTTCGACTTGCCAACGTCACGAGCGACGGACACATCGACGTCGACGACTTTGTGAGCAAGGTTGACGACAATACGGTGCTGGCGTGTTTCATGCACGTAAACAACGAAACGGGCGCAATAAACGACGTCAAAAACATCAATCGCCTTGTAAAGGCTGTCAATCCGCGCACACTTACGCTGTCCGACGGCGTACAGGCTGTTGGCAAAATTCCAGTAAATCTGCGTTCGCTGGGCGTTGACTTTTATTCCATGAGCGGACACAAAATCCACGGAAGCAAGGGCACAGGTTTTTTGTATGTCAAACGCGGCACAAAATGCACGCCGATTTTGTTTGGTGGCGGTCAGGAAAACGGTATGCGCTCCGGTACGGAATACGTCGGCGGTCAGATTGCGCTTGCTACCGCGCTGACTAAGGCTGTTTCGCTTATCGACGAAAACGCGGAGCATTACATCGAATACAAGCAAATTATACTGGACAAACTTGCGTCCGTGCCCGGGTGGCGAGTCAACTGCACGGAAAATTGTTCGCCGGCAATCCTGTCATTGGCGTTTGCCGACATCAAGGGTGAAGTGTTGCTTCATATGCTGGAAGCCTACGACGTTATTGTCGGCACAGGTTCGGCATGCAGTTCCAAAAACAAGCAAAGCCGCATTGCAAAGGCAATCGGGCTGGACATGCGCTACGTCGAAGGCATAATCCGCATCAGTTTCAGCAAGTACAACGACAAACAGCAGGTAGAACACCTTGCCGATTCTCTTGCGAAGTGCGTTCTCGACCTTCGCAAAACAATGCACGTGTAATCACAAGTGCTTTCGCCTTGTCGTAGGTTAGCTGCGGCGGCTTTTTTGACGGATGCGTTATTTGAAATTAAACAACACCGCAGCGATACCGTCGCGTTTAATTGCAATTAAAACAACACAGCCCGACAATATCACGTTTGTAGCAAACAATAGTGATGCCGAAAAGGCAGCAACGACGACAAAAAAACTAGAGCGCGTGGTGCAATAAAGTGCGCTTGGCTCAATTGTACAAAGCAACAAATCAAATAAATCTCAAAAGCAGGTAAAAATGAAAGTAATTATCATTCGTTATTCGGAAATTCACCTCAAAGGCAACAATCGCGACTACTTTGAAAGTGCGCTTATCGCCAACATCAAGCAGGTGCTGGAAGGCTTCGAGTATTGCTTTGCACGCAGCAACGCACGCTACGTCATCAGCGACTTTGACGAAAGCAACCTGGAACAAATTATTGACGCCGTCAAAAATGTGTTTGGCGTACACTCGCTTTCCGTTGCGGAAGAAGTGCCCAGCAATGTTGCCGACATCAAAGCTGCGGCGATGGAATACGCACCGACCGAGGGCACATTTAAGGTGAACACCAACCGTGCAGACAAGCGTTTCCCCGTACATTCGATGGATTTATCTGCAGATATCGGCGGCGATATTCTCGAGGCGCACCCCGCCCTTGTCGTCGATCTTTTCCATCCGCAACACGTCGTCAACATCGACATCCGCGAGAACGGCAAGACCTTCGTCTATTCCGAAACGATCAAAGCAGTCAACGGTATGCCTGTCGGTACAGACGGCAAAGCGGTGGTAATGCTGTCGGGTGGTATCGACAGCCCGGTTGCGGCGTACATGATGGCAAAACGCGGTATGTCACTGCGCGCGGTTCACTTCCACAGTTTCCCTTACACAAGTTTGCAAGCCAAAGAAAAAGTGCTTGACCTTGCCAAACTTATCAAAAAATACACGCTGCGTATGACCGTGGATGTGGTGAGTTTTACCGAAATCCAGACCGCAATTCACGAAAAATGCCCCGAAGAGTACATGATTACCATTATGCGTCGATTCATGATGCGCATCGCCGAACGTATCGCGCGCATGAACGGTTGCGGTGCCGTTGTCACGGGCGAAAGCCTTGGGCAGGTCGCCAGCCAGACGCTGGAAAGCATAACCAGTACCAACTCGGTTGCAAATATTCCCGTGTTTCGTCCGCTTATCGGCTTTGACAAGGAAGAAATTATCGAAATTGCCGAGCGCATCGGCACATTCAAAACGTCGATTTTGCCATACGAGGACTGCTGTACGATTTTCCTGCCTAAAAAGCCCGTTACTAAGCCGCGCCTTGACGCTGTACTTAAGGTGGAAAGCGCACTGGACGTCGAAACCCTCGTAAACAACGCGCTTAACAACATCGAAACCATTGTAATAGAGTAAGTTTAAGAGTAATTTTTTTGTGAATGTGGTGTGAAATTGGGGAGAGGGGAACTTTTTGTAAAAAGTTCCCCTCTCCCCAAACCCCTTATCCTTCAAAAACTTTGCGATAGGGTGTTGCAAGTGGATTGCAAATATATTCCGGGTTTATGAAATGCAGCCCCGACAAATTTTTCACGAAAAAAAGAGCATTCTGTTAAGGTTTGCTTGTAAATAAAACTGTTCATTGCAATTAAGACACTGCATCCGCGCGGTTCCCTTTCGGGGGATTGCTACGGCCCCGAGACAAAATTTCGTTGCCCGGCATAAGTGTTTCAATCGGGGCCTCGCAATGACATTTTAATATTCTAAAAACGTCAATCCACCAAAAATTTTGACTTTTGAGTGTTTGTAAAGCAACTTGTTGCGTCTGAGAATTGCCCGTATAGTCGTAACAAAACAAAAATACTCCGATAACTAATTACCGAAGTATTCCTGGCAGGGGAGACGCGATTCGAACACGCAACCGGCGGTTTTGGAGACCGCTGCTCTACCGTTGAGCCACTCCCCTAAATGTTCAATTTTTGCTTGCGTTTTTCAACGCTAATATATTATAATAAATGTCGGCACGATTGTCAAATATTTGGCGGACAAAAGTAGGTTATTTATGAAAAAAGTCACGATTTTTACCGACGGCGCATGTTCGGGCAATCCGGGCATTGGCGGCTGGGGCGTTGTACTGGTGTACAAAGGCATACAAAAGGAACTTTCAGGTTACGACAAAAGTACAACCAACAATCGGATGGAACTTTTTGCCGTCATACAAGGGCTTCGGGCACTAAAAGAACGTTGCGAAGTGGAACTTTGTACCGATTCGCAGTACGTTGCCGACGCGTTTAACAAACATTGGATCGAAGCGTGGCAAGCAAAAGGATGGAAAAACTCGGCAAAAGAATCCGTCAAAAACGTAGATTTGTGGCAGGCATTGCTTATCGAAGTTGCGAAACACAATGTAACATTCGTAAAGGTGAAAGGGCATGCCGACGTGGAACTTAACGAGCGGTGCGACAAACTTGCAACCGGCGCAGTGGCACGCTATCAAAAAATCGTAGCCGAGCAAGCCGCAGTCAACGATTGATTTTTTTTTCGAATTATGTTTATATTGGGGCGAAGGGGACTTTTTGTAAAAAGTCCCCTTCGCCCCAAACCCCACATCCCTCAAAAACTTTGAGTAAGTGAGGTAAAAGTACTATTGAAAAACGACAGCAAAATCTAATATCTTTAAGCGAACAGGTTACTTTTTTGACTTATACGTTGATTATCCTGAAATTTATCGTTTATTAAATAAAAAAATTATGTTCTAAATCAATACGTTTTAACATTACCCCCGTTTACCTCAAGTTTTTGAGGGGTAAGGGGTTTAATGGAAAAGGGGAACTTTGTTCAAAAAGTTCCCCTTTCCCCTTAATAATATCCAAAATCAAAAAACTACAAAATTAATATTTTTTGTAGAAGTAGTTGTAGATGTAAACAAACAACGCAGGCAAAATAGCTATTCCGGTAGGAATGAGCACGCCTGTTGCGACCTCGACGAATTTACCCAGTTGGATATTGTTGAACAAACAAATGCTAAGCGACACGAGCGCAACAATACCGGCGAGTATAAGTGTAATTGTCTGCATCAGCCTGTATGCAAACTCGGGCTTGTCTCGACGACCGTTGTCAACGAATGCAACTACGGACAGTGCAATGGGCGCAAGCGCGATTACCGCAACAGTGATTACAAACGGGATCCACGTACCGAGAGGCGCGCAAACAGCAACAAGCAAGCCAAACCAGACAACGGCGAAAAGATAGGTAAGCCAGCCGCTCTTCATGAGAACCTTGCTGACAGGCATAAGCGTTTTTGCTTTGTAGGTGGCAGTGGCGTGGTTGTATATGCGCATACGAATGCCTTCCTGAGCAAAGCCGTCGGCAACCTGTTCCAATTGAATGGGGCGACCTTCGATATCCATATTGTCAAATGTTTGCGGGGCGGTCTGCATTTGTCCGACTTCGTCAAGCTGGTTTCCTACCACGCTCATTATCACGTGCTGGTAGTTGTCCGTGGCGGCTTGGTTGCGTCCGGTTGCGTCTGCGGCAAGACGATCGAAACCTTTGATAAACAAGTCGGCGTCGTCCTGGTGCACTTCAAATCTGCTGCGAGCTTCCTCGACGGAAGTCTGCGGCGGAATGGGATTGCCGTCGTCAACCGGAGGCTCGGGCTGTTCGTCAGCGGTAGCGGTTACAACCGACTCGTCATTCCGTTGGATTACCTGATTTTTCGTCGTAACGGTTTGCGTTTCACGGTCAGACTCGTCTGCGGTTTCTTCTACGTAAGGTTCCGTTTCCTGCACGACAGTGGTGGCGGCAACTTCGTTTTCCTGCGCATTGTCCGCAGCGGTTTCGTAATCAGGTGATGTACCGCCGTCCAGTTGGTCAAGCATGCTTGAGATGTCATCCTGACGTTGCAATGCTTCCTCTGCAGGTCTGCTTTTGCGACGTTGACTACGGCGACCGAACAGCGGCGTCACGTCCTCTTGCGAAACTTCTTCGGTGGTGTCCGTCGTGCCGTCAACGAGGTTGCTCAGCACGCCGCGCTGAAATTCCCATTCGGAAATAAATTTTACGCAATTCTGTCTGCCGTACTTGGTCAGCATGTAATATCTGCGGCGACCACCGTTGCTTTCCGTGCCCCAGTACGAATCGATCAGTCCGTCATCCTGCAAACGTTTGAGGTACGAGTACAGCGTGGGCTGCTTGATTTCATATGCGTTTTCGGTGCGATCCTTGATGTCTTTGGCAATTTCGTAACCGTACTTGTCCCTGTTGTACAGCGAGCAAAGTATTATCGTTTCGATGTTGCCTTTAAGGAAGGTAAAATCCCCACTCATTTCGGGCTTCTCCTTTCAATATTTATTGTTTCGGAAGCGGCGGTGCAGCAGCCTTAAATCAAAATCGGTTTCGGCTCTGTTGAATACACAATTTACCGTCCAAAACAACACTCTCTGAAAGAATTTTACAGTATTGTGTCGAAAAAGTCAATATTATAGAATACTATTACTAACATAGTATGCGATTTTTTGATACGTATAGGGAAATTTGCCATGATAAATCGGCTCAGGCAAGATATTTATATTTACCCCTTACAGTTTTGTCCCTGCTATAGGCAAACATTTTACAAAAGAAATCTATTTTTTAGCACAATATTGACAACTTCGACAAAACATTTACAGTTAATTGAGTTATAATCGACTTATGAGAGTGCAAGTAACGCGCACATTGCGTGACGTTTTTAAGGCAAAAAAAATAGGTGACACCGTTTATGTACTGGCAAATTTCCGTCTGAGCAACGACAGCATAAGTGAAATTTTGAGAGAAAACATGCAGTGGTTTGCCGAACGCGAAAAGAACAAAGTCGGCGCGGCAAGCGCGAAAAACAATGCTTGTGCGCAACAGTCAAAGGAAAAATTTCAAAACAGTACAGATTTTTGCAGCCACGGACATTCGTCGGGTATTACGGACGACGACGCCCAACGCTACAACTTGTGCAATATGTTTTGCGGCAAGTCAATGTTGTTTTTAGGGGAGCTTCTTGATGTAAAATCCTCTGTTTCAGACAAAACTCACATAAACGACAGTACGCTGTATTTGTCGGAAGAAAACTATTCAAACAAGGATAGCAGGTTGAAAACCATAAAAATATTTTTGAGAAGGTCGGCAAAAACAATGCTTCCTGCGGACTTTGCTGCATTCGGAAGCGCGGTTTCGTTGTGTGCCGAAAAAATAGAATTTAAGGAACTAAAGGGGCTTTGGTTCAGTTGTTCGGAAGCGGCAAAGCGAGTAATTTCAGTCGATTACCGCATGGTGCAGTTGCCTGCAATGCTACAAAAATATATAATTGCGCATTGCTTTGCACATTTTCGCTATCCCGATCACGACAGTGATTTTACAAAATTCCTGTCTTTTTGTGTTCCGAATTACAAGCAATGCGAAGCGGAAATTGACAAATTTGCCTACTTGCTGGAAATCTGACGACGCTGCCACAAACGCTTTTGAAAAAAACAATGTCAGTAAAGTTTCGGATAATTGTTTGTAGTGCAGACTTATGTAAAAATGGCATTTTGCCTGTGAAGATATATAAATCGCCATACCGTCAGGAATATAGCACAGACCAAAATTTAGTTTTATAAAGTAGACAGAAATTTTATACAAAAAAAAAGATTTATAGGTTTTTTATTCTCCATCACATCCGCAAGAATTATTAGTGATGACAACGGAAACCCTAAACTATTTGTGTTTCGAAATAATACTAATATGCGACTTTTTTTAACTTCTCACTCAAAGTTTTTGAGGGAAGTGGGGTTCGGGGCGAAGGGAACCTTTTACAAAAAGTTCCCTTCGCCCCGAAATATATTCATAAAAATATTTTCAGTCAAAAAAATTAAATAACTATATACTGCAAAAATTTGTCCAGATATTTGCGGCGAAGTACAACGTCAAGCGTTATACCGTTTGTGTTGTTTTCGTCGGTCAAACGCTCTGAAGTCGCACCTATTGCAGACAATGCCGACATTACATTGCCGTAGTCGGAAAACGGTACGCTCAGTGTGATGCGCGCGTAGCAGTTTGTTAGAAAATTTGAAATTATTCCGTTCAGTTCATCGATACCCTTCCCTGTTTTTGCCGAGACAAATAAACCGCTGAGCGATTCCGACCCTGTAAAATACGGGTGCGGCAGGTCGCATTTGTTGTAAACACGCACAATGGGCGCGGTAACGTTCAGTTGGGCAAGAATGTTTTCCGTTACGTCTATGTGCATGTCGAGGTTTTTGTCGGATACGTCCAGCACGTGCAACACAAGGTCGGCGTATGTCGTTTCTTCGAGGGTAGACTTGAATGCGTCAACCAATTGGTGCGGCAGATTGTTTATGAAGCCGACAGTGTCGGTAACCAGCAGTTCCATGCCGTCAACGTTGGCGCGGCGAACGGTGGTGTCGAGGGTTGCAAACAACTTGTCGTCGGCATAAACGTCCTGACCGCACAGGCGATTGAAAAGGGTTGATTTGCCTGCGTTGGTGTAACCGACAAGGGCGACCACAAAAGCCTTGTTGGTAAGGCGGCGTTTGCGCGTAACGTCGCGGTGCGCGGCAATTTTGTCCAGTTCTTCACGAAGTTTGCGCATGCGCTCGCGTATGGCGCGTTTGTTTGTTTCCAGTTTGGTTTCGCCCGGTCCGCGCGTACCTATGCCGCCGCCTTGGCGCGACAATTTGCTGTTGTCCGGGCGTGTGGCAATGTTGTAGGAAAGTTGCGCAAGCTCGACCTGCGTTTTGCCTTCTGCTGTGGCGGCACGCATGGCAAAGATGTCAAGTATCAGGTCGATTCGATCGATTACGGGCTTGTCAAGACTTTTTTCAAGTGTGGCGCGTTGCGGCGCGCTGAGGTTGACATTGAACAAAACAAGATCTATTTCGTCGTCAGTGTCGTCAAACATTGCAATTGCCGCCTTGATTTCGTCGATTTTGCCTATGCCGATTACGCTTTGTGGATCAACGGAATTGCGTTTTTGCTCGGCGGTAAGTACAATTTTTGCTTCGGCAGTAGCGCACAAACCTTCAAGTTCGGCAAGGTCGGCTTGCTTGTCACAATCGGGCAAATCGACGTAAATTAACGCAATTTTTTGCATACGTATACGTTTTTTTGTTACATCAATCGTCATTTTCGTCATTATTATTTTTGCTCAGGTTTTTGTTTTTAGTGGGACGCAAGGTTACTTTTTCCGATGCGGTGCGGCGAATGTCCTCAGTCATTGCGGCATAGTGCTTTTTGGTTGTATTTACGTCGCGATGCCCCAGTACGGCGGCAACGACGTAAATATCGCCCGTTTCATGGTACAGTTGCGTACCGAAGGTTGAGCGCAGTTTGTGTGGTGTTATGTGCTTAAGGGGCGAGGCAATCTGACTGTATTTTTTTACGATATTTTCCACTGCGCGAGTGGTGATACGCTTGTTTTGAAGGGACAGAAACAATGCGTCCGTATCTTTTGCCTTGTCGTTGTTCATGCGCAACTGAAAGTAGTCGTACAGGTAGCCGGCAACCTCTTCGGAAAAGTAGAGTATTACGCGCGCTCCGCCTTTGCGGGTGACAGTAAAACTGAGATCGTCAAAGTTGATGTCGCCCGTATCGATACCGACAAGTTCGCTTACGCGGATGCCCGTGCCAAGCAGCAGGCTGACAATTGCAAGGTCGCGCACGCGCGTATTTTCCTGATAGCGAATTTGCCTGTCCGTCAGTCCGTTTCCGCTGTCGACGACGTCCATCATAGCGGCAACTTCGTTGCTTTCCAGGCGAACAATTTCCTTGTCGCGAAACTTGGGCGTGTCTACGGAGGCGGTTGGGTTGCGCGTGATTACTTGCTTCTTTTCGAAGTAGCGCAACAGTGACCGTATTGCCGACAACTTGCGACTTTTCCCGCGTTCGCTGTTTTTCATCAGTTTGCCGTTTTCGTCCTTGTACAGGGCGACGTGGTTCAGGAAAGCTTCGATTTCAAACGGCGACAGCGATTCCAGGTCGGCAGGCGTGATTTCCTTGGTAGATTTTGTCTTGAAACGCGGAATTTTACGCGAGATATATTGAAAAAACGTCCGAAGGTCGTAGGCGTAGTTCAGGCGCGTAAGCGTAGTCGTGCGCGACGAAATGCCGACAAAATACTCTTCGGTAAAATCGGGCAAGTCTTCGGCAATGATTTTTTCAATTGTTGCGATGTTCCGTGCATCGCGCTCGGTGAAGTAGTTTTCTTTTGACATGGTGCCGATAAACCTTTATTTTTGTTTGTAAAACTATTTCTTAGTGATTTTTTTTTAATTATATCAATTTTTGATAGAAAAATCAACCTGTTCGTAATACCTGAGATGGGATGCTTTTTTTTCATTATCAAACTTCTCGCAGCTTTTCAGCTTATATGATTTGAAACAACCGACAAAGCAGTGTGTTACTTACGACACTGTGTTGCGAATCTGTGCTTGTTTTTTTGCGGAAGATAAATCTGCCCGGCAAAAAATAAAGTCGAGGCGCATTATTTGATTGAAAATACCTGTCCGATTTTTTTTATTTATCTACAAAACATTCAATCTATCTCTTCGCAAAACACAGGTTTTGCGAAGAGATAGTGATTTTTTGAAGTAAAATTACAAATTTGTTGTGATTTTTATAAGCATTTATTTATATTTATTTCTGTCAATTTGGTTGCTTTTTATTTACTTTGTTTTGATAAAGTTGTACGTTTTTTTTGCGTTTTAGTGACGGTTTCTTTGGCGCGCAGTTATATTCGTCTTATTTAGTCTTTTTAATCGGTTTTAAGACATTAAGCCGGACGCTTAGTTCGTTATTTTAACCAATTGTCGGCAATCAAGTTTGCTCAACGGGTCAACTTTACCATTTTAACGTCGCACTGATTTTAGATATCGTCGTCACTGTCAGTTACCCGTTTAAGACCGAACTTTTGAACGATTCTACTTTATCGGCGTAATTCCGTAAAAAAATGTCGTTTCGTTCAAAATCGGGTAAACGACTTGGAAAGTTCCGTTTGTGAGTTTATTTTGTTAATTTTGACGGGATTTTCCCCGACAACATGCCTTTTATTCTGTCTCAATGGCTGTAATAACCAGTTTGATTTTGTTCTTTTTTTAGGGTTAATTTCGCCATCACTAACAACCTTGGGGATGTCCTTTCCCGCGGCGAAGCCGTAAGTAGGGTAAGTGACAGAGACCGTACAAGCCCCACCACGTGGGTACACTTTCGCTCGCTATCACCCGAAATATTCGAAAAAAAAATCAATCCCTAAGGCGCGAAGCGTTTTTGGCACCCGAGCGTGCACGATTAGAGTTACAGCCGTAAACTATTTTAGGCAATAAACTAATAGTGGTCAAGCCGCCGTCTCACTCGCAAAAATTATTAGTGATGGCTAAATTAACCCTATAGTTAAAAATGTTATAAAACGACGAACCAAGGAAAAAATTTTCCTTGGTTTTTTTTGTAATTCTTTGTTGTTTGTATTACGTAAAATCTGCCCCAAAAAGACGTTTTGATATTTGTGTTTTAATTGTTCGTATTCGGATTACGTTGAAATTATTATGTCAAAATCTGCTCAAAACGACGTATTGAGACTGGTCAAAAGAGGCTTTGAGACAGAATTTGACGTAAATAATGATTAGTTGCCCAGGTTTTCCAACACTTTTTGAAGCGCAATTATGCCGTGTTCCAAAGTCAATCCGCCTTGAAGATAAACAATGTACGGTTCTCTGATCGGTCCGTCGCAACTGAGTTCGATGCTGGCACCCTGTACGAAACATCCTGCAGCCATAATTACTTTGTCGTTGTAACCGGGCATTTCCCAAGGTTCGGGAGAAACAAACGCGTCAACGGGCGATGACGACTGGACGGCTTTGCAAAAATCGATTATACGCTGAGCCGAGCCGAGTTTGACGGAACAAACAATGTCGCCGATGTTGTCACCGAGTTTCGGCAGGACGTCGTAGCCGAGTTCCGTAAGCGTTTGCGCAAACAACAGACAAACTTTAAGTGCCTGATTGACAACGTGCGGCGCATTGAACAAGCCTTGATAAAAAAGTCTGTAACCGGGCGTATACGAACCGACTTCCATGCCGACCGAAGGCGATGTAACACGCCCTGCAATAAGGTCAATCAAATCCTGTCGTCCGCAAACGTAGCCACCCGTGGGCGCAATTCCGCCACCGATATTTTTGATGAGCGAACCTGCGCAAAAATCCGCGCCGACGTTTGTCGGTTCCTTGTCCTCGACGAATTCACCGTAGCAATTGTCGCAGAAAATAATTGTTTCGGGCGAAACGGATTTGACAATGTGGCAGATTTGTTCTATCTGCGCAATTGACAACGCAGGGCGCCAGGCGTAACCGCGAGAACGTTGGATGTAAACCATTTTCGTTTTGTTGGCAAGAAGAAATTTTCTGACAGAATCGAGATCGATTCTGTTGTCAGGCGTCAGGTCGATAGTATTAAAATGTACGCCGAAGTCGGCAAGACTGCCTATTCCTTCCTTATATATAGCGTCGCAAAGCGTGTCATAAGGTTGCCCGGTAACCGACAAAACAATATCGTGCGGTCGCAAAACGCCGAACAACGCTACGGTTATTGCATGCGTCCCCGACGTAATAAGCGGACTTACTATCGCCGCTTCCGTTCCGAAAACGTCTGCATAAACTTTGCAAAGGGTATCTCTGCCGATATCGTCGTTTCCGTAACCGCTGGTTCCGTTGAAATGTCTTAATGCTACATTGTTTTTTGCAAATGCGTCAAGCACTTTTGCCGTGTTTTTAAGCGATATTTCGTCAAAAATATCGAATTGTTGTTGCAGTTTGTTGAGAGATACATTTATTAGTTCTTTCGTACTTTTCATTGTTAAATACCTAATTTTATTTATTTTTAGCATATTATGTCTGTAATAGTATTCTACAAAATGCCATTTTTAAGAGTACTATTTACAAACATAGTATTTTTCAGAGAAATTACCCGCCAGACATGTTTTATTTTATGTTTCCATCATTTTATGTTTCCGTCGGACAGACGACAGACACAAATTGCCGTCAAACAAGACAAACCGAAATCAATCGAAAACAAACACCACCATTGTTACAATGTGCTTTATTCTTCACGCATAAAATCAGTCAGTTGCGACGAAATTTCCTCTGCTACTTCTGCAATGGTTTTGTCGTCCACGTCAACAAACGTCGTACACGGAAGTCGCTTGAAGTAACTTATTTGTCGCTTGGCGTAATGGCGCGTGTTCAGTTTTATCTTTTGTACCGCCTCATTAAGGTCGGTTGCACCGCTAAGATATTCGACAATCTCCTTGTAGCCGATTGCCTGAAATGCCGATGTCGTGCAAACTCCGTACAAATCGACAAGCGTTTTCACTTCGTCTACAAGTCCGTTTGCAATCATCAGGTCAACTCTATTTTCTATCTGCTTGTACAAACTTTTTCTGTCGCGTTGCAAAACAAAAATTTTGCAGTCAAATGCAGTTTCTCTGTTTGTTTGCGTTCCGTTTGCCCTGCTTCCACCGCTTTCGGCGATTTCAATCGCCCTCATTACCCGCTTCGGGTTGCTTAAATCGATTTGTTCGTATGCGGCAGGGTCAATTTGTCGCAACATTTCGCAAAGTTTGTCCAAACCGTCAAATATCATCACGCGAAGCAGTTCCTGATGTCGAGCTTCGCTCACCCCGCCAAACTCGGGCGGATACAGCAACGAGTTAAAGTAAAAGCCGGTTCCGCCTGCCACAATGGGCGGCACTATTGACTTTTTGATTATTTTCGCTGCATTTTTCTGATAAAGATATGACGAGTAGTTTTCATTCGGCAAGCAAACGTCAAGCATAAAATGGGGTACGCCCTGCATTTCTTCCAACGAAATTTTTGCCGTGCCTATGTCCATGCCTTTGTAAAGTTGCATGGAATCCGCAGAAATCACCGTTGTTCCGAAACGCTTTGCCAATTCAACGGCAACGCTGCTTTTTCCGACGCAAGTTGTGCCCGTCAACCCGACAAACTTTCGATTGTAGCTTCTCATGTCACAATCCTCTTAAACCATTTGTCGATCTGTGTCCTGGTGTACATCACCGTTATCGGACGACCGTGCGGGCATTGCATAAGGTTGCCTTCGACAATGGTATTCAGAATATACTTAATTTCGTACTCGTTGAGGGTTTGTCCTGCCTTGACCGCTGCTTTACAAGCCATCTGCGCCAGCCTTTCAATACGCAAAGTATTGTCGTCCACGCGAAATTCTTCCATTTCCGACAGCAAAAACTCGACAAACTTGTTCATTTGCGTGTTTGCAAGCAACGACGAAACCGCCGTAATGCGGAAGGTATTTGCACCGAAACGCTCTACTTCCACGCCCGCTTTGTAAATGTTGTCAATATTATCTTCAATAAACTGCGCTTCGTCCGCCTTTACGGTAAACACGTACGGAAACAACAGCGGCTGTTTGTTGTCGTTAAACGCACCCTGCTTAAACTTTTCAAACAAAATACGTTCGTGCGCGGCGTGTTGGTCTACAAAAATAACCTTTTCGTCAAGTTCTATAATAAGGTATGTCTTAAACGCAACGCCGAGTATCCTTGCACGGTCGTACAAAAGTTGCATTTGTACTTCGTTCGGGTCAACTTCTTCACGCACGGGCGCACTTGCGCCGTCAGTTTGTTGCGGCTGCGGACATGCAATCGTAATCCCGTCGCTGTTTCTTTCGCCATTGCCCCACAACATTTTTCGTGCGTTTTCAACGGTCAACTCTTTGCCCAGTTCTCGTCGGCAAATTTGTCAAAATCGCGAGCCTTATCGAATTCCTCGGTCTGTCGCTCGATTTCGCGAACGTCGTTGCCTTCGTCGCGGTTCATGTATTCGGCATCGGTAAAACTGCCCTGGCGGAAAATATCATTTGCCCCGCTTGCCGAATTGCCGTTTTGTTGCTCGTCGGGCATCGATATGCCGTTTTGCGCAAAGTATTTTGCAGTTGCCGCGTCCGTCGTTGTCTGATTTTGCGCACTATTTTGTTCACCTGCGAAAGTCGTTGCGCCGTCAAAACCCGAAAAATCGTCCGCCTGCCCACCAACACCGCTTGTCGCGGCAATAAGTTCCGACGTCTTTTCTCGTATAAACCGTTGCAACGCATTGTCTACCGCGCGGTAGCACAAATTGTAAACGGTATCGGGCTTGGCAAAACGCACTTCCGATTTCTTCGGGTGAACATTGACGTCCACTTCGTCGGCAGGTACCACAACGTTCAGCACAAAAAACGGATATTTTCTCGTCATGAGATACGGCTTGTACGCCTGTCCGATAACAGCCGACAACCGCTGATCGTACACATTGCGCCCGTTTACCGAAAACACCTGGTAGGTGCGGTTCGCCTTGGCGTAGTCGGGTGTACCGATGTATCCGTGCACTTCCACGTTGTCGCGACGTTCGTCAACCTTTACGCAATTTGCAACGCAATCGTGTCCGTAAACGGCAAACATAGCACATTCCAAGCCGCGACCAGCGCAGTCGTAAACCGTCGTACCGTCGCAAACGTACCTCACTTCCACGTGCGGATTGGTAAGGATAAACTTCGCCATGTATTTGGTAATTTCAACGCCCTCTTTTTGCGGCGTTTTGAAAAACTTTCTGCGTGCAGGTGTGTTGAAAAACAGGTCACGCACCTCGATTTTCGTGCCTGTTACCGCCGCCGTGTAATCCTTGGTTGCGGTTTTGCCGTTTTCGATTTCCACGCATACGGCGCAAGGCGCGTTTTCCGTCTTGGTGGTCAACCTCACATGCGACACAGCCGAAATACTGCTCAATGCTTCCCCGCGGAAGCCCAGTGTTTCCACGTCGTACAGGTCGTCGATTACGGCGATTTTGCTTGTAGCGTGTTTCAGAAACGCCGCCTCGATCTGGTCTTCGTCAATTCCGCAGCCGTTGTCAGAAACGGAAATAAGCCCGAAACCGCCGTTTTCAACTTCGACTACAATGCGGTTTGCGCCTGCGTCAACGCTGTTTTCAACCAGTTCCTTTACCGCGCCGACGGGGCTTTCCACCACCTCGCCAGCAGAAATCTTGTTGTAAATATCGGGTGTTAAAATGTTTATCTTAGCCATTGTTTTTAACCTTTGTCACAAGCGAATTCAAAATATCGAATGCTTCAATCGGCGAAATGCGATTGATGTCGATGTCGCGTAAAACCGCCGCCACTTCCTGTTCGGTGCGGCTGTTGTTTTTAAGCGTGCCTGCTTTTTCCAGTTCGTCCATGTTGTAATTGATGTTGCTGTTTTCAAGCAGACGGACGATTTCCTTCGCGCGGTTGCAAACTTCCTGCGGAACGCCTGCCAAGGCGGCGACTTCGATACCGAAACTCTTGTTTGTGCCGCCGCGCACGATTTTGTGAAGGAAAATCACCGTATCGTTGTATTCTTTTACCGTCACGCGATAGTTTTTTACGCCGTCAACGCGCCCTTCCAGCTCGGTAAGTTCGTGGTAATGGGTTGCAAACAGCGTTTTCGCGCGGATTTTGCCGGATACGTATTCCATAACTGCCCACGCAATGCTGAGCCCGTCAAATGTAGACGTGCCGCGCCCCACTTCGTCCAGAATTATAAGGCTGTTTTCCGTAGCGTTGTTAAGAATGTTGGCGACTTCGACCATTTCCACCATAAAGGTACTTTGGTTAAACGCAAGGTCGTCGCTTGCGCCCACGCGCGTAAAAATCTTGTCAACGATGGGGATTTCCGCACTTTTTGCAGGCACGAAACTGCCGATGTGCGCCATAAGCGTGATTAGCGCAACCTGTCGCATAAAGGTGCTTTTACCTGCCATGTTGGGACCGGTAATGACCATTGTGCGGTTTTCGGCGGTGTCAAGTCTGGCGTCGTTGGTAATAAAGTTGTCGCGTTTGATGTACGCCTCTACAATCGGGTGACGACCTTCGACAATGTTTAGCGCACTGCTTTGCGTGTTGATTTTCGGCTTGCAGTAGCCGTTTTGTTGCGCCACTTTGCACAGGCTCAGCAGACAATCGAGAGCCGCGACGGCTTGCGAAGTTGCTTGCAAAGTCGGTATGTACGCAAGCAGCGTGTTTCTCAGTTCGTCAAACAACTGCTTTTGCAGCTTGCCTTTGCGTTCGGTTGCATTAAGCATTTTTTCTTCCAGCTCTTTAAGTTCCGGGCTGACAAAGCGTTCGCCCGTGGTTAGCGTTTGTTTGCGGATGAAGTTTGCAGGCGCAAGGTGAACCAGCGAGTTGGAAATTTCAAAGTAGTAGCCGAAAATTTTGTTGTACCCAAGTTTCAGCGTTTTTATGCCGGTGCGTTCCTTTTCGTAGGCTTCCAGTTCGCTTATTTTCGCCGCCCCGTTTTTGCTGAGGTCGTACAGTTCGTCAAGTTCCGCATTGTAGCCTTCCTTGATAAAGTCGCTGTCGCGCACCACGGCGGGCACGTCGTCGATTATCGCCCTGTCGAGAAGCGCGCAAACGTCGGGAAGCGGATCGATCGAGCCATCGATGTCCGTCAGAATTTTGCTGCGCATGACGGCAAGTCCGCGCTTTAATTGCGGCAGGTTTTGCAAAGAATTTTTAAGGGTTACGCAGTCCTTAGGCGTAAGGTTGTTGTAGGCAATTTTACCGGCAAGACGTTCGATGTCGTACACGCCTTTAAGCGCGTTTGTCAGTGTGGACGCCGCCATGAAGTTGGCGTTGAGTTCCTCCACGCCGTCAAGCCTGGCGTTGATTGCCGAAGCCTTTTGCAGCGGTCGGTCAATCCAGTTTGCAAGCATGCGTGCACCCATACCGGTCTGCGTTTTGTCAAGCAACCACAGCAAACTGCCACGCTTTTTGTTTTCGCGGTAACTTACGGTAAGTTCCAGATTGCGACGTGTCTTGACATCGATACTCATGAAGCGTGTTTTGTCGATGTAGGCAATCTTTTTAAGGTGCGGCAATTCGCGTTTTTGCGTGTCCAGCATGTAGCTGAGAAGAGCAGCGCACGCCGTTATTGCACGACTTTTGCCTGCCAGCCCGAATCCGTCCAACGTTGCCACGTGGTACTGACGGCACAATTTTTCGGCGGCACGTTTCGACGCAAAGTTTTCCTCGTCGTAGGCGGAGAAGTTTGGCGTGTAGCCTGCTTTTACGCAATCAAGTTTGTCGGCAAACAGCATTGCGCCCCGGTTTGCCAGAATTTCCGACGGCTTGTAGGCAACCAGCAGTTCCTGTAAGTCCTTGGTAACGGCGGTCGGCAACAGTTCGGTCGTGACAAATTCACCGGTGCTGATGTCGCAAAAAGCAACGCCCATTTTGTCGTCGAAGTACAGCGCGCAAAGGTAGTTGCTTTTGCCGTCTTCCAGTATTTCGCTGTCCATTACCGTGCCCGGGGTGATTACGCGCACCACGTCGCGACGGACAAGTTCACGTCCGCCGGGTTCGGACAACTGTTCGCAAACGGCCACCTTTTTGCCTGCGGCAATCAGTTTGGCAACATAAGTGTCTACGGCGTGAAAAGGCACGCCGCACATAGGCGCACGTTCGTCCATACCGCAGTTTTTGCCCGTCAGCGTAAGGTCGAGAATTCGGCTTGCCTCTTCGGCGTCTTCAAAAAACATTTCGTAGAAGTCACCCAAACGGTACAACAGGATACAATCCTTGTACTGCTCTTTGGTTTGCAAGTAGTTTTGCATCATGGGTGAGTATTGCTGTTTTTGTGCCAAAATGGAATCTCCTTTGTAATTAACTGTAAATTTTTGTCCTGTGTGTAACTAATTGAGCGTAAAACATGGAACACTGCCTATATTCAAATATGCCATAGTCAAATTATGTCATACCGAGCGTAGCAATGTGTTTTTCATTGCGCAGTCGAGCGTATCTCGCGGAAGCGCCATTGTGATGTTGGTTCTGAATTGTGTATGTCAAGCACGTTCGACGACGTTATTAGAAGGGCGCCGAAGTGCGATAGTTTGTGTAATGGGGTCCTGCCGAGGTATTTCCACACCGCGAGCGCCTGATGCTCGGCTCGCGACGAGCAATATTACTTATGGTAGGAAGCCTTCCCAGCCGCGCCGTCGCTACGATGTCGCTGTGTGGAAACACCTCGCCACCCCACATGTAGCAGATTGACCGTTTGTAACCGGCTTGTGTACCTCAAGTAAATTGACTTCGGCGGACGTAGTAAGAAATTGACTGTATGTAGTCAGGTTAAAATTACGTCATACCGAGCGGAACGCAGTGTAGTCGAGCGTATCTCGCGGAAGCGCCCATATAGCACCCTTTTGAAATAATGTCATTGCGAGGAAGCGACAGTACTTGTCGCGACGTGGCAATCCCCCGGAAGGGTACCATATAAACGCCTTTCGTATAAACAACGCCGCCGCCAAAGCCTTCGCCCTCGGGAAGAAGGTGTCACAAAGTGACGGATGAGGGGGCAGCGGTAAGCACGTTATTGTTACTTATTATTATGTCATTGCGAGGCACCTATTGAAAAACAAGCATTGAAATAGGAACGTTTTTCTAATCATGCACGCTCGGGTGCCGTGACAATCCCCCGAAAGGGTTCCGCTCGTCTTTTACTATTTGTGGCAAACAATTATCTTTGCAGTGATATTACTTCATAGTGTCGTTCTAGTTTGTCACTGTTGGTGTAAGTCCCCCACAACACCGCTACCCCGTCCGCCACCCCGCATGGGCAAAGGCGTACTTTATTTATAATAGCGATTGAAAACTGCTTCGTTGCAGATATTTATCTAACCTTATTAAATGGTAGCACTTTAATAGATAAATCACCCTTGCTGTGAAAATTATGTTGCAAGTGTTCGTATTGCAATTTACGATAACGCCTTTTTCTGAAATAAAGGTAATAGCATAATTTTTAACATATTGTGCACCGTTTTTTAGCTAAACGGAAGTGCAATGTATCAAATTGCCTTACGCGCTTGTAAACACCGCCGCAAGCCTACTCTACAACCGTGCCCCACAGCGTGGCACTGGCGGCGCGGTCGATTTTTACCTTGACAAATTGTCCTACAAGGTCGTTTCCGCACTTAAAGTTGACAAGTCTGCCGCTTTCCGTCCTGCCGCACATGGTGTCTTTGTAGTGATCGTTTGCCCCTTCCACAAGTACGACATAGGTTTTGCCTACCATAGTCTGACTTATTTCCTTTGTAACCTCGTTCTGGCAGGCAAGCAGTCGCGTAATGCGACTTTTCTTTTCCGCATAGGGTATCTGGTTGTCCATGCTGTAAGCAGGCGTGCCCTTGCGGCGTGAATAAACAAAGCAAAACGCACTACTGTACTTTGCCTTACGCACAAGGTCCAGCGTGTCAAGAAAGTCCTGTTCCGTTTCTCCGGGGAAGCCTACCATAATGTCGGTGGTAATGCCCACGTCGGGGATTTTGGCGCGAATCTTTTCCACCAGCGCAAGGTACTGTTCGCGCGTGTAATGGCGGTTCATACGGCGCAAAATTTCCGTACTGCCGCTTTGTACGGGCAGGTGAATGTTGTTGCAAACCTTGTCGTTTGCCGCAACTGCATCGATAACGTCGTCGGACAAATCCTTTGGGTGGCTGGTCATAAAGCGCACGCGGAAGTTGCCCGGCACCGCTGCAACCTGCGTAAGCAACCGGGCAAAAGTAACCTTTGGTTCAAGGTCCTTACCGTAACTGTTTACGTTTTGCCCGAGAAGCGTAATTTCCTTGTATCCGTCGGCGACAAGTTTGCGTACCTCTTTTAGCACGTCATCTGCCTTGCGGCTGCGTTCCCTACCGCGCACATACGGCACAATGCAGTAGGTGCAAAAGTTGTTGCAACCGTAGTTGATGTTGACCCACGCGTTGGGGAAACTGGTACGGGTCGTCTCGTAATCTTCTTCGCTGAAACTCAAAAATTCCGTATTGTACACTTTGCGCTTGCGGCTTTGTTTGAGACCTTGCACTGCCTCTTTCAACATACCGAGGTTGCCCGTGCCAAGCACGATGTCGACGTACGGATAACTTTCCCTGATCTGCGCGGCGACGCCGTCCTGCTGCGACATACAACCGACAACCGCTACAATCATGTTGCGGTTACGCTGTTTAAGTTTCTTCACCTGTCCGATGTGACCGTAAATTTTCTGCTCGGCTGTTTCGCGGATACAGCAGGTGTTGAACACCACGATGTCGGCGTTTTCCATCGAATCGCACGGGTTGTAGCCAAGGCTTTCCAGCATGCCCGCGATTTTTTCCGAGTCGTGTATGTTCATCTGACAACCGTATGTATGAATGAAGTAATTCATTTTTCCTCCAAAAGTCTGTCGGCGCGTTTTTAGTGCGCTAAAAGGCAACATCCGCCGCACATTTCCGCACGCCTGGTAGCAACCGTCGGTCAATTGCGGCAACGAAAAACCGCCGCCTTAGCGCGAAATCACCTGTACCTGCATGTCGTCATCGACGTAAAGTACCGCCTTTTCAGACGCAAACTTCCACTTATAAATATTATTCTTATTTATTTTACTATTAAATGGATTTTTTTTCAATCAAAATCAAATAAAACGTTGCAAATTACAAACAATAATCGCGACATGAAAAACAAAACCGTAAAAATAATTGCACTTTGTGTATGCTTTGCCGTGATATGCGGCGTTGTCGCTTCGGCAAGCGCGCTTGCATTGTGGCAAAATAGCGACGAATACGTGCGACTGGACAACGACAAACTCCGTCGCGTACAAGGGTCCGTAACTCTGCTGGACAACAAAGGCAGCGTTTTGTGCGAGCCTGCGTCCGTCGGCGGCAAAAAGCAAACGTCCATTGCCGCGTTGCCGAAACACGTGTACATGGCTTTTGTTGCCGTCGAAGACAAACGTTTTTTCAGGCATGGCGGCGTTGACGTCGTGCGTGTTGCGTCGGCTTTGCTTACCAACCTTAAAAGCGGCGGCAAAAAAGAAGGCGCGTCCACCATCACCCAACAACTGATAAAAAACACGCACCTCAGCGGAGAAAAAACCTACAAGCGCAAACTGAACGAAATGATACTGGCGCGAGAGCTGGAACGCAACTTTTCCAAGACGGAAATACTGGAAATGTATCTTAACACCATTTACTTCGGGCGCAGTTCCTACGGGATAGAGAACGCCGCAAACGTTTACTTCGGCAAGACCGCGCACGAACTGACCGTCGCCGAAGCCGCAACGCTGGCTGCAATGATAAAAGCCCCCAATGTGTACGCGCCCGACAAAAACGCGGGTAAATGTCTTGTGCGGCGCAACCGAGTGCTCGACCTGATGTGCAAGCAAGGGGTAATAAGCCAAAACGATTGCAATGCGGCGAAAGCAACCGAGGTGGCATACACGCCGTACAGCGGCAACAACGTGCACGGATACACCGACGGCACGATCGCCGAGGCATGCAGACTCCTTAACCTTACCGAAGCGGAACTACTTGCAGGCAGGTACGTAATAGAAACCTTTTGCGACAGCGAAACGCAAAGTGCGTTAAGCAAACTTGTCGCGGCGGACGAAACAACGGACAAGGAAGGCAACCTTACGTCCCTTTCGGCAACAATGTGCACATCGGACGGCAAGATTACGGCGTGCGCCTACCGCGGCACATTTCTGACCAGACGACAGGCGGGAAGTACCCTGAAACCCATTGCTGTATACACGCCTGCCTTCGACGTCGGGGCGTGCAGCGTTGTGTCGCCCGTGCTGGACGAAAAAACCGATTTCAACGGATACTGTCCGACAAACGTAGGCGGCTACAAGGGTTGGACAACAATCAAGGACGCCGTACTGACAAGCAGCAACGTGCCTGCCGTAAAAACGCTTAACGCACTTACACTTCCCGTCAGCGAAAAGTACCTTGCAAAACTCGGCTTTACAGGCAAACAGGATTTGTCACTTGCGCTCGGCAATATCCGCGGCGGCGTAAACGAAACAGACCTGTTACACTGTTACACTGCCCTTGCCGACGGCGGAACGGCGCACAAGGTACGTTTCGTATCGAAAATTTACGATGACAACGGTCTTGTGTACGACAACAAAGACAAGCCCGTCACGGTTTACAGCAGCGGCGCAAGTTATCTTATGACCGATTTACTTTGCCGAAACGCGCAAATAGGTACGGCGCGCAAACTGGCTGCGGCCAAAATAGACGTTGCGGCAAAGACAGGTACGGTCGGCGACAAATGCGGAAACACCGACGCTCTGACCGTCGGCTACACCACAAGCAACGTGTTTGTCGTGCGGCATTCGGGCGAACTGTCAAATTCGGTAAACGGCACAACCGCGCCCTGCAAGCTGCTTGCCGACATACTTGCGACAGTTTACAAAAATCGTAAGCCCGACAAGTTTACCAAGCCGCCATCGGTAAGCTATAAGTGCGTAAACGAAGCGGAACTGTACGGCAATCAACGCCTTGTGCTTGACAATCGCGGCACTCCTTACCCGTTTTTGTTGCAATACGCCCCTGATTAGATTGTCTTTTGTCGCTGTCGGACAGGGCGGCGCAACAGAAATAAATCGTTGCTTACAACAAAAGGACCGTTACAAATCGTAGCGGTCCTTTTCGTTTTACTCACAAGTTTGTCACGAAAATTTGCATACGTATTGATTTTTTCGTTACAAAATCCCCGCGTAAAACTGCTTCCATCTGTAAGACCGGGGCGCAAATCTATCGCTCGGGCAAGAAACGACACCAACGTTTATTTGTTGATTTCGTATCTTTTACGTATAAGTTCCTCGTCGTAAATCAGCACGTAAAACACTCTGCCGTAATGTTCGTTGTCGACGATTCTGCCATGATCCAGTACCAGTTTGTATCCGCCGTCCTTGGTTGCGAAATGGAACTGCACGTAGTCGTTGGAGCCGTCACTGTGAGCGTTTATCTGTTTCCAGATACTGTTTTCCACGTCCGTTTTTTCGTCCGGACGAATCAGTTTGCCGAAACGCCCGTCGCAAAAACCAAGGAATTCGTCAAGATCACTGCAACCTGCAAACTTGACAAGTTCGTCGTTTGCAAACAAAATTCTGTCGTCATTCGGGTCGGCCTTGTAAATCAGAAATGCCCCCGGCAGATTGTCCGAAACATCGCTCAGGGCAAATCCGAGCCGTTTACGACTGTTGCTATCGATGTTAAAAGACTCGTTGTAGCCTCTGTAAGAGCGTTTGCCGTGCAATTTTGCTTCGTACAAGGCAATGTCGGCTTTGCCGATGAGTTCCGCCTGATTTTTTGCATTTGCAGGGTAATCCGCATATCCCACTGACACGCCGTAGGAGTACGTCTTACCGTCCCGGACAAACGAATGCGGCATACTTGCAAAATCTGACACCAATTTTTCCGCCGTGACTTTGTCCGTATTTTTCAATACAACAAGAAATTCGTCGCCACCGTTACGTGCCGAAATACTGCCGTGAGGAAAAATCTTTCTGATGTCGGAAGCAAGGCTTACAAGCGCGGCGTCGCCTACGTCGTGTCCGTACAGGTCATTGATAAACTTGAAGTCGTCAAGATCCATCATTATGCATACGCAATGTTCTTCCGGGTTGTCCAGAACGTACTTCTGAAAAGCCGTACTGAAACCGATTCTGTTGAAAAGTCCCGTCAATCCGTCGGTGTGCGCCTGACCACGGAACCTCCGACGTTCTTTTTCGACGATTATGATGAATATCGACAAAACGGTAAGCGCGATAGTCAACGTAATACCCCAGGCAAAAAATACCCACACCGTCGAATTTACTTTCCAGCCCTCTACGGGTTCTACGGCAAGCGACCAAGTGCGCGCGCCTATGCTGAATTCTCTGCTGATTGGGCTATTCATATCGCCGCCCGAACTCGCCACCACATCGGTTTTTGTTTCGTCTGTAAAGTTTTTGCAACTAAGCGTGTAGTTGTAGCCGAATTCTTTCAACGAGAGTAGCCACTCTTCAAATATGTCCGGGACCTTTATTATGCAAATGGTAAATCCCCAAAAGGTCCTTTCTCCGCTCTCGTCGGTCACAAATACGGGGTTGCGCACCGCAATGCCCTTTCCGCCTTGTTTCAGATCGAACGGTCCCTGTATCACCACTTTGTCGTGCTGTATTGCGTACTCGGCATAGGGGCGACGCACTTCGTCGTTAATCAAGTCGATGAAACCGTCTTCGTTGCCTTCAAGCGGATAAATTTTTGTCACGACGCCGCCCGGAGCAAGTTGCATCGAGGAAAAACTGTTCCGCATCAGATTTTTTGCAAGTAAATCGAAGTCGGAAATCTCGCCGTCGTTAAGCAGCACTTGCTCAAGCGCAACGGTTGCCTGCACGCCAACGTTTATTTGCTCATAAACCGTATCGGCGTAAATTACGGCGTTTAGTTCGGCTCGCGTTTCCAGCATGTTTTTTGAACGTCTGTACTGTACGTGTAAGATTGAAATGCAAACCGTAAAACAAACGACAAAAATCAATACCGGCACAAGCCATATCAAGTTGTGTTTTTTGTAAGTTCCTTTCATAGTATTAAACAGGTAATTTTTGTTACATCGGCTGTCGTCAACGTTGACCCTCGTCGCGCGATGCCGTTACGCCGTCCCCGCTCGTTTCGCGCGCGGTTTTGTTTTGTTCCGTCAGCAGCACTGCGATGTCGGATATAGGCATATCCTTGTAGTACAGGTATCCCTGGAAGAAGTCGCAACCCATTTTTTTCAGAATATCGTACTGTTTCTTCGTTTCCACAAACTCGGCGACCACCTTAAAATTGAGTTGTTTGCCCAGTTTAACGATAGATTCCACTATGCTGCAACTGCGTTCGTTGTAGATGTTTTGGATAAGTCCGCCGTCGATCTTGATAAAGCTGAAGTAATTTTTTTGCAGTACCGTAATGCTTGTGCGCCCCATCGAGAAGTCATCCATAAGCAGTTCCATTCCTGCGTTTTTAATCTCTTCAAAAACTTTGTCGTATCTGTCGTCCACGCCCAGTTTCGAATCTTCGGTAATTTCCACGCCGAATGATCCCTTGGCAACGCCGCTTGCGGCAAACTCGTCAATCAGCCACTTGCGGAACTTGTCGTCAAACAGCACGTCGATGTTGAAGTTTACCGCTATTCTGAAACTCGGCGTAATTTGTTGCATACGTTTAAGATCGCCGAGTGCCTGTCGCACAATGCACCTGGACAGGTCGGCAAACATCCTGTTTTTGGATGCGATTGCCGTCACAAGCGGCGGATAAATCAGTTTGCCGTTGTTGTAACGGAAGCGTAACAACGCTTCTGCCGAGACTATTTTGTTACCGTCCGTCTGCGGCTGGTAATTGACTGTAATGTTGCCTGCCGCAATGTCCTGGGCCAGTTGGCTGCGAACTTCGTACTCGAACGCACGCAGTTGGAATGGCTGACGTCCCGTCGTGTAGGCAACGCCGGCTGTTTCGCACTGTTTGCAGATTTCCGTCAGGCGTTCCAGATTGGCTTCGGCATTTCGTGCGGCAATACGATTGTCGGCAAGCACAAACGGCGTGTATATCGCGACGCCTATCGCCAGCAGCAACACTTGCATTACGCTGCCCCAAATGCTGCCCGTTGCCATGTAACCGTTAATAAGTACAGGCGTTGTCCACTGCACCGACGGATTGACGATTGCAGGCATCAAGCCACACAATATTGCCAGATACGACACTGTGTAGCAAACGACGGGCGTAAGAATAAAGGGAATAATGTATATTCTGTTCAGCACCACAGGCAAACCGAAAATCAACATTTCGTTTATGTTGAACAGCACCAACGCACTACTGTATGTGCATATTTTACGCGTCTTGGGGCGTTTTGAAAAGGCGAGCAGGGCAATAAGCAGACAAATCGACGTGCCGCTACCGCCCATTTGCACAAATGTGTCGACAAAAGCCGTGGAAACCACCCGGCTGTCAGCAAAAACAGACATTCTTGCCGAGCTTGTAAGTATGCCGTTCATCACGTTGCCGCCGTGTATGCCCAATGTCCAGAGCGCAGACTCGACAAGCACCACCAGCAAACCGCCGATGTATGACGTACCTACCGATTGGAAAGGCATTGCCAGCAATTTGTTTAGCAGGTCGTTGAAGTTGCTTGCAATGGGGTTGATGTCTATGGCAACGGCAACAAGGGAAACAAGACAAATACAAGTCGCTCCCGGCAAAATAGCACGTATGCCGCGCTCGAATGAAGAAACCGACTCGGCATGGTTGCCGTTGTACAGTTTGTACAAAAACATAAACAGCATGGTAATGCCGCACGCCACTATCATTGCCTGGAAGATATTGGCACTGTCTGTGTAGCGCATTATGTGAGCTGCGTCGACAAGCACCGTCGGACCGAGAAACGCGAAGTAACACGCGGAGGAATTTAATACGGCGTACATGCGGATGTCGTTGTGATCGGTTGAAAGCGCAGACAGACAGTAAGAAAGCGACAACACAAGATACACCGCCGCAAAGCCGTAGGTCGCACTGTAAATTACGCCGAGAAATTGGTCGATAAAGCCGCCTGCGAAATTTTTGAAAAAATACCGCACAGCTTCTATCGGGAAATTTTGTAACGCAACGGCTGACGCGCCTATTACAAAAACAGGTATCAGAAAGATGAACGCTCGCCTTATTGCACCGAGTATGGGCGACTTTTTACTTTCCTTGCTTCCGCCGATAACTTTGTCGAATAAATTTGTAAAACTGTTTGTCATAAAATTTGAAAAACAATTAGGAGAACAGAATTTTGTCCGAAGTTTGCCCGCAAAACCCGAATAAAAAACACAAGGGTTTGCTATATATACACGCCTATTTTAGCATATATATTTTTTTTATTCAAGTTTATTCGAGCAAGTATAAATAAAAAAAACATGTAAAAGCAAAAAAACGAAAATAAGGTACCTTTCCTGGGAAGGACAGAGAGTGAACCTACTATAACTAAGAAACTACTATTATTTTTTTAGCGGGAAAAGCAAAATGATTTGCGCGACAAAGTGAAATATCGACTGCGCAACAAACAACACGTTGCTTCGCTCGACTTGACACTAATTAATCCTAAAGGCGTTCATAATGGCGCTTCCGCGAGATACTCTCCGTGCGCCGTTAAAAGCAAACGGCTTAGTCGGTATGACGCAGTTTTAATATGGCTGCGAAAAAAATGCCTACTACGTCCGCCGAAGTTAGTACACCAGAAGTACGTAAGCCAATTGCAAACTGTTAGCAAACATTATCAGGTGTGGCGAGATGTTACCAATAAAGGGACATTCCGCAGGCTCAAAGAAGCAAAAGAAAAAGATATGACCGTTGTGTCATATCTTTTCGTTTGCGACCGTAAAGGCGAATCGCTGCCTGGTGGGGAGAGATGGATTCGAACCATCGAAGTCGTGGACGACAGATTTACAGTCTGTTCCCTTTGGCCGCTCGGGAATCTCCCCATATTTTGGAGCTGGTGAACGGAATCGAACCATCAACCTATTGATTACAAATCAATTGCTCTGCCTATTGAGCTACACCAGCATTGTTTGCGTCGAAAACCGCACCTTAAAAAGAAAAAAGCCCCAATGAATGGTGCTTCGGGGCGGAATCGAACCACCGACACGGGGATTTTCAGTCCCCTGCTCTACCTACTGAGCTACCGAAGCAAAACATTGGCGACCCGGAAGGGGCTCGAACCCTCGACCTCCAGCGTGAC
>UMHM01006986.1_pt1 | contig 40152 bp, 32 predicted proteins | sample 1965501 | NCBI WGS metagenome assembly UMHM01 (sample SAMEA4836095, study PRJEB28245) | human gut metagenome | biome: gut microbiome; material: fecal sample | place: Denmark | collected 2008
TCAACCTTCCTCAATCCCCCTCAACTTTACTGTCATTGCTCACCACTGCAGGACATGTCAAGCACCCCCTGCATTGGAAAAAAACGCTGACTCCCAGAATTCTCCGACTCGCCGGACTCGGACCCGCGCGCCGTGGTAATGGATTCCAAAGCACGGAGGGCGCCGCCGGCAACAACCATCATCCGCCGGTATGGCGCCGTGAAGCGGGGCGGAGTTTCGATGAAGGGCCCCGTTTCGCGTCTTTCGACGGAAAGCCTCGTGCAGACCAACGGGGAGACTATTGACAAAAAGGAGCGAGCTCCCTTCGCTCAGGAGCTCGCTCCAAAATTCGCATCTTGTCGTCACGTGCAGCCAAAAACGCAGTCGCCGCAGATCTCTCCGTGAGGGCAGAGTCCGCAGCCGTCTGCCCTCACGCACGATAGCTCTGCACGAGCGCGGCCGTGCGCTCGTGCACACGCGCCACGCGTTGCTTGAGCTCGCGCTTGTAGGCTTCCTTGTCCGGCATCGGGCAGCGGGCCACGCCGGAGATGACCGCGGCCTCGGCAATCGCCGGGCAGAGGTATTCAATCATGCGCGGGTCGAAAGGCTTCGGAATCACGTAATCGCGACCAAATTCGAGGGGCTGGCCGCCATTAGCTGCCACGACCTCCGCCGGCACCTCCTCGCGAGCCAGATCCGCCAGCGCACGGGCGGCCGCAATCTTCATCGCCTCGTTGATGCTGGTGGCCTGCACGTCCAACGCCGCGCGGAAGATGTAGGGGAAGCAGCTGACGTTGTTCACCTGATTCGGCCAGTCGCTGCGGCCCGACCCCATGATGCAGTCCGGGCGCGCAGCCTTGGCGTCCTCATACGTGATCTCCGGGTCGGGATTCGCGCAAGCGAAAATGATGGGGTTCGGCGCCATGCTCTTCACCATCTCCGGCTTAAGCAGCCCCTTCTTGGAGAGGCCGAGGAAGATGTCCGCTCCCTCGAGCGCCACTTCCAGAGTGCAGTCCTCACTCTGGGCAAAAATCGCCTTCGTCGGGTGCAGATCCAAGCGGCCGGTGTGAATCAGGCCCTTGGAGTCAAACATGAAAATGTTCTCGCGGCGGATACCCAGCGCCATATAAAACTTCGCGCAGGCAATGCCGGCGGCACCGGCACCGCTCACCACGCACTTCATATCCTGAAGCAGGCGCCCCGTCAGGTGCGCCGCATTCAGCAGGGCCGCGCCGGAGATCACAGCCGTGCCGTGCTGATCATCATGGAAGACGGGGATGTTCATCTCTTCGCGCAGGCGCTGCTCGACGATGAAGCACTCCGGGGCCTTGATATCCTCCAGATTGATGGCGCCGAAGGTCGGCTCCATCGTCTTGATCACCTCGATGAGCGTCTCGGGTTTCTTGATATCCAGTTCGATATCGAAGACGTCCACGTCCGCGTAAATCTTGAAGAGAAGGCCCTTGCCCTCCATCACCGGCTTGGCGGCCTGAGCCCCGATATTGCCCAGCCCCAACACAGCCGTTCCGTTGCTGATCACCCCGACCAAGTTGCTCTTGCCAGTGTAGCGGGATGCCAGTGCCGGGTCTCGGGCGATCTCCATACAGGGCTCGGCTACGCCAGGCGAATAGGCCAGCGTGAGGTCATCAATCGAAAAACAGGACTTGCAGGGCAGCACCTCCAACTTGCCGGGTCGGGGCTGCTCGTGATAGTTAAGGGCTCTTGCGGCCAGATCGTTGCTCATGAAAGTCTCGTAAACAGGTGAGCGGATATTATAACGCTAATTCGGTATTTTGCAAGCAAAGATTTTACCATAACAACAAATAGGGAAGGCACGCAGTTGTGTCAAGCTTGCTTTTTTTCAGTTCAGCGAAGCCGCGGCTACGTCTTTCGGCTTTCGCGATACACCTGCGCAAAAGCAAGGAGCCGCTGAAGATCCGACCATTCCGCACACGATGGTTCGCTCCCTGAGGGAAACCGAAAACGAGCGTGCCGGAGCCCCTGCCTTTCGGAAGGGCACTCCGGCACGCCTTGAGAGGAGATCCTCAGGCTTCCACCTTGCGGGCGGGCTGGGGAGCGGGAGCTTTTCTGTTTTTGGCAATCTCCTTGCGGCGCTTGAGGTAAGCGGTGCGGCGGCAGCGCTTGGTCTCCTTGCGGTGTTGTTGACCCATATGATGTGTGTTGTTGCTGAGCGGGCATACCGGCCCGCTCATGGTTAACGGAGCCTTATGAATACCTTGTCCGAGGCGAGTTGGCAAGACTAAAGTGCGGAATCCGCGCTTTTTGCACACTCCTTCCTTTACCCCCCTTCTCCAACGAGGAGAGGGAGCTCAGACGATTCACGCCGGAGCAAGGCGGGATGATCAGGTGATGCTGGCGATCAACGGGCAAGTTAGCCTGAGTTTCCGCGAGTTCCCCGAGATGAATGCCATGACAGCGTTCCGCATTGACAACCCATCCCCGCTGTGACAGGATAGCCCCAATGGGGCACCCGCAACGGTTGCGAGCGACTTTTCCGCTTCCCTGCGAGGCCCCGGGCCTTCAATCTTCCTGTTTCCTCACCGGATGAAAACCACTCACCTCACCGCCGCCCTCATGATGAGCACAGGAGCTCTGGCTCTTGCCAACACGACTTCACACGATGCCCTCCCGACCGCATCGGCCTGCGCGTCCCCCCGCAGCGAGCAGAATGACGCCTCCGCAGGCGCATCGGCTCAGCAGGCGCGCCCGATCAGCCGGGAGGCTGTCGGCCTCGCCCAACTGCGCAGCGGGCGCCGCATGCTTCCCCTGCGCGTCGAGGGTGCAACGCTCGTCGGCCGCAGTCCGAAGGGAGAGGGTGCTCCCTTCCGCATTTTGTCGGGCAGCGAGGTGCTGTGGGAGGGAGGGGCCGATCAGCCTTTCCGCGTTTCGACCTCGCACCTGAGCCACCTCTACCTGCTCAGCGAAGGAGCGCGCAATCTCGACTGGCAGCAACTCGCTTGGGAAGGCTCGGCTCGGCAGGCCGATGAAGGAGCTTCTCCGACGCGCAGCATCACCCTGAAAGCCGCCGATGAAGGTCTGCACGCGGGGCAGAATGCCGATGCGGGCCCGGTGCTGCGCCGCCTGCTCAGCAAGGCCCGAGCTCTCGCCGATGCGCAGAACTGCGCCGTGACCATCGAGCTTGAACCGGGCGAATACCACCTGCACCGCGAGGGCTCGCGGCCCGTGAGCATCTACACCTCCAACCACGACCAGCAGGAGATCCACCCCGTCGGCCTTCCCCTCATCGATCTGCACGACATCACGCTGGACGGCAAGGGCTCCCGCATCATCACCCACGGCCTCATGATGCCGGCGCTCGTCATGGACTGCAAGCGCGTCACGCTCAAGGGCCTCCGTTTCGACCAGTCAACGCCCTTTTACTCCGAGGGCCGCATCGTTGACATCAGCGACAAGGGTACGACGCTCGAGATGACGCCCGAGTCGTCCTGGACGCTCGAGAACGGTGAGTTCTGCAACTGCGGGCCCACCGGGGCATCCGACGGCCCGGCGCAGTGGATCAACAGCATCAATCACGCCATTGCCTTTCACCCCGACGGTCGCATGGTGCCCACGGGTGAATCGGGCGATATCAGCTGGAGCCGCAAGGCCGAACAGGTTGGCGAGCGACGCCTGCTCTTCCCCGTCAACGCCGCCGAGAAAAAACTCAGCGTCGGCGATATCCTCACGCTGCGCAGCTACTGGCGCCCGCATCCCTGCATGGTCATCTACCGCGGCGAGGGCATCACGCTGGATGACGTTGTCTTCCACGACAGCATGGGGATGGCCCTCATCGCCCAGCGCAGCGGCGACATCACCATTCGCGGCGGCGGCTGCATCCGCAAGCCGGGCTTCATGCACACGGCCTCGGCCGATGCCACGCACTTCTCCAACTGCCGCGGCCACATCGACGTCTCCGGCGCCCTCTACGAGGGGATGATGGATGACGCCATCAACGTGCACAGCACCAGCCTTGAAATCGAGGAGGTGCTCAGCCCGACGGAAATCATCTGCCGCTACCGCCACCCGCAGGCCATCGGCTTTGAGGTACTGCAACCCGGCGAAGCCATTCAGTTCATCCACGGCCCCACTCTTCAGAACACGAGCGAACTCAACCGCGCCGTCTCCGTCGCGAAAACCGATGAGACGCATCTGCGCATCACGCTCGAAAAGCCGCTGAGTGAGGGCATCGGCGTCGGCGACGCCTTCGAGAATGCAGACTGGTACCCCTCCGTCACCTTCCACGGCAACACCGTGCGGCACAACCGCGCCCGCGGAGCGCTCTTCACCACGCCGAAGCCCATCCTCGTGGAGGGCAACCGCTTCATCTGGTCGAGCGGTTCCGCCATCCTGCTGGCGGGCGATGCGCAGGGGTGGTACGAGAGCGGGCGCTGCCTGAACCTCACGATCCGCAACAACCTCTTTGATCACAACCTCACCAACAGATTCGGCTACACCGAGGGCATCATCTCCATCTACCCCGAGGTGAGACGCCCCGAGGAGCAGACGGAGCGCTATCACCGCAACATCCTCATTGAAAACAACACCTTCCTGAGCCACCGCGTTCCGCTCGTCTTTGCCATCTCGGCGCAGGGTCTGCGCTTCCTCGGCAACAAGGTTGTCTTCGATGACCTCTACACCCCGATGCACGATGGCCAGCCCTTCGTCTTCCTCCACTGTGAAGACATGGAGACCCAGCCCCTCGACAGCACAGACTCGCAGCCGGAGGTCACCGGCGCCACGCTTACCCCCAACCACTGACATCTCACCATGCCCCGCCTCATCCTGCCGATGCCGATTTTTGCTGCACGCCCGCTCACGGCGCTCGCCCTCTGTTCCCTGACCCTCTGCTCCTGCGTGCAGTCCAAGCAGAGATCAGACTCGGCCCCCGAGAGCTCCGCCGGCGGCACAGCTCCGGTCGGGGATGGGGTTGATGCAGCGCTGCGCCGCCTCGGCATTGAGCACCTCAGCTTCAACCTCGACTACCGCGCCATGGAGATGAGGCTGAGGTCAGCGCCCGGGCGTGAATTCTTCGACATGCTGGAGAGCAAGGGCTGGCGGCGCAGCAGCAACGCGGGTCGTGCCGACATCTACTTCAAGGACGGCATGTGGCTGATGTACATTCCCTCCCGCCAAAGCATCCTCTACAGTCCGCCGGAGGCCTGAGGGTACGCGAGTGCTCCGGCTCCCTGCGACGCATTCAGGTTGGCCTCTCCCCGTGCAGCGCAGGGGAAGAGGCCTGTATGGGCCTTGCCGAGGCGGCACAAGAGCTTGCCCCCATCGCCAGCTCGGTTGGCGAACCGAGCCGTGCCTTAGTTGTCCTGACGAACGCCCCACGGGAGCCCTCGCAGCGTCCCCGTAGTGCCCCCTCAACGCCCCCTGTGGGTGTCCCCGTAGTGCCCCGGCAAGCCCTCGGAGTGACCCTGCGCCCTCGGCGGTCTCATGCGAACCCGCTCTGCCCCCCCTCGCTGCCTCTGAATCACCGTCAAGTCTGGGGAGGAGAGCTGAAAGGCGGCGCAAAGGGGCCGGCGAGGAGAGAGGAGCTGAGAAGCGCCCGATGTGTGACAGCAGGCGGCCGCGGGGCAGTATTTGCTTGCAGGGAAGACGGGCGGGCGGGTACAATGGGGACATGCCCGCCCCGATACCGCGCTCCGTGTTGCTCGCCGCAGCCCTGCTGATGTTCCCCCTGCCCACCGCGGCACTGGAAGCCATGGAGAAGGACGGGCACTGGGCACATTCCGTAAACGATGCCGTGGGAGCTCCCGTGGTCATCAACGGCAAGGCGGCGGGCAGTGGCAGCCGCCTTGCCAACGTGGAGGCCGGGCTCCCCTGCACGCAGCATGTGCTGCTGCGCCATCTGAACTCCGGCAATCTTTTCGCCGGGCCGGGCGCCGACAAGCCCGTTGAATCCCACCCGACGGCCGTCAGCTCCGTGCTGGTGGGGCGTGCCCCCGACGGCGACGCCCGCTTCTCGGGGCTTGCCCCTGGCGCCGATTTCAGAGCCGGCACCTTCGCCGTCAAGGGAGATGCAGCGGCCAATCCCTTCACCATGCGCTCGCTGTTGGGCGCCTTCGAGCAAGCCTTCACCTGGGCTGACGTCGTCAACACCTCCTGGGGCTCCGTCACGCCGCCCGGCACCTATGAATTTTACTCCGACCTGCTGGACGCCCTCTGTGCCGAGCATCCCGACTGCCTCTTTGTCGTCGCCGCCGGCAACACGCAGGCCGAGCGCTGGGGAGCGAGCCGCGGCAAGGTGAGCCAGATTGCCTCGGGCTTCAACAACCTGAGCGTCGGGGCACTGGGAAATGCACCCGCCTTTGACCGCCTCACCGCCAACAGCGCCCGCCTGCCCCTTCAAGTCATTCTGCCCGACGGGCGCGCCGCAGGCACGCGCTCGGGAATCGACATCTGCGCCCCGGGCGAATACCTCCGATGTGCCATCTGCCCGCCCGGACCGCACGACCAACATGACCGCTTTCTGCGCGCCACCGGCACCAGCGTCGCAGCCCCCGTCGTTGCCGGAGCAGCCGCCCTGCTGCACGGAAAGGCCCGCGACCTCGGCCTGCCCGCTGAAATCCACGACGCACGCGTCATGAAGGCCCTGCTGCTGGCCGGAGCGCGCTCGGTGCCCAGCTCGACGAGCTCCGTCGGGGCGGACAGACCCAGCAACGGCGCACGCTCCGAGCGCGGGCGCCAAGGGCTGGATGCCGCCGTGGGTGCCGGTATGCTCGACGCGGCCGCTTCTCTGCAGGCGATGGAGGCCGGCCACTGGCGAGCCCTCCGCCTCGCCTCGGGTGCTCGGGAATCTGGCTCACAACGGACCGAGCTCGGCGACCTGCCGCAGGGCGCCGAGCTGACCGCCGCGCTCTGCTGCTTCGTACCCACGCGCATGGTGCTGCAGGACGGCGTCCGCAGCGCTGACGAGCTCCCCGAGGACGCCGGGACCAAACCGGAGCTCATCTGCGGTCCCATCCCGGGCCTGAGCCTGGAGCTGCTCTGCGAGGGACGCGTCGTGGCCCGCTGTGCCGAAGCGCTGAGCCCCACGCAGTTTCTCCGCGTCCGTCTGCCGGAGAGCGGGCACTACGAACTCCGCATCACGCGAGGCCCCGGCTTCGAGCGCGCGAAAGGTGTGACGGCGCAGCAAGCCGGCGAACCGCCTCTGCTCCCCTGTGGGCTCGCCTGGCACTTGCGGACGGCAGACTGACCCCTCCCGCCCACCACCCCGCCGGCTCCTCCTCGCGAGCAAGCGAAAAAATTGCAGCTAAGCTCACAAAACCGAGGAGCGGAATACAGGGACCTCCCTTACCGATGAACACAAAGGCCCGCAAGCTGACGCCAAGGCCTTGTAGCAACGCCTCGGAGCCGACGTCGGCGGCGCGGGGCTCAGTGCCCGGCGGAGCCACGGACGGATGGGGCGAAGCCTCTCTCGACCGGGGCAGAAAATTTCCCGTCAAAGGGACCGCTCCAAGGGGACTCCGGCGTCACATTCCTCACGACCATCGAGCGCTTGCCGTGCGGGCGACTGCTCCACCACCCGAAGAGTCGGATGATGCGATACTCAAAGTTGGCGTGCGGAAGCCCCTGCTGACGGCGGCAGCGGCGGTAGGCCTCGTCAGCCTCTGCGCGCGCGAAGTCGGCACCGCTCGCCAGAGCATGATACAGCGCATCGTGAACGAGCGTCGATTTCAGATCCTCCGGCGTCGTCGTCCCAATAGTCTTGCCGTCCCACACGTAGCCCGGATAAATCACCAGCGTGTTTCCCCGAGCCTCCATCATGATCTCATCAGGGTTGTCGCTGTCATACCCGCTCCAGTAACCGAGATTCATCTGTGGACTTGAGCATATCATCACACAGGTCGTGCGCAGACAAAAGCCGGGATACTGCTCCGGCAGAAATTCATACCAGCTCTCCTTTCCGGCGGCATCGCGAATCACACCCGCATCAATCTCCTTGCCCAGCACCAGAACACCCAGCTGCTCACATCCGCAGACGGTGAGCGCTGAGGCAGTAACTAACACAAGCTGCGGAAGAGAACGCACCACGGTCTCATTTAGACACCGACGCGCCTCATTTTGTTGAATTTTCAGGGCTCTGCATCCTTCGGCCTTTCCCTGCGGAGCCCCACGGCTGCCGACGCAGCGTTGACGGCCCGCTATCATTCCGCATTTGCCGTCATTCCGCATCCGCCCCGCCAGCAGCCACTGTGCGCCGCGCCTCGGCGCACTCATCGACGGACAGCCCTCACCGGAGCTTTATCGCTCCCCCCTGCTCGCCGAATCTCCCATCGCCTCCTTCAACCACCCGTCCGACGGCTGCATCGCCCACCGCCTCCGCAGCTTGGAGCACAGCTCAGGCTTGCATTCGACGCCCGCTTTGCTAGACTGATGGAGACATGGCGGACATGATAGGCGGTTTTTTCGAATGGGAGGTGCCGGATGCCGGCCCCCTGCCCTGGGAGGAGGGCTCGCACTGCGCCCTGCTGCACTCGGGGCGGGCGGCGCTGGAGGTGCTGCTCCGGGGCCTGCGCGACAGCGGCTGGGCGGGGGACACGGTGCTGCTGCCGCGCTGGACCTGTGATACCGTCCTTCAACCCCTGCACCGCCTCCGCCTCAACAGCCGCCGCTATCGCATCTCGCCCGACACGCTTGAACCGCACCTCGAAGACCTCGAGCCGAGTGACGCTCTGCTGCTGCTCACGGACTATTTTGGCCTGTGCAGTGACACCGTGCGACGTTGGGCGAAGCTCTGGCCAGGTCCCGTTGTGATCGACGCCAGCATGGCTCTCTTCGCCGACTACGGCGACTGCCCCTCCTTCTCCAGCTTCCGCAAGTGGGCGGGCGTGCCGGACGGAGGCATCGCGAAGGCCCCCTTCCCTCTTCCCCTGCCTTCATCCGAAGCTCGAAGCGCGGCGCGCATGCGATGCCTGCTCGAGAGGCTCGAGAACGGGGCCGAGGCCGCTCTTCCCTTCAGCGAACAGGCCGAGGCCGAGCTGCAAGGCAACGCCAAGCGCATGTCACCGCTGACGCGTCGCCTGCTGCGGAGCGTGCGCTGGGAAGAGATGCGCCGCCGTCGGCGCGAGAACTTCGCGCAGTTGCACGAGGCTCTTGCAGCGCTCAACCGGCTGCACCTGACGCCGAGCGCCGATGCCGTTCCTTTTTGTTATCCCCTTCTCTGCGGCATCCCCGGGCTTCGAGATGAGCTGATTGACGCCGGCATCGCCCTGCCGCTCTTCTGGCCGGAAGTCATTGAGGCCTGCCCGGCCGAGCTGGCGGAGAATTATCTCTCGCGCTCACTGCTGCCCCTGCCGCTGGACCAGCGCTACGGCCCACGGGAAATGCAGCACATCATCCGGCTGATTCGGGGCTGAAGCCTCCGCGGCGGCTTCTCCTCTGCATTACCCCGGCCCTCATCACGCTGTCCCCTGAAGCTCAGGGAACGGAAGGCAGGGCAGCGGCGGCCCGGCGGCGGTAAAAGTCGGCCGCTCCGTCGTCCACGACGAAGTGAAGAGCCCCCAACTTCCCGCAGGCGAAGGCGCGAGCCAGTTGCTCCAGCGCCTCGGGGCTTCCCGACAGAGCCCAGTGGTGCAGGCGCAGGGCCTCAGCATAATCACCCGGGAACTGCTCGATGGGATGCAGCGGATTGAGGCGCAGCAGCAAAGCGATGAGTTTGGCGTCCCGCAGCTCCGGCTCGCTCTCGCGCATCGCCTCAACCCAGCGCGCCAGATCGGCATAGAGCACCTCACGAAACTCGCGGCTGATCGGGCCCGGGCGCGACGGCGCACTCGGGCTCACCTCGGTCGAGTCCGCGGCAGAATCATCAAAAGAATCAGCAGCAGCCCCTGCGGAAGGCGGAATTCGGCTCGCGCTATCCTCCGCACCCGAGGAGGAAATGACCGGGCCAAAACTCTGAATCATGCGGTCAACATCCTCGGGGGCAAAGGAGCCGGTGATGACGGAGGGCTCCTCCTCGGCCGGGGAAAGCGAGGCAAGCACGAAAAGAGCCCCCGAAGCGAGGGGAAGGCAGCGCGAAAGGGCAAAGGAAAAGGTCATAGGCGAGATGATCGGGTTCCGTTAGGAGAAGCGAGCGCTCAGGGCGGCAAATAAGGCCGAGGCCGGCCGCTTTGACTGCCCCTTTCAGGAACGCGGACGCGGAATGCGCATGCGCCGCTGCCCCGGGGAGTTAGCCCGGCGCCGGGAGAAGGCGTCCGTCATCAGCGTCCACGCCTTTTGGAGGCCGGAGGAGCTGAACCACGGCTGCTTTTTGAGCCGAACCATGAAGAGGCTGACGCCATTGCGGGCTTCAGCCAGCGCCATAATTTCCTTTTCATTGCCGACGACGAGCGGCGGCAAGCCGTTGAAATCCCGCGAGATCTTGTCAGCCGCCTTTTTGGCTCCCTCCTCATCCTTCACGCCGGCCAACAGAGCCCCGGCCTCCTGTAGCAGCTCAATCTCTCGCACGTAGTCTCTGCCGATGCTCTCTGAGGCCGCACTCGCGGCGCCCGCAGGCTTCGACGCGGGCTTGGCCGGGGCATCCGCCTCCGCTCCGAGAGCCGAACACATCAGAATCGCAACCGGAAGCGCGCGCCAACCGAAGCCGTGTGAAGTGAAGAGGTTCATCTACCTTGGGAAGATAGCACAGCCGCTTTCCCTTGTCAACCGAGAAGCCACCTTGAAGGCGAGGGAAGAGCAAACACCCGGCCTGAGGCCGGACACACCTTGGGAGTAGCGCAGCGTTCTCTAATCGTTTTAACACCGGCCCGGCACCGCAGGTGTCGCACCCTTGAAGAGCTCTATGAAGGCAAAAAATATAACCCGCTACACTTACGAAAACACGGATTTTCAGGGCTGGCGCGTGAGCATCCAGCGCTGCGGCCGCATCATCACGCGCTATTTCTCCGACTTGCAGTGCGGATCAGAGGAGGAATCCTACCGCCAAGCCGTCGAGTATCGCGACGAGGTGCTGCGCCAGATGGCGTCGCACCGCGATGATCTGCCCAACTATATGGACTCGGAGTTGCAACACGTGCGCGATATGCTGCGCGAACGAAGCCACGGAACCGAGGAAGCCGAGCTCTGAGGCGCGCATCGTTCGAGAGGGGGTGCGAGTACACATGCCGCGGTGAGCGAGATCTCTCGCCCCGAGGAGCCGGGGCTTTTTCCTCGTTCACCCCCATCCGTCCGCCGGTGGGGCAATGGTGCTCAACGAGACGAGCCGGGCGTGTCTTCGATGCTCTTCGGTGAAATCGGCGCAGCAAATTAACCGATAGGATAGCTTGGGCAAGCGGGGCGGAAGACGACGCGATGCCACACCCCGTCGAGAGACGCCGCGGTCGACATTTAACGCGACCGCGGCCTCTGTGAACTGCGGCCTCTCACTGCCCCATCTGTGGGGCCAGGAGGCTGCTCAGCTCGGTGCAGCCGTAACAGTCCGCATCGTCGAGGCGCTTGAACTCGACGGCCGTTTTCTGCAACAGCTCAATAAAGGGAGTCTTCGTCTCGGGCGTATTATCAAGGTAAAGGCGCAGGGCATCTGCGCGAACGCGGTCGCGGAGCTCGGCCATGCGCTGCAGGTTCTCGCGAAGCGGAGCCACGGCGGCCGCAGCAGAGGAGGTAGCGTCAATGGCCGCCAGCAGCTCGAGCTGACGCTCCAGCATGCGGCGCAGCTCCTCGGCCCAGCCGCGAAGGACGGGCTCGGGCACGGAGACGGCCGAGGGCGTGACGAAGCTCGGCGTGTCGGCCACCTCTTCGGCGCTGTCGGCCTCAGGAGAGGCGGATTCGGCAGCGGCACCGTCCGCGCTCCCCGCGCCTCCCGCTCCGTCCGGCGCCGGGGACTCGGCCGCAGCAGCAAAGGCGGTGCTGCTGAGTCCTGCAAGGAGCAACAAGGGGAGGCGGTGCAATGGCGGGGTCATGCTTTGATTGTAGGGCGACACCGGGTTGAAGTCAAGCTCTTAGAGGTTGTCGGCACCCCCATTCTCCGACCCTTTTTGATGCTTTACAGTCCCTTTTGATACGCCCGGCTCTTTTTGCCGACGGCGGCGGCAGCCTCATGAAGGATAGGCGGCGCAGGGATCCGCGATCGCACAGGCTCGGGGAAGATGACTCTCCGCCCCGCTGCTGCGCTCACCAAGCTTCGGGGATGTCCTCCCAGCGGGTGGTATAGCGGCGCGAGACGTGGTCGCAATGCCAGGGCACGCTGCTGCCGCGGTTGGCGAAGTGGATGTCGTGCCCGGCCTCCTGCAGTTGGTCAAGGACTTTCATGAGGGGGTCGGGTTTGATGTCGGGATGCTCAAAAGTGGGATGCACGGCATCAACGGCTTCAAGCCCGGTGAGGATCACGCCGATTTTTTTGTACCGATAGCCGGGCTGATAGATGGCCTCGAGCAACTCGACGGCGGCCCGGGTGATGAGGCGCGTGTCGTCGCCGGGGGCGGGGAGGGTGCGCCCGAGGCTGTTGGCGTAGGTCATCGAGGTATCTTCATAGCGCGAGGTGCGCAGGATAACGAAGACGTTGCGGGCCATGAGCTCATGCCGCCGCAGGGTGCGCGCGGCCTTTTCGACGAAGCGGCAGAGGCTCTCGCGCAGGGTGCTCAGCTCGGTGATGCCCTCCTTGAGCGAACGCGAGACCATGATCTGACCGCGCTCGGCCTCCGGCTCGTCGCTGAGGCAGGAGATGCCGCGCAGCTCGAGAGCCAGGCGCTCGCCGTGCACGCCGAAGCTGCGGCGCAGGCGCTCCAGATCGGTGGAGGCCAGGCCGGCGGCTGTGCGGATGCCGAGGGCGTGCAGCCGCGGGGTGAGGCGCCTCCCGACGCCCCAGACTTCACTCACAGGGGTCTGCTCGAGCAGGGGCTCCCAGTCGGCGGGGCTCAGCAGGGCCATGAAGCCCCGGCTCTCAGGGCGATGTTTGGCGGTTTCGTTGGCGAGTTTAACGAGGGTGCGCGTGGGTGCCATACCGACGCTGACGGTGACGCCGGTCCAGCGACGGATGCGCCGCCGCAGCTTGCGGGCGAGGTCGGCCCAGTCGATGCCGCTGCCGGCGTTCTCCGCGCTGCTGACTTCAGCGAAGGCTTCGTCTATGCTGTACTGCTGAAGGCTGGGGAGATGCGCCTCGAGGATGCGCATGATGCGGTCGGAGAGGTCGCTGTAGAGGGAGAAGTTGGCGGAGCAGACGATGGCGCGGGCCCGCTCCAGACGCTCGCGGCACTTGAAGTAGGGCTCGCCCATGGCGATGCCGATTTGTTTGGCCTCGGGGCTGCGGGAGATGACACAGCCGTCGTTGTTGCTCAGGACGACGAGGGGGCGGCGCCGCCAATCGGGGCGAAAGACTTGCTCGCAGCTGGCAAAGAAGTTGTTGCAGTCAAAGAGCAGGAACATGGCGGCAGATGGGGCAACGGGACAGAGGCGACGGGGAGGATTGCGAACCGCGGTTGAGGCGAAGGGCACTCAGGGCACGCGAGCGGGCTGAGCTCCCCTGCCCCGCAGCTCAGCGAGCCACCAAAGCCATACAGGCGCCACGGCGAGGCCGGCCGCGCCCCTCGCCCGAAGCGTCAACGAGCCATGAAAGCTGCGAGAGCGGCAGTGAGGGCAAAGCCCGCCCCCCTTCCGCCCGACCTCCGCAGGCGGTGAGCCGGCTGAGGCGGGTGAAAGGGGTTCAAGAAGGGGGAGGATGCGGCGCCGGACGGCCTCAGAGACCCAGTTGACGAGTGATGATTTCGGTGACGAGCTTGGGGTTGGGTTTGGGGTTGCTCGTCTTCATCACTTGGCCGGTCAGGGCGTTGAGCAGTTTCATGTTACCGCCCTTCACGCCGGCGACGAGGTCCTGATTTTTCGCGAGGACGTCCGCGATGACACCCTCGAGAGCACCGGTATCCGTCTTGCGGTAGCCGAGGGAGGCGGCTGCCGCCTCGGCGCTCAGCTCGGGCTTCTCCCAGAGGAGGTCGAGGACTTCGCGCGCCTGATTGTTGGAGACGAGGCCGTCTTCAATGATGGCGACGAGATCGGCGAGGCCCTCGGGCGCGAGCGGGCAGTCTTCAATGCCGATGCTCTTTTCTGCCAGAGCGGCGCTGAGGTTGTTGATAACCCAGTTGGCAACTTTGCGGGGAGCTTTGGAGACGGCTGCGGATGCTTCGAAGTAGGCGCAGAGGGCAGCATCGGCGACGAGGGTGTCGGCGTCGGCAACGGGCAGTCCGTAGCTCTTCACGAGGCGCAAGCGGCGGGCATCGGGCAGCTCGGGCAGCTCGAGACGCATCTTCTCCTCGATGGCGGCGGTGTGCACGGGCACGAGGTCGGGGCAGGTGTGGTAGCGGTAGTCGTGCGCGTTCTCCTTGGTGCGCATGACGATGCTCTCGCCAAGGTCGTCGTCCCAGCGGCGGGTGGATTGCACCTGCGGGATGCCGCGATCGAGCTCGTCGGCCTGACGGGCGATTTCATAGATGAGGGCGCGGCGCGCCGCCGACATCGAGTTGATGTTCTTCATCTCGATTTTGGCGCCGAGCTCTTTCTGGCCCTTGGGGCGCAGCGAGACGTTGACGTCGCAGCGCATCTGCCCTTTCTCCATGTCGGCGTCGGAGATGCCGCCGCAGATGAGGATCTGCTGGAGGCTCTTGAGGTAGGCGTAGGTTTCCTCCGGGCTGGTGAGATCGGGGGCCGAGACGATCTCCATGAGCGGGGTGCCGCCGCGATTGTAGTCGACGAGCGAGTAGCTGCCGAAGTGCGTGAGCTTGGCGGCGTCTTCCTCCAGATGGATGTGGTCGAGGCGCACGCGGCGCACGACGGGCTCATCGCTCTTGACGCGAGCATCGGGCGGGTAGGCCCAGGCGTAGAGGGGGACTTCGCCGCCGATGCACAGGGGCAGGTCCAGCTGGCTGGTCTGGTAGTTTTTCGGCATGTCGGCGTAAAAGTAGTTTTTGCGGTCCCACTTCGAGACGGGGGGCATGCTGCATCCGAGCATCAGGCCGGTGAGGATGGTGCGCTCGATGGCGTATTCGTTGAGCACGGGCAGAGCGCCGGGCATGCCGAGGCAGGTGGGGCAGACGTTGGTGTTGGGCTCGTAGCCGAAGCCGGCTTTGCAGGAGCAGAACATCTTGGTCTCCGTCTTGATTTGGCAGTGAACTTCTAGACCGATGGTGACGAGGTAATCAGATACAGGCATGGCAAAACACGTGGGGAGGAAAACAGAAAGTCGGGCAGTCCGGTGTGGCGGGGTGAAGCGGGGTGAAGCGGGTTGAGACGGGCGGGTTGTTCGTTACGGGCGAGCGGCGGCGCTCTCCTGAAGGGCCTCGGCGAGGTCGAGGCGGAAGGAGGCATCAAAGACGTCGCGCGCCCAGAGGCTGTGGGTGCGGTTCAGGTTTTCAAAGACGGTGTCGAGGGTGTCGGAGAAGGCATCGTAGGGCTGGGTGTCATAGCCGGGCAGGCCGGCGATGCGCACGATTTCCGCGCGGATGTTCCAGAGGGTGTTCTCCAGCGGCACGCTGACCTCTTGCAGGGCAGCGGAGGATTCGTCGGGGAAGGGCCGATCGGCTGTATCCTCCTTGGGGATGAGGCCGGAGAAGACCTCGCAGAGGCGCTTGAGCTCGGCAATGGAGTGGGAGGCGCTGTCCGAGTCCCGCACGCGGGAGAGGATGCGCAGCACGGCGGTGTCAGGCTCGATCAGTTTTCGGAGGCGACAGAGCTCGGCCGTGGCTTCCTCAGCGCTGAGCGGAGGGCGCAGCTCCTCGAGATTCGCGATGGCCTCATCGGGGAAGAGACCGGCATCGCTCGCGGCGCGAAAGGCGGCGATGAGGCGTTTGGAGCCGTAGCAGCGCACGCGGCAGAGGCTGGAGAACTCGTCCCCGAGGTCATCAAAGGCGGGCGAGATGCGCATGTTGAGCAGCTCCGAGGCTTCGGGGCTGACGAGCACCTCGTACTCCATGCAGACGGCCGTCAGCTTGGAGTCCAGATCGGCCAGCTGAGTGGACAGGCGGGTGAAGCGCAGTGCAGCTTCGTCCGCGCCCTCGCGATCGCTGACGGAGGCGAGCAAAAACCAGAGATCGTTGATGGTGGCGAGCATCTTGCGCCCCAATTCGAGCGCCTGCTCGGCTGCATTCTCCGAGGGCTTCGCTCCCGCAGTCTCCGCATCTTGCGCCGCCGCGCTGTCGGCTCCGCCGTTTTTGTCATCGGCGCCGATGGCGGCGAGTTTGTCGGCTGGGACTTCTTCAGCGCAGAGTTCATCCCCCTGCCCCGGCTCGGCTTTGCCGACGACCTCCCACTCGGCGAGCAGAGCGGGGCTCGCCGGGGATGGTCTGTGTGCAGCCCCGGTGCAGATCGTCGCTCCCGGCGCCGATCCGGCCAGAATCAGCAAGGCGCTGACCGTGTGATACAGGGGCTTCATGCGTGCGGGGGTATTATACGCAGCACCCCCCTCTTTGGCAAGCGGGGATTGTGTTCTGCTCCCCATTTTTCAGGGGCGAGCGGCGCGGCCCTCGGGCGCTGAGGCCAAGGCCGCGCACGCTGCTCTCATCGGGGTGAGCCATCAGGCGCCGCCGGCGTTGGCGAGCACTTCGAGCTCCTTGGGCAGGAAGTTCTTGAAGCGCCCCTTGTCGATGGACTTCATGTAGGCTTCCTGCGGCGAGACGATTCCCTGCTGGAGCTTTTGCCAGATGGCGTCATCCATGAATTGCATGCCGAGCTGCTTGCCGCCGGTGATGACGTCGGCGAGCTTTTGCGTGGCGCCTTCACGGATGATGGCAGCGACGGCCGGGGTGGCGAAGAGGATTTCGTTGACGGCGCAGCGGCCGGGCTTGTCGCAGCGCTTCATGAGCAGCTGGGCAACGACGCCGCGCAGCGATCCGGCGAGCATGGTGCGCGCCTGAGACTGCTGCTCGGCCGGGAAGACGTCGATGATACGGTCGATGGTCTTGCGGGCGTTGTTGGTGTGCAGGGTGCCGAAGACGAGCAGGCCGGTCTCGGCGGCGGTGAGAGCCAGCGAGATGGTCTCCAAATCTCGCATTTCACCGACGAGCACGATGTCGGTATCCTCGCGCAGGGAAGCTCGCAGGCCGTCGGCAAAGCTCGGGCAGTTGACGGGCACTTCGCGCTGGGTGATCACGCTGCGCTTGGACGGATGGACGAACTCGATGGGCTCCTCGATGGTGATGATGTGGCGCGCGTAGTTCGAGTTGATGTAGTCGATGAGGGCCGCGAGGGTGGTCGATTTGCCGGAGCCGGTGGGCCCGGTGACGAGCACGAGGCCGGCGCGCATGTCCGCGAAGCGCTTAATTTGCTCCGGGACGTTGAGCTGCTCCAAGGTCAGGATTTTCGTCGGGATGAGTCGGAAGACGCAGCAGTAGCCGCGCTGCTGCTTCATGTAGTTGCAGCGGAAGCGCGCTTCGGCATTCATCTCGTAGGCGAAGTCTGCGTCGCCGCTCTCTTCAAACTGGGCCCAGAGTTTCTCGGGGCAGATGGGCTGCATGAGCTCGACCATGTCCTGGTGGGTGAGCTCGCCGCCCTCGATGGGCGTGATGTCGCCGTGGACGCGAATCTTGGGGGGTTGGCCCTCCGAGAGGTGGAGGTCCGAGCCGCCCAGGGAAATCAGGGTCTGGAAGTATTGATCGATGCGATGGTTCATCAGATGACGGAGGGGAAAGGGGGAAAAAGAAAGGGGAGGTAAAGGATGGTGATGGTTGCGAAGGGCGACGGATGCGAAGGAGAGGCAGGCCCCTGAGCCAAGCTTCCGCCCCGCCGTTGGTGGAGCGGGTGGCCGGGGGCTCCCCCATCGTCCGCCTCAGGCGGAGTCTTCAAACGGAGGGATGCTCGCGCAGGAATTTCTCCATGATAACTTTGTCCGTCGCGCGCGTGCTGCACTCTTCGGCCGAGATGACACCCTTCAGGTAGAGAGCCTGGAGGGAGTCGTCCATGAGGCGCATGCCCTGAGCCTTGCCGGTCTGGATGAGGCCGGGGATCATGAAGGTCTTGCCTTCGCGGATGCAGTTGGCGACGGCTGCGGTGTTGACGAGCATCTCGAGAGCCATGACGCGGCCGCTGCCGTCTTTCTTCGGCACCAGTTGCTGCGAGAGCACGCCGCGCAGGGATTCGGAGACCATGATGCGGATGTGCTCGCGCTCTTCGACGGGGAAGGCGTCGAGGATGCGGTCAATGGTGCGCGAGGCGGAGCCGGTGTGCAGGGTGCCGAGCACGAGGTGACCCGTTTCGGCGGCGGTGAGAGCCAGCGAGATGGTCTCGAGGTTGCGCATTTCACCCACCATGATGACGTCGGGGTCTTCGCGCAGGGCGGCGCGCAGAGCTCGGCCGAAGGACTCGGTGTGTTTGTGCACTTCGCGCTGGTTGACTTGGCAGGAGGCGGGGTGGAAGATGGCTTCGATGGGGTCTTCCAGCGTGATGATGTGATCCTTGCGGTCCTGATTGATGAACTCGATGATGGAGGCGAGGGTGGTGGACTTGCCGGAGCCGACGGCGCCGGTGACGAGGATGAGGCCGTTGGTGAAGCGCGTGAGCGGCACGACGTGCTCTTCGGGCAGGTTAATGTCCTTCATCGTCAGGATGCGGCTATTGATGATGCGGCAGCAGATGTCGTAGCCGAGGCGCTGCGAGACGACGGAGGCACGGTAGCGCCCGTAGCTGTTCTGGTAGGCGAAGTCGACGTCTCCGGTCTCGCGGAGGCGGCTCCACTCGCGCTCGCTCAAAAAGCTGTTGGTCAGCGCGAGCGTATCCTCTTTCGTGAGGGTGGGGGCTCCTTCCCACATCGGGATGAGGTTGCCGTTGCGCCTCCAGGTGGGAGGGCAGCAGGAGGGCAGGTGAACGTCCGAGCAGCCGACGTCGACGCCCATCTTCAGGTAGGCGTCTGCTTGCAGGCTCAAAAAGATGAGCAGGTAGCCCTCCTCCTGCACGTAGATATAGGCGTGGTGTTTGCCGCAGGGGGAGTCGTAGATGAAGTCGATGGCGCCCTGCTCGCTGAGCTGCTGGCGCTGAGCCTCGGTGGTGCAGCTGTTGACGAGGGCGATGGAGGTGTCGGCGGTGATGACGCCGGCGCTCTCCGTCAGCGGGCTGTATTGGCCGTAGGCCATCCAATAGGGCTGAAGTCCGGCGGCGAGGTACACGGAGGGGCTCATCGCGGATCTGATCAGCTCCAGATACTGATCAGCGGTGTCGAAGATGTAGGTGGGGTCGCTCATGTCGCTTTCTCGTGCATACTAGCATGCCGGCGCGGCGATGGCGAGCTCAAAATGAGGCTTCGGGCGCTGCGGATCCATCGATCCGCTCCACACCCCGCCTATATTCGCGGGGGAGGAAGCCCGAATACAAACCGGGCGCGAGCGGCAAGCACTCGCGCCCGGAGCGTAACAACTCAGGACTCCGTATCAGAAAAAACTGTTCGGATTCACCAAACCGTCGGCAGCGAAGACGACACGGGCTTGGGAATCGATGTGGCATCCGAGCGATTCAGGAAGCTGCCGGAGCCGGTGAAAGGCCTCTCAGACGAGGCAAAGACGCCATTGTCGAGCAACAGCGGAAAATCGCCGAACGCCATGCCCGCCTCATCCCCGTAAAGGGAAGACGCCGACGGGCCGACCCTGATCGACGTGCAGCGCTCGACCTCAGAGACACTCGAGGGGGCGAGGCCGGCGAGACTCTCCTCGTAACCGACGCTCGAAGTCTCGGTCGGAGCGGCCTCCGCAACGGCGGGCGTCCGATCCTCTGAGGGCCAGACGGAAAAGCAGCCCACGGCGAGAGCTCCCACACCCAGAGCGGAGGCCCCGTAGGTGAGGCGGTGGCGACGCAGGAACAGGCAGAGGTGTTCGAACAGGCGGAAGCGCAGCGGGCAGCAAGCGGCATCGCGCACAATGCGATCGCGCAGATCGCAGGCGAAGCGCTCCTCGAAATCGGCTTCGGGCGTCTGCTCGAGACGCAGCCCGGCAATCAGAGCAACAAGCTTAGCCTCATCGGCGCTCAGCCCCTCTCTTGCCGCGCGCTCGCGCGCTGTGCCCATACACGATTCCTCGCTCTCCTCACTATCGGTTCGCCACACGTCAATCACCTGCCTTTCCTTCATCTCAGTTCTGGAGGTATAGACACCGGGTAACGCCTTTGCGTTGAAAAATTCTACAAGTTTCTTAAACTTTTCCTCAGAGCCCCACCCGCATCACGGGCGGTCGGCGTCGCGGCGTTTGGGAGCGGCATGGGGTGCCGGCGCTCCGCGCAGGAGGGACGGAGCATTTTCCGCCACCCACTCATCGATGAGAGCCCGGGCCTTGTCCACCTCAGCGGCGCGGATGCTGTGGGTGTGCTCGGCCATGGCCTGAAGGGCGTCGATGTCAAAGACGTGAACGCCCGGCACGGCCGCGCAATCGGGGTTGACATTGCGAGGCACCGAGAGATCAATGAAGAAGAGCGGGCGCCCGCAGCGGTGCTGCTGCACATCGGGCAACACGTCGGGGTTGACGATGTAAACGGGCGCGGCAGTGGAGACGATGACGATGTCAATGTTCTCCATGTAGGGAATCCACTCGCTGAAGCGAATCACCTTGCCGCCGACGCGAGCCGCGAGCTCCACCGCCCGGTCGTACGAACGGTTAGCCACAAAGACGCTCTCGGCGCCGCGCGAGCAAAGACTCTGCGCCGTGCTGCGCGCCACGTCCCCTGCCCCGACGATGAGCACATTGGCGCCCTCCAGCCGCCCGAGGATGTCGTGGGCCATCTGCACGGCGGCGGCACCCACGGAGGTGGGCCCGGCGGTGATGTGCGTCCGGCTGCGGACGCGCTTGCCGATCGTGAAGATGTGCTGGAAGGTCGGGTTGGCCGCGCTGTGCGTGGTGCCGGTCTCCAGCGCCGTGCGGTAGGCCTGCTTGAGCTGGCCGAAGATTTCCGTCTCCCCGATGACCATGGAGTCCAGCCCTGCGGCCACGCAAGCGAGGTGACTGAGGGCCGCCTCATCCTCATAGCGGTAGAAGCAGGCGGACGTCTCGGCATCGGGCTCGCTGCCGAGGAAGTGCTGCAAAACGGCAGCCACGGCGCGGTCGGCCTCACGCGTCCAGAGGTACACCTCCGTGCGGTTGCAGGTGGAGAGCAGAACGCACTCGTTGACGGACTCCAGAGCCGCCAGCTCCTCCAGAGCCTGGGGCAGGTAGGTCTTGGGCACGGAGAAAGGCTCGCGCACGGCCAAGGGCGCGCTGCGATGGTTGAGGCCCAGGCAGACAAGGCTCTGCGGCGGGGCGAAAGCCTCGGACTGCTGCGCGGTGTCGTGCTGATGGAGCTCGGTATTCATGGTGGCGGAAGCGAGCGCTGAGCGAAGATGTGTCTGCAAGCTCGGCAGGGGCGGAACTCAGTGGCCCTTGGCGGGCGCCGGATCCGAAGCCGCCGCCTTCTCCGCTCCGCCCTCGCAGAGCGAGCGCAGAGCCTCGACCAAGCCAGGGATATCGTGCTGCCGGGCTTCGATCGCCGGGGTGAGGCCGAACTCGCGCAGCGTGCCGGTGGTGACGGGCCCGATGCTCACGATGCGGCACTCGGGGGGAATGGGGATGCCCAGCGCCATGAAATTGCGCACGGTGCTGGAGCTCGTGAAGGTGATGAAGTCCGCCCCCTCCTCGCGGAGACGCGCTTGAGCACCGGTGGTGTCCTCCGTCTCGGCAACGGTGTTGTAGGCGATGCACTCGTCGACAATGGCCTGGCGCTTCATGAGCTCGCGATAGACGACGGGCCGCCCCTTCTCGCTGTGCACCCAGAGCATGGTGACATTGGCCACGCCGCCGAAGTCATCGGCGCGGCGGTCAAACTCGGCGATGAGCTCCTCAGCCACGGCCTTCTTGGGCATGAGATCGACCATGAGGCCGACCTTTTTCAGCTCGGCCGCGGTGCCGGGGCCCACGGCGGCGATGCGCGCGCCGCCGAGCTCTCGGATATCCTGATAGACGGCGAAAAAGGCGCGGAAGAAGCGCTTGACGCCGTTGGGGCTTGAAAAGATGAGCCAGTCGTAGTGCGGACTATCGACGACGGCCTGCGCGAAGTCGCGCCGATCGCTCGGGTCGGTGATGCGGATGGTCGGCAGCTCGATGACGTCGGCGCCGAGGGCGTCGAGCTCGGCGGAGAGCTCCCCGGCCTGCTCGCGGGTGCGGGTGACAACGATGCGCTTGCCCGCCAGCGGCAGGCGGCTGTGCCAGTCGAGCTGCTCGGCGGCGCTGACAACCTCGCCGATGACGACGACAGCGGGGGAACCGATGCCGGCGCGCTCCACGGCGTCGGCCAGCGTCGCGACGGTGGCGATGACGCTGCGCTGGCGCCCGGTGGCGGCCCACTGCACGGCGGCGGCGGGAACGCTGCCGCTCTGCTCTGCCTCCATGAGAGCGTCAAGCGTCTGCCGCAGGCGGCTCATGCCCATGAGCATGATTTTGGTGCCCTTCGCCGCGGCGATGCCGGCGATGTCGAGGGTCGACTCGGACTTGGAGGCGTCCTCGTGCCCGGTGAACACGGTGAACTGCGTGCAGTGCGCGCGGTGGGTGACGGGGATGCCGGCGCAGGCGGGCCCGGCGATGGCCGAGCTGATTCCCGGCACGACGCGGAAGGGGATGCCGGCCTCAAAGAGTGCCGCAGCCTCTTCGCCGCCCCGGCCGAAGACGTAGGGGTCGCCGCCCTTGAGGCGCACGGTGCAGGCGTATTTCGACGCGCAGCGGACGAGCAGCGCATTGATCTCCCCCTGAGGGAGGGCGTGACAACCGGCGCGCTTGCCGACGTAGATCTTTTCGCAGCCGGGCTTGGCCCAGGCGAGAAGGGCGGCGGGAGCGAGCGCGTCGTAGACGAGGCAATCAGCCCGTTCAATGAGCTCTTTGCCGCGCAGGGTCATGAGCCCCGGATCGCCGGGACCGGCGCCGACGAGGTAAACGGTGCCGGGGGTCTTCGTATCTGCTGCTTGAGTCATCGCGGAAAAAGGGGGGAGGGGTAGGAGGAGTTCGGCCTGTCAGGCGATCAAGGAGGGAATCATCAGGGAGAAAACGGAACGGCGCGGGAGGCGGGCTAGGAGGGGACGCAAGGACTGCCCGGCTCAGCCCCTTCCCCGCCGCGGCGAGTCCCGGCGCGGCACGGCCACGGGCTCGCCGTTGCGAGAAGCCTCAGGCAGTCTCACGAAGCCGAGGGGAAGTCAGGGAGCAGCACGGGAGAAGCCGGCTGGGGCGCCACGTTGATCGCCGAGGGCTGCAGCGACACCGTCGGAGCTGCGGGAGCCGCAGCTGCCGCAGGAGCGGACGGAGCCGCCGGAGCCGCCGGCTGCACGACGGCAGGCTGCACCACCCCGGACGCAGGCGCAGCAGGGGCTGCGGGAGTCGCGGGGGCTGCGGGCTGGGCCGACTGCCCGGGAACCACGACGGGCTGCGAAGGCGCGGGCGCCGGCGCCGGGGCGGGGGCGGCCGGAGCCGGCGGCTGCTTGCCGGAGGCCAGAGCCCAGCGGCGACCCATGTCGATCAGCTCCGAAACAGTCACAAGCGTGTAGCCCTTGCTCTGCAGGCCGGTGACAATGCCCTCGATCGCATCGGCCGTCGAGCTGTGAATATCGTGCACGAGGATGATGGAGCCGGGGCGGGCCCCGTTGACCGCGCGGTTGATCACCGTCTGCACACCGGGCTTGCGCCAGTCATTCGTATCGACATCCCAGAGGATGGAGGGCGTCCCGTAGGTCGCGTAAATGTCATTGATGACAGAGCCGCTGCCGGCACCGTAGGGCGGGCGAATGACGCGCGGAGCACTCCCCGTGGCCGAGCGAATGACGGCCGCCGTGCGATCGAGCTCCTGATGAATCTTCTCGCGGCTGCTGCGTGCGAAGTTGATGTGATTCCAGGTGTGCGAGCCGATCTCGCAGCCCTGCGAGACGGCGCGGGCGAGAATCTCAGGGTGCTGGGCGGCGCGCTGACCGAGCACAAAGAAGGTGCCCTTGGCGTTGTGGCGCGCGAGGATGTCGAGAATGCGCGGCGTGAGCGTCGCATGGGGGCCGTCATCAAAAGTCAGCGCCACATACTTTCCGGGAACGGACACGCGGCTGATGCGGCGCCCCGGGAAGGCCGGCACACTGCGCACCGGCTTCGCCTGACCGGCGCTGCTGCCCGTCTTGCCGCCGCGGTGCGGCTTCGTGCCGGTCTGCTGCGGCGGCGTTGTGCTCGTCCCCGTTTGATCGCCGTCCGAGGGAGTCGGCTCCGTTTGCTGGTAAGTGCAGCAGCTCAGCCCGACCAAAGCGGCGGCAACGACAGTGAAGAAGGTCTTGTTCATATGCGGATGCAGAAGCGGGGGCATGCCATCGGCAGCCCTCCGAGCGGCCATTGTACGCTCTGCCGGGCGCTTTGGCAAACCTTTTCAGCGCTTTTCTCCTTCTGCGGCGGTATGCGATGCGCGGAACGCAGCCCGACGGGGCGGAACAGTTTTTCTATCTTCTTGAAGAATCGCTTGCTCTCGCCTAAAGTTCAAGAGTCATGAATACGCGTATCGAACTCTGTGCCCGTGATGTTGAATTTCTGTTTCGCCCCTTCGTGCACCGCAAACTGCGGCTGCCCACGCGCATCGTACTCGCCGCCATGAGCCGCGGCCTCTGCCCCGGCGGGCTCCCGAGCCCGGAACTCATCCGCAGCTACTGCGAGCGCGCCGAAGCCGGCGTCGGCCTCGTCATGACGGAGAGCCTCGCCGTCTCCCCCTGCGCCACCGGAGACCCCGACCACCCCGAAATCTACTCCGGCCCGGCCCTGCGCCGCTGGAGGCTTGCCGTGCGCGCCGTGCACGCCTGCGGCAGCTGCATCGCCCCGCAGCTCTGGCATGCGGGAGAACTGCGCAGCGGAGGCTCGCGCAACCGGCGCCCCCGCGGCCTGGCGCTGAGTCCCTCCGGCGTCGACCCCGTCACCCTGCTGACCGTCGGCGAGCCCATGAGCCGCGCGCGCATCGCCGACGTCATCGAAGCCTTCGCCCGCGCCGCCCTGCGCACCAAGGCCCTGGGCTTTGACGCCGTGGCCCTGCACGGCGCGCACGGCTTTCTCATCGACCAATTCCTGTGGGAAGCCACCAACCGCCGCCAAGACGAATACGGCGGCAGCCCCGCCGGGCGCGTGCGCTTCGCCCGCGAGCTCGTCGCCGCCGTCCGCAAAGCCGTCGGCAGCCGCTTCCCCATCATCCTGCGCCTCTCACCGTGGAAAATCGGCCACCCGCTGGCCAAACTGGCCCAGACACCCGCCGAGCTCGCCGACATCGTCCAACCCCTTGCCGAAGCCGGCGTCGACATCTTCGACGGCTCGACGCAAGACTTCGCCCGCCCCGAATTCGAAGGCAGCCCGCGCGGCTTTGCCGGCTGGGTCAAGCGCCTGACAGGGCGCCCCGTCATCGCCGTCGGCGGCGTGGGCTTCTCCTACGCCGCCACCGACCGCGAGCGCCGGCGCGCCATACAAACACGCATGCGCCTGCTGCTCCAGCTCATGCAAGCGGGCGAATTCGACCTCATCGCCGTCGGGCGCGCCCTGCTGGCCGACGCCGAATGGGCCGCCAAAGTGCGGCGCGGCGACTGGAGCGACATCATCCCCTGGCAGCGATAAAGAACAGCCGCAACCGCCCGGCCGCCCACGAAGCCCCGGCGCACCGAGCGCACCCAATCCCCAAACGCGCCACGGCCGCAAACCGGGCAACACGGGCAAACCGGGAAGCCTCCCTCGGCCCCCCGGCTCACCGCCGGGCAGCCGCGGCCGAGGCGAATCAGCGGCTGAAGCGATCCCAGCGCTCCAAACGCCTCAGCATCGCATCCAAATCATCCACATCGCGCCGCGACGAGCGCAGCAGCGCCGCCGCCAGCAAAGCACCGGCAGCACCCAGAGCCGAGAGAAAAAGCCAGCGCCGCATCACCCCTCCTTCCCCTCCGTCGAATCCGTGCCGCCGTCAGCATCGTCGGCAGCACCCCCGTCGGCCACAGACTCATCGCCACCCTCATCGCTCGCACCGCCCGCACCGTCCGCGCGCGGCTCCGAGCCCGGGGCAAACACCTCGAGCCTGTCGCCCACCTGCGCCACATAGGGGAAGTGCACAATACCCTGCTTCGTGAAAAAGGGAAACACCGCATCCGGATCCTCCCCACGCTCGCGAGCCGACAGCGCCGCCTCGCCCCCCTCGAGAAAATAATTGATCAAGCGCAGCGAGCGCTCCAAATGATCGCGCTGCGCCTCCAGATGCGCCCGCGCCCGGCGCAGCATCTCCAAGCGCTCCGGCAGCGAATCAGCCCCCTCGCGCGTGCTGTCGAAAAAGGCCTTGATCTCCGGCAGGCTGAAGCCGACCTCCTTCAGGCAGAGCACCCCCAGCAGACAAGCCAGACTGTCATCCGAGTACACGCGACGCCCGGAAGGCGTGCGCTCCACATAGCGCAGAATACCCTCCTTCTCGTAAAAGCGCAGCGTGTGAATACTCAGGCCGGTCTTGCGCGAAAGCGCGGAAATACTGTACGTGCTGCCTTGGCTCATCATGTCACCCGCCGAAAGTAAAGCATAGACAGCCACAAGCGTCAAGAACAGAGTGCCCGAGCGGCAGAAGCGCCACAGCCGACACGCGCGCCGAAGCCCCGCCCGGAATCCCTCCTCCGAAGCTCCGCCTCCGAAGCTCGACACAGCCACCGCCACGCCGGCGCCACCTCCGCTCGAGCTGCCACCCGCGCTGCCCCGAGAGCTGCCAGCATGGAGGCTTGACAGCCCCCCGCCCCTGCCCTATGATAAACGCGCAGCCTCCCCCCCACGCCACACAGCCATATGCAGCAACTCGTCGAATCCATCGGTCGGTATCTTCTCGCGGTCACCGGGCCGCTCATCAAGCACCCAGAAGCCGCACAGCTGCGCGTCGCCACCTCACCCCAGGGCGACATCGTCCGCATTCGACTGGTATTCAAACACGAAGACGTCGCACGAGTCATCGGCCGCAACGGCATGACCGCCTCCGCCATCCGCTCGCTGGCCAAAGCCGCCGGCGAGAAACAGGGCGTGAAAGTCGTCGTGCACATCCTCTCGGAAGACGAGCTCGACTGAGGCACAGCCCCACCGGGCCGAGAACAGCACAGCGCATGCAGGAGCTCTTCGGCAATCAGCCCCGCGTGAGAGCCGTCCGCGTGCTGGTGGACGGGCGAGACGACATGGTACTCGACTACGCCCTCCCCCCCGGCACGGACAGCATCGAGCGCGGCTGCCGCGTCGAAATCCCCCTGCGCGGCGGCAAAGCCGTCGGCACCGTCCTGCAAACCGTCGAGCCCGAAGACGCCCAGAGCTACCGCCTGCGCCCCATCCTGCGCACCGTCGACGACCAACCCATCGTCTCCCCCGTCCTGCTCGACCTCGCCGAATGGGCCGCGAACTACTACGCCGTGCCCATCGAGCAAATGATCCGCTGCATCGTCCCCGAAGCCGTCCGGCAAGAGCGGCATGAGGAAAAAACCCGCAAAATCCTCGAACTCCTCAGCTTCCCCGACGACGAACAGCTCAACAAAATCAACGCCCGGGCCCCGCGACAGGCCTCCATCCTGCGCTACCTGCACGACAGCCCCGACAAGCGCGCCCCCCTCAGCGACCTCGGCGGCAGCCCCGCCCTCACCCCCGCCCGCTCCCTCGCCAAACAGGGCCTCGTGCGCATCTGCGAAGAAACCGTGCACCGAGACCCCGCGGCAGGAGAAAACTTCGCCCCCACCAGCCCCCTCGAGCTCAACGAAGAGCAAGCCGCCGCCCTCGCCAAAATCAACGAAGCCTTCGACGCCGGCTCCTCGCGCCCCATTCTGCTGCAAGGCGTCACCGGCTCCGGCAAAACCGAAGTCTACCTGCAAGCCGCCGCCCGCACCATGGCCGCCGGCAAAGGCGTCCTCATCCTCGTGCCGGAAATCTCGCTCACCCCGCAAACCATGGCGCGCTTCAAGAGCCGCTTCGCCGACACCCCCGGCGCCGTCGCCATCCTCCACAGCGCCATGAGCGACGGCGAGCGCTTCGACGAATGGCACGCCATCCGGCGCGGCAAAGCCCGCATCGCCATCGGCCCGCGCTCCGCCGTCTTCGCCCCCGTGCAGCAGCTCGGCCTCATCATCGTCGACGAAGAGCACGACGCCTCCTACAAACAGGAAAACAGCCCCCGCTACCAAGGGCGAGACCTCGCCGTCGTGCGCGCCAAAATGGAAGGCGCCACCATCGTCCTCGGCTCCGCCACCCCCTCCCTCGAATCCCTGCACAACGCCCAAATCGGCAAATACAGCATGCTGCGGCTCGACCACCGCGCCGACGGCCAGCGCCTGCCGCTCACCCGCGTGCTCGACATGCGCACCGAGCCCAAGGACAAGCGCTACCAAGGCATCCTCAGCGAGCGCCTGCGCATGGCCATCGACGAGCGCCTGCAGCGCGGCGAGCAAACCATCCTGCTGCTCAACCGCCGCGGCTTCGCGCGCGCCCTCCAGTGCCCCGACTGCGGGCACATCGTCACCTGCGAGCACTGCTCGCTGCCCATGACCTACCACCTCACCGAAAACCGCCTCATCTGCCACATCTGCGGCTACCGCGCCGCCGTGCCGCACGACTGCCCCGCCTGCCACTCGCGCGGCATCCTGCTGGAAGGCTGCGGCACCCAAAAAGTCGAAGCCATCCTGCGGCGCTGCTACCCGCAGGCGCGCCTCCAGCGCGTCGACGCCGACGTCGCCGCCCGCAAAAACGCCCTGCGCGACATCCTCGCAGACTTCCGCGCCCACCGCATCGACATCTTGCTGGGCACCCAAATGATCTCCAAAGGCCTCGACTTCCCCGGCGTCACCCTCGTCGGCGTCCTCAACGCCGACATCGGCCTGAGCATCCCCGACCCGCGCGCCGGCGAGCGCAGCTTCCAACTCCTCACCCAAGTCGCCGGGCGCGCCGGGCGCGGCGACCTCGACGGCGAAGTCATCATCCAAACCTTCACCCCGCAAGCCGCCGCCATCCAATTCGCGCGCAGGCATGACACCGACGGCTTCGCCGAAAGCGAACTCGCCCTGCGCCGCCAATTCGGCTACCCCCCCTTCAGCCACATGGCCGTGCTCACCGTGCGCTCCGCCACCGAAGACCTCGCCCGCCTCGGCATCGAAACCCTGCACCGCCGGCTCAGCGACGCCCTGCCCCCCAACGTCAACCTCAGCCCGCCCATCCCCTCCCCCATCGCCAAAAGCTACGGGCAATACCGCTTTCAGTGCACCCTGAGCGCCCCCAGCGCGCGCCCCATCGCCACCCACTGCTCCCGCGAAATCGCCGCCATGAACTTCGGCGAAGACATCATCGCCACCCTCGACATCGACGCCTACACCTTCAGCTGAGAGCGCCGCCCCCCCCCGAGCAGCCCCACCACCCGCCGCCGACTCCCGACGGCTCGCCGCACAGCCGCACAGCCGACTCCGACGACTCCGACGACTCCGACGACTCCGGGCACCCCGCCGCCGCGCCGCCGCGCCCCTTCCCCGCCGCCGCGGCACCCCTCAGCCCCCCGGAGCATCGCCGCGCAGCATCGGAACGCGCCACCATAACAAGCGCCCATCAGACAGAAGGGAGCGCGGAAAATACGGCTTGCCAAAACGCTCCCGCTCGGGTAAAATAGGCCAGCATTCACGCACCAAACCTATGTCCGGCAACCTCACCTACAAACAGTCCGGCGTCGATACCATCGAGGCCCAGTCCTTTGTCCACGGCATCAGCGCCCATGTGAAGCGCACCCAGAAGAACCGGCAGCTCTGCAACGCCTTCGGCCTCTTTGCCGCCGCCTATGACCTCTCCTCGTACAAAGAACCCGTCATCGTCACCGGAACGGACGGCGTCGGCACCAAAACGGAAATCCTCTTTGAGCTGGACATGCTTGAAACCGCCGGCAAAGACCTCGTGGCCATGAACGTCAACGACATCCTGACCACCGGCGGCGACCCCCTCGTCTTCCTCGACTACCTCGGCATCTCCAACCTCGAAATCGAGCGCCCGCGCATCACGCGCCTCGTCGCCGGCATGTGCGACTACCTCGAGAGCTGCAACTGCATCCTCGCCGGCGGCGAAACCGCCGAAATGCCCGGCGTCGTCCCCGAAAACCTCGTTGAAATGGCCGGCTTCAGCATCGGCTGCGTCGAAAAGAGCCAAATGATCGACCCCTCCAAAGTCGAAGTGGGCGACATCCTCATCGGCTACCCGAGCGACGGCTTCCACGCCAACGGCTGGAGCCTCGTGCGCCGCATCCTCAAGCAGAACCCCGACCTGCTCACCGAAGAAGAGCTGCGCGGCATCCTCGCCCCCACGCGCCTCTACCACGACGTCGTCTACGACATGCGCAAACTCGGCATCACCCCCAAAGCCTACGCCCACATCACCGGCGGCGGCCTGCCTGAAAACCTCGAGCGCTTCCTCGGTGAAAAGGGCGCCGACCTCGAAATCCCCTACTGGAACAACCCCGCCATCCAGAAAGTCCTCGACTTCGTCGACGCCGAAGACCGCTTCCACACCTTCAACATGGGCATCGGCTGGGTCGCCATCGTCAAACCCGACGACGTCGAGAACGCCCTCACCGCCGGCCCGGGCGGCACCATCATCGGCACCATGCGCGAAGGCAAGGGCATACACGTGAGCGTGCGCGGCGAACACTGACGCGAGCGCAGCATACCGGTATTCACAGCCAGACGCAAAACATGTCTGATCCCCTCCATCATGAATGCGGCGTAGCAGCCATCCGGCTGCTCAAGCCGCTGGCCTACTTTGCCGACAAATACGGCTCGCCCGACTGGGCCTTCAACAAGCTCTTCCTCCTCATGGAGAAGCAGCACAACCGCGGGCAAGACGGCGCCGGCATCGGCTGCATCAAACTGGGCATGCCCCTCGGCGAGCCCTACGTCTTCCGCGCGCGAGACGCCACCACCTCCGCCCTCGCCAACATCTTCTCGAGCCAGCAGCGCAGCCTGCGCCACATGCGCGAGCGAGGCGAAGTCGGCTGGAACGACGCCGCGAGCTACAAGAGCCGCTTCAACTTCGGCGGTGAAATCCTCATGGGGCACCTGCGCTACGGCACCAGCGGCCTCTTTGATGAAGGCAGCTGCCACCCCTACCTGCGGCGCACCAACTGGGAAACGCGCACCCTCATGCTGCTGGGCAACTTCAACATGACCAACGCCCCGCAGCTCAACCGCCGCCTCATCGAGCGCGGGCAGCACCCCATCTTCGGCACCGACACCCAAACCGTGCTCGAAGAAATCGGCTACTACCTCGACGAAGCCCACACCGACATCTACCGCGAACTGCGCGACACCCTGCCCGGGTCCGAAATCCCGCGCGAAATCTCGCGACGCCTCGACCTCTACGACATCATCGGCAAAGCCTCGCAAGCCTGGGACGGCGGCTTCTGCATCCTCGGCGGCGTCGGCAACGGCGACTTCTTCTGCCTGCGAGACCCGCACGGCATCCGCCCCTGCCACTACATCATCACCGACGAGTACATCGCCATCGCCAGCGAGCGCGTCCCGCTCATGAGCGTCATGGAAGTCGAAAGCGAGCAAGTGCACGAACTGCCGCGAGCCAACATGATCGTCGTCAAAAACGACGGCAAAATCACCATTCGCGAATACACGCGCCCGCTCGAACCCACCCCCTGCTCCTTCGAAGCCATCTACTTCTCCCGCGGCAATGACCCCATCATCTACCGCGAGCGCAAAGCCCTCGGCGCCGAACTCACCGAAAAAATCGTCGCCAGCATCGAGGGAGACATCTCCAAAGCCGCCATCACCTACATCCCCAACACCGCCGAAGTCTCCTACTACGGCCTGCTGGAAGGCCTGCGCAGCTACCGCCGCGAACGCATCACCGCAGACATGATCACCGCCCTGCGCGAAGGGCGGCTCACCGAAGAGATGATCGAAGAGCAAGTCCTGCGCCGCTGGCCGCGAGCCGAGAAAATCGTCCATAAAGACATCAAACTGCGCACCTTCATCACCCAGGAATCCAACCGCGGGCAGATGGTCTCGCAAGTCTACGACCTCACCTACGGCGCCATCGCCGAAGACGAAGTCCTCGTCGCCATCGACGACTCCATCGTGCGCGGCACCACCCTCAAAACCTCCCTGCTGCGCCTGCTCGCGCGCGCCCATCCCCGCAAAATCGTCATCGCCTCCTCCGCGCCGCAAATCCGCTACCCGGACTGCTACGGCATCGACATGAGCGAACTGGGCAAATTCATCGCCTTCCAGGCAGCCATCTCCCTGCTCAAGAAGCGCGGCATGTACGACTACATCACCTCCGTCTACGAAGAGTGCAAGCACCAGCTCACCCTTCCCGTCGAAGAGCGCGGCAACCCCGTCAAAAAAATCTACGCCCCCTTCAGCGACGACGAAATCACCGAGGAAATCTCGCGCCTCGTCACCCCGGAGAACGCCACCTGCCCCGTCCAAGTCATCTACCAGAGCCTCGACGGCCTGCACCGCTCCATCGAAGGCCCCTGCGGCGACTGGTACTTCAGCGGCAACTACCCGACACCCGGCGGCTACACCACCGTCAACGTCGCCTTCATCAACTGGTTTGACGGGCGCGACGGGCGCTCCTACTCCCTGCCGGTATAATAACAACAACCACCCCGGCGGAGAGCGCGGCGCACAGCCCGCCTCCCCGCCTCCCCGCCGGCGGCCGGCGGGCCCGCCACCCGCCCCGCCGCCCACAGCACACCATCGGCCCGCACACAGCAGCACAGAACAGCCCCCTCTCCCGGCCCATCCACCGCACCCTCTCCCTGCCATCCCCGACTCCCCTACCGACACCATGCCTGATGAACCTCAACCGCCCCTCAGCGAACGCAGCGACGAAGAGCTGATCCGCATCACCTTGGAGGGCAACGTCAAAGCCTACGACGTCCTGGTCAAACGGCACAGCCGCAAACTGCACGCCATGCTGCTGCAAATGCTGCGCTCAGAAGCCGACGCCTACGACATCGCCCAAGACTCCTTCCTGAAAGCCTACCACTCCCTGCGCTACTTCAGCGGCCGCAGCGCCTTCTTCACCTGGCTCTACTCCATCGCCGCCAACCGTGCCCGCAACCTCCTGCGGCGCAAAAAGCGCGAAAACTCCTTCAGCCTCGACAACCAGGACGACGCCACCCCCATCGACAAGCGTCGCGAACTCGCCGACGAAAGCCGCGCTGCCGACCCCACGCGCAACGCCCACGTCAGCGAACTCAAAAAGCGCCTGCGCGCCGCCATGGACCAACTCTCCCCTGCCCAGCGCGAAGTCGTCACCCTCTTTGACATCCAGGGCAAAAGCTTTGCCGAAATCTCAGCCCTGCTCCACATCACCGAAGGCACCCTGCGCTCGCGCCTCCACTACGCCCACAAAATCCTCCAGGGCCTGCTCAGCGACGAGCACCACTGAAGCCCTGAGCCGGCACCCCCCGTCGGCAGACCTGCAACCCGGCAGCCAAGCCCCGGCAGCCCGCCACCGGCGCGGCAGAAGCCGAAAAAAACAGGCGGCACCCCGAGCGAAAAACCCGTCCCCCGCTGCATCGGCACATCCCGGAGCCGGAGCCCTCGCATCACCGAGCCCCGCAGCGAACCGCGCGCCGATTTCCGAGCCGAGCGCAACCGTTTTTAAGCTTGTCAAAACGGCGCAAACGGTGTAGAATGCCGCCGCGAGGCAGCCCCGAAAAAGAGAGGCGCCACACACATCAGCAAAAACACATCTCCGTATTGATATGAAAGAACTTAAAGGTGCATGCATCATCGGACAATCCGGCGGCCCCACCGCCGTGATCAACGCCAGCGTCCTCGGCGCGATCCAGGCGGCCCTCGCCGCCCCGCAGATCACGCGTGTGCTCGGCGCCGCGCACGGCATCACGGGCGTGCTCAACCAGCAGCTCTACGACATGGCGCAGGAAGACCCCGCCGAGCTCGAACTGCTCAAGTTCACCCCCGCCTCGGCCCTCGGCACCTGCCGCTACAAGATGAAGGACCCCGACGTCGACCCCACCGACTACGAGAAGATCCTCGACACCTTCCGCAAGTTTGACGTCCGCTACTTCTTCTACAACGGCGGCAACGACTCGATGGACACCTGCAACAAGATCTCCAAGTTCATGCTCAAGAACGGCTACGAGTGCCGCGTCATGGGCATCCCGAAGACCATCGACAACGACCTCTACGGCACGGACCACTGCCCCGGCTTCGCCTCCGCCGCCAAATACATCGCCACCTCCTGCATGGAAGTCAAGCACGACGCCTGCTGCTATGACACCGGCATGGTCACCATCGTCGAAGTCATGGGCCGCCACGCCGGCTGGCTCACCGCCGCCTCCGCCCTGGCCAACTACGCCGGTGCCGGCCCCGACCTCATCTACCTGCCCGAGGTTGACTTTGATATGGACAGCTTCCTCAACGACGTCGAGCGCGTCTACAACGCCACCGGCAAGTGCTTCGTCGTCGTCTCCGAAGGCATCCACGACAAAGACGGCAAGTTCATCTCCGAGGCCAAGACCAACAGCAACGACGGCTTCGGCCACGCCCAGCTCGGCGGCCTCGCTAACAAGCTCGCCGAAATCGTCCGTGGCCGCGTGAAGGCCAAAGTGCGCGCCATCGAGCCCTCCCTGCTCCAGCGCTGCGCCACCCACCTCGCCTCCACCACCGACGCCATGGAAGCCTACCTCGCCGGCAAGACCGCCGTCACCGCCGCCGTCAACGGCGACACCGACAAGATGGTCGCCTTCGAGCGCAACAACCTCTACGGCCAGTACGTCTGCTCCACCAAGCTCATCCCGCTTGAGAGCGTCGCCAACTTCGAGCGCAAGGTGCCGCGCGAGTGGATCAACGCCGCCGGCAACGGCATCGAGCAGCCCTTCATCGACTACGCCCTTCCCCTCATTCAGGGTGAAACCGGCATGAAGGTCGAGAACGCCCTGCCCCGCTTCGCCCGCCTCAAGAAGGTGCTGGCCAAGCCCTGCTGCTAAACCCGACGGGCCACAAGCCTCAACAAGCGGCTGCCGCAACCTGCGGCAGCCGCCTTTTTTTACCCGCCGCCTCCCTTCCCGCCCAGCTACCCTTCCCGCCCGACTCTCCCCCGCCGCCCGCCTCTCCCCCACCGCCATCGGGTACACCCCGAGCCCCGTTTGCGGGCTCCACCACATGGCTCAAAGCCGCCGCCGGCAGGCTCCCTTTGCAAGCGTCTCGCTACCGACTGCTCGGCAGCCTTTTTTAGACTCAGTATGACTAGCTAATGTATAGCAAGTTAGGTTGCAGCTTTCCGCCGGATATGTCACTGTAGAGATGCCGCCTCCCCAACGGGGAGCGAGGCCATGACAGAAAGGACCAACACTCTATGACCCAACGCAACATCACCCGCTACACCTACGAAACAACCTCCTTCCAAGGCTGGCGCCTCAGCATCTGCCGCAAGTGGAACCAATTCACCAAATATTTCTCCGACCGGCAATACGGCAGCGAAGAAGCAGCCTTCAAAGCCGCCATCGAAATGCGCGACCGCATCTATGACGCCCTCAAGCAAAATCCTGACGACCCCCGCGCCGTTTTCGAGCAATTCAAGCACAGCCCCGAAAGCGAGACCGAGCTCGCCGCCGAACAGACCCGCTCTTGAGGACACTCCACTCGTTCCATCATCGGAAGCCCAATACCCGCCGGCCCCGGCCCACCAGCCGGGGCCGCTTTGTCGCCTCCCGCCGCCGCCCAGACCACCGCTCCCCCGTCCGCACACGCCCCGGCGCCGCCGCGCAAAAAAAGCCGCCCCGCAAAAATGAGCTTGACTTGCGCCCCCGCTCGTCTATACTGAGAGCGTCACTACACCAGCATGAAAACCCGTCTCCTCCTTTCCGCCCTCGCGTGCTGCGCCGCAGGCCTCGCTCAGGCCGCGCCGGACATCTCCAACGAAGACATCACCGAAGACGCCCTGCGCAAAGTCGCCACCGAGCGCCAGAAAGCCAGCCTTGATCAATACCGCGAAGCCCGCGCCCGCGCCGAAAAGCGCCGCGACGAGCAGGCCAAGGAAGTGCGCGACATCACCCGTCGCAACGACGAAGGCCTCAAAGACTCCATCATCAAAGACCACCTCAACAGCATGCTGCCCCCCTGCGAGCGCGAGCCCCGCGCCCCGCGCGAACCCGGGGATTATCGCATCTTTGACTAAACCTCAGTGCGGGGCACCCCTCCGCCCCTCCACAGAAACCCCTCTCGGCACACGGCCGCGGCACCACCACCCGGCCGTGTGCCCTCATTTTACGCGGCGGCGCCCGCGCGGACATACCCGAGCCGCAGCCTCGCATAGCAATTAAGCTTGCCAGCGCGCCGCCACAGTGAGATAATGCGCACGAACGCCCATGGCTGAAGAAGACGACGATCACTTTTACAAAGAGCCCACCCGACACGAATGGCTGGGCTTCTGGACACTCGTAGCCGTGCAGGCGCAAAACGCCTTCAACGAAAAAGCCGTCCAATTCCTCCTCATCCCCCTGGGCGTCTGGCTCTGGGGCGCCGTCGACAGCACCCTTGAATACACCCTCGGCGCCATCTTCGTGCTGCCCTACATCCTCTTCTCCCCCCTCGTCGGCTGGCTGGCGGACTGCTTCTGCAAGACGCGCATCATCCAAGTGATGAGCATCCTGCAATTCATCGTCATGGGCTGCATGCTCTTCTGCTTCTACCAGCATGACATGTACGCCTCCATCATCTGGTTTGCCATCTTCGCCACCCAAGCCACCATCCTCAGCCCCGCCAAAAAAGGCATCGTCAAAGACCTCCTCGGCTCGCGCTACATCGGCTTCGGCTCCGGCATCATCGAAATGAGCATGGTCTTCGTCCTGCTCGTCGCGCAAATCGGCGTCTTCTTCTGGTTCAGCTACCTGCTCTCCGAATACAGCCAACTGCCCGACGGCCCCGAAGAAGCCGGGTGGAGCGCCGTCAAACTCCCCACCTGGGTCTTCTTGAGCCTCGCCGCCCTCGTCTCCGCCGCCTCCTTCCTGCTGCCGCGCTACCCCGCCCGGCAGCGCAAACCCTTCCGCTGGAGCCTCCTCTACGAGCACTTCGTCCAAGTCAAATACCTCTGGAAAGACCGCCTGCTGCGCATCAGCGAACTGGGCATCTCCTTCTTCTGGTGCCTGGCCGGCTCCCTCTTCCTCATCCTCATCCAAATCGCCAAAGGCCTTCAAGCCCATGACCCCAGCATGGACTTCTCCCTGCAATGCGGCATCCTCATGGCCTGGCTCACCGGCGGCGTCGTCACCGGCGGCATCGTCGCCTCACAACTCTGCAAAGGCAAAAACGAACTCGGCCTCATCCCCTTCGGCGCCATCGGCATCACCGCCAGCGCCCTGCTGCTCTCGCTGCTTGAAGCCAACACCCTGACGAGCAACATCATGCTCGCGTGCATCGGCGCCTTCGGCGCCATGTACCTCGTCCCCCTCAACGCCTACCTGCAAGACAACTGCGACCCCGCCAACCGCGGCAACATCATCGCCGCCGGCAACCTCATCGACAACCTCATGGGCCTCGTCGCCGTCGCCCTCATGTGGGTCCTGCATGAAATCTTCGGCGCCACCCCGCAATTTCAATTCTTCGTCCTCTTCCTCATGAGCGTCTTCATCATGGTGACCTCCCTGCGCCTCATCCCGCAGGAGTTCATCCGCATGATCGGCATCTGGGGCATGAAACTCGTCTACACACCGCGCATCATCCACCCCGAGCGCCTGCCCGAGCGAGGCGGCGCCCTCCTCGTCGTCAACCACATCACCTACGCGGACGCCCTCTTCCTCACCATGGTCTGCCCGCGGCCCGTGCGCTTCATCGTCGCCGAAGAATTCATGGGCAACCGCATCCTGAGCTGGATCCTCGAAATCTTCAACTCCCTGCCCATCTCCTCCAAAAACCCGCGCGAAGCCATCCTCAACGCCGCCCAAGCCATCCGCGAAGGCGACCTCATCTGCATCTTCCCCGAAGGCCAGCTCACGCGCAGCGGCTGCCTCACCCCCATACGCCGCGGCATGGAAATGATCGCGAAGCGCGCCCAAGCCCCCGTCATCCCCATCTACATGGACGGCCTCTGGGGCAGCATCTTCTCCTTCTACCGCAACCGCTTCTTCACCAAACTGCCCAAATACCTCCCCTACACCTTCACCGTCGCCATCGGCGAAGCGCAAAACTGCAACGAGTTTGACAGCAACAGCATCCGCAACGCCTTCCGCCACCTCTCCACCCAGTGCCTCGAAAACTCCCCCGTCGGCAGCAAAGAAGACCTCATCCGCAAGCTCGAAAGCCTCGGCACCCACAGCCTCGTCCACTACCGCGGCGGCAGCCTCAACGGCATCCAACTCGCCGCCGCCCTCATCAGCCGGCAACCCCCGCCCAACCTGCCGCAGCAAGCGCGCTGCTGGGTTGAACTCCTCATCCGCTGCAGCTCAGACCTCCTGCTGCTGCACCGCTACTGGATGAACGTCTGCCAAGTGCGGCGCGTCAACGCCCTGCGCGAAAAACACCACCTGCTGACCACCATCGGGCACGACGAACCGCACGAAATGCTGCTCGGCGTCCTCTGGCCCGTCATCACGCGCACCCCCGTGCACCTCATCGAAAGCCCAGACGAACACATCGGCCCCGAAATCTCGCAAATCGTCGGCAGCTCACACATGAGGCGCCTCCTGCTCACCAGCATCCCCCCGCGCCAAGTCCCCTTCTTCGACTTCAGCAACGGGCCCGACATCTCAACCCCCAACATGCGCTGGCGCCCCTGCTTCGCCAGCCTCACCGGCACCATCATCGCCATGAGCATGTGCCACAGCGTCTTCAAAATGTACGACGGCACCATCCAACTCGGCTCACGCCCGCGCACCCGCGGCCTACTCCTGCCGGGCTACGAAGTCACCGGCGACCACCAAGACGGCGACGGCATCACCATCACAGGCCCCGCCCTCGCCTCCCCCTACACCCTCCCCAACCGCATCTACCTGGACGAAAGCGGCTTCCTCGCCGAACTCTCATAACCCCCCCCCGGGGCACCACCCCCCCGGGGCGCCACCCTCGCCCCACCGCACCAAACACACACCAAAAGCCCCCACCCTCCCCCGCACACATCAAAGCTGCAAACGCCAGAAACGGCGCGCCGCCGCCGCCGTAACCCCCGCAAAATTCAAATAACGCGTCTGCAGCAACGCAAGACTGCGGTGCCCCATATTAAGCTGCAGCGCCGACAAATCACCATAATACCGCGCGTGATACGTCGCATACGTATGGCGCAGCACATCAGGCACCCAACGCACAAAACCCGCGCAGCGGCGCAGCGCCCGCCAGCGCAGCAGCCACTGCGGCGGGCAAATCGGCCCGCGGCCCGACGCCGGGCAACAGCGCCGCAGCATGCGGAGCAGCGGCTCGCTGAGCGGCACCAGGCGCCCACCACCCGTCTTCGACTGCGCCGGGCGCACCAACACCACCGCATCCTGCCAGCAAACATCCTGCCAATCCAGCCGCGCCACCTCAGCCGGGCGCACCCCCGCATACATCATCAACCCCAGCGCCGGCAAACAAGCCCGATGCGCCGGGCGGCGAGCCGCCTGCAACAAACGCTCACACTCAGCCGGCGCCAGCGCGCGAATCTCACCCTCGCGCACCGGCGGCGCCTCAATCGCATCCACCGGATTCTCCGCACACCAGCCCTGCCGGCGCCCATAAGCGAAAATACTGTGCAAAATCGCACGCCCCTTGCGATAACTGTGCACACTCGAACCAAAAGCCGCCTGCAACACCGCCCGGCAGCGCTCCGCATCAAAACCGCGCAGCGGGCACTCCGCCACCCCCGGCACACGCAGCATACGGCGCACAAACGTTCGTAAATCGCGCAACGTCAGCGCGCGGCGGTGGCTACGCGCCTCAAGACTCAGCCGTGCCGCCTCGGCAAAGGGCCGCGTCTGCTCGCGCTGCCGCAAAGCCTCAGCCCCCGCCAGCACCAGCTCACGCAGCCGCAGCATGAGCGAAACGCGCCCCTCATCCGCGCTCAAATGCAGCGCCTCGGCAGCCTCGAGCACGAGGCGCGCGGCATCGGCGGCGTCGATACCGAGCCGATGCAGCAGAATGCGCCCTGCGTGTTCTCGTAGCTTGTTGTTCATATCATAATCCGGCGCTGCGGCCCCTTCCGAGCCTCGCGAACGCGTCCATAAAACAGCATCATCAATGCTGAA
>UMHM01071346.1_pt1 | contig 40054 bp, 38 predicted proteins | sample 1965501 | NCBI WGS metagenome assembly UMHM01 (sample SAMEA4836095, study PRJEB28245) | human gut metagenome | biome: gut microbiome; material: fecal sample | place: Denmark | collected 2008
GCTTTCTCGAAAAAGTGGCGAGGCCACTTTTTCGACAGTCTCAGTATAAGGGCACGGTCATTGACCGTGCCCTTATCACGCCGCATTTACGCGGCATTATTATTGCTGCTTGTATTATTACTGCGCCGCGGGGGCTTCCTCCGCGCCGGTATCCTCCGCCGCGGGCGTCTCCGCCTCTGCCGTCAGGTTCTCCACGGGAACGAATATGCGGTGGTTCTGCTCGGACAGGCTGATGAAGGCGCCGCTCTCGTCGGTGACGATCTCAAGGCTATAGTCGAATTCGCCGTCGTTGTACTTCACGGTCGTCGCGCTGTCCAGCGCCCATGTGAGCGCGTCCTCTTCGCCGTTGAACAGCTCCGTGCCGGTGCCGTCAGCTCTCAGGATGATGGTGTTCGTGGGGTTATCCTGGCAGGCAAGCTCCCTGCCGATGAAAAGCTGCTTTATCACATCCGGGTCGCCGCGGACGTACCACGTCTCGTTCTTGTAATCATAAGCCTTGAACTCATCGGTAAAGACGATGTCGATGCTGCTCTCCCCGGCAGGGGCCTCTTCATCGACAAGGTGGTTGTCCTCCGTCATGGCGCACACGACGGTCTTGACGGGCTGGCCCTTCTCAACAAGGACGTAGGCGAGGCCGATGCTGCTGTTGTCGGCAGGGGTGAGATAGAAGTAATCCTCACCGCGCACGCCGTTGACATACCATGCGTCGCCCGTGTGCTCCTCGCTGATGGCGTGGCCGATGTTCAGCGTGGAGGGGTTGATATTGGCCGCAGGCTCCAGCTTGGAGACGTCCTGTATGGTCTCGCCCTCGGTCGTTTCAAGCTTGCCGGTGCCGACGGTGTTGGCGTCCTCCGCCTTGGCCCCGCAGGCCGCAAGGCCGAGCGCCATGACCATGACGAGCGCCAGTGCAATTATTCTTTTCATTATATGTTCTCCTTTCGGTTTTCAGTTGGTCACATATACATAGCCTATAATACCACAAGCTTTCCCAATATGGAACCGTTTTTCGCAAATTTACATATTATTTTTACAATTCGCCGTATACCGGCCGCCCGTCAACGAACGCGGCCTTAAGCTCAAGCGCCTCGTCCAGCACAAGGATGTCCGCGCATTTCCCCACGTCCAGCGCGCCGATGCTGTCGGAAAGGCCGATGCTGCACGCGGGCGCGGCCGTGACGGCGTACACGGCGCTCTCCAGCGGTATGCCGTAGCTCACGACGTTTTTCAGCTCCTGCAGAAGATTCGTTGCGGAACCGGCGATGGTCCCGTCATGCAGCCTTGCAAGGCCGTCCTTCATGGTTATCGGCAGTCCGCCCAGCTCATACTCGCCGTCCGGCATTCCCGCGCAGCGCAGCGAGTCGCTTATTATCACAAGCTTTTCGCCGAACATCTTGTGCACCGCGCTTATCATCGCCGGATGGATGTGGAAGCCGTCGCAGATAAGCTCCGCCTCCGCCCCGGCCGCAAGCGCCGCGCCCACAAGGCCGGGCTTTCGGTGGTGGAACGGCTCCATGCCGTTGAAAAGATGCGTGGCGTGGCGCGCCCCGGCGTCAAACCCGGCCATCGCCTGATCGTAGTCGGCGGCGCTGTGCCCCAGCGAGACCGTGCACACCCCGGAGGCGTAGCGGATGAAGTCCAGCGCGCCGTCTATCTCCGGCGCGACGGTAATCAGCCTCACCACGCCGCCGGAGGCCTCGTTTATCCTGTCGAACATATCCCTGTCCGGCGCGTGGAGGTTGTCGGGGTTCTGCGCGCCGCGCTTGGAGTAGGATATGAACGGCCCTTCAAGGTGTATCCCGGCGCACTTCGCGCCCTTTTCCGGACGGACGAAGCCGCGGACGCACTCCGCGGCGCGGATGAGCGCCGGTTCCTTCAGCGTCATCGTCGTGGCGCAGAAGCTCGTCACGCCGTGGCGGGCGTAATACTCGCTCAGTCCTGGCAGCGCGGCGGCGTCGCCGTCGCTCACGTCCGCGCCCACCGCGCCGTGGGTGTGCACGTCTATGAAGCCCGGCACGACGTATGCTCCGTGCGCGTCGATGCCGCCCGCGCCGTCAAAGCCCGTTATCCGCGCGCCGAACTCTATCCCGCCGGGAACGAAGCGTCCGTCTCTGTACACCCTTGCGTTGCTTATTTTCATGCGGTATCTGCCCCCTTTGAAAATGTTTCATCCCCGCGCCTTCGGCGCCGGGTCTTACAGCACGAATTTTTCTATCGCCGCGGCGACGCCCGCGTCGTTATTCGACAGCGTGATATAGTCCGCCGCGTTTCTCACGTCCTCCATCGCGTTCGCCATGGCGACGCCGAGGCCCGCCGCGCGCAGCATGTCCGTGTCGTTCGTTCCGTCGCCGAAGGCGACAGTCTGCGCCATGTCCACGCCGAGATGGCGGCACAGCGCGCGCAGGCCGTTGGCCTTTCCCGCCGCGGCGCTGTTCACCTCTATATTATTGCTGACGGATGACGAAAACAAAAGTTCCGGGAACCTGCCCGGCAGCTCCTTGAGCATCAGCGCGCGAAGCTCCATGTCGTTGAAGTACACCTGCATCTTCTCCAGCGTCTCGCCCTTCGCGGCAAGATGCGCCTTAAGCTCCGGCACAGGCACGCGCAGCGATTTTATCAGGCACAGTATGCCCTTGTCCGGCATGAACTCCTCCGCCCGGTCGTACATCCCCCGCGTCATCCAGCCGCGCCCATCCTGATAGCAGTCGTATATGACGGGCAGCGTGTCCATATATTCGTAAAAGCGCAGCGCCGTGTCGAGCGCTATCTCCGCGCGGTAAAGCGCCTCGCCGGTCTGCGCGTCCATCACGGCCGCGCCGTTTATGCACACGTAGTAGCGTATGAAAGGCAGGGCGCTCAGCTCCTCCGGTATGCCGCCGAGTATCCGCCCCGTCGCCGGCACGATGTACGCGCCCTTTTCCGCCGCGCGCCTGAGCGCCGCGATATTCTCCGCCGGTATCCTCTTCTCGCTGTCGAGCAGCGTTCCGTCAAGGTCGAACGCTATCAGCCTGTATTTCATCTCCGCCTCCAAGCACACTTTGTATATCTCGCTTAATTATCCCTCAAACGCGGCCTTTTGGCAAGTGATTTTCCCCGGCATTTCGGTGAAATTTGTCCTGCGGGATTTTTGTGGTTGAAAGGCCGGGAGAGAGCGTGTATAATTTAACCCGATCATACACAAGGAGGCTGACGCGATGACGCTTCAGGAAAAAGCCAAGCAACTGAGGATCGATATCATAAACGAGCTGTATGAGGCTCAGTCCGGACATCCGGGCGGGTCCCTTTCATGCCTTGAGACCCTCATCGCACTGTATTATAACGTAATGGATGTCCGCCCCGGCGACCCGCACTGGGAGGACAGGGACAGATTCATCATGAGCAAGGGCCACTGCTGCCCCGCCCTCTATGCTGTTCTTGCCGACAAGGGCTACTTCGGCAAGGAGGAGCTTGCCACTCTGCGCAAGCTCGGCAGTCATCTTCAGGGCCACCCCGACATGCGCAAGACCCCCGGCGTGGACGCCAACACCGGCTCTCTCGGTCAGGGCATCGCCATCGCCATGGGCATGGCGCTTGCGGCGAAGCACGCAAAGAAGGACTACCGCGTGTTCACGCTCGTCGGCGACGGCGAGTGTCAGGAGGGGCTTGTCTGGGAGGCCGCCATGTCCGCGGCGCACTACAAGCTCGATAACTTCACCGTCATCATGGACCACAACAGGCTCCAGATAGACGGCAACAATGACGACGTTATGAGTCTCGGCGACATTATGGGCAAGTTCGCCGCGTTCGGCTTCGACACCTATAAGGTGGACGGGCACGATATCGACGCCGTGACAGCGGCGCTCAAGGCGCCCTTTACGCCGGGCAGGCCGAAGTTCGTCTGCTGTGAGACGGTGAAGGGCAAGGGCGTGTCGTTCATGGAGAACAAGGCATCCTGGCACGGCTCGACCATCAAGCAGGCTGATTACGAGGCCGCAATAAAGGAATTGAAGGAGGCGCTCTGATGGGTAAATCAACTAGAGAAGCATACGGCGAGGCGCTTGCCCTGCTGGGCAAGGAAAACGACAAGATCGTCGTCATGGACGCCGACCTCGCAGGGGCGACAAAGACCGGCACCTTTAAAAAGGCCTTCCCCGACAGATTCTATGATTTCGGCATCGCCGAGGCGGACATGATCTGCGCCGCCGCGGGCTTTGCCTTCACGGGCTATGTTCCCTTCGCCAGCACCTTCGCCATGTTCGGCGCGGGCCGCGCGTTTGAGCAGATCCGCAACTCCGTGGCCTATCCCGGCGCGAACGTGAAGCTCGCCTTCACCCATGCCGGGCTCAGCGTCGGCGAGGACGGCGGCTCCCACCAGTCTCTTGAGGACGTCGCGCTCATGCGCGAGCTTCCGGGCATGACGGTTTTCTCCCCCTGCGACGCATCCGAGACCTATAAGGCCGTGAAAGCCGCGATAGATATCCAGGGCCCCGTGTATATCCGCCTGACCCGCCCCGGCACGGACGACGTCACCGATGAGGCAACGCCCTTCGTTCCCGGCAAGGCCGTCGTTCTGCGTGAGGGTACGGACGCCGCGATATTCGCCACCGGCCTGATGGTCACGCGCGCCCTCAAGGCGGCGGAGCTTCTCTCTGCCGAGGGTATCAGCGCCGCGGTCGTGAACTTCCACACCATAAAGCCGCTTGATGAAGAGTGCGTCCTTTCCTACAACAGCAAGGTCCGCGCCATCGTCACGGCGGAGGATCACTTCGTCACCGGCGGCCTCGGCTCCGCCGTGGCGGAGGTCATTGCCGGCAAGCCCGGCGCCGGCTTTGCCCGCGTCGGCGTGGAGGATAGGTTCGGCCAGTCCGGCTCCCCGGCGAAGCTGTATGAGGAGTACGGCCTGACGGCGGAAAACATCGCCGCGAAGGTCAAGGCCCTTCTGTAATATACTTCTGATATGGAAAACTCCGAAGCGCGAAACTCTGCGCTTCGGAGTTTTTTGTTGTTTTTGTTTATAGTATTTATAATTCCATCGACGGGTTTTCCGCGTCTATAAGCCCCGCGGCGGCCTCACAGCCGAAGATGCGCATAATAAGGGTCTGCAGCTCATCCCGCGCGGCGATCACCCGCTCACGGTTGAAGTCCGTGAAGCCGTCAATGGGGAAGAAGATGTCCGACGATGCGGCGGTTATCTTCCCGTGCTCGCTCTGCCGCCATGTCCAGCGGCGCGTGCGCACCTGATCTCCGACAGCGTAGACCACTTCGCCGCTGTCGGGCGCTTCCTCCGCGTCTCCGCCGAAGGGGAGGAAGCTGTCGCCGGGCCGCGCAAGGCGGATGCAAATATCCTCACTGCCGCCCAGATCATGCGCGCCCATCGGAAGCGTGTATTTCAGCGACACCGCGTTGCCGAAATACATGCTTCCGATGGGGAACAGATTCTTTTCCATGCGCATTCCTTCTTATAACCCTTTACATTTGCATTCATATTATAAACTCTACAACGGTTATAGAGTCAATAGCGGATTTTGAGTTTTTCGATTTTGCTGCTTTCACATTCATATAAAAAGCCCACATGCGGACAGCCGTTTTACCGGCGGTCGCATGTGGACTTTAGTCATATATGCTTTTTTACATGCTCTTTTTCGCCTTGTACTTCTCGAAGAAGCCGAGGAAGCTGTCGAACAGCAGCCGCGTCTTGCCGTGCAGGCCCGTCTCCTTGTGGTAGTAGGCGCAGACGCTTTCAATATCCGGCAGGTACGGCAGGGGGAAAAGCTCGATATCCGTGAGGTAGTCCGCCTGCACGTCCGGCGCGAGCATATCCCAGAAAAGCTCAGGATAGATGAACACGCCTATACCGCTTATGGCGAGCTGGAACGCGTTTTCCACATTCGTAAGCTCACACACGAACTTCGGGTTTATGTCGTAATATTTCAGATAGCTGTTCAGCGTCCTCCCGCCGGATGAAAGGCGCGGGATCTTTATAAACGGCAGGCTTTCAAAATAGCTCAGATCCGCCCCTGCGGAAAATTCCGCCTTCTTTTCCTCGTACTCATCCCCCGCAAGGCGGCGCAGCATCGGCTTCGGCACGACGAGGAGCTGCTCCTTCCGGCAGAGTGGGATGGTCTCATACGTGTCGGGCGTGTTGTTGATGGAGCCTATCACCAGATCCACCCCGTCATAGCTAAGCGTCTTTTGCAGCACCTCCGGCGACTCCTCGCTCAGCTTCACATAGGTGTCGGGGTTCTGGCGCAGATAATCGGGCAGCACGTGCGGCAGTATCGCGCGCGCGACGGTGTGCTCTATCCCCAGCCTCACAAAATGCGCGCCGCTTATGCTCTTCGACGAGCTTTCCTCGTACTGCTGCTTGAGCTGCAATATCTGCTTTGCCGTCTGCAAAAACTGCTTGCCGTCCTGCGTCAGCACCAGCGGACGGCTGCGCACGAAAAGCGGCGTGTCCAGCTCCTCCTCCAGCTTCGCTATCTGCTTGCTGAGAGACTGCTGAGATATGAAAAGATGCTTCGCCGCCGTGGAAAAGCTCTTCTCATCCGCCACCGCTATAAAGCTTTTCAATAGTGAGAAATCCATAATATACTCCAATTATAATGCACTGTCCGCGCCCTGTGCGGCGCGGCGAAAAGTATAGCACGCAGGGGTAAAATAGTCAAATTCTAAACAATTTGCCCCTAAATCATGCCGTTTTTCGACCGTTAGTCAAACAATTAACTTTCTTTTTATTGCTTTTGCATAAAACACTGCGTTTTCCGGGCTTGTTTTATGTATTATCTGGTGAAAGTGTGAATGACCTATTGCCAAAATCAACTTTTGGTTGTATTATAATACCGAAATGAGCGTAATTCAAGTGTTACGTTCATAGCCGGAGAAAAATTTTTCAGTGCCGCGCAGTGCGGCTGCAATATCCGGCGGGATCATAAAGGAGGAAAAAATCTCATGAAAAAACTGTTTGCACTTTTGCTTGCGCTGAGCATGGTATTTGCTCTGTGCGCCTGCGGCTCTTCCGATGCGAAGAAGGAGACCCTCACGTTCACCACCGGCGGCGAAGCCGGCACCTATTATGCCTTCGGCAGCGTCCTCGCCCAGTATGTCTCCTCCAATTCCGACCTCAACGTCGTCGCCGTCACCGGCAACGGTTCTCAGGCGAATATTGAGGATATGGATGCAGGCGACGTCCAGCTCGGCTTCTGCCAGTCCGACGTTATGAGCTACGCCTACGCCGGTACCAACCTCTTCGACGGCAAGGCAGTTTCCAGCTTCTCCGTCGCGGCGGCGCTGTACATGGAGCAGGTGCAGATAGTCACCATGAACCCTGACATAAAGTCCGTTTCCGACCTCAAGGGCAAGACCGTCTCCGTCGGCGCTCTCGGCTCCGGTGTTTACTTCAACGCGCTGGACGTTTTCGCCGCCTACGACATGACTCTTGACGACATCAGCCCCGTCTACCAGAGCTTTGGCGACAGCGCCGAGAGCCTGAAGGATAAGAAGATCGACGCGGCGTTCATCGTCGCCGGCGCGCCCACCACCGCCATCACCGACCTCAGCACCTCCGGTCAGGTCTACCTCGTTGCGATAGATGACGAGCATGTCGATAAGCTCATCGCCGCTTCCCCGTACTACTCCGCTTACACCGTCACGGCCGACACCTACGGCATGCCTGAGGACGTCCAGACCGTTGCTGTCGCCGCTGTTGTCCTCGTGCGTGACGATGTGTCCGACGATGCGGTCTACACCTTCGTCTCCACCATCTTCAACAACATCGACGCCATCGCTGAGCAGCACGGCAAGGGCGCGGAGCTGAACGTTGAATTTGCCGCCAACATGACCAGCGTTCCCTACCACCCCGGTGCCGCCAAGTACTTTGCTGAGCAGGGTCTTGAGGTTGCGACCAAGTAAAGAATAAACTTTTGTGTGCTTGACCTGCGGCGCATATCCACGCCGTAGGTCTTGCTGCAAAATGCCTCCAGAAAATCTTAGCAGTATATTAACGCCGTCCGCTGCCAAAAGCAGCGGCCGTGCCGTTTTAATGAACACCATATCAATTTAAAGGAGCGTTAGGAATGTCCGACAAAAGAAAGCACGAGAGCTTTGCCGAACACGTTGTGGACACGACGACCGACATCGAGTATGTTGACGTCGGCACGGCGGAGGACGTGGAAAAGCTCATGCGCAAGTATGACAGGGAGTCGAACACCCGCATATGGGAGGGCAAGGTCGCCGTCATCGTGCGCGCGGTCATGGTCATCTTCTCTCTCTACTGCATTTATTCCACCCTGTTTTCCGTCGCCGCGCTTGAAAAGCGCCTGACGGCTTTTCTGGGTCTGGTCGTGATAATGGGTTATCTTACCTACCCCGCCAGCAAGCACCACGTGCGCCACAACTACGTCCCCTGGTACGATTTCGTGCTGATGATAGTTGGCGCGGCCTGCTTCTTCTACTATTGCTTCAGCTATGACTCTCTTATCAGCGTGCTCACCAGCGCCGCGAAGATGACGGATCTTCAGGTCGTCATCGGCGTTGTCGGCATCCTTGTGCTGATGGAGCTGTGCCGCCGCTGCGTCGGCGTGCCCATCCTGTGCGTGGCCGGTGTGCTGCTTATCTACACCTTCTCCACCGGCCTCGGCCTCAAGCGCCTGCTCTACACCCTTTTCTACTCCACCAGCGGCATCATGTCCACCCCCGTGCAGGTCTGCGCGAAGTACATCGTTGTGTTCATCATCTTCGGCGCCTTCCTTGAGCGCACCGGCATCGCCGCGTTCTTCATCGACCTTGCCAACTCCCTCGTCGGCGGCTTCGCCGGCGGTCCCGCAAAAGTCGCCGTCATTTCCTCGGCGCTGTGCGGCATGGTGTCCGGCTCCTCCGTCGGCAACACCGTCACCACCGGCTCCGTCACGATCCCGATGATGAAAAAGGCCGGCTACAAGCCGGAGTTTGCCGGCGCTGTCGAGGCGTCCGCCTCCACCGGCGGCCAGATAATGCCCCCCATCATGGGCGCGGCGGCCTTCCTCATGGCGGAGTATATGAACGTCACCTACGGCGAGGTCGCCCTGCGCGCCATTCTGCCTGCGGTGCTGTACTTCACGGGCATATTCATTTCCGTCCACCTCGAGGCGCGCAAGCTCGGCCTGAAGGGGCTTGAGCGGTCTGAGCTTCCCAAGATCGGCAAGCTCATGGGCAAGATATACCTGCTGACCCCGCTGGTCGTGCTGGTGTGGCTCGTCACGACCAACACCCGCACCATGCAGTTCTCCGCCTCCATCGCCATCCTCTGCGCTATCGCCGTCAGCCTCTTCGACAAGGATAACCGCATCACCGTCGCCAAGATACTTGAAGCCCTTGAGGCCGGCGGCAAGAGTGCCATCACCGTGGCCGTTGCGTGCTCCATGGCGGGCGTTATCTCCGGCTGCATCACGGCGACCGGCCTTGCCTCCAAGCTCATCTCCGCCGTCGTCTCCGTGTCGAACTCCGTCACCTTCATTGACCCGACCTTCGTCGCGCTGTTTCTGACGATGATATGCTGCATCGTCCTCGGCATGGGCGTGCCCACGACCGCGAACTACTGCATCATGGCCTCCACCTGCGCGCCCATCCTCATCACCATCGGCGTGCCGAAGATGGCGGCGCACTTCTTCGTGTTCTACTTCGGCATCGTGGCCGATATCACGCCCCCCGTGGCGCTGGCGGCATACGCCGGTTCCGCGATAGCGAAGTCCAACCCGATGAGAACGGGCATCAACGCCACAAAGCTCGCCATCGCGGCGTTCATCGTGCCGTATATCTTCTGCATGAATCCCGCGATGCTGCTCATCGACGTGACGGTGTGGAGCATGATCCAGATCATCGTCACCTCCCTCGTCGGTCTGTTCGGCGTTGCCGCCGCGCTGGAGGGCTTCCTCCTGCGCCCGATGAACCCCGTGTTCCGCATCGCCACCGCGATAGGCGGCATACTCATGATGATCCCCGGCACCTTCACCGATTCTATCGGCATCGCGCTGTTCGCCGCCGTCGTCATCATCCAGCTCATCCAGAAAAAGAAGGCCGTGGCCGCGTAAGAGCGCGTCTTTCAGAAAATGATATAATATAAGGGTATGCGCCCGCGGGCGCATACCCTTTTTCTAGCATATCCCGCGCCGAGGCGCAATAAAGCCTCAGGCTGTGATGTTCTTTTTTATCTGGCTTATGGCGTTCTTCTCAAGGCGCGAGACCTGCGCCTGCGATATACCCACGGCCTTTGCGACCTCCATCTGCGTGCGCCCGTCGTAAAAGCGCAGCGCAAGGATGCGCTTTTCGCGCTTTGAAAGGCGGCGCATGGCCTCCTCCAGCGCTATCTGCTCCAGCCACTGCTCATCCGTGTTCTTCGTGTCGCCTATCTGATCCATGACCGTGGCGTTCTCCCCCGCGTCGGAAAATATCGGCTCATACAGCGAAACGGGGTCGCATATGGCCTCCATGGCGAACACGACGTCCTGCCGCGGCAGGCCGAGGCTTTTTGCTATCGTCTCCACGTCCGGCTCGCGTCCGTTGTCGTTCGTGAGCTTTTCCTTCGCCTGAAGCACCTTATAGGCCGTGTCACGCATGGAGCGCGACACGCGTATGGCGCTGTGGTCGCGCAGAAAGCGGCGCAGCTCCCCGGCGATCATGGGCACACCGTAGGTCGAAAACTGCACATTCTGCTTCAGGTCGAAGCAGTCAATGGCCTTTATCAGCCCTATGCAGCCCACCTGAAAAAGATCGTCCATACTCTCGCCGCGGTTGGCGAACTTCTGCACCACGCTCAGCACCAGCCTGAGATTCCCCGATATCAGCTCCTCGCGCGCCGCCTTGTCGCCGGCCTGCGCTTTTTCAAGGAGCCTGCGCGTTTCCTCGCCGCGCAGCACAGGAAGCCTCGCCGTGTTTACGCCGCAGATCTCAACTTTTCCCTGCATCGTCTCTCTCCTATCCGCTCCGATGAGAGCCTTACTATTATTTCCCGGCGCGGGAAATTTCATGCAGGGCACTGTTGCGCCGCGGCGCGCGATAGTATATAATCAGGCTGTCGAAAAAGTGGCTTTGCCGCTTTTTCGAGAAAGCTTTGCTGCGCTCTGCGCCTCTGTTGCCCGCCGGCAGCGGGCAATTCGACGCTCACTCCGCGCAAAGTGTTTTCTGCCACGCACATGTCGCGGCAGAAAACATATCGTACTGCTTTCGCGTCTGCGGACGCGAAACTCTGCGAGGCTTTTTTGACATAATGCGCTGAGTATATGATGCATGGTGCTTTGAATTCGCGTGCCTTTTGAATTTTTTGAAGGAGAGTGATCGTATGAAGATATCGACGCGCAGGCTCGCCGTGTCTGCGCTGCTGCTGGCACTGGACGTTCTTTTTGTGCGCGTGCTTGCCTTGAATACGCCCGTTATGAAGATCGGTCTCGGCTTTGCCGCCATCGCCTTCTGCGCAATGGCCTACGGCCCGTGTTGGGCCGCGCTCGTGTCCGCGCTGGGCGACCTTCTCGGCAGCGTGCTTTTCCCCACGGGGGCATATTTTCCGGGCTTCACGCTGACGGCCGCACTGACGGGGCTCATCTTCGGGCTGGTGCTGTATAAGCGCCCGGCCGGCCTTGCGCGCGCGGCGCTTGCCGCGGCGCTCAACTGTGTGCTGGTGTCCTACCTTGCAAATTCCGCGCTCATCGCCTTTATTTCCGGCGCGGCATACACCGCGCTGCTGGCAACACGCGCCGTGCAGCTTGCCGTGATACTGCCCGTGCAGTGCGCGGTGATATATCTCCTCGGCCGGGCAAAGCCCGTGCACGATATTCTCGATAAAATCTCCGAAAACCCTTGACAGCGCGGGGATTTTGTTGTATATTATTTGGGCGCTCCGAAGACAGCAGGTGGCATTCGCCGTAAATCCTGCCGAGGACATCAACGATTTCTTGATTGTTTTTGTGCCTTTGCGTCTTTTGATGCAAGGGCTTTCTTTATGAGCGTGACCATCGTTACGGAGGTGAAAATCACACATGCCAAACGCAAAGGTTCTTAGCGAAAAGCAGGCAATAGTCGAAGCACTTGCCGAGCGTATCAAGGGCGCCAGCGCGGGCATCCTCGTGGACTTCAAGGGCATCACCGTCAGTGAGGATACCGCACTTCGTACCGAGCTGCGCAAGGAGGGCGTCGAGTACACTGTTGTCAAGAACACCCTGACCAGAAAGGCTCTGGACAAGCTGGGGATGAACGAGCTCGATCACGTCCTCAACGGCACCACCTCTCTGGCTACCGCCGAGAATGATCCCATCGCTCCTTTCCGTATACTCAGCGATTACAGCAAGAAGCTCAATGAGCGCTTCAACATCAAGGCCGCCTTCATGGAGGGCAAGGTCCTGAGTGACGCCGAGGTCGCAGAGATGGCAGCACTTCCTTCCAAGGACGCGCTGTACGCAAAGGTTCTGGGCACCATGATCGCTCCCATCACCGGCCTGGCCGTATGTCTCGGCCAGATACTCGAGCAGAAGGGCGGCTCCATCGAGGCTCCCGCTGCCGAAGAGGCTGCCGAGTAAGCAGCTACAAAAGAATTTAATTGGAGGAAATAATAATGAGCGAAAAAATCACCGCTATGATCGAAGAGATCAAGGGTCTTTCTGTTCTTGAGCTTGCTGAGCTCGTTCACGCACTTGAGGATACCTTCGGCGTCTCCGCCGCCGCAGTCGCAGCTCCCGCCGCCGGTGGCGCTGCCGCAGCAGCAGTTGAAGAGAAGACCGAGTTTGACGTTGTCATGACCGACTTCGGCGCAGAGAAGATCAAGGTCATCAAGGAAGTCCGCGGCATCACCGGCCTCGGCCTTGCTGATGCAAAGGCTCTTGTTGAAGCCATCCCTGCCAAGATCAAGGAAGCAGTCTCCAAGGAAGACGGCGAGGCCATCAAGGCTCAGCTCGAGGCTGTCGGCGCAAAGGTCGAGCTCAAGTAATCCTGAGTTCAAAATTGCACGTAAAAAAGCACTCTTTCATTCCGAAAGAGTGCTTTTTCTGTTGACTCTGTTTTCATTTTACCTCGCCGATAAGCTTCAGCTTTTCCTCGTGCGTCATGCGCTTTATGTGCCATTCGCGGCTCATGGCCGCCTGCCGGGTGTCGTGCCGCTCGCTGTAGACCAGCTCGACCGGCAGATGCGCGCGCGTATACTTCGCGCCGCGGCCCGCGCTGTGCGCCTCCACGCGCCGTTCAAGGTCGTTCGTCCAGCCGGTATAGAGGCTGCCGTCGCCGCAGCGCAGGATGTACACCCAGTTCACCGGCGCACCTCGCGCACGTTCTTTTCAAATTTCGTCCGCGCGCCCATGACCTCGCGCCCGCAGCCGCAGCAGCGCAGCTTGAAATCCGCCCCCGTGCGCAGCACCTCCCATTCGCGGCTGCCGCAGGGGTGGGTCTTTTTCATCACCAGCACGTCGCCCACCTGAATATCCATTATTTTTTTATCTCCTCCCAGTAGCGGCGCGCGGCCTGCTCGGTCTTGTTGTCACCGTAGGAATAGTATTTCGCGTTTTTAAGATCGTCCGGCAGGTACTGCTGCTTTACCCAATGGCCGGGGAAATTGTGCGGGTATTTATAGCCCTGCTCGCGCTCAAAGCCCGTGCCGTCGGCGTGGACATTCTGCAGCTCCCGCGGGAAGGGGCCGACGTGCCCCGCGCGGATATCCGCAAGCGCGGCGTCGATGGCCATGCAGGCGCTGTTCGACTTCGGCGCGGTCGCAAGCACAAGCGCCGCCTCCGCAAGCGGCAGGCGCGCCTCCGGCAGGCCGAGCTGCAATGCGGAATCCACACAGGCCTTCACTATCGGCACGGCCTGCGGATAGGCAAGGCCGATATCCTCGCTGGCGGAGCACAGCAGCCGCCGGCATATGCCGACAAGGTCGCCCGCCTCGATGAGCCGGGCCAGATAATGCATCGCCGCATCCGGGTCGGAGCCGCGCAGCGACTTCATCAGCGCCGACAGGCAGTCGAAATGCTCATCCCCGTCGCGGTCATAGCGCATGGCGCTGCGCTGGGTGATGGCGGCGGCGTCCTCCGCCGTCAGGGCTGTCCTTCCGGCCGCGGCGGTGAAGAGAAGCTCCACCGCGTTTATGGCCTTGCGCACGTCGCCCCCGCACGCCGCGGCGATCCGCTTCGTGACGCCCGGCTCAACCGTCAATGGCGCTTCGCGCCGTGCGTTCATGATGTCTATCGCGCGCTGCACGGCCTTTTCCGCGTCCTCCGGCGTCACGGGCTTGAACTCGAACACCGTGGAGCGGCTGAGTATCGCGTTGAACACGCAGAAATACGGGTTCTCCGTCGTCGAGGCGATCAGCGTGATGCGCCCGTCCTCTATAAATTCCAGCAGCGACTGCTGCTGCTTTTTGTTGAAGTATTGTATCTCGTCGAGATACAGCAGCACGCCGCCCGGCGTGAGAAAGGTGTCCAGCTCGTCTATTATCCGCTTTATGTCGGATATCCCGGCCGTGGTGGCGTTCAGCTTGCGCAGCGTGCGGTTCGTGCGCTCGGCAATGATGCGCGCGACCGTCGTCTTGCCCGTGCCCGACGGGCCGTAGAATATCATGTTCGGTATCTGCCCGGAGGCAATGATGCGCCGCAGCATCCCGTCCGCGCCGAGAATGTGCCGCTGCCCCACGACCTCGTCAATATTGCGCGGCCGTATCTCGTCCGCCAATGGCTTGTACATGCGCTGCCCTCCTTCGGGTATGATATCGCGCTCAGTCCGCGCGTTTTGTAAGCTCCGTCACAACATGCTGGCACAGCAGCAGCCCCGCGCTTGCCGGCACCCATACCAGCGAACCGGGCACGCTTCTGCGCCCCGGCGGCGGCGCTTCGAGCTGGCGCGCCGTCATCGGCTCCTCTGGGCTGTAGACAACGGTGTGATGCTCCACCCCGCGGCTGCGAAGCTCCTTGCGCACCACGCGCGCCAGCGCGCAGCCGCGCGTTTTCGATATGTCCGTTATCTCCAGCAGCGCCGCGTCGCGCTTGTTGCCGGTGCCGAGGGCGGATATGATGGGAATGCCGCGCTCCCGGCAGGACATGATGAGATCCACCTTGCACGAGACGAGGTCTATCGCATCAACGACGTAGTCATACGGGGCAAGGAATTCCTCTCTGTTCTCCGCGGTGTAGCAGCCCACTATCGTGCGCACGTCTATACTCGGAGCAATATCGCGGGCGCGCGCGGCCATGACTTCCGCCTTCGGCGCGCCGAGGGTGGATTCCAGCGCGCATAGCTGGCGGTTTATGTTGCTGCGCCCGGCCGTGTCCTGATCTATGAGCGTCAGCCGCCCCACGCCGGAGCGCGCCAGCGCCTCCGCACACCATGAGCCGACGCCGCCCAGCCCGAACACGGCGACATGGCTTTCTTCAAGCCTTTTCATGGCCGCGTCGCCCAGCAGCATACGCGCGCGCAGCGTTCTTTCGTCCATAGCATCCTCCCATATCAGAAAAGATCCGCCGAAAGACATTGGCCTTCGGCGGATCTCTGCGCTTCAAAATCAGCCAACGAGCTTAAACCAGAAGCTCTTGACCGGCTCATAGTCTGCGATGAGCGAGTCGAGCCACTCCTCAAGGTCGGCAGACCTCATATCGCTTTCGGCAATGGACTCGCTGCAAAGCTGACCCTCGCCGACGTAGTACATGATGTGGTAGCCCGCGTAGCTGCCCGCGGACTCGCCGTAGACGATGGCGGTGTCGCCGCTCTTATGTCCGCCGAAGCAGAACGCGTCGAACTCCTCCACCATCTGCCCCTTGCGCACGGAGTCGTAAAGGCCGCCGTTCGTGTTGGAGCCTGTGTCCTCGGAATACTCCTCGGCCAGCGCGGCGAAGCTCTCTTCGGTCGCGTCGCCCGCCTTCCACTCGGCGTATATCTCCTCGGCGCGCGCCTTTGCCGCGGCCTTGGCCTCGTCGGTGTACTCGCCGTTCTCATCGGCCTCGGCCTTTATGAGGATGTGGCGCACCTGGGCGAGCTTGTAGTGGTTGTCGTTGCGGGAAATGAATACTGCGACATAGTAGCCGTCGGCGGTGGAGTTCTCCGCCACGGTGGCGTCACCGGCCTTGCGGCTGCCCATGGCCCATTCCTTGTACGCGCCGAGGGCGCTGCCCGCGGTATTGCTGTTGTGGACGCACTCGCCCTCCTCGCCGGCCTCGGCGATGGCGGCGTTGAGCCTTTCAACTGCGTCGTCGCCCTCAAGCTCATTGTAGGCGGCAAGTATCGCGTCGGCCTTGGCCTTCGCCGCGGCGACGGTCTCATCGGTGGCGCTTTCGTTCCCGTCCTCACCGGCGACCTTTTCCGCCGCGATGTAGTAGTAAGCCACGTCGAAGTAATCCCTCTCGCCGTTGTAGCTCTTGTAGTGCTCCTCAAGCTCGTCGGCGGTGTAGGTGAGGGAGTCGGAGTACTCGCTCAGCGCCTTGCTGGCGAGGGAGGACACGGTGCCCATCTTGGACGCGACCTTGCTGTTGACGCCGGTGCCGTAGTTTGCGGCAAGGAAGTTATTGACGCTGGAGTAGCCCTGAAGCGTCGCGTAGGAGCCGAGAGACGCAATGTCGGAGTCTATCGCGGCCTTCTCCTCATCCGTAAGGGCGATGCCGTTGGCCGCGGCGTAGTCGTTGAGCGCCTTCACCTGCGTGAGCTGGCTGATCGCGACGTCAAGGAAGTAATCCTTCCACGTGCCGCCGTCGGTCATGCTGCAATCCTGCGCGGAAAGCCCCGCAAGCCCAGTGGAGGTGTCCAGCCCGAACATGCTGGCATAGCTGCCGTACTGGCTCGTCCAGGTGTAATACTGCGTGGCGTACTGATAGTTCATCTCCGCCGGGGAGTAGCTCTCGCCGCCCACGGTCACGGCCGTGGTGTTCTTGTAGAGGAAGCCGGAGTCGAGGAAGATTATCGCGGCGATGAGCAGCACCACGAGAATGGTGCCTATCGTCCAGCGGCGCTTGCTCTTGGCGTTCTTCTTCGCCTCTTCCTGCGCGGCGAGCATTTTCTTGTCAGTGCCGGCCACACGCGCGGCCTGACGGATCTTCTTTTCGGTTGATGCGCTCATTATGTGTCATCCTTTTTCATGTTGATTAAAAACAGCGCTGATAAAAACAGCCAAAACATTATAACTCAATTACCCGTGTGAATCAAGCTTATTTGCCGCGATTTATTCCAAGTTTTCAGTTTTGACAAAATATTTTTCCCGCGCCGTTCATAATATGCCTCTGCGGGCATATATTGAGTGTATGCTGAAAAAACAAAGGAGGTATAAGTCAGTGGAATACGATATCGACGACATGATCTTCGGCGATCACGATCCCGGCCCCAGCGGGAGGTAAAACCGTAAACGGCGCGTGGGGAAAGACCCTGCGCGCCATTGTTTTCTGATTTTATGCCCGGCGCGCTCAGTCCGCGGCGCGCATGGAGAGATAGGCGTTTATGAACCCGTCGAGGTTGCCGTTCATGACGTTGTCGATGTTGCCGTCCTCATACTCCGTGCGGTGATCCTTGACGAGCTGGTACGGCATGAACACGTAGGAGCGTATCTGGCTGCCCCACTCTATCTTCATCTGCACGCCCTTGATGTCGCTGATCTTTTCAAGGTGCTCGCGCTCCTTTATCTCGGCCAGACGCGCGCGCAGCATGTTCTTGCAGTTTTCAAGGTTCTGGAAGTGGCTTCTCTCCACCTGGCTGGAGACGACGATGCCCGTGGGGATATGCGTCAGACGCACGGCGGAGGACGTCTTGTTGACCTTCTGTCCGCCCGCGCCGGAGGAGCGGTAAACGTCCATCTTTATATCCTCATCGCGCAGCTCTATCTCGTTGTTGTCGGCGATCTCGGGCATGACCTCCACCGCGGCGAAGGAGGTGTGCCGCCGCCCGGCGGCGTCGAACGGAGACACGCGCACAAGGCGGTGTATGCCGTGCTCGCTTCTCAGAAAGCCGTAGGCGTTCTCGCCCTCTATCATTATGGTGGCGCTCTTTATCCCGGCCTCGTCGCCGTCGAGATAGTCCATGACCTTCACCTTATAGCCGTGGCGGTCGGCCCACATGTTGTACATGCGGTAAAGCATGCTTGCCCAATCCTGCGCCTCCGTCCCGCCGGCGCCGGCGTGGAAGGTGAGAATGGCGTTGTTCGCGTCGTATTCGCCCGTGAGGAGCGTGCCCAGGCGCGTGGCCTCCACGGCCTCGCTGAACTTGGCAAACTCGCTTTTAAGCTCGTCGAGCATGGAGTCGTCGTTTTCCTCCATGGCCATTTCGCATATGGTGTACATGTCGTCCCACGCGGCGCAAAGCCTGGCGTAGTTTTCGCACTTGCTCTTGAGGGTCTTAAGGCGCTTCTGCACCCTCTGGGAGTTCTCCACGTCGTTCCAGAAGCCGTCGCGCTCGCTCGCGGCCTCAAGCTCCTCTATCTCCTTCTGCGCCGCCTCGAGCTTCAGTGCGTCGCGCAGCACGTCCAGCGTGGGCTTGGCGTTATTCAGCTTTACCTTATATTCTTCAAATTCCAGCATTTGCATCCACTACTTTCCATCAGATTATATGTCACTGAAAAATTATTATATACAAAAATCCCGCACTTGTAAATGTGTTTTTTTATCATCTTTTTTATTTGTCATATTGCGCGCTTTCTCTTCCCAAACAGGGTGTTGTATGTTATAATAAAATAGTGGTAGAGGGCTTGGCCGCAGGCGGAGAAGTCCGGACTCCGAAGCGGCTGCCCGTATGGGTAAAGAATAATGAAATTTACGGAGGACAAAGAGAAATGATATCACACGGCAAGGAAATAACGGTTTTCACCGGCAACTCCAACCCGGCGCTGGCAGAGGATATCTGCGCGCAGCTTTACAAGAGTCTCGGCAACGCGTCCGTTTCGCAGTTTGCCGACGGTGAATGCTCCATTTCCGTGTTTGAACCTGTCCGCGGCAAGGACGTTTTTATCGTGCAGTCCACCTGCAACCATGTCAACGACAATCTCATGGAGCTTCTCATAATGATAGACGCCATGCGCCGCGCCTCCGCCGGCCGCATCACGGCGGTCATCCCATACTTCGGCTACGCCCGGCAGGACCGCAAGGCGAAAAGCCGCGACCCCATATCCGCAAAGCTCGTCGCAAACCTCATCACTGCCGCCGGTGCGGACAGGGTGCTTACGATGGACCTGCACGCCGCGCAGATACAGGGCTTTTTTGATATCCCCGTGGACAACCTCATGGGTAGCCACCTTTTCGTGCGCCATTTTGTGAAGATGTTCGGCAAGGGCAATGAGGACGTTATGGTCGTCTCTCCCGACGTCGGCAGCACCGCGCGCGCCCGCGCCTTCTCCATGAAGCTGGGCGTGAACATGGCCATCGTTGACAAGCGCCGTGAGCGCGCCAACCAGTCCGAGGTCATGAATATCATCGGCAACGTCGAAGGGAAGACGTGCATCCTGCTTGACGACATCGTGGACACCGCCGGCTCCCTCTGCGGCGCGGCAAAGGCCATAAAGGACATCGGCGGCGCGAAGGAGGTCTACGCCTGCGCAACGCACGGCGTTCTCTCCGGCTCCGCGATAGACCGCATCAACGAAAGCTGCATAAAGGATCTGCTGCTGCTCGACACCATCCCCTACCCCTCCGACAAGCCCGCATGCAGCAAGATAGAATACATTTCGACGGCGCCGGTATTCGCCGAGGCCATCAGAAGAATATACGAGGAAGTCTCCATCTCCAATCTCTTCGACTGAGCGGAGACGCGAAAGGAAGAGTTTCACCATGCTTTTCAATAAGCCGGGCGCCGCGGCGTGGCTCGTGGTATTTCTGGGCAACCCCGGAACCAAATATGCGGGCACGCGCCACAACGCCGGCTTCATGGCGGCCGACGCGATGGAAAAGCGCGCCGGCGTGCGCATAAACAAGCTGCGCTTCAAGGCGCTGACGGCACAGTGCGTCATCAACGGGGAGAGCGTGCTTCTCATGAAGCCGCAGACGTATATGAACCTCTCCGGCGAGGCCGTGGCGCAGGCCGCGCGCTTTTATAAGATCCCCAGCGCGCGCATCATCGTCGTGTCCGACGAGATGGCGCTTCCCGTGGGCAAGCTGCGCATCCGCACAAAGGGCAGCGCCGGCGGGCACAACGGGCTGAAAAACATCATCGCCCTGCTCGGCACGGAGGAGTTCCCCCGCATACGCCTCGGCGTCGGCGCGCCGCCGCACCCGGATTACGACGTGAAGGACTGGGTACTGTCCACCTTCAAGAATCAGGACGCGGAGGATATGGCGCGCGCGGCGGAGAACGCCGCCGCCGCTGTCGAGTGCTACATCACCGACGGGGCGGAGCGCGCGATGAACAGGTTCAATAATAAATAAGCGCCGGGCTTTGTGACCGGGCTGAAAATATTGTGCGAAAGAAGATGAGCGATTGAAGAAAAGCTGTATAGCGATGCTTTTGGCAGGCGGTCAGGGCTCCCGGCTTTACGCGCTGACCCAGAACGTCGCAAAACCAAGCGTTCCCTTCGGCGGGAAGTACAGGATCATTGACTTTCCGCTGTCCAACTGTGCAAACTCCGGGATAGACACCGTGGGCGTGCTGACGCAGTACCGCCCGCTCCAGCTCAACAGCTACATAGGCAGCGGCCAGCCGTGGGACCTTGACGTGTCCGACGGCGGCGTGTACATTCTTCCGCCGTACCAGAGCGCGGGCGAAAAGGGCTCGTGGTTTTCCGGCACGGCAAATGCCATTTATCAGAACATCGGCTTCATAGAGAGCTATGACCCCGAAAACGTGCTCATCCTCTCCGGCGACCATATTTATAAGATGGACTATTCCGCCATGCTGCGGGAGCATCTTGAGCATGACGCCGCCTGCACCATCTCCGTGCAGCAGGTCAGCATGGCAGAGGCCACGCGTCTTGGCATAATGAGCGTCGGCGAGGACGGCTATGTGGCGGAGTTTGAGGAAAAGCCCGCCCACCCGAAAAGTGACCTTGCCTCCATGGGCATATACATCTTCAACTGGGAGAAGCTGCGCGCCTACCTCATCGCCGATGAGAACGACCCCTCCTCCAGCAAGGACTTCGGCAAGAACATCATTCCCAACATGCTCGCCGCGGGCGAGAAGCTGTGGCCCTACCGCTTTGAGGGGTACTGGCGCGACGTCGGCACGATAACGAGTCTGTGGGATGCAAATATGGACATGCTCTCCACAAACCGCATCAACCTCTACGACCCGAGCTGGCCCATAAGCTCGCGCAGTCCGATATGCCCGCCGCACTATACCGGCAAGGATGCCAGCATCGTCCACTCCATCGTCACGGAGGGCTGCAACATCGACGGGCACGTTGAAAACTCCGTGCTCTCCTCCTCCGTGCGCGTGGAAAAGGGCGCGCGCGTGCTGTACAGCGTGCTGATGCCCGGCGCAGTCGTTGAGGCCGGGGCGACGGTGGAGTACGCCATCATCGGTGAGAACACCGTCATCGGCGAAAACGCGCATGTCGGCGCGCCGCCGGACGGAACGGACGCGTGGGGCGTCGCCACCTGCGGGCCGGATATAAAGATCAGGGCGGGCGGCACTGTCGCCGCGGGCGCAATGATCTATACTGGTGAGGAGGTCTGAGTCATGAAGGATTTTCACGGAATAATCTTTGCCTACAGCGCCTCGCCTGAGCTTGGCCTGCTCGTCAACGCGCGCACGGCGGCCTCCCTGCCCTTCTGCGGGCGCTACAGGCTCATCGACTTCGCGCTCAGCTCCATGCGCAACGCCGGCATACTCGACGTCGGCGTCATCATGCAGCGCGACTATCAGTCTCTGCTTGACCATATCGGCAGCGGCAAGGCCTGGGATATGAGCCGCAAGAGCGGCGGACTCAGGATGCTTCCGCCCTTCGGCCTGCCCGATTACCACCGCGGCAACTACACCGGCACCATCGAGGCCATCAACGCCGTGGCCGCGTATATAAAGGACATCCCGCAGAGTCACATCGTGCTCATGCTGGGCAACCTCTGCGCCAACATCGACCTTGAGGCCGCACAGAGGAAGTACTTCGCCGCAGGGGCCGATATGATGGCCATATGCGCCGACCATGACCCCGAGGGGCTCCATCACAGATACATCGTCGGTGAGGACGGCTTTGTCAGCCGCGTGCTCTTTGACCGCCTCGGCGGCGGCTTGGGCGTGCCGTCTCTTGAGGGCTTCATCGTGCGCAAGGATACGCTCATAGACCTCATGGACAAGTGCAAGGCGCGCAACCTCTACCGCTTCCATAAGGACGCCGTGGCGCTGTATCTTGAGGAGGGCAACCGCCTCAGCACCTACGTCCACCCCGGCTACGCCTGCGCCATCCGCACCGTTCAGGCGTTCTACAGGGCGAATATGGACATGCTCGACCCGGAAAAGCGCGGCGAGATATTCCCCGCCTCGCGCCCCGTGCGCACGCGCATCAAGGAGGGCGTCAGCACCTATTACGGCGAGAGCGCCGTGTCCAAAAACAGCCTTGTCGCCGACAACTGCGTCATCGAGGGCAGCATTGAAAACTGCATCATCTCCTCCGGCGCGCGCATCGGCAAGGGCGCGGAGTTGAAAAACTGCATCATCATGCGCGGCTGTGAGATCGGCGAAGGGACTGAGCTCAGCTACGTGATCTCTGACAAGATATCCAGCTTTGCCCCCGGCCTCACCCTCTCCGGCAGTCCGCGCCTGCCGATAGTCGTGCCCAAGGGCAGCAAGATCTGACCGATAATAAGGCAGCGCCGCAGGCGGCTGACAGTCCGGCCTGCGGCCTTGCTTTTTATAATATGCCCTGCCGGAAAATGCCCGGCGGGGCGCTCAATCCAGTTTTTTCGGAGGTACAGCAAATGAAAGGACAAATTTCACGCGACGAGGTTCGCAGCGCCATAGAGGATAAGCTCTGCGCCCATTTCGGCGTTACGGGCGGCGAGGCGACCGACGCGCAGCTTTTTCAGGCCACGGCCATAGTCATACGTGAGATTATGAGCCGCCTTCTCGTGGCGGAGGATCCGCGTCATGCCGTGAAGGAAGTGCACTATATGTCCATGGAGTTCCTCATGGGGCGCAGTCTTATGAAGAACGCCTTCAACCTCGGCATTTCCGAGGCCGTCACCGGCGCGCTGGAGGATATGGGGCGCAATGCGTCCGACATATTTGAGGCCGAGCCTGACGCCGGTCTCGGCAACGGCGGTCTGGGCCGCCTCGCCGCGTGCTATATGGACAGCATGTCCACGCTGGGGCTGGAGGCCACGGGGTACTCCATCTGCTATGAGCTGGGCATATTCAAGCAGAAGTTCACCAACGGAAAGCAGACCGAGGTCGCCGACGACTGGCGCATCGCCGCGGAGAGCTGGCTGGTGCCGCGCTATGAGGACGCCGTTGAGGTCCGCTTCGGCGGGCAGGTCTCCCCGCATTGGGATAACTTCGGCCACTACACCGCCGAGTACACCGGCTACACCGCCGTCATCGCCGTGCCGCGCGACATGCTCATCGCGGGCTACGGCGGCAAGGAGATAAACTACCTGCGCCTGTGGGATGCAAAAAGTCCCAACTCTCTGGACATGTACCTCTTCTCCGAGGGCGAGTATGTCAAGAGCATGGAGCAGCGCACCATGGCCGAGGTCATCACCAAGGTGCTCTACCCCGCGGATGAGCATATCGAGGGCAAGACTCTGCGCCTCAAGCAGCAGTACTTCTTCGTCTCCGCCACGGCGCAGGATATCGTGCGCAAGCACATGCGCAAGTGGGGCGATATAAAGAGCTTCGCCCAGCACCACACCATCCAGATAAACGACACCCACCCCACACTCATCATTCCCGAGCTTATGCGCATCTTCATGGATGAGCACGGCATGGGCTGGGAAGAGGCCTGGGATATCGTGAAAAACAGCGTGGCCTACACCAACCACACCGTTATGAGCGAGGCGCTGGAGCGCTGGCCGCAGGATCTGGTGCAGCAGCTTCTCCCCCGCCTGTGGGAGATCATGTGCGAGATCAACCGCCGCTGGTGCGATTTCCTTGCCGCGCACTTCGGCGAGGGGGAGAAGGTCGGCCGCAACCTCATCATCCGCGACGGGCAGGTGCATATGGCGAACATGTGCCTTGCCGCGTGCTATAAGGTCAACGGCGTGTCTCAGCTCCACGGCGACATCCTCAAGCGCGACCTCTTCCGCGACGTGTGCGAGATCCGGCCGGAGCGCTTCACCTACGTCACCAACGGCATTGACCACCGCCGCTGGCTCAGCCAGATAAATCCGGGGCTGGACGGCCTTATAACCGAGCTTCTCGGCGGCGACGGGTACCTCACCCATCCGGAGGAGCTCGAAAAGCTCAACGCCTTCGTCTCCGACAGCGAGGTTTTGCGCCGCGTGAACGAGATAAAATACCGGAACAAGCTCCGCTTTGCGGACTTTGCCCGCCGCAACGACAGCTTCGCCCTCGACCCGAACACCGTTATGGACGTGCAGGTGAAGCGCCTGCATGAGTATAAGCGCCAGCTTCTCTGCGCCATGAGCATCGCAAGCCTCCAGCAGCAGCTCCATGACGACCCGAATATGGAATTCGTTCCGCGTACCTTTGTGTTCGGCGCGAAGGCCGCGGCCGGGTACAGGACGGCCAAGCGCATAATTGAGCTTATCCTCTCCCTCGCAAATGACATCAACCACGACCCCGTGTGCCGCGGGAAGCTTCAGGTCTACTTTGTGGAGAATTACCGCGTCTCCGCGGCGGAGGCCATCGTGCCCGCCGCGCAGGTGTCTGAGCAGATCTCCACCGCCGGTAAGGAGGCCTCCGGCACGGGCTGCATGAAGCTGATGATGAACGGCGCCGTCACCATAGGCACGCTCGACGGCGCGAATGTGGAGATGTACGAGCGCCTCGGCGACGAGAACATGTTCCTCTTCGGCCTTCGCACCGAGGAGGTCGAGCGGATGAAGGCAGAGGGCTACGACCCCAACGCCATCGCCTCGCGCGATGAGGAGATCATGCGCGTCTTTGACCGCTTCAGTCAGGGCTTTTCCGACGGGAAGAGCTATTCCGACCTTGTCAGTATGCTGCTCTACGGCGGCGACCCGTACATGCTCGTCGCGGATTACCGCGCCTACGCCGACTGCCAGAAGCGGCTGTACAGCCGCATAAGCGACCCGGCGGAGCTTGCGCGCCTCGCGCTCGTCAACACCGCGCAGAGCGGCGTGTTCGCGGCCGACCGCGCCATCAGGGAGTATGCGGATAATATATGGCACATATAAGCAATGACCGTGCCGCCGTGATAGGCGGCGTGAATATGGACATCGGCGGAAGCCCGTTTGCAAAGCTCGTCATGCGCGATTCAAACCCCGGCGTCATAACGGCGCGGCCCGGCGGCGTGGGGCGAAATATTGCCCATGATCTGCGCCTGCTGGGGCTGGACGTCAGCCTCGTCACCGCCGTCGGCGGCGACGTGTACGGGCAGGGCATCCTTTCAAGCTGCCGGGAGCTAGGCATTGACCTGTCGCTCGCGCGCATCATGCCGGACATGCGAAGCTCCACCTACCTCTACGTCACCGATGAGACCGGCGATATGGAGATAGGCATCGCCGATATGGAGATTACCTCCTGCATCACCCCTGCGCACATCGCCGCGCACATGGATGCGCTGAACTCCTTCGGCGCCGTCGTACTGGATGCAAATCTCTCACCGGAGGCCATCGAGTACGCCGCACAGAGCTGCACCGCACCGCTGTACGCAGACCCCGTCTCCACGGCGAAGGCCGTGCGGCTGCTGCCGGTGCTGGACAAGCTCACGGCGATAAAGCCGAACATTTACGAGGCCGAAAAGCTCACCGGCGAGGCCGACCCTGAGCGCGCGGCACGCGCCCTCATCGAAAAGGGCGTCAGGCGCGTGTTCATCAGTCTCGGCGAGGAGGGTATGCTCGCCGCGGAGGGCGATACGCTCGTGCGTATGCCGCGCGAATTCGTCACGGTGGTCAACACCACCGGCGCGGGCGACGCGGCCACGGCCGCGATAGTCTGGGCCGGTCTGCGCGGGCTGGGGCTTGAGGAAAGCGCCCGCGCCGCCGTGAAGGCCGGGGCGATAACGGCCTCGTGCCAGGGCGCGAATAATCCCGCGCTGTGCGCGGCTCTGCTCGTCTGAGCGGTTTTCACCGGCGCATTCCCGTCCATGACAGGCGGACAATAAAAAAGCATTCCTGGACGGCGGGGCGGCACATACCGCCCCGCGTCAGTCGAATCCAAATAAAAATATATTCGGAGGGAATCACATGGCAAACAAGGAAAACGGCGGCGCGAAGCTGCACAGGACGGAGGACGGCTTCACCACCAAATGGGGCTTCATCCTCGCATGCATCGGCTCTGCCGTCGGCATGGGCAACATCTGGCGCTTCCCGATAATGGTGTCTACCTACGGGGGGATGACCTTCCTCATCCCGTATATCATCTGCGTGGCGCTTATCGGCTCCACCGGCGTGATGGAGGAGTTCGCCCTTGGCCGCTGGGCCGGGGCCGGTCCCGTCGGCGCGTTCGGCAAGTGCACGCAGCAGCGCTTCGGCAGCACGAAGCCCGGCCGCCTCATCGGCGCGCTGCCCATAATCGGGGCGATGGGCCTTGCGATAGGCTACACCGTCGTGATGGGCTGGATATTCAAGTACTGCTTCATGGGTCTCAGCGGAAGCCTCTACGCCCTCGGCACGGATATGGGCGCGATCGGCGGCGCATTCGACGCGACCGCCCCCGAGGCCGAAACTCTCGGCGAGGCCGTGAGCATGATGGCCGGAAGCGGTTTCTTCGGCATCGGCAACAGCGTGTGGCAGATCGTCAGCCTCGTCATTGCGCTTGTGATAATGGCGCTGGGCGTCGCCGGTGGTATCGAGCGGGCGAACAAGATCCTCATGCCTGCCCTCTTCGGCCTTTTTGTCATCCTCGGCGTGTATATCGCCACCCTCCCCGGCTCCTCCGCGGGCTATAAATACATCTTCACCATCCAGCCCGGCAGGATCTTCGATCCGCAGGTGTGGATATACGCGTTCGGGCAGGCCTTCTTCTCGCTGTCCGTGGCGGGCAACGGCTCCGTCATTTACGGGTCGTACTTCTCCCGCGATGAGGATATCCCCTCCTCCGCGCGCAACGTCGCCGTGTTCGACACTCTCGCAGCGCTTCTGGCCGCGTTCGTCATTCTTCCGGCCATGGCCGCCGGGGGGGTGGAGCCCTCCAAGGGCGGGCCGGGGCTGATGTTCGTCTACCTTGTCAACGTGCTCAACGGCATGGCCGGCGGGCGCATCGTCGGCGCGGTGTTCTTCGTGTGCGTGCTGTTTGCCGGCATCACCTCTATTATCAACCTCTATGAAGCGCCCGTGGCGTGGCTTCAGGAGCAGTTCGGCGTCAAGCGCCTCGTCTCCGTGGCCGTCATCGGCGTCATCGGCATGGCCGTGTCTCTCGTCATCCAGCCGTGGACCTCACAGTGGATGGACGTCGTGTCCATATACATCTGCCCGCTGGGCGCGTTCCTTGCGGCGGTGATGTTCTTCTGGGTGCTGAAAAAGGAGACGGCGATAGAGGCCGTCAGCGAGGGTATAGAAAAGCCCATCGGAAAGTGGTTCTATCCGACGGGCAAATATGTCTACTGCGCGCTGACTCTCGTCGCGCTCGTCGCCGGGGCGCTCCTCGGCGGCATCGGCTGACGCTTCGCGTCATGGCGGAAGTTGAATTTTTTCTGGATCCTGCCGCGCCTTGTGCCGCCTCATGGCCCCCTTGCAAAGGGGGCTGGCATTGACATATTTATATGTCAATGACTGAGGGATTGGATGCGTGGTTGCGGCCTGATCCCAGCTTGCCATCTGTGCACCAACAGAATCCCTCCGGCGAAAATTTGTGAATTTTCGCCACCTCCCTTTTCAAGGGAGGCATGGACTGTCCTTCTATTTTGCTTTATTGCATTGTTCTCCAACAGTAATCAGGGCGCGCCTTTCGGCGCGCCCTGATTTTCACTTTATATTTATTCTTTATCCTCGCTCTGCGCCGCGGGCTCCGCGTCGAGGCGGCGGAAGGTCTCCGTGTACTCTCTCAGCTTCTTCGCAAGGCGCTTGTTCGCCGCGCCCGGCAGCATGCGCCAGCGCCAGTTGCCGTAGGCGTTCCCGGGCACGTTCATCCGCGCGGAGGCCGGAAGCTCCAGCACATCCTGCATCTGCATCACGAACAGGTCGGACGCCGTGGACATGCCCGTGCGGATAAGCCCCCAGCACCAGCCCTCATCCGGCGTGATGTGCATGTAGCGCTCTGCAAAGCGGCGGTCGTCCTTCCCCGTCGTCTCCAGCCAGCCCAGCACCGTGTCGTTGTCGTGCGTGCCGAGATAGCACACGCTGTTCCTCTCGCAGCGGTGCGGCAGATAGTCCGACTCCCCATGCGCGTCAAAGGCGAATTCCATCACCTTCATGCCCGGCAGGCCGGAGTCCGCCAGAAGCTTCCTCACGCCGGGGGTGATGTAGCCCAGATCCTCCGCGATAAGCCGCAGATCCGAAAACCACGAGGTCAGCACGCCCACAAGACCCATGCCGGGGCCGGGCCGCCATCTGCCGTTTGCGGCTGTCTTGTCGCCGTAGGGCACGGCCCAATAGCTGTCAAAGCCGCGGAAGTGGTCGATGCGTATGATATCATACAGCTTCTTCGCCCCGTCTATGCGCCTTATCCACCAGCCGTAGCCGTCGGCGGCCATGGCGTCCCAATCGTACAGCGGGTTGCCCCAAAGCTGCCCGTCGGCCGTGAATGCATCGGGCGGCACGCCCGCGACCTCGACCGGCGTGTTGTTCTCGTCAAGCTGGAAGAACTGCGGGTCGCTCCACACGTCGGCAGAGTCCATTGCGACGTATATCGGGATATCGCCGATGAACTGCACGCCGTTATCGTGCGCGTAGCTGTGCAGCTTCTGCCACTGGTCATAGAAGAGGTATTGCAGGAATGCATAGAAGTCCACGTCTCCGCGCAGGCGCGCGCCGTATTCGCGCACGGCCTCCGGCGTGTGCATACGGATGGCCTCGTCCGGCCACTCCATCCAGCTCACCATGTTGAAGGAGGCCTTCACCGCCATGTACAGCGCGTAGTTTTCCACCCACGGGTTCTCCGCACGGAACTTTTCCACCGCGCCCGCGAGCTTCTCCTGCCCGCGCTCATACGCGAGGCGCAGCACCTTGAAGCGGTTTTCGTATATCCTGCCGTAGTCTGCGTTCGCCTCGTCCTCGCCCCAGTTGACGTCCTTGAGCTCCGCCCTGCGGAGAAGCCCTTCGGACACGAGCGTGTCGAGGTCTATATAATACGGATTTCCCGCGAAGGTGGAGAAGGACGAGTATGGGCTGTCGCCGTAGCTTGTCGGCCCGAGGGGGAGAAGCTGCCAGTACTTCTGTCCTGCCGCCTTGAGAAAGTCCACAAATTCATATGCGCATTTGCCCATGGTGCCTATGCCGTACTTCGACGGCAGAGAGCTCATCGGCATGAGTATACCGCTGCTGCGGTTCATGGTAATCACCTGCTTTTATATTTTGCGTAATTGCGTATTGCCGCGCCGGGACTCAGCCCTTCACAGCGCCTGCCGCGACGCCCTTTATGATGTGCTTCTGGCCGGCAACGTAGATGACGATTATGGGTATAATGGTCAGCACTATGCACGCCATCATCGGCCCCATCTCGACCTTGCCATAGCTTCCGCGGAAATACTGAATGAGTATAGGGATGGTTGTGTACTTTTTGCGGTCGAGCACAAGATAGGGCAGCAAATAGTCGTTCCACAGCCACATCGTCTCCAGTATACCGACGGAGACGAGCGTAGGCTTGAGCATGGGCAGCACTACGAAGAAAAACGTCCTCAGCGGGCCGCAGCCATCTATCATCGCCGCCTCTTCTATTTCAATCGGGATAGACTTGACAAAGCCACAAAACATGAACACCGCAAGCCCCGCGCCGAAGCCAAGATAGATTATGCAGATATTATACGGCGTATTGAGACCGAGCTTATCCGACAGCGCTGACAGTGTAAACATAAGCATCTGGAACGGTACGACCATTGAGAACACAAACAGGAAATAGCATAGCTTCGACACCCATGTGTTCACGCGCGTGATGAACCACGCGCACATTGAGCAGCATACAAGAATCAGCACCACGGACGTGACCGTGATAACAAGGCTGTACCAGAACGCTGAGAGGAACCCCTTGGATGAGAGCGCATCGGCAAAGTTTGCAAGCCCTGCAAACGTGTCCGCCGTGGGGAGCTTGAACACGGTATTAGTGCTGATGGCGCGCTCGACCTTGAATGCGTTGAGTACGACCATAACGACCGGATATACCCACACAAGGCTTAGTATCGCAAAAACAAATGTGAGAATGCCATTGGCTATACGATTTCTCTTTTCCATTACTGCTGCACCTCCTTGGAACGCGTTGCTTTGAGCTGGATGAGCGAGATAATGACGACGATGATGCAGAATATGACTGCTTTCGCCTGCCCGATGCCCTTCCACTGTGCGCCGGAGCGGACATAGAACGTGTTATAGATGTTCAGTGCTATAAGCTCAGAGGCATGGGCTGGTTCGCCCGCCGTGAGTGCAAGGTTTTGATCGAAGAGTTTGAAAGAGTTGGTGAGCGTGAGAAACAGGCATATCGTGATGGACGGCATAAGGTTTGGCAGCTTCACATTCCACAGTGTCTGCCAAGAGTTTGCACCGTCTATCTTCGCCGCCTCCATATAGTCGTTCGGAATCGACTGCAGCCCCGCGATATAGATTATCATCATATAGCCTATCTGCTGCCACGCCATCAGTATGATAAGCCCCCAGTAGCCGTATGTCGAGTTGAGCGCGAGCAGGGGCTTGCCGAGCAGAGTGAGCGCACAGTTAAGCAGTATCTGCCATATGTAACCTAGGACGATGCCGCCGATAAGATTTGGCATGAAGTATACTGTTCTGAAAAGGTTCGTGCCCTTTATGTTGCGTGTCAGCAGCAGTGCCACCGTCAGCGCGAACAGATTTATCACGAGCGTTGACACCACAGTGAAGCGCACCGTCAGCCAGAATGACTGCGAGAATAGCGGGTCTGCCACTGCCTTCACGTAATTCAACACACCCACGAACGTCGCCTTGTTGACTGTCTGGAATTTGCAGAACGACAGATAGACGCCCTGTACAAACGGGATGATGAACCCGATCACAAAAGCGGCCAGTGTCGGCAGTAGAAACAGCGGCCAATACTTTTTGATTGCTTTTTCCAACTCAATCTCCTCCTATGATGATTTTCTTATACCTGACCCCTGCACCGCATGCGTTCACATACGGTATACGGGTCGGGTGTAAGAAAAAGGGTGGGCGGATGCCCACCCTTTTTAATTGGTTAGCTTTCGGTGATATTTCTATCAGCCGTTGGCAAGTGCATACTCGGAAGCCCAGCCATCGACAAACGCGGTGACAACGCCGTCCCAGTCGCCCGTGCCGGCCGCATAGGCGGTCAGAGCGGAACCGACACCGTTCTTCCACTCCTCGGAGGGCATAGTGGTGAAGTTCCAAGACACAGGGGTCTTGCCCTCTGCGGTGTACTCAGCATCCTGCTTGACGAAGAGGTTGCTGGACTCAACTGCGGCCTTGAAGGGGATAACGAAGCCCATGTCGTTGGCAAGAGCGTTCGTGCCTTCTTCAGAGGTGACACACCAGTACAGGAAATCGAGAGTTGCCTGGATGTCGTCCTCGTCAGCCTCATTGTTGACGCACCAGTAGTTCTCCGTGCCGGTGCACAGACCCTGGTTTGCCTCATCACCCGCACCGATGTAAATGGGAATCATCGCCAGCTCGTCGTCAGCGAACGTGCCGGACAGGTTGCCGTACTCCCAAGAACCATTCTGGAAGAACACAGCTTCGCCGTTAAGCAGCTCATTGCGGGAATCGTCGCCGGTCTTGCTGGCCAGATCCTTAGGATCGCAGGTGGAGTTGTTAATGTAGAGATCCCAAATAGCCTTGTAGTTGTCGAGATAGGTGCCCTTTATGGCGTCGGTGCTGCCGATGCCCTCATCCTGATACTCAAAGTAGATGGGGAGGTTTGCAAGGTGGGTCTTGAAGCGCCAGTCGGAAGAACCGTCCATACCGGCGGAAGTGAAGGCCGCGAAGCCAAGCTCGTCCTTACGAGCGGTGATGTCCTCTGCGACAGCCTTGAGGCTCTCGAAAGAGTTGATGTCAGCAACGGTGTAACCGGCCTGCTCAAGCAGAGTCTTGTTGACGATGAGGCCATAGGACTCTATAACATAGGCAATACCGAGAACTGCATCGCCATCCTTGAGCGCAAAGGAATCGCTGGTCAGTTCGCCATAGAGGTCAGAACCGCTGAGGTCGTAGCAGTAGTCCTTCCAGCTGGCAAGGCCGACAGGGCCGTTGACCTGGAACAGGGTGGGTGCCTCGCTCTTTGCCATCTCGGCAGCAAGGGTCTCTTCATAGGTGCCGGAAGCAGCAGTGACAACAGTCACGGGCACGCCGGTCTGCTCGGTGTAGCTCGCAGCAAGAGCCTTCCACTGCTCGTCCTGTTCGGGCTTGAAGTTGAGATAGTACACGGAGCCGGTCGCTTCGTCGGCGGCGGCATCCTCTGCGGGTGCTGCATCCTCGGCAGGAGCGGCATCCTGCTGGGCAGGCTGCTCAGCAGGTGCTGCGGACTGTCCGCAGGCGCACAGAGCAAAGACCATGCACAGTGCGAGAAGCATTGCAAGAATCTTTTTCATTTGATACATTCTCCTTTTGAAAATTTTGTTCCCCGTCAGGCGGCATATGCCGCCATCCAACCCGGGTATGGTATCTTCACATCCGTCCGGATGAGAAAATCAGTTTATTCCGGCCCTCGCCGGTCTGACGGACGCCCCCTGCCGCAGCCGCGCCGGCAGCAGCAGATGCCGGGGCCTTTCGCGCCCCTCCAGCATGTCAAGGAGTATCCGCACGCTCTCCCGGCCCATTTCCTCGGTCGGCTGTATCATCGTCGTCAGCGTGGGTGAAACGTATTCGGACACGCTCAGTCCGTCTATGCCTATCACGGACACGTCCTCCGGGATGCGCACGCCCCGGTCCTCCAGCGCCTTCATCGCGGCGATGGCCGTCGTGTCCGACAGCGCGAACAGCGCCGTGAAATCCGCCCCGCTCTCCACAAGGCGGCGCGCCCCGTCATAGGTCTCCGCCATGCCGAAGCATCCGCCCGTCTCCACAAGGAGGCGGCTGTCGAAGTCTATGCCGTGCTCGCGCAGCGCCGCGAGGTAGCCGTTATATCTAAGCTCGCTTATCGAGCGGTCGCTGCAGCTCGGCACGACGGCGGCGATGCGCCGGTGCCCAAGCTCTATAAGCTTCTCCACGGCCTTATAGGCCGTCATATAGTCGTCTATTGAAACGGAGGCGTAATCCTCCTCCTTCAATGAGCCGAAGCAGTTTGTGAACGAGCAGCACACATACGGCACGCCCACCAGCGCCAGCTCCGCCGGCGTATAGTCGAACCGCCCGCCGAGGAAGATGAGCCCGCGCAGCTTTTTCTCGCGCTCAAGTATCGCGCCGGCCTTCACCTCGTCCGCGTCGGAGTCGATGAAGTGCAGCACCATCGTGTACCCGCTCGTCTCTATCTCGCGCGACACGGTTTTCAGCATATCCGCGAAGAACAGGTTCCCCATTCCGCGCACTATCACGCCTATCGCGTCGGAGCGGCTGCGCACAAGATCGCGCGCGCTGTTGTTGGGGATATACCCGCTGTCCTCTACCGCGCGCAGCACCTTCCCGCGCACGTCGTCGCTCACATCCGGGCGGTTGTTAAGCACACGGGAAACCGTGCTCACACTCACCCCGCAGGCTCTGGCAATGTCTTTTATCGTCATATTCCTGCCCTATTCCCAGAAAGTCTGCAAATATTTTTTCTGCCAGGAATCCGTCCCGGCAACGTTACCGGAAACGTTTCCAGCCTTCCCGTGATTAGATATTAACAACTTGCGTGTGCAAAGTCAACCAATCTGCGGCTATAATTTGCAACTTTGGAACTTTGCCCAAATTCACCACTCTGTTTTTGAACATATTGACAACACAAAAGCCGCCTGATAGGCGACTTTTGACAGCTTGTCAAAAAAAGCCTCGCAGAGTTTCGCGTCCGCAGACGCGAAAGCAGTATGATATGTTTTCTGCCGCGACATGTGCGTGGCGGAAAACACTTTGCGCGGAGTGAGCGTCGAATTGTCCGCTATTAGCGGACAACAGAGGCGCAGAACGCAGCGAAGCTTTCTCGAAAAAGTGGTAAAGCCACTTTTTCGACAGTCTCACAAAAGCCGCCCTGCGGGCGGCTTTTGATCGGTGTTCATTTCTGTTCATTTTTCGACACACGCACTGTCAATCCTGCACGTCGATGTCTATGCCCAGCTCGCGCGGCAGGAAGCGCGGGCAGACATTCTCCGACACGGTGATGACGGAGGAGGCAAGCTGCGTGCCTATCTCCACGGCCTCGCGCATCGTCTTGCCGTAGGTCAGTCCTATCGCAACACCCGCGCAGAACGCGTCGCCCGCGCCGGTGGTGTCGCGCACCTTGACCCGGCGCGCGGGGTAAACGCCCTTGTCGCCGTTCATATCGGCGTACACCGCCCCGCGGCTGCCCAGCGTGACGACCATGGACGGGATACGCGCGCTGACGACCTTTCTGGAAAGCTCGTCGCACAGCTCCTCCGGGCTCATCCCCTCAAAATCGCTGACGAAGAGTATGCCCGCCTCCTCGACGTTGCACACGAAGCAGTCTATCGACTGCAAAAAGTCGCGCCGCTGTGAGGCAATGCTCATATTCGCCACAACGGCATATACGCGCTTTTTATACTTCTCCGCGTATTTGAACACGCTTTTTATGATCTCCTTGTCGAGATCTATCTCCACCACGATGCTGTCGCAGTCGGCAAATATCTCGTCGCCCTTTTCGTTTATCAGCGTCTCCAGCGCCGACATATCCGGCCGCTTGGAGATGGAGCCGACGATGTCGCCCGTCTCGTCGAACACGGCCAGCCACATGCCCATGCCGTTCGGCACGGCGGGCACATAATCGGTGTTGACCTTGTGGTTTTTCAGCTTGCGCAGGACCTCCTCGCCCTCGGGCGTATCGTCCACCATGCTGACAAAGCGCGGGCGAAGCTCAATATTGGCGATATCCTCCGCCACGTTGCGCCCCACGCCGCCGTGGACTATCTCCACCTTACCGGCGTTGCGCCCGCCTGGGATGTAGTTATCATCCGGAAAGCCCTTTATATCCACAAATACGTTTCCCACTACAGCTATCGGCATCCCTGCGACCTCACTTTTCTTTATGTGTTTCTTATTATACCCTATCCCGCGCACGCGCACAAGCGTCTTTCGCCCGCTTCGGCGCGCAGAGCGGCGCTTATTCTATCGGCGTTTCGTTCAGAAGCTTTTTCCGCACCTTCCAGTCCGGCATCAGCCGCGTCATCAGCGCGTGAAAGGCCGGGGAGTGATCCGGGTGTATAAAGTGGCAGAACTCGTGCGTCACAACGTACTCTATGCATTCCGCGCGCGCATGGACAAGCCCCGTTGCGAAGGTTATCACGCCGCGCGCCGGCTGGCAGCTCCCCCAGCGGCCCGTCATGCGGCGGAATCTTATTTCCGGCCACGCCACGCCCAGCTCACGAAAGCGCGGGTACACCCGCTCACAGCAGTCTGTCACGGCGCGCACGCACTCCTCCCGCAGCAGCTTATCAAGCGCCCGGCCGCGCGCGGCCTCATCCTGCATGTCCTTCAGGGTCACGCACACGGCGCTTGGCGTAAGCTCCGCCGTGTTTTTCTTCCCCGCGCATACCTCCACCGGGTATCTGACGCCGAAGATCAGCGCCTCGCCGTCGCCCCCGGCACGCGCCTTTATCTCCTCCGCGCGCCTTATGCCCGCAAGCACGGCCTGCGTATTTGAAAGGATGAGCCTGTCTATCGCCGATTGCGGCACGAACGGCGCGGCGGAGACGTATATGCTCCCGTCGGGGCGAATGCGCAGATTTATGTTCTTCACGCGCTTTCTCTCCAGCGTGTACCCGATGCGCTGCCCCGCTATGACGATTTCTTTCTGCATTGCGCCGCTCCCTCACATTCAGTCTCTTATGCGTCCATTTTACCCGCCCGCGCGGCGTTTGTCCACATATTTCCCGCCTGTCATGGGTATTGGGTATGTATTTTGGGTATAACAAGAAAACCCTTCCCGGAAGGCCGGGAAGGGTTTGGGTGTCATTCGCGGTTCAGATCCTTCTGTCTCTCACCTGAGAGTCATAGTGCTTGTTCAGAAGCGGTCTTACGACGTAGTATATGAGCTTGTTCTCGCCGTTGAACATGTACAGCGCGAAGGTGGCGACGAAGCCGATGAAGCCGATGAGTATCAGCTTGCCTATAAGCTTCATCAGAAAGCTCCAGAATTTCTTCATATTTCAGACCTTTCCTTTCCTATCAGTATGCCATGGAATCGTCAAACTCCACGATGGTCGGGTCAAGCGGCTTCTCGTTGAGGACGACGGACATGTAGTTGTTGACGCAGTTTCTCATTTCCTGACGGGACACGGTACGGCTGTCCTCAAGGTCATGCTCGATGAAGATGAAGTGGAAGCCGAGGTCGCGCGCCTGCTCCTCCATGAGGGCGTGCACGCCGAGCATACCCTTGCAGGCGATGTTGTCGTTCATGAGGACCATGTCGCAGTTGAAGTTCTTCGCCCACTCCCAGACGGCGTTGACGTTGTCCCAGCCGCCGACGGCGTGGTGGCGCATACATGCGCGCTGCGTCATTGCGGTCAGGTCGTCCATCGCCTTGTCGGGGTCGTGCGTGTCTATCATGTTGTAGCCCATGGTGGAGTCCATGTTCAGCACGATAGTGATGCCCCAGCAGTTCTGCGCCCAGGTCGGGAAGTCGGTGTAGTAAACGGCGGAGGGTCCCCACAGGAAAGCGCGGTGGCGCGTCTTGCCGCCGAAGGGCACGTATTTTTCTTCATACGCCTTGCGCATGATCTCGATGACCTTGCGGTCTACCTTGTTGAAGTACGGATCCTGCCCGTTGACGGACTGCCACTCATACAGCTTGTAGAGCGATTCCGCAATACCGGAGAGCGGGGAGTACGGGGTCTTGAAGAAGTCCCACTTCTCAAGCTCGATGGTGTTCTGCTCGTTGAAAAGCTCCGCGTACTTGAAAAGCTCGTTCCAGTCGTACTTGACGCCGTATTCCTTCTCCACAAAGGCTATCATCTCTTCAAGCACAGCTCTGGAATAGGGGATGGCCTCAGGCTCGGTGTGCTGCATCGCCAGCGTCACCGCGTAGTCGGGCAGCGCGACGCGGCGGCGCTGGAACATTGAGGTCGCCTCAGACGCGTTGCAGGGCATGTTGGTCGTGACGAAGGCCTTGCCGAATATCGGGAAAGCGTCGTCCAGCGCCACGCCCGTCTCCGCCGAGCAGCGGGAGCACACGTCCGCCGGCAGGCCGAAGGATTCGGCCACGTCGATGTAGTAAGGCTCAATATGCTGGTCAACGTCGCAGATGATGAACTCAGGCAGGGTCTGGAGCGGGAAGCCGGTCAGACCCTTGAAGCCCTTCATGATAAGCGCGGGGATGACCTCGTCCATCGGGACTATATTGTCGCTGTCGGGGCCGCCGCCGAGGCGCTTGTCGTTCTTGAGGGCGAAAGCTATCCTCTTGGTCAGGCTCTGCACGATGGCGTGCATGTTCATGTGCGCGATGCGAAGCTCCTTCCCGCGGTAGCCTTCAAACAGGCGGTCGATGAACATGAACGTGCCCAGGTACGAGCCCATCCAGCGGTATTCCCAGAAGCCCTTCAGGCAGGGGATGGGGGCGGAGGCGACCATCTGCACCATGCTCACGAGGTTGTTGAGCCACTGGGTGTAGTCATAGAAGGTGTCCTTCACGCCGCGCCACTCGCGCCATTTGGCGACGCCGGTCTTGTCGTAGTAGCGGCTTCTCAGGCCGCCGACGCCGTTTTCGGCCTGCCACAGCGGGTCGAAACGCTCAAGCTTTTTGTCTATGGAAGCGATAAGCTTATCTGTAACCTTCATTTTACTTACCTCCCTGAATGTTCTTGATCTCCAGAGATTCTATGAACGCCTGGAAACGTGTGCGGAGCTGGCCCGCAGCGCCGAGGGCATATTCCTTCTCGATGGTGCAGCAGGGAATGTTAAGCTCGTTTATGAAGATGTGGGAGGCGAGGACCTTCTCATAGCTCCAGAACTCGCAGAACTTCATGTTCTCATAGATCACGCCGTCGGCCTTGAACTCATCGACAAGGCGCCTTATCTCGGCGGTGCGCTGGTCGATCTTTTCGCCGTCCATGAAGCGCACGCACTGGTTCCAGTGCAGATAGTGGCGGCAGATGGCGTCGAACGCGGTCTCGCCGTCTCTTATCTCTATCTGTTCGCGGCCGGGGAAGGAGCCGAAGCAGTACCTGTCCGCCACGACCATCGCGCCGCAGTTTTCGATAAGCTTTGTAAACTCGGGGTCGTCGATCTCGGATCCGGCCACGGCCACTCTCACGCGGAAGGGGAACTGCGGCTCCGGCTCGCGGGTCTTAAGCTCCTCAAGCGTCTCTTCAAGGTAGGGCTTGATGAGGTAGTGCGGGCACGCCTGGCTGACGAGCTGGATGACGTGGAACTCATAGCCCGTGATGTTGGGGTTGTCGAGCTTGCGCCTGTCGCCTATCTCGGTGATGATGCGGCTTATCTCATTGTGGTCGGCGATAGCCGCGCGCATGGCCTCCTCGGATACGTCCACGCCGCGCTCGGCCAGCTTATCGACGATCTTGTGCTGGAGCTCGACCTTGTAGTATTCAAGGTTGGTCTTGTCGCCCTTCATGGGCGGGTCGATTATGGTGGTGAAGAACTTGTCGTTCTTTACCGGGTTTATCAGGGCAAAGTGCTCTTCCATACGCTCCATCGCGGCGCAGCACTCCGCGCCGAACAGAGCCTCAAGGAAGTTGTAGCCGCCCTCGATGGCGCGCTCAAGGATAGAGCGGACATAGGGGCACGTGCGGGTGGTCATGTAGTAGTTTGCCACGTCCGTGGACGTGCAGCGCGGGGCGCGCAGGCGGGCCGAGAAGCAGCCGGGCAGATTCAGCAGCGCTTCGGGTATGTAGTAGCAGTTGTACCCGAGGGCGTGCTTGCCTTCCTCGACGGCCTTTGTCACAAGCTCGTTCTGTGCGTCCTGAAGCAGGTTCTCAAAGTAGATCAGATGCTTTAGATCTTTCAAGCGATACACCTCTTTTAATTTATTGGTCAAGCGCCGGGCGTACCGGCACTCAGTCAAAGTACGCTTATTAGAATGTTAACACACTCGTGCCCTCCACGTCAAGGAATTATCATGGTATTTTTTATGCAATTTTGCCAAATTGTCTAAAGAAGGCACGCTTTCCGCGCGCCTTCTTCGTATTATTGGCACTTTACCGCCGTGCTCACACACCTCTGAGGAAAATTTACCGGCGATTCACAACTATGCTCTTGCCCTTTTCGCGGAAAGATGGTAAGCTGTAGTCAAAGAAAGCGCGAACAACCATTATTGAAAAATTGAAAAGGAGCGTGGCCGAAATGGTTAAGCTGATCTTGGGTCTGAAAGGATCCGGAAAGACGAAGAAGCTGGTCGATCTTGTCCGCAAGGCTGTTGACGAGGGGAACGGCGACGTCGTCGTTATCGAGAAGGAGCGCAAGCTCACCTATGACATCCCCTATCAGGCCCGTCTTATCGACGCCGGCACCTACGACATAGGCACCTATGAATTCCTCAAGGGTCTCATCTGCGGCATCCATGCCGGAAATTATGACATCACCCATTTCTACATAGACAACTTCTACAAGCTCGTAAGCGACAAGTCCGAGGAGGCGCTCATCGGATTTATCTCGTGGCTGGACAAGTTCTCCGAGGCGGAGAAGATAGAATTCTTCATCAGCATCTCCGCCGATCCCGACGCTGCGCCCGAAGCGCTTAAAAAGTTTGTGCTTTGATATAAATTTGATATAAATACGTATCATGCAAAAGCTGCACGGTTTTCACCGTGCAGCTTTTACAGCTTGTCAAAAAAAGCCTCGCAGAGTTTCGCGTCCGCAGA